>OLQC01000331.1_pt1 | contig 51019 bp, 46 predicted proteins | sample 1672471 | NCBI WGS metagenome assembly OLQC01 (sample SAMEA3136689, study PRJEB25190) | human gut metagenome | biome: human gut; feature: human-associated habitat; material: faeces | place: Austria | collected 2013 | reverse complement strand
TCTCCGTCAAGGTCGTCTTTCCAGCGTCTACATGGGCAAGAATTCCAATATTGATAATGTTCATGTCTATCCTCCATACAAGGCCCAAATGGGCGCAAAAATCCCCAGCGGCTAATACTTTTACCGCTGGGGATCATGACTTCGGACAAACAGAAGTATGACGGCTTACATGAGCCGCTGTCCGTCACGATATTTACTAAAAAGGCAAAAGTATTCTTAAATTGGGTACAAAAACTAAGCCCCTGCAAGGGGCAATCATTTTTGCGCCCATTATCAAATTTTATTTAAGAATACCTTGCCGCATATTTGGTAGACTCCTCAAATCAGGATAATAGCAGTATATCATAGTACACTCTAAAAAACAAGAAATTATTTTACCCGATTCCCCAAATAAATCAGGAGGGCATTCACTGGAACACCCTCCGTTTTTGGTGATTATCGTGCGCCTAATCTTGCTTTTTGCCTTGCGTCCCGTTTCCGTTCCTTTTCAGCCTGTTCCTGCTGGTAAGCGGCCTCTAATATTCTGTCCGCCTGTTCCGGGCCAATGGCCCGCCTGACCCGCTCATAGTCCCTGACCTTTCCCTTTAGACTGTCCCTCTCGGCGCAGACCTCGTAAATCCTTTCTGATAAGGAACTATTTTTGCTGACCTCCCGGCCATAGTCCGCTTGCAGCCGCTCAAATTTGGATTTGAGGTCGCAGTAGGCCCGGTAGACAGACCGCAGCACCTTGACGATCTTCGCCCATAAGGGCTTGGCCTTTTTCTCCCGGTAGGCCCTGGCCGATTCCAGCGGTCCCGCTTCTGGCAAGACCTGTTCCGGGTCGCTGGAAAATTCCTCCGCCAGCTTCTCCATGCCTTTCAGCATGTGGGCCACATCGTTTAGTTTGGCCTTGGCCTGGGCCGCTTCCTTTTCGGCAGCTGCCGCCTCCCTGTTCCTTCGGTCAACCTCGGCCTGGGCCAGCACAGCCGCCTCCTGAAGCTGTGCAAGCCGCTCCTGTTCACACTTCACCTTGAACTGCGTGACCGTCAGATGTTCCTCGGAACTGCCACGCTCTCCACGCTCCAAGTCCGTGTAGCCAGCGGAGCGCATCTGCTGAAAGAAATCATCCTGCAAGACGCTGTACGACTTTCTCAGCACAGGCTTGCCCTTTGCTGTTCGTAATGGCTCCCCGGTGGCCTCGTCTACTGCGGGCTGGGATGCCCACTTTTTGCTCATGCTGACCTGCATAACGGTTTCTTTGACCTTGCCCACCAGGGATTTGTCCTTGCACCGCTTTGTCCATCGTATCTCCTTCTCCACCACCGGGATATAGACCACATGGAGGTGGTAGTGGTACACGTCCTCTCCCAGCGCCTCGGACATAGCCCGGTTGCGTTCGTCGGCGTGCATGACCGCCGACAAAATATACTGCTCTCCACCTACGATTTTGATTGCGGATTTGTATGCGTCGGTGTAAAATTGTTTTGCGAAGTCATAGCCGCCGTGATTGTAGAAGTAGGCGGAGTTCACATCAAAGACCAACTCACCGTATCGAAATGCGTCCGCCTTAATGCCACGGGTGGAGATCACACCATCGGCCTCCATTTGGGAGAACATCTCCTGATACCCTGCGGATGGGACCTTGAAATGGACATTGAGCGACGTCCGCTCTGGTACAATGTCCTGGTTGACATAGGAATCCTTCTCGCGTTCGTTGTGCTGCTGGGTGTTGCCGATTTTAGCAGCGGTCAGCCTCATATTTCTTGCGTTGGTGCGGTCAATGCCGTCGCCTCTCGCCATAGGCAAAAATCCTCCCATTTCAGATGTTTGGTTGTTGAAAATGGACGGGGGTTCGGGGAAGGCACTTCCTGCGGGAAGTGTAATAACCCACTATGACACTTTCGCCCCGTTGGTGCGAAAGTGCCGTGGGCTCTCCGAGGGGGTGCGGGTGCTTTGCCCCCGGCAACTGCGGTTGCCTCCCCCAGCAGGGCCGCCCTTTGAAAAGGGCGCCCTGCACCCCGCCTAAACTTTTCCACTCGCCGTTGGGCAGGTGGAAAGGCACAGCCTTTCCACCACCCGGCAAGTGTCCTCCGTGGGCCAAATATCAAGGGGTTCGGGTTGTATTGCCTTGCGGCAATCTCCACCCACAGGTATGCCCCCTTGACATTTGACCCCGCTCCCCGTGACAGCCGTGACGACCGTGACGATGTTTTGGACACCGCCCCCGCTCTCAAAAAAGCCGTCACAGCCGTCACGGTCGTCACGCTTGGGGAGGATCCAGGGTCAGGCTGATACTTCTCCCGGCGTGGGTGCGGGTGTTCTCATAGCGGATATGATAGTCCGTTGCCAGTTTCCCGGCCCGGACGTTCAGCCGCATCGCCAGGGCATTGGGCTTCATATCCACTTGCAGGGCTGCCGCCAACTCCGTGGCCGTACCGCCCCAGGACGGCCTCTCCGCCGTGATAAAGGCGGCTACGGCCTCCAGCACCGGGTCGGGGGGTTCTACCCACAACTCCGTTTCCATCCGCTCCAGTGTCCATGTCAGGTGTTCCTTGTCCTTAATGAGATAGAGCCGCTGGTCTTGCTGGTCACGTCCTACCACATCCAAGGTGGCGGTGCCGTCCGTCCGCTTCTCCTTCTGAAGAAGAAAGGCCCCGTCTGCTGCCCCCGACAGGCCGTTGGTGCCGGAGATCATATCAAACTTGTCGTCGGCCTGCTGCTTCCGAGTGTGATGTACCAGTAGGAGGCAGACGCCGCAAGCGTCAGCAAGGCGTTTCAGCTTTCCTACCACCTCATAATCGTTGGCGTAGCTGTACTTATCCCCGCCAGCCTCCCGAATCTTCTGAAGGGTGTCAATGATAATCAGTTTGGTGTCTGGGTGTTCCTGCACGAATCGCTTTAGCTGTTCCTCCAGCCCGTTGCCGACCTGCTTTGCGCAGATGGAAAAGAGGAGGTCGTTGGTGCCGTCCATGCCGAACATCCGGTAAAGCCGCTCCTGCAAGCGACGGTGATCGTCCTCCAGCGCCAGATAGAGGACAGTCCCCTTGTGAACGGGATAGTCCCACAGGGGGAGGCCCATGCTGACGTGGTAGGCAAGCTGGGCCATCAGAAACGACTTGCCTACCTTGGGTGCTCCCGCAAAGAGGTACGTCCCCGGATAGAGCAGACCGTCAATGACGGGCGGTCTGCTCTGATAGACGTTCTCGTACAACTCGTTCATGGAAATCGTGGGGAGATACGCCGGGTCGTTCATGCGCTGCATTTTCCGCAGCAGTTCCGCATAATTTTTTTCAGGGGGATTGTTTTCTGTCGTTTCCTCTGTTATACTTGCGGTAGGTGTTTGTGAAATGGGCTGTTCCCCGTCTGCGCCAACAGACGGAACCGGGACAGTCCTTTTCGTTTCTCTGGAATCCATCAATCTATCAATCCTCCTTCATGCCGCCCATGATAGCGGCGATCATCTGAATGGTGTCCAGCAGTTCATCGTCCACGCCAGCCCCGTCCTCGGCCCGCCGCAGTTCGTCCAGAACGGCGGCAAGCTGGTCACGCAGGGCTTTGTAGACCTTGGGATTACCCTGTACCACTACGTCCCGGCACAGGAGGCGTCTTGTGATGTAGTCCTGCTTTGTCAGGCCGGAGAGCCGCACAGCGGCCTCGATCTGTTCATCTTCCTCCGGGGACACCCGGAAGGCCACGGTCTTGTTCCTCCAGCGATTTTTGTTGTCTCGGTTTTTCAGTGACATGGTTACGTTCCCATCCTTTCAAAGTCCAGTTTGTCCGCCATCTCCGTCTGCCTTGTAGGAAACAGATGGGCGTAGCGGTAGGTGATATCGATACTCTCATGCCCCACCCGGTCAGCGATTGCCAGGGCGGTGAAGCCCATATCAATCAGCAGGGAAATGTGTGAATGTCGGAGGTCGTGAATTCTGATCCGCTTCACTCCCGCCGCTTTCGCACCTCTGTCCATTTCATGGTGGAGATAGTGCTTGCTGACAGGGAAAATCCGTTCATTTGCCCCGGTGCTGTAAAACATCTTTAAGTAGTCCTCCATCTCTCCACAGAGGAATTTGGGCATCTTAATGACACGGTTGCTCTTTTTCGTCTTAGGAGTGGTAATCACGTCCTTGCCCTTGAGCCGCTGATAGGATTTGCTGATGGACACTGTACCCGCCTCAAAGTCGAAGTCTGTTGGGGTGAGGGCCAGCAGTTCCCCCTCCCGGATACCGCACCAGTAGAGCATTTCAAAGGCATAGTAGGAGAGGGGCTTGTCCATCATGGCGTCGGCAAATTTCAGATACTCTTCCTTCGTCCAGAACAGCATTTCACGCCGTTCCTCCACCCCCATGTTCCCGGCCTTGGCCGCAGGATTGACCTGGAGGCCGTAGTAGCGGACAGCATGGTTAAAGAGGGCACTTAACTGATTGTGGACGGTTTTGAGATAGGTAGGGGAATAGGGTTTTCCCTTGGCGTCCGTTAACCCTCGGATCGCGTTCTGCCAGTCCATCACGTCCTTGGCGGTGATTTCCGACAATTTCCGTTTTCCAAAATACGGCAGGATTTTCTTCTGGATGATGCTTTCTTTTGTCAGCCAGGTGTTCAGTTTCAGCTTGGGCTTCATATCCTTCTCATAGAGCTGGGCGAAGCTCTCAAAGGTCATGTTCACATCGGCCTGCTTTTGCATCAGAAACTCCCGTTCCCACGCCTGGGCCTCTTTCTTGGTGGCAAAGCCACGCTTTAACTTCTGCTGGCGCTCTCCTTTCCAGTCCGTATAGCGGAATTGGACGTACCAAGTGCCGTTGGCCTTGTTCTTAAACGCCGCCATAGGTTAATCACTCCTTTCGCTCTGGCTTCTTGTGCCATAAAATTTTTCGTGGAAGAATTTGCGGTCGATGCGGCCTGAAATGGTAATACAGCCCGTCTTTTTCAACTCCGCATTCATAGAACGAATCAGCTTATAGGCATAGGGGACAGAAACCCCTAATTCCTCCGCTACCTCGTCCACCCGCATGAACATGGTGCTTGCCATTGTGCGCTCACCTCCTTTCATGGCCCCAGAACTAAGCCTTTATGCTTAACCTATTATAACTAAGCAAATTTGCTTTGTCAAGTGGCTTGCGGAATAATTTTTAACTTTTTTGTTTAAGATACTCTTGACTGTTACTAAGCGAATATGTTATACTACTTTCGACAGAAACCACCAGATAGGAGTTGGCATTTATGGCAATAGGAGAGCGCATCCATTTTTTCCGCACCCTCCGGGGTATGACACAGAAGTATCTTGGTATGGCGGTGGGCTTTCCAGAGCGTTCCGCCGATGTTCGTCTGGCACAGTACGAAACAGGCACCCGGACGCCGAAGGCCGACTTGACCGCTGCCCTGGCGCATACATTAGATGTATCGCCCCAGGCGTTGAGCGTCCCGGACATAGACAACTACATAGGTTTGGCCCATACGCTGTTCGCCTTGGAGGATGTTTACAGTCTGAAAGTGGTAGAGGCGGATGGACGTGCCTGCCTGCAAGCAGATATTTTTCAGGGAGGCCGTCAAGCCAGTGAGCTGAACAAAATCTTGATTGCGTGGCGGGAACAGGCGGCGAAGTTGGAGGCCGGGGAGATCACCAAGGAGGACTATGACCGCTGGCGCTACAACTACCCGAAGTACGACACCACCCAGCGGTGGGCCAAAGTCCCCTCGAAGGAATTAAGCGATGCTCTGATAAAAGGATTGAAGAAACAGAGAAAAGACAAATAACAAAAAAGGTCTTGCCGACTGGTGAAAGTCAGCAAGACCTTTTTCTTAGGATATGGAGGATTTACCCGCAAGCCACCCGTTATACGGGAGTGAACAAAGTAAATCCGGTTTTGGTATCTGCTATCAATTTGCTATCAAATGCCCCGTTTCCGCTTTAAGACCCCAGTGTTTTCAAGGCTTTGCGGGTTTTGTCAGTTATTCCCACTCGATCGTGGCGGGCGGTTTGGACGTAATATCATAGACGATGCGGTTGATGCCCTTGACCTCGTTGACGATGCGCACGGAGACACGGTCGAGCACATCATACGGGATGCGCGTCCAGTTGGCGGTCATGAAGTCCGTCGTCGTGACGCTGCGCAGCGCGAGCGTATAGTCATACGTGCGGCCGTCGCCCATAACACCGACAGAGCGCATATTCGTCAGCACCGCGAAGTACTGATTCATCGTCTGCTCCAGGTGCGCCTTGGCGATCTCGTCGCGGAAGATGAAGTCCGCGTCGCGCAGGATGTCCAGCTTGTCCTTGGACACAGCGCCGAGGCAGCGGATGGCCAGACCCGGGCCCGGGAACGGCTGGCGCATGACCAGATACTCCGGCAGGCCGAGCTCACGGCCGAGCGCGCGCACCTCGTCCTTAAACAGCAGACGCAGCGGCTCAATAATCTCCTTGAAATCCACAAAGTCCGGCAGACCGCCGACGTTGTGGTGGCTCTTGATGACGGCAGCGACATTTGTGCCGGATTCGATCACGTCGGGATAGATCGTACCCTGAGCCAGATAGTCGACCGAGCCGATCTTCTTGCCCTCTTCCTCAAAGACGCGGATGAACTCCTCGCCGATGATCTTGCGCTTCGTCTCCGGATCGGAGACGTCCTTCAGGCGCGTGAGGAAACGCTCTTCCGCGTTGACGCGCACGAAGTTGATGTCCCAATTCTGGAACGCGGCCTCGACTTCGTCGCCCTCGTTCTTGCGCAGCAGACCGTGGTCGACAAAAATGCACGTGAGCTGATTGCCGACGGCCTCCGCCAGCAGCGCCGCCGCAACGGAGGAGTCCACACCGCCGGAAAGTGCCAGCAGCACCTTGCCGTCGCCGACCTTGGCGCGGATGTCCTCAATGGACTTGCGCATGAAGTCGCCCATCGTCCAGTCACCGGTCGCGCCGCAGACCTCATACAGGAAGTTGCGCAGCATGGCCTGACCATACTCGGTGTGGTTGACCTCCGGGTGGAACTGCACGCCGTAGAAGCCGCGCGCCTCGTCGCAGATACCGACCGTCGGGCAGGCATCCGAATGCGCCACGAGCCGGAACGACTCCGGCACCTTGGCCATATAGTCGCCGTGGCTCATCCACGTGATGCTCTGCTCCGGCAGGCCGCGGAACAGACGGCAATCGGTGTCAAACCATGTCTCCGTCTTGCCGTACTCACGCGCGGTGTCTTTGCCGGCGGCGGTTACTTCCCCGCCGAGATACTGCGCCATGAGCTGGCAGCCGTAGCAAATACCGAGGATGGGGATGCCGAGCCGAAAGATCTCCGGATCAACCTGCGGCGAACCTTCGGCGTACACGCTCTGCGGGCCGCCGGTGAAGATGATGCCGATGGGGTCAAAGGCGCGGATCTCATCCACGGTCATGGTGTTCGGCTTGACTTCGCAATAGACATTGCACTCGCGCACGCGGCGCGCAATAAGCTGGTTATACTGTCCTCCGAAATCGAGGACGATGACAGACTGATTCGGCATGGATGACGCTCTCCTTATTCGACAGTAACGGATTTCGCGAGGTTTTTCGGCTTATCGATCGCGCAGCCGTTGGCTTTTGCGACATAATATGCAAAGAGCTGCAGCGGCACGATCTCCGCCGGGACGACGAACAGGTCGTCCATGCGCGGTACGAGGATCACATCGTCCGCCTCGGAATAGATGGCGCGATTGCCCTCGAGCGCCACACCAAGCACGCGCGCACCGCGCGCCTTGACTTCCTTGACGTTGCTCATGGTCTTGTCAAACAGCGGCTCATAGCACGCAACAGCGATGACGAGACGGTTCTCCTCAATGAGCGCGATCGTGCCGTGCTTGAGCTCGCCCGCAGCATAGGCCTCCGAGTGCAGGTAGGAGATCTCCTTGAGCTTCAAAGACCCCTCCATGCAGACAGCGTAGTCCACATTGCGGCCGATGAAGAACAGGGACGGATTGTTTTTGTACCGCTCGGCAAGCTGCGCGATCTGCGGGTTGAGATCGATGGCGCGCTGCACCATCTGCGGCAGGATCATGAGGTCATCCGTGAGCTTGGCAGCCTCTTCCCTGCTCAGGCAGCCGCGCTTTTCGCCCAGATAGAGCGCCAGCAGATACAGCACCGACACCTGCGTGGTGTAGCCCTTCGTGGTCGCAACGGCGATCTCCGGGCCTGCCCAGGTGTAGATGACATCGTCCGAGATGCGGGCGATCGTACTGCCGACGACGTTGACGATCGAGAGCACATAAGCCCCCTTGGACTGTGCCTCGCGGATGGCGGCGATGGTGTCCGCCGTCTCGCCGGACTGCGAAATGATGATCATGAGCGTGTGCTCGTCGACGATCGGGTCACGGTAGCGGAACTCACTCGCAAGGTCGGCATCGACCGGAATGTGCGTGAGCTTTTCGAGCGCATATTTGCCCGCCTGGCCGGCATAAAACGCCGAGCCGCAGGCCGTGATCATGATCTTGTTGAAGCCCATGAGCTGCACATCGGTCATCTTCAGCTCGTCAAACACAACGCGGTGATCCTTCACACGCGGGTCGAGCGTGGACTTGATGGCACGCGGCTGCTCCATGATCTCTTTGAGCATGAAGTGCTCATAGCCGCCCTTTTCGGCAGCCTCAATATCCCACGCGACGCGGGAAACGGGCTTTTCGATCGGCTTGCCGGTGCAGTCAAAGACCGTGTAGCTGTCGGCACGCACCTCGGCGAGCTCGCCGTCGTCAAGATAGACCACATTTTTCGTGTGCGACACAAGCGCCGTCACGTCGGAGGCGAAGAAGTTCTCACCCGCGCCGACGCCGATGATCAGCGGACAGCCGTTGCGCGCGAGGAACATCTGCTCCGGGCAGTCGGCGCACAGAATGCCGATCGCATAGCTGCCCTCCAGACGGCCGAGCGTTTTGAGCACAGTGTCCTTGAGATTGCCGTCGCCGGTATAATACATATCCAGCAGATGGACGATGACCTCCGTGTCCGTCTCACTATGGAACCGGAACCCCTTGGCCTGCAGCATCTCGCGCAGCTCCATAAAGTTTTCGATGATGCCGTTTTGCACGATGGCGAACTTGCCGTCGTTGCTCACGTGCGGATGGGCGTTCGCCTCCGTCGGCGCGCCGTGCGTTGCCCAGCGCGTATGGCCGAGGCCGATATAGCCGTGAAGATCGCTACCGTCATGCGTTTTGGCCAGCAGATTCTTGATCTCGCCGCAGGCCTTGGCAAGCTCGATCGTGCTGCCGTCGAGCACGGCGATGCCGGCCGAGTCATAGCCGCGGTATTCGAGCTTCTGCAGCCCTTCGAGAAGGATCGGCGCAGCCTGCTGCGCGCCGACGTATCCAACGATTCCACACATAGTCAGTTCTCCTTATTATTTTGAAAAATCATCGTTATCGCAATTCTATGCCGACATTGTGCAAATACGCACAAAATGCCAAAATAGCATGCTAAATTTTATACCGTTTGGCGGCTCGTGTCAAGTTTCGGTTTCGCAGCGCGCGTCCGGCGCATATTTATGCACACCGCTGTGACGGCATCGAGCGCATGCAAACGCAGGCGGCTGCAGCGTCCGTGACTAACGGCCGTTGAGCCGGTTTTGAACTTAAAATACGAAAACCCACGGTGCAAATTGCACCGTGGGTTTTTCCGTTAACCGAAGAAACAGCCTCCGTTCCCCCGCATGTGCGGAGAAAAGCCAGTACCGTAAGATTCCATACCGACCGCGCAGGGATCACCCCCGCGTGTGCGGGGAAAAGGGCTTGCCGGTGTCGGTCGTGCCGAGATACCAGGGATCACCCCCGCGTGTGCGGGGAAAAGGTCTCGACGCCCTTGCCGGTCTTATAGATCTGGGGATCACCCCCGCGTGTGCGGGGAAAAGTACTGCGGCTGCAGCGTGGCTGCGATGTCTCTGGGATCACCCCCGCGTGTGCGGGGAAAAGAAACACCGTCCCGGATGGTGCAGAATTGCCTTAGGATCACCCCCGCGTGTGCGGGGAAAAGTCCTGCGCCCAACTCGGGACCTCCTCAATCGTGGGATCACCCCCGCGTGTGCGGGGAAAAGGCATCGTCGTCACCGTCCATTCTCGCGCCGCAGGGATCACCCCCGCGTGTGCGGGGAAAAGGGCGTGGCACCAGTGCCCGGAGGCGGTGCGCAAGGATCACCCCCGCGTGTGCGGGGAAAAGTACTTCGCCAGAATACCGTCCGCTTCCATAGCGGGATCACCCCCGCGTGTGCGGGGAAAAGCAGGTTTTCAATAGAAGACAACGGCAAAGATGAGGGATCACCCCCGCGTGTGCGGGGAAAAGTCGCTTTGGCTTTGCACCGACCGGGGATTTTGAGGGATCACCCCCGCGTGTGCGGGGAAAAGGAAGACCCCAAGCGGGTATTCTTCACCGCAGCAGGATCACCCCCGCGTGTGCGGGGAAAAGAATCATGTCCCCATCAGTTACCCACTGACGCAAGGATCACCCCCGCGTGTGCGGGGAAAAGACTAAAGAAAGCCTTAAAAAATAAGGACTTTTGATCCCATTGCCATCAGATTTCATTCAGTTTCTCATAGACCTGAAATGCTGCAATACAGTCCGGCAGCGCGCGGTGCTGCTGCGCATACTCGATGCCAAAATATGCAGCCAGCGTAGCCAGCCGATGATCCGGCAGGTCGGGAACTTTTCTGCGCGCCAGCTTCAGTGTGTCACGGATGCGCACATTCGGCAAGGAAAGCCCGAAGCGGGCACTCGCCTTTTTCAAAAATGCCAAATCAAAATCCAGATTGTGCCCCATCACAGGGCTTTGACCGACAAATGCCCAAAACTGCTCCAGCAGCGGCTGCAGCGCAGTCCCCTGCGCCGACACCGCATCTTGCGTGATGCCAGTCAACGTCGTAATCTCTGCAGGGATTGGCTGCTCAGGCCGCACCAGTGCCGAAAACGTATCCGTGACCTGATGATCGATCACACGGATCGCACCCAGCTCCAATATTTCACTCTTGTCACAGTCAAGTCCTGTGGTTTCCACATCGATCACGACGTAGCCGAGCTGCTTGGCACGACGTTGCTTGGCCGACTGCTTGTTTCGATCCATTTGGATGATTGCCGACTTGCTCAGCGGCGGCTTCTGCCCTTCCGGCAGCGGTGTTGCAAGCGGCCGGCGCATCAGCGTGATGCCCTCATAGTCAGCGGGCTGCCACGTCGTGTTATGGACATGAAACGACATCCGCTGCTCGTTATTTGCCGAGTACACCATTGTTGCCCGTCCTCTGGGAAGATGCTTGCAGATCCGTTTCCACAGTTCCTCCCGTACACGGGGATTCAGTTGGCCGACATAAACACCGGTATTAATCTCCAGCAGCCATTTTGACAGGTCACCGCGCAAACGCGGCGGGCAGTCCGTCACCGTCACGACGATCATGGTTCACCCTCCGCACCGTACAGGCGGCCATTGGCGACCTGACCGCGCCTATCGTCCCAAAGATAGACCGCATTGTCTTCCTCAGACAGTTCACCGCTGTCAGAGAGCAGGGTTCGGATGTCACGCACCATCTGCTCCATAAGATGGTGCTGAACCATGGCATCGCGCGTTCGACGGCGCATTTCACTGCCGATGTTTTCGCTGTCGACCGTGGCCGCCAGTTCAAACGCCAGTGGAATCGTAATGTCCGCCTTGTACAGATCCGCAATGTCATAGACGAAGGAGCATTCATGTCCGGTATGGACAAACCCCAGTCCCGGAGAACAGCCGAGCGCCTGGATGACCGCATGCGCCGCGCCGTATAGACAAGCGTGTCCGGCAGACAGCGCCTGATTGACGGCATCGCCGCCGTCAAAATTCTCCGGGTCATATGTCCGACCGCTCCACGGAACATTCCACTTCTTTGCTGCATGCCGGTAGACACTGCGAATGCGCGCACCCTCTCTGCCGCGAAGCTGCTGAAGCGTCAATGAGGACACATCCTCACCCGGAAAGCGCATACTGTACATCTGCCGCACCACACCAAGGCGCAAACGCGTATTGCTGACCAAGGCGGCCTGCCGGATCAGCAGACCTGCCTTGTGCGTCAGCGCCCGGCCGCCGGCATAATAGCGCACGCCGTGCTCCCCTACCCAGAGAACACTGACACCTGCGTCACCAATGAGCTCCATAGCGCGATGCGTCACCTTTGTCCCCGGTCCGAGGAGCAGGACACTGATCGCTGCGGCGGGCACAAAGACCGTCCCGCGGTCATCCGTCACGGTAATGGCGCTGTCCTGACGATTCAAAACACAGTGCTCAAAGTAGAGAAATGTCATGCGATCACCGATCTGCGGCAGCGCCTGAAGCTCCGGGCGGATCATACCGGGCAGGTCAGCCATGCGACTGCCCTGCCCCGACCAATGTCATGAGCCCTGCGCCATAGGCCTTGCCTGAGCCGATGCCGCGGCAGAGCGCAGCACAAAAACGCTCCGGGTCTTGAACCTCCAAGATGCCCTCATAGGTAACAGCCAAGAAGGTCACGCGGCTGCCAGTACCGCCTTTCTTAAACCGATACCACTTCACGTTTGTAACCGTGAACGCATCATCCTGCAAGGCGAAACCATGCTTTTCGCTCTGCTTTCGCAGCCACGCGAGCTGATGCTCCGTGGTGCTGTGCGCGCAGACGCGCCCGCGCTGCCCCGGTCCTGCAGGGACACTGTATGTCGGGTTTGCACACAGGCGAAACTGCCAGCGGCTGCCCGGCAGAATGCGGGTGAGCAGCGGATCATACGACTTTGTCTGCCAATGCTCCCCCGGCGGCGCGAACTGAGCCGCAGCCTGCGTGAGATCCGGCGGTGTCTCACTGAGGAGCAGGAGATATTTCTGACCGGCGCGGCTGTCGATCCGCCAGAGGTTTCGCTGCCTCGGGCCAGGAAACGCCGCCTCGATCGCCCCGTGAAATTTACTCGGCGACGCCAGCGCAGCCAGCGTCTGACGATTTTTCTGATCCAAAAGCATTTGCGTCAGGTACATATCGCATCCTCCAATTCCGCCATGGGATCATGCTCCGCCGCACCATGCAGCACGCGTTCGGTCACGCGGCGGTATGTATACTCCCGGCGCGCCGGATCAAACGACAGCGGAACGTCGCGCACAAGCCCGCCCGGCTCACTTGCCGCAGCGTCCAGCACAAGGCGCGCTGCGCCCGGCGGTGCATCGGCGCACAACGCCGCCTCCAGCGGCTCATCCGAAATCTTCAAAAATACTCTGCCGACCGGCGGACAGGAGCGGCGACCAAGATACAGCGGGAACGCCGGAGCTTGCAGTGCCTGCGCGATCCGCGCGAGCAGCGCACGATCATCGCTTTCCAGCCCGGCCACAAATTCCGCATCCGAGAGATAGTAGCGGTAGGTCACATACGGCGTGCCCTTTTCCGGCCGCGCCGTATGAAAATCACGCAGCAGCGCCCCCTCGCGGTCAACGCGCACACCAAAGCGGAGGCCATTGAGCGTCTGCAGCGCTTGACGATCCTGCCGCGCGATGCCCAGTGCCGCCGCGACCAGACCGATCACGCCGCTCTTGCTCGGCTCACGTCCGGTGCGCCGCACATCGAATTTCGAGTCCGTCCCCCAAGACTGCATCGGGCCGGCCAAGCGCAACAGCAGCGTACTCATTGCTGCTCCTCACCGCCCTGCAGCCACGCCTCCAACGCATCCAGAAGCGCATTCACAGAGCACGGCTCGGCCAGAGCCTCCAGACCGCTGCCTACAGCGAGCGAAAGCACCGGCGCAGAGGCAAAATCTGTATATGTCTCCTGCGCGTAAGTCACCAGCGCGCGGATCGAACCATCCACATAACCGGAGTTCCCCGCACGAACAGGTTTTTCAAATGCACCGGCCAGATTGATGGGCTGATCCTTGCGCACGGTCACGTACACAGCATCCGGCCGCGTCCAGTTGGCAAACGTATTCTGCTTGCCGGTGGGCATACTGCGAATGAACGCATCCACGAACGCGCGCACCGCCTCGGGCGTCTTTTGACCGAGCATTTTCCGGAGGCCTTCAACGTTCACGGTCGCATAGCGATACAGCGTGGACGAATTGAATTCCACCGTGCCCAAATGCCCCGCACCGGCATTGTCCTCCGGCGCACAGTCGTCGACAGCAGTGAAATAATCATACTCGTTCTCCACAGCGTGCGTCGAGATCGCGTGCGCAACCTGTGCCGCTGCGTCGAAATTCAGGCACGGATCGTCGGCAACCATGCGTCCGAAGAGCGCCAGATCTACCGTAGGGAGCGTCTTGAGCGCCGCTTGGCAGGCCGCTTTGTCGAGCTTACCGTTCTCCGGCTGCAGCGCGATCTCCGCCAGCGCCTGGATCTGACCGGGGCTGATGAAAAACAGCGCACCCGTTTTGAGCTTTTCCTTATCTTCTTTGACCTTCACGCCGGCTGCCTCCAGCACCTTCTGCGCCAGCTGCTGCGCCTTTTTCTCAGAGAGATCGGGCTGCAGCTCCAGAATCTTCCCGGCGATGAGATCGACCACCAGTTTCGTCCGCTGGCCGACATCGCCCGCCGAGAGCATCTCCCGGAATTTCATGCGCATGGCGTGCTTCCACGCCTGACTGGACACTCTGGCGCGCGTCACGCCGCCATAGACAGCGGTCTTCGGACTGCCGGTATCGTCACGGTTCACGCAGCTCGGCGGAACGGTCTGAAGTACATGGACGTCTACGTAAATTCTCTCGTTGTTATGCATGGTCGTCATCCTTTCCCTGTTCTGTCCGGAACGCATTCCGGTAAAAATCCTGTCCCCAGCGCAGACGAACTCTTGCAGCTCCGTCCGGCGTCTGGAATTCATACAAATCTCCGGCCAGCTCCACATAATCCAGCGGGATGTCCTCGCTTCTCAGAAGCTGGACCAGTCCGCGCAGATGGTGCAGGCACTCCGGCATACTCCGCGCAGTGGCAAAGGCATTGAATCTCCGCTGCACTGCTTTGAGCCGATCCGTGTCGTTTCCGGCAAGCTTGCGAATTGCCATGCCCAGCCGCTGCCCGTCCGCGTGCATCGACCGCTGCGCGCCCTGCTGATGCAGCGCATACAGCGTCAGCGCGCCCGACACCGCCCATTCAGCCCATGTGGGCTCGCCGGTGCTGCTCATCAGTTCCTCCGGAAAGTCCCGAAACAGCAGCCCCCAGAGCTCCGGCAGGTCTCCGGGCGCTTTTCCGATGCCGCGGCGCAAATTTGCCAGATCCGCGCGGATCTGGTGCGGATTAGGCTCGTGCTGCCATAATTCCAGCCGTCTGCGCACGTAGCTTTTCACCTTCGCTTTTTGGTCACTCATCAGCTACCTCCTCATTCTGCTGCATTCTTTAGCAGGGACTTCAGGTTGTTCAAATAGCGGTTGTATTCCGTTGGAGAAGAATAAAACACACTTTTTCGCTCTCCGTTCGTCTTAGTAAAGAAACGGCCATTCGTTTCGGCCATTTCATTCACAATCCAGCGACCTGTAAATGCAGCCGTCCCGGCATCCCGTACCATCTCTCTGCCCAAATTGTCCGCAATTCTGAATACAATACTACGCCAACACTGTTGCTCCTGCGCGCGGGTGTTCTCGTCATCTCCGTGCTGAGCGCCAATGTGCGCGAGCCACTCTCTGAACGGCAAATCAACAGCGGCATAGAGCAAACGCATACCTTCATCTCGTTGTGACTGACGCGCCTTCTTTCCTGCCCCATCCAGCTGCCCTCCTTGCGCCAAATAGAGCCCCTCTGCCAAAGCGCCCAACGCTCTCGCCACCTTATCAATTAGATGAATTTCGCCGCCAACAAGCACAATCCATAGTTCTCCGGCCGCGTCAAGCAGACTCATTTGAAAATCCAAATGATCCGAGATGATATCCGCAATCGAACCTTTCTTCGAATCATATGTGACGCCAACAGAAGCGATATGGACATATTTTCTTGGAATGACATTTTTTCTGCGCAGCTCCGTCAGCCATGCAACTACCCCTGGAATGTGTGTATCTTCACGTCTTCCAAGAATCACCTCAAAGTCTCTCCACATCTGCCGCCACGGGTCCACAGACGCCGGAACAAATTGCGGCACAGCATTTTTCGGTGTCTTACCCGCTCGCCAGAGTGTCATCTGCTCGGAAAAGGCATTTACTCTGCCCTCTTTACCAAAAAAGTCACCACCTGTTGAGGAAAAACCGGTAACCCTGTTTTCTTCGCGGCTCAAAATCAATCTGCGAGACTGCAATGTCAAAAGCTCAGCCTGATTATCTGGTAGGGGAATCTCCCTTTTCTTTGCTGTTGTCATTGTCGGCTGTTCCCATGCCGGCATGTTTTCCGCCCACACATATTTTCCATCTTTCAGGAAAACGAGGTTGAGCATCAGCGTTTCAAACAGGTTTTCCCCAATTGCATACACATTAACACGATCCCCGAGCCATCCAGTGCCAGTTCCGGTCTCCTTTTTGGTTGAGGCACTATCATCAAAGCCAATCAGTGTCACAAGCCATCGCGCCGCCTCTGCATAGCTTAAAGTTTCCTTCTCTTCGCCGTCACGAAGCGGGAACAGGCGCATTTTATGGGCGCTCTCTGACAACTCCCCATTCAGTTTTGACGCTTTGAATTTCGTCCCCACCGCCGCAGCCGGGACTTGATAAAACGGATGCTCCGGATGGAAAAGCCAGAAGCGATCCTTCCATGTCTCCAGGTACGTCCGAATCGGCTGCACCGGAAAACGACCGGCGTTCCACAACGCCTGCCAGCGACGGATGGCAGCCGCGCGGTCCTCGATTGGGTCATCCTCATCCTCCGGATCTACGCGGTAAAAGACCGTCTGCAAAATTGCCAGCAGCAAGCGCAAAAGCGCCACATCCTGTGTCGGAAGTTCGCCCGCCAGCCGCTGATACCGGTGGCTGTTTAAGAGCACCTGCATCAGCGAACGCTCCACGACTGTGCAGTCCTCGGTCATCACCCGTATCCACGGTTCATCCAGCAGATTGAATTCCATTTGTTCCATGCGTCTCCTCCTCTTCTGTTATCCGACTTGCGGGTCATATCGCAGTGTCTTACCGGCCAGTTGTGCTGTACCGTCCGCATCTAAGATCAAAAACAGTTCGCCTTCCAGCATTGGCGCCTGCAGCCACAGCGGCAGAGACTGGCGTGTTTGATCCTCAAGCGCTTCCAGCACTGCATCCACACAGTACCGCGCGCCAAAATGCGACGGCAGCCGCAGACGCTGCGCCGCGACCCAGCGCGCCTCATCGGCGCTCGGCTGGGTATCCGCACGCAGACACATCCCCTTTTGTTCCCCGGAGAGCAGCAGCATTCCGTCTTCCGACCGCTGCACGACCAGTACCTCAACGGCAGCTGTCCCGTCTCGAACTGCCGCCTGCGCCTGCAGATCCGTAAACTGATCAATATCGTCCATCATACCAACGAGTGAATCATAGTCGTCACACTGTGCCAGCAGATAGTCCTTCGCCTTGCGCTTTTGGCGCTTTTGCGCATATTGATAGGCCTCATATGCAGCGCAGGTCTCCTCATCCGACTCCGGCGGGAAGCGCATCGCATCATAAGTCCGCTGCACCAGAGGCGAAATGTCTTCCGGTAAACGAATGCGCTCCGGCAGCAGCCGCCGCGTGCGCAGCAAAAGATAGTCACCATACACAGCCTGGCTTCCGGCATCCAACTCTCCAAGCGCCCCCATGACCAGGCAGCGCGGCACTTCCAGCCCCTGCGGTCTGGTGCGTGCATGCCGGTGCAGACGGCCGATGCGCTGCAGCAGCAGATCCATCGGGCACAGATCCGTGATCAACAGGTCAAAGTCCAGATCCAAAGACTGTTCCAGCACCTGTGTGCCGATCACCAGCACGCCGCGCCGTGTTTGCGCATCTGCGCTTTTGCCGACACGCCGCAAAACTTCCTGCTCATGCTCCAGCCGATCCGGCGCCAGAAAGCAGGAGTGATCCATCAAAATCACCGCATCCGGGTAAGCTTGCCGCAGCTCCTCGCGCAGCATCTGCGCCCGCTTGACCGTGTTGACGATCAGTCCGACGCAGCCGCTCTTGAGCGCCTCGCCCGCCGCCGCAAGCGCCTGCTCCTGCTTCACACGCTGCACACAGACATCTCGGCTGCACCCCTGCGCAGAGATGGCAGCCATATGTACCGTCTTATTCTCCGTCCAGCTCAGCAACGGATAGTCCTGACACGCGGCGATTGCCGTATCTACGGGCTTTTTCACCCCGAGATAGGCGCGCAGCAATTCTGCCCTGCGCTGCCCCGGGAGCGTGGCCGACAGCAAAATAACCGGCACATGATAAGCGCCCAGCCAGTTCAGCACACGATCCAGATAAGTATTCATATACGCATCATAGGCATGGCACTCGTCCAGAATAACCACCTTGACGGTCAGACCAAGCTGGCGCAGCATCACATGTTTTCGGTTCAGCGCAGCCATGAGCAGCTGATCCACCGTGCCGACCACCAGATTTGCCAGCAGCTTCGTCTTTCGGCCGCGGAAGAAGGCATGTGTCTGCAGCGGGTCGGCATCCGCTTCGCCCTGCTCGATCTGCACGTGCCCGGATTCCAGACACGCAAATTCCGCGTTCAGCTCTGCCTGACCGTGCGCCAGCTCCACTGCAACTCGGACCGCGTCCGGCTGATGCCGCGCCCACTGTGTCATACGGGTAAACATTGCATTGGACGTTGCCTGCGACGGGAGGAAAAACGCAGCGCCGCCCAGGCCAAAACGATTCATCAGAATTTCTGCCGCAGCCAGTGCCGCTTCCGTCTTGCCGTGTCCCATCGGCGCTTCAAGGATCATCACGCCCGGTGTTTTCACCGTCCCCGCAACTTGCTCCATCTGCTGCTGGACGAGATTTGCTGAAAAGCCAAAGCGCCGCTGAAAATAGTCCGCCGTGCTCCAGTCGGCAGAGACTTGCCACGGCCGCGGCAGATCCAGTTTCTGCAGCACTCGCTCAGCGCGGCGCGGGTCATACCGATCCGGCTGCGCGTCCATGGAGATAAGCGGGAAATAGGCCGTATTGCTAGCGATCCAGTCTGCCATGATCACTAAGCCGCTCAGCGCCATCTGCGCCGGTACCGAACACGCAGCATCGCGTGCCGGTGCACCGCATCCGAGCACATCCTCCGCCCAGCGGATAACATGCCGCTGGACAGAGCCCCACAGCGTATCACTGTCACCCGAACCGCTCCAGCCGAACGCAATAGGCGTTTTCTCACAATAGCTGGTAAGCATATATTCTTCGGTCCTGCCATGATGTGCACCGACGACAGCCGCAAGGTCATCCGTGAATCCTTCGCTGCGCAGGATCTCAGCGCCGGCTGCCGCATGCGGAACATTCACATCGAGCTGCTTTCCCTTTTGAAACCGGATCTCCAAGCCGGCCGCTTCCAAGCGTTGACGCAATTCCGGCTGCTCAAGCGTGATTTTGCGCTGGAAATTTGGGGTTGCTTTCCCGATATCGTGCAGCAGCGCCGCCCTAATCGCCAGGCGGAAAAACTCCTCCCGTTGCAGGCCAAGGCTCACGCAATACTGCTCCGGCAGCCAGCGAGCCGTCAGATATTCCATGACTGCCGCCGTATCGCGCAGATGGATCAGAAGCGGCAGCCAAAGCTGCGCGTCATCCGGCGCGGTCTTGGCGACCAACGCACGCACGGCGCACGCAACGCGTTCCGCTTCATCCGCCGTATCATAACTGCGTTCGGTGCTAATGCTGTTAACTGCCTCATAGGTCATGTTTCATCACATCTTTCTCGCCAAAGCAAAAAATGGTTGGCTGTTCCAATTATACATCCGCATCATTTGCAACACAAGGTATTTCGGCATGCGCAGACAAATTCTCCGCATATACAGCGCGCTCCGCTCAACCGGTTATTTATTGAGCTTCAATAGCTCGATCAAGATGTCAATAGGCAGGAGCACCAGAAACAGCAAAACGTACATACCGCGCATCTCCTTTCCGGGTCAAATCATCCGCGCGCATAGCGGAACCGTTTTCTGTCTCTAATATACAGCATCATATGTCCAATAAAACGGTCACTGAAAGCAGAACACGAGAAAAAAGAGCTTGCAAAAATTGCATTTTTCTGCTCTGCATACTTCCATTCTGTCCGCAGAAAATAGTAGCGGGTCAAGAAACCCAAAACACGAAAAGGAGATGGAAAACGAAATGGCTACTTCCAACAGCAACAATCTGGTCAACCCCAATGCGCGTGAGGCGATGAACCGCTTCAAGATGGAAGCCGCGTCCGAGGTGGGCGTGAACCTCAAGCAGGGCTACAACGGTGATCTGACGTCCCGTCAGGCCGGCAGCATCGGCGGCCAGATGGTCAAAAAGATGATCGCCGCCTACGAAAACGGCATGCAGTAATCTGAGCAAAACCGAAAAAAGCAGGGCCGCGGAATTCCGCGGCCCTGTTTCCTATCTGCATCTATATTATTTCCTAGGATAGGCGGCGAAAAACGCCTCAATCGCGGCGGCCGGGGCCGTGCACGAGCCCTGGATCATGGTCGGCTTGCCGCCGCCGCGGCCGGAGATGGCGGCATTGATGGTCTTTGCCTCCGCGCGCAGATCGACCGTGCGGCTGCCGATGATATAGCGGTAGCCGTCCGCATCGCTGCCGGTAAAGGCGGCGCAGACGCCGCCGGCAAGCAGCATGCCGGCATTGACGAATTCGCGCATGGCGACCGGATCGTCAAAGCGGTCGATGACGCAGATACTGCCGGGCGTCTCCCGCAGCAGCTGCAGCCGCTGCGCGTTGAGGCGGCGCTCCAGCTCCGCGGCCGCGGCCTTGCGCTGCGCGATCTCATCGAGCAGGCGCTGCACGGCCGGGACGACGTCCGCCTGCCGCACGGACAGCTGCGCCGAGAGCGCCGCGACCTGCGCGCTCTTTTCCCGATAGTCCGCCTCCGCGTCCGACCCGCACAAAATCGTCACGCGCACACCGCCGCGGTGGCGCATGAGCGACGTGAACTTGATCGCGCCGATCTCGCCCGTGTGCGACACGTGCGGCGCGCAGCAGGCGCAGACATCGTAGCCCTCCACGGTCACGATGCGCACATCCTCCTTCAGGTCGAGCTTGCTGCGGTACTCCATGTGCGCCAGCTGCTCCGGTGCCGGGTACTCTGCCCGGATCGGCACATTGCGGTACACTGCCTCATTTGCCAGCTGCTCGATGTGCATGAGCTGCGTCCATGTGAGCTCGCCGCTATAATCCATCGTGATCGCGTCTTCCCCGAGGTGGAAGCCAACGTTGTCAAATCCGTATTCCTTATGGATCAGCCCGGAGATAATATGCTCGCCCGAGTGGCTCTGCATGCGCCGGAAGCGCTGCGGCCAGTCGATCTGGCCGCGTACCTGCGCACTGGGTGCGAGCGGCGCGTCCGTATAGTGCACGATCGCATCCGGCAGCAGCTGCACATCCAGAACGCGCGCGCCGCCGAGCACACCGGTATCGGCCGGCTGACCGCCGCCCTCCGGGAAAAACACCGTCTGATCGAGCACGACGGCATAGCGCGCCCCGTCCGGGTCGCAGCGCAGCACGGTCGCAGAAAAATCACGCCGGTGACTGTCGAGATCATATAATTTCCTGGTCATGGTCAAATCCCCCATTTCTCATAGCAGTATAGCAGGAATTTTCGTTGTTCTCAACCCTTGCTTATTTGTGTCGAATATCGTATTCTTGTGCCAATAACATAAAAAGGTGATAATTATGAACCAGAAACTCAGAAATCTCGTCTACACCGCCATGCTCATGGCGCTGTGCTGCGTGGCGACGCTCGTCATCAAGATCCCGACCGTGACCGGCGGCTATCTCAACGCCGGCGACATCGTGGTCGTGCTCGCCGCCCTGCTGGCCGGCCCGCTCTACGGCGGCGTGGCTGCCGGTTTCGGCTCCGGTCTGGCGGATGTGATCTCCGGCTACATGAGCTACGCGCCCGGCACGCTCGTCGTCAAAGGGTGTGCGGCCGTGGTCACGGCGCTGATCTTCCGCGCCTGCCGCAAAAAGTCCTTTGGCTTCGCGCTGCTGAGCGCCATCTGCGGCGAGATCATCATGGTGCTGGGCTACTTTGTGTTTGAGGATTTCATTCTCGGCTATGGCGCAGCCGCGGCGGCAGAAATCCCGGGCAACGCCGCGCAGGCCGCCGTCGGCATCGTGGGCGGTCTGGCGCTGTACTTTGCGCTGAGCAAAGTGCCGCAGATCCGCGATTTCTCCGAGGCCGCGCTGGCAAAAAAGCAGAAATAAATCCACTCCATACGCAAAACAGCCGCTCCCGATCGGGAGCGGCTGTTTTTCTTGTTTTTACACCACGCGCACGCGGATGACCTCCGGTATGCGGTCAATCTTTGCCACCTGATCGTCATCGAGGCGGCCGTTGAGATCAATCATGGCATAGGCGTATGCGCCGTAAGCCTTGTTGATCATGTTCTCGACGTTCAGGCCCGTGCTGCAGGTGATCTCCAGGAACTGGTTGAGCATCGTCGGCACGTTCTGGTGCAGGATGCACACACGGCTGACGCCCATGCGCTCGAGCGTCGCGTCCGGGAAGTTGACGGAGTTTTTGATGTTGCCGTTGGCGAGATAATCGTAGAGCTCGCGCGCGGCCATGACGGCGGACTTCTCCTCGCTCTCCGGCGTGCAGGCGCCCAGATGCGGCAGCGCGATGATATTGTCGACGCCGACGACCTTTTCGTTGGGAAAATCCGTGACATACTTGCCGACGCGGCCGGAGGCAATGGCGGCGAGCATGGCGTCGTCGTCCACGATCTCGGCGCGCGACTCGTTGATGATGCGCACGCCGTCCTTCATCTTGGAAAACGCCCTGGCATCAAGCATATGGAACGTCTGGTCCGTGTACGGCACGTTGATGCTGATATAATCCGCCTTGGCATAGATGCCGTCGAGGTTCACCTCGTGCTTGACATCGCGCGAGAGCCGCCACGCCGCGTCCACGGACAGGTACGGATCATATCCGCAGACATTCATGCCGAGGCTCACGGCAGCGTTGGCGATGAGCGCGCCGATCGCGCCAAGGCCGATGACGCCCAGCGTCTTGCCCATAAGCTCGGGGCCTGCAAACTGCGATTTGCCCTTTTCAACGAGCGCGGGGATGTCCTTGCCCTTGCCGTTGAGCCCCTTGACCCAGTCAATGCTGCCGAGCACATCGCGCGACGAGAGTACGAGCGAGCAGAGGATCTGCTCCTTGACCGCCTCGGCGTTTGCGCCGGGCGAGTTGAACACGACGATACCGCGGCGGCAGCAATCCTCGAGCGGGATGTTGTTCGTGCCGGCGCCGGAGCGCGCGATGGCGATCAGGCTCGGCTCAAAGGCATAGCTGTGCAGGTCGGCCGAGCGCAGGATCAGGCCATCTGGTGCCTGTATGTCCTCCCCGACGACGCAGCCGCGCTCTTCGAGCTTCTGCAGGCCATAGGGGGATATATGGTTCATGGTTTTGATTTTATACATGATGTTCTACCTCAAACTGTTTCAGATAATCCACGAGCGCATCCACGCCCGCCATCGGCATGGCGTTATAAAGCGAGGCGCGCATGCCGCCGGCAACGCGGTGGCCCTTGAGATTCAGCAGGCCGCGCGCCGCCGCGCCGCTGATGAATTCCTTGTCGAGCGCATCGTCCCCGGTGCGGAACGTGACGTTCATATCCGAGCGGGAGCCCGGCTGCGCACAGGGATGAAACAGCGCGCTGTTGTCGAGAAAATCGTACACCTTTGCGGCGCGCGCATGCTTGAGCTGCTGCATGCCCTCCACGCCGCCCTGCCGCTCCAGCCACGCGAGCACGAGACCGAGGATGTAAATGCACCAGCACGGCGGGGTGTTGTACATAGAGTCCTTGTCGATCATGCGCTGATAGCTGTACATGACCGGTGTGATGGGCAGCTCATGCCCGGCGAGACTGCGGTCAACGATCGCAACCGTCAGGCCCGCAGGGGCCATGTTTTTCTGCGCGCCGGCGAAGATCACGCCGTATTTTGACACATCGACCGGGCGCGAGAGAATGTCCGACGACATGTCGCACGCGAGCGGCACGCGGTCGGTCTCCGGCACGTACTGCCATTCGGTGCCGTAGATCGTATTGTTGGCGCAATAATAAAAATAGGACGCGCGCGCATCGAGCCTCAGCTCGCTCTGCTGCGGGATGCGGGTATGGCCGCAGGTGGAGGTGTCCGCCGCAATGTGCACCGCGCCGTACTTCTCGGCCTCTTTGGCCGCGTTGCCGGAAAAATGTCCGGTCACGGCATAGTCCGCCGTCCCCTGCTCGCCCATCAGATTGAGCGGGATCATGGAAAACTGCGCCGTGCCGCCGCCCTGCAAAAACAGGATCTCATGTGTGTCCGGCACAGACAGTGCGGCACGAAAACGCGCCTTCACATCCTGGAAGATATCCGAAAAAGCCTGACTTCGGTGACTCATCTCCATCACGGACATGCCCGTGCCATGATAATTGAGCAATTCCGCCTGCGCCTGCCTGAGCACTTCCTCCGGCAGGACCGACGGTCCAGCAGAAAAATTGAACGTTTCACTTCGGGTCACGGAAATCGCCTCCAGGGGTCAAAATTCATCGCATACAGCACATTCTGCATGGATTGAGAAAAGTCTAACACGTTCCGCAAAGCGCGTCAAACCAAATCCCCCACAAGCATTTGCCCGGAAACGGCAGAGATTTTGACATTTTTCACAAGTCCGCGCAGATCGTCCCCCGCAGCGCGCACCAGACAATAGTTGTCCGAGTGTCCGACCCAGCTGCCGTCATGCTCCGTCTCGAACAAAACGGGCAGCGTCTGGCCGACCTGCTGCACCAGATAGCGCTGCTTGCAGGCATCGGCCACGCGCTGCGCCTCATGCGCGCGCGCCGATTTGACCGCGTGGCTGAGCTGCTCCGGCATGGCGTCCGCCTTCGTGCCGGGGCGGCGGGAGTACGGGAAAACATGCACGGCCGCAAAGCCGACCTGCTCCAAAAACGCCACTGCGGCCGCCTGATCTGCCTCCGTCTCGCCGGGGAAGCCCGTGATCATGTCCGCCGTGAGCGCACAGCCCGGGAAATACCGCCGCAGCCGCTCGACGCAGGCAAGAAACTCTGCAGTATTATATTTGCGGTTCATGCGCGCGAGCGTACGGTCGCATCCGCTTTGCAGCGAGAGATGGAAATGCCGGCAGACCTGCCCGGTCGCGGCGGCGCGGCGGCAGAAGTCCTCCGTGATGACCGTCGGCTCGATCGAGCCGAGGCGCAGACGCATCTGCGGCGCGGCGGCGGCGACCGTCTCCACGGCGTCGGCCAGCGTCAGCTTACCCGGCAGATCCCGGCCGTAGGACGCGATCTCGATGCCGGTCAGCACCAGCTCCCGATAGCCCTCGGCGGCCAGATGCGCCGCCTGACGCGCCATTTCCTCCGGCGGCAGACTGCGGATGCGGCCGCGCGTATACGGGATGACACAGTAGGTGCAGAAATTATTGCAGCCGTCCTGGATCTTCAGCATCGCGCGCGTGCGGCCGTAGGCCGCGCCCGCCGGCAGCGGCTCAAAGTCAAAGCGCTGGAACGGGTTATCCACGCACGTGACGGGCGCGTGCTCACGGAACGCACGCAGAATGTCATCCACAAATGCCTGCTTGCTGCCGCTGCCATGTACCACGTCGGCGCCGATGGACGCCGCGTCCTCCGGGCTGAGCTGCGACCAGCAGCCGCACACGGCGCACAGCGCCTGCGGGTGCTCCTCGCGCAGCTTGCGGATCATCTGGCGCGACTTGCGCCCGCCCTCCGCCGTGACGGCGCAGGTGTTGACGACGATCAGATCGACCGGCTCACCGTCCGCTGCGGCCGTGAAGCCGTGCGCGTGCAGGAGCGTTTCGATTGCCTGCGCTTCATACTGGTTGACCTTGCAGCCGAGGGCGGTTATAATATAGTGCATAAAAACATCTCCAAATCGAGGTAAGTGATCATGGTTTATCTGGACAATGCCGCAACGACCCGTGTCTGCCCGGAGGCAGCGGAGGCGGCAGTACATATGATGACGGAGTGCTTCGGCAACCCGAGCACGACCTACAAGCTCGGCCGTGAGGCCAAGGCCGCCGTGGACAAGGCGCGCGGCCAGATCGCAAAAGCGCTCGGTTGCCAGCCGGACGAGGTGTATTTCACGTCCTGCGGCTCCGAGGGCGACAACTGGGCGCTCATCTCCGGAGCGCGGTACATGCGCCGCCGCGGCAAACACATCATCAGCTCCGCCGTGGAGCACGACGCGGTGCGCAAGTCGCTGGACTTTCTGGAAAAGGAGGGCTACGAGATCACGCGCCTGCAGCCGGACGGCACCGGCGCCATCCCGCTCGAGGCGGTGCGCGCGGCGCTGCGGCCGGACACGATCCTCGTCTCGCTCATGATGGTCAACAACGAGACCGGCTCCGTCAACGACATCGCCGCCGTCGCCCGGATGCTGAAAGCGGAAAACAGCATTGCCCTGCTGCACACGGACGCCGTGCAGGGGTTTTTGAAAGTGCCGTTCTCGGCCAAAACACTCGGCGCGGACATGATCACCATCAGCGGTCACAAGATCCACGCGCCGAAAGGCATCGGCGCGCTCTACATCCGCAGCGGACTGAAGCTGCCGCCCTATATCCTCGGCGGCGGGCAGGAGCGCGGCATGCGCGCCGGTACGGAGGCCACGCCGCAGATCGCCGCCTTTGGTACGGCGGCCGAGATCGGCAGTGCGAAAATGGCGCAGGCCACGAAAACCATGGCCGAGCTGCGCGCCCACGCCATCGACCGGCTGACAGCCGAGGTGGACGGTCTTGTCGTCATCGGCGGCGGCTCGCCGCACATCCTCAGCATTTCTCTGCCCGGCTACCGGAGCGAGGTGCTGATGAACTTCCTCGAGGCGCGCGGGATCTACACATCAAAAAGCTCCGCCTGCAAAAAGGGCGGGCGGAGCCATGTACTCGAGGCGATCGGGCTGCCGGCGAACGTGATCGACGGCGCGCTGCGCATCAGCTTTTCGCGCTACACCACGCGGGAAGACATCGACGCGCTGTGCGATGCACTGCGGGATGCAAAGCAGTCCCTCTTCCCGTCACTTCACTGAATCATCCTGCGTATCCTTGAGCGATTCGGGCGGCGCTTCCTCCGGTAGGCGCACCGGCTGCATCGTAGCATCGTCGATATAATCCAGATCCATATATTCTGCGGTCTCCGTCTGGAGGCCGCGTTTTTTCAGCCCGTGATCGACCAGCCGCTCCAGGCCGGCATAGATCACGACGAACACCGGCACGCCCAGCAGCATGCCGATAAAGCCGAACAGGCCGCCGCCGAGCAGGATGGCGAACATGATCCAGAAACCGTTGATGCCGGTGGAGTTGCCAAGGATCTTCGGGCCGATGATGTTGCCGTCGATCTGCTGCAGGACGATGATGAAGATGACGTAGATCAGGCACTTCATCGGCGAGACGAGCAGAATGATCAGCGCCGTCGGCACCGCGCCGATGAACGGGCCGAACACGGGGATGATATTCGTCACGGCGACGATCACGCTCACGAGCACGACATACGGCATGCGCATGATCGCGCAGCAGATATAGCAGATGACGCCGATGATGGCGGAATCAATGACCTTGCCGCTGATAAAGCCCATGAACGCCGTGTCCGTGAAGCGAATGGCCTTGAGGATGCGCTTGGACGCCTTGACGGAAAACATGCTGTAGAGCACCATCTTGGACTTTGCGAGAAACAGCTCCATATTCGACAGCACATAGCAGGCGACGACGAAGCCGATGAGCACATCGAGGATCGCACGCAAAACGGCGTAGATGCCGGTCGTCACGCTCGTGACCACCTTGCCCATGGACGGCAGCAGCGCGGTCTTCGCCCAGTCGAGCAGACTGTCGGACACATCGCCGGTCGCGGAGAGGAGCACTTCCTCTACCTCGGGATTGTTCTCAAAGAACTTGTTGATCCAGCCGGTGATCGTGTCATAGTACTCCTGATAGTTGAGCACGATGCTCTCAACGCTCGTGTAGATCTGCGGGATGATGAGCCAGATGAGGGCGGCGATAATGATCAGGGCGACCAGAATCGAGAGCGCAACGGACAGGCCGCGCGCAAGCGAGGTGCGCACCGGTTTTTTCGGGCGGAGCTTTTTGAGCAGCGGCTCAAAGAGCTTGCGCTGGAATACCTTCGTCAGCGGCCAGAGCAGATAGGCGATCACCAGGCCCCAGATGATCGGGCTGAGGATGCCGAGCAGCGAGCTGATCGCATCGCCGATGGATTTGCCATGCTGCAGCAGCATGTAAAACAGAATGCAGCACGCGATCACGCCGAACGCCGTGATGCCCCAGCCGAGATATTTGTTTTTTGGATCAAATCGCTTCATAAACCGTCTCCCCCCATCGCGCCCGACAGCGCCTGCCTGTGTCTGTGATCAGTCGGATTTATTTTACTATCATGTGCCCGCACCGTCAAGCCGGTAATACCGGGCTTTTCGTACATTTGCGACACGGTGCGCCGTATCTTGACACGCTCTGAGCGCTTCGGTGTGCAAAAGCCTGTGCAAATTGTGGAGACTCGGACTGCTTTTCCACGCGCCGCCGGCATAGGGTGATAAGGAGAAATCAACGGAAAGGGCTGAGCATATGAAACGATGGATCTGTCTGCTGCTGGCAGCGCTGCTGCTGCTCACACCCGCGATGGCGCTCGAGCAGCCAACGGACGAGGAGCTGAAGATATCCGCACCGTCGGCGATCCTGATGGAGCGCTCGACCGGCACGGTGTTATACGAGAAAAATGCCGACGAGCACCTGTCCCCCGCCAGCGTGACGAAGATCATGACGCTGCTGCTCATCATGGAGCAGCTCGACAGCGGCCAGCTCGATACGAGCGACATCGTGACCGCCAGCGCCCAAGCCAGCTCCATGGGCGGCAGCCAGATCTGGCTCAAAGAGGGCGAGCAGATGAGCGTCGACGAGATGCTCAAGTGCATCGCCGTCAACTCCGCCAATGACTGCGCCGTCGCCATGGCAGAGCACATCTCCGGTTCCGAGGAGGCGTTCACCAAGCGCATGAACGACCGCGCGAAAGAACTGGGCATGGAAAACACGCAGTTTCTCAACTGCACGGGGCTGTCCGACGATCCCGGCCACTACACGACGGCGCGCGACATCGCGTGCATGTCCCGCGCACTGCTGGCCCATCCGCGCATCCGCGACTACACCACCATCTGGATGGACACCGTGCGCGACGGCCGCTTCGGCCTCGCCAACACCAACAAGCTCATCCACGCCTACCCCGGCGCGACCGGCCTGAAGACCGGCTACACCCAGCAGGCCATGCACTGCCTGTCGGCCAGCGCCGAGCGCGACGGCGTGGAGTACATTGCCGTGGTGCTGCACGCCGAGAGCTCCAAGGCGCGCTTCGCCGACGCAACGACGCTCCTCAACTTCGCCTTTGCCAACTATTCGCTCTATTCCGTCGCAGCCAACACGGTCATTCCGCCCGTGCGCGTGCGGTTTTCCGAAACGGACAGCGTGCAGCCGGTGCTCTCGGGCACGGACGCCATCGTCGTGCGCAAGGGCACGGCCGCACCGCAGACGGACATCGCGCTCAACGAGGACCTGTGCGCCCCTCTGGAGCCGGGCGCGCAGGTCGGCACCGTGACCGTCACCGACAGCAGCGGCGACACGCTGATCCTGCCGCTGGTCGTTCCGGACGGCGCTGCGCGCATCTCGACAGCGCACCTCTGGCTGCAGCTGCTGCGCGCGCTGTGAGCGACAGATTTCCGGTTGCGAAATCCCGATTTTCGTGTATACTGGTGATATTCTTTAAGAGAGAGGGCATCGCAATGATCAAAGTGGATCTCTCCGGCGCGGCCGGATTTTTTGACCCCGCAGGGCCGGACTACGCGGCCGCTGCACAGGCGCACCGCACGCTGCTCGAGCACACGGGCGCCGGTGCGGATTTTACCGGCTGGCTCGATCTGCCGGAGCGTATGCAAAGCGGAGAGCTCAAGCAGATCCTCGCCGCCGCATCCCGCATCCGCGGCCGCTCGCAGGCGCTGGTCGTCGTGGGCATCGGCGGGTCATATCTCGGCGCGAAGGGCGCCTTGGAGCTGCTGCGGCCGCGGCCGCAGCCCGGTGACCCGAAAATTCTCTTTGCCGGCAACTCCCTGTCGCCGGACGCGCTGATGCATCTGCTCGAGGAGCTGGGCGATCTGGACTTTGACCTGAACGTCGTCTCCAAATCCGGCACAACGCTCGAGCCCGCGCTCGCGTTCCGGATGTTCCGCGGCCTGCTGGAGGCAAAGTACGGTCCGGAGAAGGCCAAAAAGCACGTTTTCGCCACGACGGACGCCCACCGCGGCGTACTCAAGCACATGGCGGACGAAGAGGGCTGGGAGACTTTCGTCGTGCCGGACGACGTCGGCGGGCGCTACAGCGTGCTGTCCGCCGTCGGCCTGCTGCCGATGGCCGCCGCCGGTATTGATGTACAGACCGTGATCGGCGAGGCCGGCGAGGCTTTCGCCGCCATGAGCGCGCAGTCGCCCGAAAACCCCGCCTGGCAGTATGCCGCCGCGCGCCAGCACCTGTACCAGCTCGGCAAGACGACCGAGATCCTCGCCTGCTACGAGCCGTCGTTCCGTTTCATGGCCGAGTGGTGGAAGCAGCTCTACGGCGAGAGCGAGGGCAAAAACGGCATCGGCATCTTCCCCGCCTCCGTGGAATACAACGCCGACCTGCACTCCATGGGTCAGTATATTCAGGACGGCCCGCGCACGCTCATGGAGACCGTCGTCTCATTCGAGCAGCCGCAAAATGAGTTCACCGTCCCGTTCGCCATGGGCGACCCCGACCGGCTCAACTACCTTGCCGGGCGCAAGCTCAGCGACATCAGCCACATGGCGCAGGAAGCCGTCAAGGCCGCGCACATCGCAGGCGGTGTGCCGAATCTGGAGGTGCGCGTGCCGAAGCGCGACGAGGCCGGGTTTGCCTGGCTCGTGTGCTTCTTCGAGCTGGCATGTGCCATTTCGGGCTATATGTCCGGCGTCAATCCGTTCGATCAGCCCGGCGTGGAAGCATATAAGAAGAATATGTTCTCTCTGCTCGGCAAGCCGGAGGCAAACTGAGAAAAGTTATCGTTGCAGTCGGCGCGAAAACGTGCTAATCTAGGCATAGGGTATCGCCCTGACTTTCAAAAGGAGTGTGATTGACATATGGTCCAACTGATCATGGGTCTCAAAGGTTCCGGCAAAACGAAGCGTTTGGTGGAAATGGTCGCCACGGCCGTCCGCGAGGAATCCGGTTCTGTCGTGTGCATTGAAAAGGACAAAAAACTTACGTATGACATTCCCTATCAGGCTCGCCTGATCTACGCCTGCGACTATGCGTACGCGATGGGCTCTTACGATTTCTTTAAGGGCTTCCTCAGCGGCCTTCATGCCGGCAACTACGATATCACCCATGTGTTTGTTGACAACTTCACGAAAATGCTATCTGAGGTCTCTGAGCCGCAGATCGCGGAGTTCCTGGCCTGGCTGAACGATTTCTCCGAGCGTGAGAACATTCAGTTCACCCTGTCTCTGAGCATGGATCCTGCGGTGACCGGCAGCGAGATTACAAAATATATGATCTGACATACGGCAAAACCGCCGCTCCGAACATCCGGAGCGGCGGTTTTTTGCGCGCATCATTCGGCGAGCTCGCGGTACATGGCCGCAGCGTCGTCTTTTTTCGCGTTTTCCGTGACGGCGAGCACTTCCACCTTCACGGTGCGCTGGCCGAAGGCGATCTCGATCACGTCGCCGACCTTCACGTCATACGACGCCTTGGCCGTCCGGCCGTTGACCGTGATGTGCTGACCGTCACAGGCATCGTTTGCCACGGTGCGGCGCTTGATGAGCCGCGAAACTTTCAGATATTTGTCCAGGCGCATAGGCATCCTCCTGTGAAAAACGCTCCGGGTCAGGCCCGGAGCGTTTGCATCGCTTATTTGGAAACAGCGTCCTTGAGCACTTTGCCGGCCTTGAAGACGGGCACGCGCGTCGCCGGGATCTCGATCTCTTCCTTGGTCTTGGGGTTGCGGCCGATACGGGAGCCGCGCTCCTTGATGTCGAACACGCCGAAGCCGACGAGCTGCACCTTTTCGCCGACCTCGAGGTTGGCGGTGATGGTGTCAAACGTCGCGTTGACGGCCTTCTCGCTGTCCTTCTTGGACAGGCCGGTCTTTTCGGCAACTGTTGCGATCAGTTCTGCCTTATTCATGATGGTAATCCTCCTACTTCATGTTTGTGTTGGCATATGCCATGATATAGAATTCCGCACGGGTCTCTCACTGCCGTGCAGATTTCTTTCCTTCGTTGTCCGCGCTGGCCGTCTGCTTGGCCTGCTGCCAGAGCGGCTGCATCTGCGCGAGCGTGCGCTGCTCGAGCGGCACGCCGCTGTCCGCCGCTGCGGCCTCCATGGCGGCAAAGCGTCGGATGAATTTTTCGCACGCGGCATGGGCCGCCTGCTCGGGGTCGATGCCCGCAAAGCGCGCCACCTTCACGGCGGCAAACAGCAGATCGCCCAGTTCCTCGGTCACGGCGTCCGCGTCGCCGGAGGCCACGGCCTCGCGCAGTTCCCGCGTCTCTTCGGCGACCTTGTCGAGCGCCGCATCCGCGTCCGGCCACTCAAAGCCGGTCCTGGCCGCCTTGGCCTGAATCTTTTCACAGCGCCAAAGTGCCGGCAGACTGCGCGCCACGCTGTCCATCGCCTCGGCGGTGGTCGTCTGCGCGCGCTCGCGCTGCTTGATCGTGTCCCAGTCCGGCGCATCCGGCTCGTCGCGCCGGAACACATGCGGATGCCGGTAGACGAGCTTTTTGCAGGCAGCGTCCGCCACATCGTCAATATCAAAATGCCCGGCCTCGCGCTCAATATCCGTATGGAACAGCACCTGCATGAGCACGTCGCCCAGCTCTTCCTTCAGGTGCGCCGTATCACCGGCGTCGATGGCCTCACAGACCTCATACGTCTCCTCCAGGAAGTTGCGGCGGATGCTCTCGTGCGTCTGCACCTGATCCCACGGGCAGCCATCCGGCGAGCGCAGGAACGTGATGAGCGCCACAAAGTCGCGCAGGTCATAGCTTTCTTTGCAGAGAAAATCTAACACAATTTTGCTCCTTCTGCAACCCTTTTTTCAAAAAACCATTGAAAATTCAGGATTTTTCGGTGTTATGTCATCTGATGTGCAAAACTTTTGCGAGCTTTTCGCCCTTCGGGATCAGCTGCAGATCGGCAAGCGTGATCGCGTGCGTTTTCACGACCGCAATCAGATACGTCACGACCGCGCAGACCATCGACACGAGCATGGCCAGCGCCATGCGCTTCCAGCTCAGGTCGCCGCCCATGGCGGCGGACAGGCCCGCATACACGCCCCAGGCCATGACAGCCATGATGAGTGTGCTCAGCAACGGACGCACGAGCGCCCGGCCGACATTCGGCCGCTCACGGAGCGTTTTGCACAGGAAGATGTGGTTCATGGTGCAGATGACAAGATAGCACGCGAGCGTACCGACCGGCGCGCCGGTGATATTCAGCTCCGGCACCGCGATCAGGAACCAGTTGACCGCGATCTTCGCCAGGCCGCCGGCCAGCATGGAATAGACCGGGTAGATCTCGTGGCCGGTCGCCTGCAGGACCGCCGTTGTGATGAGTGAAATGCACACGAACACCGACGCAATGCCCAGCAGCATCAGCAGCGTTGGGCCGGCCGCGTTGCTGCGCGGATAGAGCACGTTGACGATCGGGTAAGACAGCACGGCAAGCCCGATACCCATCGGCATGGCGACCGCCGCGGAGATGCGCAGCGCGGATTCCGCAATGGTCTTCGACTGCGTATACTTTCCCTGCACGACCGCCGCCGCAATGGCCGGGACGATGCTGATCGTCATCGGTGTCACGAAAGCGGCCGGGAGATTATACAGTGTCTGCACCTTGCCATAAACGCCGTAGAGAACGTTTGCATACGACTCGGAATAGCCAAGCGCCGTCTGAAGGCGGTACATGATGAGCTTCGTGTCCACGAGATTGATGATGCTCAGCACACTGGAGCCGAGCGCGATCGGGATGCTGATACGCAGCAGCGTGACGAGAATATGTCCGGCGGAATCCGGCACATCCGGATCCGCGACCGGTTTTTCCGGATAGTGGCGGTGATAATAGATCGCCACATAGATCAGCGCAAAAGCGCCGCCCGCCGTGACACCGAAGATCGCCCCCGCCGATGCGACCGGCAGACTCTTGCCCGCGCGCGTAAAGCTCCACGCGAGCACAAGACCGACGGCGACCTTGCCCACGACCTCGAGGATCTGGGAGACGGTCGTCGGCTTCATGTTGCTCATGCCCTGCGCATAGCCGCGGTACGTGCTCGTCAGATACACGAGCACGAGCGCCGGCGACAGCGCCCAGATGCTCTGTGCCGCGCGGACATTGTTGAGCATCCCGGCCAGCTCCGTCGGGAACAGGAACATGACCAGTCCGAGCAGCAGGCCGAAAATGGCAAACGTCAGCCAGGCCACGCGGAAGATCTTGCGCGCCTGCACGGGGCGGCCGAGCGTGTCCGCCTCGCTGATCATGCGCGAGAGCGCGACCGGCATACCCGCCGTGGCCATGTTGAGAAAGACATAATAAATATTATAGGCAACGGAGAAATAGCCGTATCCCTCGTCGCCGAGAATATTGCCGAGCGGAATCTTATAGATCGCGCCGAGGATCTTGATGACCACAACGCCGGCCGTCATCATGGCCGCGCCGTGGAGATAGTTCTGCTTGCTGCTTTCCTGCAAACCGCACTCCCTCCCCCGCTGAAATTTCACGTGCCGGTATACTTTACACTACCGGACAGAAAAAATCAAGGGAATGCAGCGCATTCCCCTGATTTGCGGTTTGTTTTTCCGGTCACGCCTTGCGCACGGAGTCGATGTGGCGCGTCAGGTCGAGCATCTTGTTCGAGAAGCCCCACTCGTTGTCGTACCACGCCATGAGCTTGACGAAGTGATCGTTGAGCGCGAGGCCGGCCTTGGCATCAAAGATGCTGGTGTGCGGATCGGTGATGAAGTCGGAGGAGACGACCTCGTCATCGACATACTCGACGACGCCGGCCATCGGACCTTCCGCGGCAGCCTTGACGGCAGCGCAGATCTCATCATACGTCGCAGCCTTCTCAAGGCGGCAGGTCAGATCGACGATGGACACGTCCGCGCTCGGGATGCGCATGGAAGTGCCGGTCAGCTTGCCCTGCAGGGCCGGAATGACCTTGCCGACCGCCTTGGCAGCGCCGGTGCTGGTCGGGATGATGTTGCCGTGCACACCGCGGGACAGACGCCAGTTCTTCTTGGAGAAGCCGTCGACGACCTGCTGGGTGGCCGTGTCGGCATGGACTGTGGTCATAAGGCCCTCGACGATGCCGAAATTATCGTTGATGATCTTGGCCAGCGGCGCCAGGCAGTTCGTGGTGCACGAAGCGTTGGACACGATCTTGATATCCGGGGTGTACGCATCGAGGTTAACGCCGCAGACGAACATCGGCGTGTCGTCCTTGGACGGGCCGGAGAGCACGACGACCTGCGCGCCGGCGTCCAGATGATCCTGCGCCTTTTCCTTGGTCAGGAACGCGCCGGTGCACTCGAGCACATACTCGACACCCAGCTCGCCCCATGGCAGGAGCTTCGCGTCGCGGTTGTTGAGCAGCGCAACGCGCTTGCCATTGACGATCAGGGCCGGGTTCTCGCCGCCCTCGCAATCGACCGTGCCGTGAAAGCGGCCGTGCACGGAATCGTACTTTACGGTATACGCCAGCTGCTCGGGCGTCTTATCCGGCGCGTTGACGGCGACGACCTCGATATCGTCGGCGCAGATCGCGGCGCGGAACACCAGACGGCCGATGCGGCCGAAGCCATTGATGCCAATTTTAATCATGCTCTATTCCTCCTGTTATATCTGCTGCGCACAGCACGCAGCGCAATTTCTTACAGCTATATTCTATAACAATTCCGCCGAAAGCGCAACCACATTCTTATCGGTGCGGCAGGCGGTGCTGGCCATTTGCAACAAATCTCCGAATTTTTGCGTGTAAAAACTTGTGTCTATTGACGAATTCTGCTATACTGTTTTTTAATACATCTTAGGGGGGATCGGAAAATGAGCAATACTTTGATCATCGACTCGCTCAACACGCTGTTTTCGATGAGCAACACCGCCGTGATCGGCGCGCAGGAGCAATTTGTCGCGTTTATGAACCCGGCGGCGCAGGAACTGTTTCGCGGCAACCGCACAAATCACAAACTCACCGAGCTGCTGCCGGCGCACATCACGGAGGCCACGGCTACGGAATTCGTCACGTCTGCCACGATCGAAAAGCGCCACGTCATCATCTCCGTGACATCGTTTGGTGCGTTTCGGCTGTTCTCGTTCGTGCCGCAGGATGAAAACGCCCTGCGGGCCGGCGCGCAGTTTGCACCGTTTCTGGCATCGCTCAACGCTTTCCGCACGCTCACGACGTATTTTTCAGACTACGCCATGCAGCTCAGCGACGTGCGCTTCCGGCGCAACGCCGCCGAATTGACGCAGTTTTACTACCGGCTGCTGCGCTTCACGCTCAACGCCTCCACGGCCTCCGGCCTGTACGACGGCACGCTTGCGTTCATGCCGCAGCTGTGCGACCTGGGCAAGGAATGCCGGACGCTGCTGGACAACATCCAGCCGATCACCGACGCCAACGGCATCGTGCTGGAGGTCAGCATTCCGGACGAGCCGATCAACTGCGCGCTCGACACGGCGCTCATCCAGCGCATGCTGCTCAACATCATTGCCAACTGCACGGAGCGCTGCAAGCACGGCGACCGCATCCGCTTTACCGTCACGCAGGAGGGCGGCCACGCCGACATCACCATTCGGGATGACGGTGTACGCATCCCGCCGGAAAAGCTCGGGACGATCTTTATCCCGCTGCGTGTGACCGGCGTGGATTTTTCCGACCTGAGCAGCAACAGCTTTGGCCTGACGGTCGCACTCGGCATTGCGGAAAAGCACGATGGCACCATTCTACTGGAGAGCAACGAATGGGGCGGAACCACGTTCCACGTCGTGCTCAGCACGGTGCTGCCGGAAACGAATCTCTTCCGTGCGCCGAAGGTGCCGTATGGTCACGCGCAGGAAGATCCCATCCGGATCTACCTGTCCGATCAAATGCCGAAACAGGAGCTGTAAGCAAACACACAGCATCACAACGGCGTGCCGCCCAAATGGGCAGCACGCCGTCTTTTTATTCTGCTGTCAGGTAACGCGCACGCAGCGCCGCCCGCTCGGCCGCGCCAACACCAAGCGCCTGCGACAGAAAAGCGTCCACACTGCCGTATCGCTCCGCGACCGCATCGCGCGCAGCCGTCAGGAACGCCGCGTCCGCGCGGTCAAACGTGCGGATGACCTCCCGCTCCGCCTCGCTCAGATCATAGTCCACGACCGCCGTCAGCAGACAGTCGGTCGAGGCGGCCATGCGCTCGTTGGTGATCAGGTAGTTTTCCACGATGACCGGCCAGTCCACACCCAGCGCCGTCAGCAGCAGCATCGTGCCGACACCGACGCGGTCTTTCCCCGCCGTGCAGTGGTAGAGCAGCGCGCCGTCCGTCTGCGCGAGCAGAAGCGCAAAAAACTGCCGGTAGTGCGCGATGGAGAATGCCTGCGTGACGAGACCGCGGTACAACTCGCACATGAACGCCCGCTCCCGGCCGGCCATCGCTTTCGCGTGCGCGACGACGGCCGCATAGGGGTCGGCGTGCTCCTCGCGCGTCAGGCCGGCCGCCGCCTGCTGCACGATCGGGCAGTGGACATACTGCACGCCCGGCAGGACACGGTCCGGTTTCTGCTCCCGCTCGAGGTCCGTGCGGAAATCCACGACCGTGCGCAGCGGATATTCCGTGAGTGTCTGTGCGTCCGGCTCTGTGATGCCGGCAAGTTCGCCGCTGCGCAGCAGCAGGCCCGGCCGGATCGTGCGGCCATCCATGGTGGGCAGGCCGCCGAGGTCGCGCGCATTCGGCGCGCCGCGCAGCAGCCAGCGCTCAGAGGCCGAAGAGTTGTTTTCCATTTTGCAGTGTCACCTCCGCGACTTCTTCTGTGGTCATGCTCTTGATCTCCGCTATGCGCGCAGCAATGTACGGCAGGTTGCGCGAATCGTTGCGCTTGCCGCGGTTCGGTACCGGGGCCAGATAGGGCGAATCCGTTTCGAGCAGCATCCGGTCCGTCGGGCAGGCGGCGATCACGTCCAGCGCCTTGACGGCATTCTTATATGTGATCGGGCCGTCAAAGCCGAGGTACCAGCCGCGGCGCAGCAGCTCGCGCGCCATCTCCACGCTGCCGGAAAAGCAGTGGAACACGCCGCGCAGGCCCGGATAGTCGCACACGATGCGCAGGCTGTCGCCGTGCGCCTCCCGGTCGTGGATGATGACCGGGAGATCCAGCTCCAGCGCCAGCTCCAGCTGCGCGCGCAGCATGATCTCCTGCGTTGCCTTCGTGGAGGCATCCCAGTAATAGTCCAGACCGATCTCGCCGATGGCGCAGACCTTGGGCTGCGCCGCCAGCGCGCGGATCTGCTCCAGACTGTCGTCCGTCCAGCCGGCGGCTTCCTCCGGGTGCCAGCCGACGGCGGCATAGACGAAATCATATTCCTGTGCGATGGCGACGGCGCGCGCGGACGTCGCAGCACAGTCGCCGGGATCCACGATGAGCGCGACGCCGCTCTCATGCACGGCGCGCAGCACCTCTTCGCGGTCGGCGTTGAACTTTCCGCTGTCGTAGTGCGCGTGGGTATCGAAATACTGCGTCATTCGGCGTGATAGGTCGCGGCCGGGCGGCGCTTATGCTCGCTGCGGCTATGGTAGCGGTCGATGATGGCCTTGTCGTGCTCGCTGGCCTCGCCGGTGAGGATGTATTTGTCGATGGCGGCGTAGGTCACGCCCATCTCCTGCTCATCCGTCTGACCCTCAAAGAGACCGGCGGACGGCGCTTTGCGGATGATGTTTTCCGGCGCGTGCAGCCAGGTCAGGAACTCGTAAATTTCCGTCACGGTCAGGTCGGCGATGGGATTGAAGTCATACGCGCCGTCGCCCCACTTCGTGAAATAGCCCATGTATGCCTCGCTGCGGTTGCCGGTGCCGGCGACGAGACGGCCCTCGGCCGCGCCGATGGTGTAGAGCGTGAGCATGCGCAGGCGCGGGGCGATGTTCGACGTCGCCATCTGGTTGAGCGTCGTGACGGCGGAGACCGTCTGCATGACGAGCTCCTTTTCCGCCGTGAGATCGACCGTGCGCGTCTCGATGTTGAACTGCTCGGCCACGGCCAGACCGTCGGTCATGTCCTCGCCGAAGTTGCGCTTGGACGCGCACGGCATCATGATGCCGACCGTATTGTCGCACGCGGCCTTGCAGAGGATGCCGACGAGCGCGCTGTCCTTGCCGCCGCTGTTGCCGTAGATGACGCCTTTGGCGCCGCTGCTTTTGAGCAGGTCGCGGATAAAGGCGACGCGGTTTTCAAATTCTTTTGCGTAATCTCGCATGATTTCCACTCCGTTTCTTTCGTTACTCCTGGATCATGTCCAGAAATTCAGCTTCCGTAATGATAGGCGTGCCGAGCGTGAGCGCCTTCTGATACTTCGAGCCGGTGTTTTCGCCGGCGAGCAGATAGGACGTTTTTTTCGACACGGAAGAGCTCGTCTTGCCGCCGAAGCGCTCGATGATGGCACTGGCCTCGTCGCGGCTGAAGTGCTCGAGCGCGCCGGTGAGCACAAATGTCTTGCCGGCAAAGCGGCGGTCCACGACCTGCTCCCTGGAATCAAAGCTGACGCCCGCATCGCGCAGCAGGCGGATCTGGTGCTGTGATTGTGGGTTATCGAACCACGCACGCAGGTACGCCGCCGTCGTCGGGCCGACGTCCGGGATGGCCATGAGCTCTTCTTCCGTCGCCGCCATGAGCTTGTCCAGCGTGCCGAAGTGCATGGCCAGCACCCTGGCCGCCTTCTGCCCAACCTGCCGGATGCCGAACGCGCACAGCAGGCGCGCCATGCCGGCGTCCTTGCTCTTTTCGATGGCGGCCATGAGATTCTCGGCCGACTTCTTCCCCATATGGTCCAGCGCCGCGACCGACTGCGGCTCGAGCGCATACAGCTCCGCCGGGGAGTGCACGAGCCCCGCCTCAATCAGCGACTGGCACAGCGAGATGCCGAGGCCGTCGATATCCATCGCCTCGCGGGAGGCAAAGTGTGCAATGTTGCGCAGCCGCTGCGCCGGGCACTCCGCGCCCGTGCAGCGCAGGGCCGCCCCGTCCGGGTCGCGCACCACGGGCGCGCCGCACTCCGGGCAGGTGTCCGGCATATGAAACGGCACCGTGCCCTCCGGCCGCTTCTCGCGCACGACGGAGAGGATCTCGGGAATGATCTCCCCCGCCTTCTGCACGAGCACCGTGTCGCCGATGCGCAGGTCGAGGTTGTCGATGAAGTCCTGATTGTGCAGCGTGGCATTCGTGACGGTCGTGCCGGCCAGACGCACCGGCTCAATGACCGCCTTCGGCGTGAGCACACCCGTGCGGCCGACCTGCACGACGATGTCGCGCACGCGGCTCTCCTTCTTCTCCGGCGGGTATTTATACGCCACCGCCCAGCGCGGGAACTTCGCCGTGCTGCCGAGATACTGCCGCTGCGCGAGATCGTTGATCTTAATGACCGCGCCGTCGATGTCGAACGGGAACGTCTCGCGGTTGTCGCCGATCCAGTCAATGCGCGCGCAGCAGGCATCGAGCGTTTCACAGCGCTGATACGGCACGACCGGGAAGCCCAGCGACGCCAGATAGTCCAGCGTTTCCGTGTGCGCGGCAAACGTGCGGTCGCTGTCAAACTGGAGGTTGAAGATGATGATATCCAGCTTGCGCGCCGCCGCGACCTTCGGATCCTGCTGGCGCACAGAGCCCGCCGCCGCGTTGCGGGGATTGGCCAGCAGCGGCTGTTCGAGCAGCTCGCGCTCGGCATTGAGCGCTGCGAATACTTCGTGCGACATATAGACCTCACCGCGCACGATAAGCTTTGCAGGCGCGTTTTCAAGCGTCAGCGGCAGGTTGCGCAGCGTGCGGAGGTTTTCCGTCACGTCTTCGCCGGTGATGCCGTCGCCGCGCGTAGCGCCGCGGACGAACACCCCGTTTTCATACTCGAGCGACATGGACAGGCCGTCGATCTTCGGCTCGACGGAATAATCATGCGTCTGCGTGAGCGCCCCGTCCATGCGCGCGCCGAACGCACGCAGCTCGTCGAACGAGAACACGTCCTGCAGGCTCTCGAGCGGCACCTGATGGCGCACCTGCGCAAAGGTGTTGAGCGCGTAGCCGCCGACGTGCTGCGTCGGCGAATCGGGCGAGGCGTACTCCGGGTGCGCCGCCTCGAGCTCTTCGAGCCTGCGCATAAGCGCGTCGTATTCAAAGTCGCTGATCTCGGGCGCGTCCTTCACGTAATAGAGAAAATTTGCGTGTTCCAGCTGACGGCGCAGCGTCAGGATCTCTTCGCGTACATCCATGTTGTCTACTCCACTTCCACATACGTCTGGGGCACTTTGCCGACGATGACCGTCTCGGCCAGCAGGACGTTCGTGCCCACGGTCTCGGTCTGGTGCTCCCAGGGCACCAGAATGTCGAGATCCATCTTCACGTTCAGATATAGTTGATATTTGCTCTGGTTGATCGCGGCCGACATGAGCTCGTTGTGATAGTTCACGTCCGACGTCGTCAGCACAAGGATGCGCACCGGCAGCGGCAGCTTGAGCCCCGGCAGAAAATTCACGCCGAAGAGCGTCTCGAGCGGGATGTCCAGCTCGACCTGCCCGTCGTCCCCGTCCATCATGTGCTCGAGCACGAGCGAGGACACCTGCCCCACGTGCTCGGTGTCGATGCTCACGGCCGTGATGGTCCCGTCAGCGTCCGTGCGGTAGGTATAATAGTCGCCCTGCACCTGCGCCGTCGCCGCCGTGACGGCGGCGTTGATCTTCAGCTGCATGAGGTCGCAGGCGGAGTTGACGGCCAGCTGCGTGATCAGGTGCAGCACCGACACGGTAAAATACGCCATGCCGCCCAACAGAATGCATACCAGCAGCAGCGCCGCCAGCTTCCGGTTCGGCCGCAGCGGGCGCCGGCGGGCAGCCGGTCTCCAGCGGCGAGGTGCACAAATCATAGCAGATCCCCCCTGCCATGCTATGCAGCGGCGGGGCAATTCATGCGCTTATTGCAGAGATTCCACAATGGCGCGGAAGGTATTGCCGCGCTCTTCAAAGTTTTTGAAGAAATCAAACGATGAGCAGGACGGCGAGAGCGTCACGATATCGCCCGGCTGCGCAAGGCCGTAGGCCGTCTCGACCGCTGCGCGAAAATCCGGCGCCTCAACGAGCGGCAGCTTTCCCGGGTCATAGCATTTCGACGCGCGGATGGCGGCGGCAATGCGCTGCGCCGTCTCGCCGACGACGACCGCCGCCTTCGCGTGCAGGCAGACCTCGTCACCGAGCGTGTCAAACGGGATGTGCTTGTCGTGCCCGCCGAGGATGATGACCGGCGGCTTCGGCAGCGCGTGCAGGCCCGCGATCGTGCGCGTGGGGCTCGAGGCGATGGAATCGTTGATGAACGTAATGCCGTTGAGCTCGCGGATGCGCTCCATGCGGTGCGGCACGCCGGAGAAGGTGTGCGCGACCTGAACGCACGCCGCATTGCCGACCAGGCCGTCGGTTGCGGCAAAGGCCGCCATATAGTTTTCCACGTTGTGTGCGCCGGGAATGCGGATCTCGGCGGCGTCGAGGATCTTCTCCGCCTTGCCATCGTGCGCGCGGTAAATCACACCATCCGTGCAGTAAACGCCGTTTTCCACCGGGCCGATGCTGCTGAAATAGCGCACGCGCCCCGGCGCCTCGGCCGCGAAGCGCGGCGTGTGGGCGTCCTTCGCGTTGAGCACCAGGCAGCCGTCCGGCCGCTGGCCGCGGTAAATGCTGCACTTGGCCGACACGTAGTCCTCGAAATCCGGATGCACATCCAGATGATTCGGCGAAATGTTCGTGATGATGGCCACATCCGGCGCGCAGTGCATGCTGTGCAGCTGGAAGCTGCTGAGCTCGAGCACGGCAAAATCCTCCGGACGGATCTCCGGAATGCGGTCAAAGAGCGGCATGCCGATGTTGCCGCCGAGGTGCACGGTGTACCCCTGCGCGCGCAGGAGCTCGGCCGTGATGGTCGAGGTCGTGGTCTTGCCGTCGCTGCCGGTGATGGCGATGATGCGGCACGGGCAGAGATTGCAAAATGCCTCCATCTCGGAGGTGAGGATCGCGCCGCTTTGCGCAGCCTTGCGCAGCTGCGGCACGATGGGCAGCACGCCCGGTGTGCGGAAGATGACGTCGAAGTCCAGATGCTCCAGATAATCCGCACCAAGGATAAATTTTGCGCCCTGCGCCGCGGCCTCGTCGCCGGTCGCGCCGAGCTGGGCGCGGTCGCGCCGGTCGCACACCGTCACGTCGCAGCCGTTGCGCAGCAGCACGCGCACGAGCGGCTGATTGCTCACGCCGAAGCCGATGACGCCGATGCGCTTGCCGCGCAGATAGTCCATATAGTCCGAAAAGGTCATGCAGACACTCCTTTTCCAAAATGTAATCATACGTGGAGATTATACCGCTCATTCGTGCCGATTACAAGAAAATAAATCGCTGCCGGACTTGACGCGGTGCGGCAGGATGTGTAAAATAGTCGGGCGAGCAGGCCGGACAGCCGCGGGCACGAGCCGAAAGGCTGTGCGTGAGGAAAGTCCGGGCTCCACAGGGCAAGGATAACGGGTAACACCCGCCAGGGGCGACCCTCGGACAAGTGCAACAGAAACAAACCGCCCGAGCGATCGGGTAAGGGTGGAAAAGTGAGGTAAGAGCTCACTCGCCGGCTGGAGACAGTGCGGTGCTGTAAACTCTATCCGGAGCAACACCGCGGAGGGACATATGGCCGGCCCGGCCGTCCCATGGAGGTGGCTGGAACGCACCGGCAACGGTGCGTCTAGATAGATGGCTGTCGATAACAGAACCCGGCTTACAGGCCCGCTCGCTCAGCCTGTCAAAAGCGTCTGACACAGACGGTTTTGGCAGGCTTTCGCATATCGATTTCCCGCGGCAAGGAAAACGTAAGCCCCCGCCAAACGGCGGGGGCCGCACACCGTGCATCGGCTTCGGCGGCTGAAACCGAGCATAGGCAAAACGACGCCGGACAGGGCTTCCCTGTCCGGCGTCGTGGTTTTTGCGCGGTCTTTGATAAACAAAAAATCCTGCAACCGCAAGGCTTAATAGTGACAAGTAACTATTTTGTCGCAGAGAACGGTGTGACCCGAAGGTCACGCCGTTTTTCTGTGTTCATAGGTTGTTTGCGTGATGATAGGCTCGGAAATAACGGGAATATCTACATCGTCCACGAAGTTGAAGAAAATCTTCACTTTCTGCTTGCGCTTGCCGCTGGATTTGTCCGGGGCATAGACGATGATTTTCTTGATATACTCGTTCACGATGGTCTGTGTCAGCTCCTCCACATCCACATATTTCTGTGTCAGGGCGATAAAGGCATCCAGACCGTCGTTCATTTCTTCCCGCTGTTCCACCCATTCTTCGATAACTTCAATTTCGAGCTTTAACCGTTCCTGCTCCGCTTCATAGTCCGCAGACATCTTTCTGTATCTGTCCTGATTGAGATTTCCAAGAACATAGTTCTCGTACAGCCGGGCGATGATGACATCCAGATCGGCAAGGCGTTTCTTTGCCTGTTCCAGCTTCTTTTTGTCATCCCGGATGCTGCGCTCCTGGTCAGTCCTGCGGCATTGCAGCCATTCCTCCTGAAAACCGTCCACATCGCTTCGGATATACTCATTGACTGCCCGGATGCGTTCCAGAACGATTTCACGAAGCACATCTTCCCGGATATAGTGGGCAGTACAAGTACCACGGTTGCTCTTGTAGTTGTTGCAGACGTAGTGATCCTGCTTGCCCTCAAAGCTTTTGCTTGTGGCAAAGTGGAGCTTGCCGCCGCAATCGGCACAAAACAGAAGCCCGGAGAACAATCCCTGCCGTTCCGCTTTTGCGGGGCGGCGTTTGTTTTTCCTCAGTTCCTGCACCCTGTCAAACTGTGCCTGAGATACAATCGCTTCCTGTGTGTCCGGCAGATAAAACATATTCTCCGGCTCATTGGGAATCCGCTTTTTCAGCTTGTAGGACTTGGAATAAGTCTTGAAGTTGCAGGTACAGCCTGTGTACTCCTGCCGTTCCAAAATCCCTGCAATGGACTGGTTGCCCCAGTGGTACGGTCTTTCCGGCATCGGCTTTTTCTTTCGCTTGGCATAGAGTGCCTTTGCGGTCATAATCTGCTTTTCTTCCAGAATCCTTGCAATCTGCTCCGGGCCTTTGCCGTCAATGCAAAGGTCGAAGATGAGCTTGACTACCGGAGCTGCTTCTTCATCCAGAATCCAGTGATCCTTGTCCTCCGGGTCACAGCGGTATCCGTAGGGCGGTTTGCCCATGTGCTTCCCACTGGTTCCTCTCTGCCGCAAACTGACACGGACTTTCTTGCTGGTATCACGGGGATACCACTCGTTGAACAGATTACGGATTGCGGCGAAGCCCTCGCTGTCTCCCCGGTTGCTGTCTACGCCATCATTTATAGCGATAAAGCGGACATCATAACTCGGAAAGATAATATCCGTATATTGTCCAACAGTCAGATAGTCACGACCAAAGCGGCTGAGGTCTTTGACCAGCCAGCAGCCCACAAGCCCCTGCTTGACAAGCTCAAAGCCTTCCTGCACACCGGGACGATTGAAGTTCGTCCCCGTATAACCGTCATCCACCAGAATTTTCAGGTTTGTATACCCGTGGTCACGGGCATATCGGGTTAAATACTCTCTCTGATTTGCGATACTGTTACTCTCGCCTTCCTGGGCATCCTCGTTGCTCAGACGGCAATAGAGAATGGTAATTTTCTGCTGATCCAACATAATATCCTCCTTCGGTGGTTGGTCAGCCGACAGTACCGTTGTGCATATTGGAATTATATCATGCTTTTGTGTCGCAGTCATTAACAAATCACCCCCTTGTCAGAAAAAATGAGCCGTTTTACCTTGTCGGTAAGTGGCTCATTTCCATCACACTCCGTTTCAATCACATACCATGTGTTTCCGATCTTGCACTCAATGGTTTTGCAGAAAGAGGACTGTGCCGCTTCCCAACGCTTGCGGCATTCTTCCAGAAAATCAATAGGCGGCTCAAAAATCGGATCGAAGCAGGAGCAAATATCAATATAGCCGATGGCATCGTTGATTTCTTCCATCGGGGCATCTTCCATAATCATCTTGTTAATTTCATCTACGGTTTTCTTCATAGGCAAATAGTTCCTTTCTTAAATTTCCATGTCCTGTCCACGATTGCGGGCAGGGTGTTTGTGTTCATACAGTTCCTTTCCCCTGGCGAGGATGGCATTGATAAAAGCCCAGACCTTTTCAGATGCAATCTCAATCGCATCCAGGAAAGGCTGGGCTTTTTGTTTCAGCTCCTCATAGTCTTTGTTCAGTTTTTCAAAACGGTCTTTCCATATCTTTGCGTTTTTATCTGCCTGCTCGAATTTCTGCTTGTATTTCAGCTTCTCAGACTTTTCCGCAAAGCTGCTGACCGCATAATCCTTTAGCGTGCGGCACTCATCCGCCGTCATGGTAACATTTCCCGTAATGGGATTTTTCTTGCCCATCGACTCAATCTCATGTGCAGTCATAGCAACAGACTTAGCAGCCTGAGTTTCCTTTTTCAGAGCTTCCAGTTTCTTTTTCTGCTTCTCCGTGGCAGCTTTGGCATCCGCTAAGCTCTGCTCGGCCTGTGCCACCTGTCCGGTCACAGCTTCCAAACGCTGCTGTTCGGCCTGTACCTTGAACTGTGTCACCGTCAGATGTTCTTCGGTGCTGCCACATTCTCCACGCTCTACATCGGTATAACCAGCGTTTCGCATGAAATTGAAAAAGTCATCCTGCAGCACACTGTAGGACGACTTCAAAATCTTTTTCCCTTTTGCGTTCAACATAGGATTTCCGTTTTCATCAAGAACGGGTTTGGATTCCCACTTCTTACTGCGGCTGACCTGTGTGATCGTTTCCTTTACCGTTCCCCGGAGGGATTCATCCTTGCATCGCTTCGACCACAGGATTTGTTTCTCCACCACCGGGATATAAACCACATGAAGGTGATAGTGGTACACATCCTCACCCAGAGCTTCCGACATTGCCCGGTTGCGCTCGTCGGCATGCATTACAGCGGAGAGGATATACTGCTCACCGCCCACGATCTCCACGGCGGCTTTATAGGCATCGGCATAAAACTGTTTTGCAAACTCATAGCCGCCGTGGTTGTAGAAATAAGTGGAGTTCACATCGAAAACCAACTCGCCATATTTGACGGCATCCGGTTTCAGCCCTCTGGTGGAGATGATCTTGTCCTGCTCCATCTGCTCAAACATTTTTACATAATCGTCAGTGGGAGACTTGAAGTGAACATTCAGCGCAGTACGTTCCGGCACGATGTCCACATTGGAATAACGGTCTTTTTCACGCTCATTGTGTTCCTGTACTTTTGTCACATCATCCGGAGTTTCCAAGTCCTGATTTCTGGCTAAGGTACGATCAATTCCATCATTTCTTGCCATAGATTTTTGTCCTTTCTTTAAGATTTGCAGACAGCGGAGGGCTGAGGAACGGCACTTTTTCAAAGTGTAATAACCCACTATTACACTTTCATCCATGCTGGCTACAAAGTGCCGTGGGCTCTCCGAGGGCTCTCCCGAGGGGGAATGCGGTCACTGCGGTGACCTCTGCTGACCAAGGCAAAATGTCTGCGCCTTTTACCTTGGTCAGCCCGTCTGCATGAAGCTGTTCTGCGGAACATTTCTTGCAGACGATGGCAGCGAAAACCGTATCTTTCACTGCCTGTCCATGGGCAGCACTGCGGTGCGCCTATGGGGACGGGAGATGCGGAGGGCTGTTGCCGGGGTATCACTTCTCCCGTCTTTTCTGCCATACGATGTCGTAACCAAGCACAGCGGCAAGCTCCAATACTTCCTTGTATCGTATACTTTCCCGCTGTAATTTTGCGGACAGGTTGGAAACGCTGTCGCTCCATCCGTACTCGTCCGAGAGCAGGTCAACAACTTCCTGCATGGTCATCCCGGCACGGATGATCTGTGCCTTTATTTCGTTGCGTATATTCATATTGATAAAATCCTCCATAATTCAGTTCATGTGTCGGTGCAACCTCTGCGCTCCAAGGTGGAGTGGATGCACCGAACAGTGAAAAATCTGCAATCTCCGAAATCCGTTCAGAATTTCGCTTGTGATGTCCTGTCCATATATGACCATATCCCACTTTGCCGTTTTGTGTGGTTTGGTCTGGAACAGTGAAAACACCCATTGTTCCGTGAACAGGGTACACGGTTCAGAGAAGCACGATTTCGTGAAATAGTTTCGTCCTGCGGTCAAAAACTTTGCTGTTTCCATTACCATTGATTTTTAATGCCCGAAAACAGGTCAGCTTTGAAAGCTGCTGTTTCCTATAACGGAAGAAAACAGGGGTAAATGCTGCGTACATACGTACAGAGCATGACTGGCAAAATCAATCCCGCCAGTCCTCCGGTACGTACGTACACGGCGAAACATCGTAAAATCCATTTATATGAGGTCTTGCCACAGCTTCCACGCCCATAAAGCCCCACACCCGCCGTCCGGCAGAGTTGGTGATGTTGTTGCAATGCTCCAGATTGAATCTCCCGGCATTGGCAATCATGGCATCGCTGAAGCTACGGGCTTTCAGCGGTGCAAGGGAGTTTTCCTCACACCACATCCGGTAGATTTCATAGAAATCCTTAGAGCTGATGGAAGCATCCGCTTTCAATCGGATGTATCCCTCCGACTCCATGAAATCAAAGATATTGTTGTTGTCACGCTTGACCGCTTCCCGGTTTTTCCGGATACGGTCACTCTCCGTAAACTTAAAGTTGTTGGCAACAAGCCGCTGTAAGCCTTCAAATGCCCACAGGAAGATACCCTCGGCTTCAGCTTTCATCTTCTCTGCAAGGTCAGGATCATCGGCTCTGTCCATGGGCTTTTCTTTGGTGGTCAGCACAAGCTGTCTGCGGTAAAAACCATCGCTGCGATCATATAGGGCTTGCAGATCACCATTGCTGAATGCCAGCAACCGGGCAAACATCCAGCCCTGATAACTCTGCTTGCCCTTGCGTTCCAAGTCCATTTTGCCCTGTGCAGTCACGATGGATTTTACATAGTTGGTCTGACGCAGAGCTTCCATCCGCATATCATCATCCACGCACAGCAGGATGTGTTCCAGATCGGCACGGGCAAAACGGTTTTCAGAAATCTTCCCGATGCTGCCGTCTTTCATATTCGTGCCGAAGATGGTGGACAGCACCGCACCGATTTGAGATTTACCCTCGCCACCGTTGCCTTTAATCACCATCATGCGCTGCCCCTTGTTGGAGGGAATCAGGCAATAGCCGATAAACTCCTGCAAAGTTGGAATGTCCTCGGCGTAAAGCAACCCATCCAGAAAGTTCAGCCAGATCACCGGTGCAGGAGCATCGGGATTATAGCCGACAGGCAGACGGCTTCGCACGATAGCCGGTCTGCCTTCGGTGAAAGTGCCGTTCAAGAGCAGCGTACCGTTGGCAACATGGATGCGATCCTGCTCCGGAGGGAAGTCAGACACCTGCGCTTCCAGTTTCAGCACTTCCAGAATGTTGGTGATCTTCCGTGGGATGTTGTTCACGGCACAAAATTTCAGCTTGTCGTAAATCTCCCCACGCAGAGGAAGGTCATCCGTCACTCGACCATCGGGCGTGAAAAAAGCTCCGTTTGCGAAGATGATTCTGCGCTCATGCAGAAATTCTTCACAAAACAGAGCTTCGTTGATGTTCTGCCCGTCAAACCAGACAGGAAAATTCATATTAGGCGTTTTCCGGTTCTTCGCCACGGTGCGCCACCTCCTTTTTCTTTCGTGCGGTATACTCTTGCAGAAAAGCAATTTTGTCGTCCTGCATCAGCTTGTCCACCAATGCCACCCGTTCTTCCAGATCACCCACCGTCAGCACATCTGCCATATATTCGATATAGCAGTGCATCTGGCAGGCTTCCACAAAACGGTCATCCAGAGCATCTTCCGGTGTCTTGGGTGCGTATCGTATTTTCCAATCTTCCAGCAGATGCAGATAATCCGTCAGCACCCGGAAACACAGCATTTCATTCTCCCGGAACTGACGGATATAGGGACGCTTTGGCTTGACCATAGCTGCGGCAGTGGGCGGTTTCGGGTCAAGCCCGAAGTCCGCAGCCAGCTTTTGCGCTGCTTCATAACTGCTCAGATCGAACAGTCTTGCCACAAGGTCGATTACATCCCCCTTGGCTCCGCAGCCGAAGCAGAAGAAATAATCCTCGTTCAGCTTCAAGCTCGGATGCCTGTCGTTGTGGAACGGGCAGCAAGCCATACCATTGCGGTTGACATTCAGCCCGTAGTGTTTTGCGGCTTGCTTTACGCTGATTGCCGCCTTGATGATTTCATAGATTGTCATAGAAAAACCTCCGTTCATAGTATTTAGAAAGCACGAAACACCCGCCGTGATTGGCAGGGGTTTGGCTCCTTCTACTATGGTTATGCCGGATTTTTCAAAAAACAGGCTAATCGGAGGACAACCCCGTTTCAAAAAACAGGACAACTTATGGATAGATGTAGATTTCTTTACATTAGCTTGATAGAATTAAGAAAATGAAAAAACAGGACAGGAGGGGCAAGCATGAACCAAGAACTGATGACATTGGATTTTTGGCAGGATACGGTCATATATGAGGGAAAAACACTTCCTGTCGGCGCTCTTGCCTGTGATGCGCTGAATGTCCCTGCGGATACCATCGCAAAGATGAACGAGCAATGCGAGAAAATCAATCTGCTGCTTGGAATATTAAACGCCGGACAGG
>OLQC01000326.1_pt1 | contig 51431 bp, 42 predicted proteins | sample 1672471 | NCBI WGS metagenome assembly OLQC01 (sample SAMEA3136689, study PRJEB25190) | human gut metagenome | biome: human gut; feature: human-associated habitat; material: faeces | place: Austria | collected 2013 | reverse complement strand
TATAATTAGAAGGGAGGAGCCTATAAAGATAGGCTAGGAATTGATATGGAAAGTAAGGTTGTGAAGAAAAGAGAGGAAATACAAGAAAAGGATAAGTGGACTGTAAATGAAATTTATTCTAGTGATGAGGCTTGGGAAAAGGAGTATAAGGAATTACAAGAAGAAGCTCCCAAACTAAAAGAATTTGAAGGCAAATTAGGAGATGGCAAAACTTTAATTGAATATTTTGAAGTAAACGAAAAAATTTCAAGAAAAGCAGAAAAAGTATATATATATGCTCATTTAAGAAGTGATGAGGATACTAGTAATACAACTTATCAAGCAATGATGAATAAAATAGATGCATATATGGCTGAATATGCAACATACACAGCTTATGTTGTACCAGAAATTTTATCACTTCCAGATGGAACAATTGAAAAGTTAATGAATGAATATAAGGAATTAGAACCTTATAAATTCTTATTGGAAAATATATTAAAAGAAAAACCAATTGTATTACCAAGATATTTATTTAATTACTATCTTAGACTAGGTATTACTCCTGAAGAATTAATAATTTTAATATTTATTATGGATAAAGGTAATAAAGTAATATATAATCCATTAGAATTAAGTGAAGAACTAGGAATGGATAAATTCAAAGTAATGGAACTTTTAAATAGTTTAAATGAAAAAAAGATTATATCTATAACTGTTGAAAAAGAAAATAATAAGAGTGAAGAATACATATCATTAGAATTACTTTATAAAAAGATAGCCAATATATTAATAGATAAAAAAGAAGATAAGACACTAGATAATAGTGATATATTCTCTATATTTGAAAAAGAGTTTGGTAGAACAATATCCTCAATGGAATGTCAAATAATTAAAGGTTGGATAGATGATGGTTTTTCTCATGAACTAATAATGGAAGCTCTAAAAGAGGCTATATATAATGGTGTAACAAGTCTTAGATATATTGAAAAGATATTATATGAATGGCGTAAAAAAGGATATAAGAATAAAAAAGATATACAAGAAGCTAAAGAAAAGTACCATGAAAGTAAAAAAGAAACTAAAGACTATTTCTTTTATGATTGGATAAATGATGATTAATAAGATATTAGATTATTTAGATGAATTATATCCTAATCCCAAGTGTGAACTAGAATATACTAAAGACTATGAATTATTAATAGCTATAGTAATGAGTGCTCAAACTACTGATAAAAGAGTTAATATGGTAAATAAAGTTTTATTTAAGAAGTATCAGAGCATTAAAGAGTTATCAGAAGCAAGTCTTGAAGATATAGAAAAAATAATTAAACCAATAGGTACTTATAAAAAGAAGGCTGTATTTATTAAAGAAATAGCTACTAAATTAATAAATGATAATATTAAAGTTATTCCAAATGATAGAGAATATTTAAGCTCTTTTCCTGGAGTGGGTAGAAAAACTATAAATGTCTTTTTATCAGTTATTTATAATGAACCCTTAGTAGCGGTGGATACTCATGTAAATAGAGTAAGTAAAAGACTTAAACTAGCTAAAGATGGTGATGATGTTCTTGAGGTAGAAAAGAAACTTATGAAGAAAATACCTAAAGATAAATGGAATAAAGTTCATCATCAGTTAGTTTTCTTTGGTAGATATAAATGTAAGAGTATCAGTCCTTTATGTACTGATTGCAAATTAAAAGATATATGTAAATATTATTCCGTTCACTCTAAGCCAAGGTCTTAGAGTGTTATTTATAGCCTGCTTCTCAGTCTATAAATAAATATCAGCCATATTCATTATATTCGGGGTGAATACTAAATTAAAAAGAAAGGAACAAATTATGGATACTAAGTTAAATGATAAGAAAATAGTAAAATTTAAAAGAATATATATAGAAATAACTAATGTATGTAATTTAAATTGTTCTTTTTGTAGTAACTCAAACAAAGTAAAAAGAGAAATGACTCCTGAAGAATTTAAAGAAGTATTAAGTAAAATAAATAACTATACAGATTATATATATCTTCATGTAAAGGGAGAACCACTTACTCACCATAACTTAGATAAGATACTAGATATCACTAAAGAATATAATAAAAAAGTATGTATTACTACCAATGGTGTATTTCTAAAAGATAAATTACCCATATTAAAAAAATATGATAATATCTATCAAATAAATATATCCCTACATAGTGAAAATAATAAAAAAAACTATCTTGAAGATATAATATCTTCAGTAAATGAATTATCTCCATATATAAGCTACCGCTTTTGGACATTAGATAATAATAAGATGGATAATAAAACCAAAGAATATATTAAAATATTAAAAAAAGTCTATAATAAAGAAGAAATATATGATGGTATAAAACTAAAAGATAAAGTATATTTAAGTTTAGACAATAAATTTACTTGGCCAAGTATAAATAATAATTATTATAATGAAAAAGGTACTTGTCTAGGAGCTAAAACTCAGTTAGCTATATTATCTGATGGTACAGTTAGTATCTGCTGTCTAGATAGTGAAGGAGTATCAAATTTAGGTAATATTTATTTAAGTACTATGGAAGATATTCTGGCTAGTGATAAATATCAAAATATTCTAAAAGGTTTTAATGATAATAAAGTATATTTAGATATATGTAAACATTGTTCATATAAAGAAAGATTTGATAAAAAATAGTAAGATAAATTTGTAAATAAAAAAGTAAATAGCTAGTAAAAACTTTTTACTTTTTTTCTTTTGTGATATACTAAGTATAGGTGAGGTACAATATGTGTGGAATAAATGGAATAATAAGTAAAGAAAAAGACAAAGATAAATTAATAAAAGAAATGAATAAAAGAATAGTTCATCGTGGACCTGATGCTGAAGGTATATATGTAGATGATAATGTTGCCTTAGGTCAAAGAAGACTATCAATAATCGATCTTGAGGGTGGTAATCAGCCTATATATAATAAAGATAAAAGTATTTTAATAGTATATAATGGTGAAGTATATAATTATAAAGAATTAAAAGAAGAATTAACTGAATACGAGTTTCAAACAAACTCTGATACTGAAGTAATATTACATGGATATGAAAAGTGGGGTAAAGAGTTACCTAAAAAGTTAAGAGGTATGTTTGCCTATGCTATCTACGATAAGAATAAAAATGAAATATTTATATCTAGAGATCATTTTGGTATTAAACCATTATACTATTATCAAAATAAAGATGTAATATTATTTGGTTCAGAAATAAAAAGTTTTTTAGCTCATCCTAAATTTAAAAAAGAATTAAATAAAGAGTTAATAGGACCATATCTAACATTTAGTTTTACTCCAACAGATGAAACATTCTTTAAAGATGTCTATAGATTACCTGGTGGTCACTCTATGACTATTAATGTTAAAACTAAGAAAATAAAAATAGAAAGATATTTTAAAGTTGAGTTTTCTAATACCAAAGAAAGTTTTGATGAGGTAGTTGAGGAAATCTCTAAAGTAATGGATGATTCAGTAAAACATCATCTAATAAGTGATGTTGAAGTTGGTTCTTTCCTTTCTAGCGGTGTTGATTCTTCTTACTTAGTAAGTTTAGCAAAACCAGATAAAACTTATACTATTGGTTTTGATTTAGCTAAATATAGTGAAATAGAATATGCTAAAGATTTAACTGATAAATTAAAAATAAAGAATATTAGTGAAAAAATATCTAAAGAAGAATATATGAAAGCTATTCCTGATGTCTACTACCACATGGATGAGCCAACTGCTGATGGCTGTGCAATAGCGGTATACTTCTTATCAAGACTTGCCAGTAAAGATGTAAAAGTAGTACTATCAGGAGAAGGAGCTGATGAGTTCTTTGGAGGCTATAATAGTTATGATGATAACTTTTATACTAAATTACCATTATTTGTAAGAAAGACACTTGCTAGTATTTGTAAAGTTTTACCTAAAAATAAAATAACTAGATATATAATAAGAAGAGGAATGTCAATAGAAGAATCTTATGTTAGTATAAATAGAACTTATTATGATGATGAATTAAAAGATGTACTAAAATATAAAGATTATATAAAAAATAAAGATATAACTAAAGAAGTATATGAAGAGTATAAAGATTATAATAAACTAAATAAAATGCTCGCAGTAGATATAAGATATTGGCTAAGTAATAATATTCTTACTATTGTAGATAGAATGACTATGGCTCACTCTATAGAATCTAGAGTACCATTTACTGATATAGATGTCTTTAAAGTATCTAGTATATTACCAAAGAAATATAAAGTAAGTGAAGGTACTACTAAAGTGGCTTTAAGAGAGGCTGCTAAAAAGGTAATACCAAATGATGCTTATAAAAAGAAAAAACTAGGCTTTCCAGTACCAATTAGAGAATGGATAAGAGAAGACGACTTTTATAATGAAATAAAAAATACATTTAATACCGATATTTCTAAAGAGTTATTCAATAATGATTATCTAATGAAAATATTAGATGAACATAAAAATAGAGAAAAAGATAATTATCGTAGGATATGGGCTGTATATAGTTTCTTAAAATGGTATGAAGAATACTTTGTAAAAAGATAATAAAAAACTTCTTATTTTAAATTAGGGATGATATAATCTTATTAGGGAGAGGAGTGATTATTATTAAAAAGAAAATATTATTAATATTAGCAGTAATATTAATGGGTTTTGGTACATTATATAGACCAGCTTTAGCGGATTCTGGATGGGATTCTGATTATGATTCAGGAGGAAGTTGGGATTCAGGAAGTGACTGGGATTCTAGTAGTAGCTGGGATTCAGGTAGTGATTGGGATTCCAGTAGTAGTTGGAGTTCTGGTGGAAGTTCTATTAGTGGCTCAGGTGGTGGTATTTCATTAGTAGCGGTTATTATTGTAGTTGTTATAATAGTAGTAGTGGTTTCTAAAAATGGTGGTAACAAAGGTGGAGGAAGTTCTAATATATCAAATAGTATAAATGGTTCTAATAATATAAGTAATTATAAAGATATTGATTCGGAAAAAATAAAGAGTATTGATAAAGATTTAAATGTTAGTGAATTCAAAACAAAAGTATTTAGAACATATAAAGATATTCAAACAGCATGGATGAACTTTGATACAGATACTATAAGAAAATTAACCACTGATGAAATATATAACATGTATAGTAGTCAATTAGAAACATTAAAACTAAAGAAACAAAGAAACATCATGAAAGATATAGAATTAATTGACGTTAAGATAATAGATATTCATAAAGAAAATGATGTTATTACAATAGATGCATATTTAAATGTAAAATGCTATGATTATGTTATAAAAGATGCAACTGGAGAGGTAACTCGTGGAACAGACAAATCTAAAATGAATATAAAATATAAATTATCATTTGTTAAGTCAGCATCAAATAACAATACAGAAGAAAAATGTCCTAACTGTGGAGCACCGGTAGACATAGTAAGTTCTGCAGTTTGCCCATATTGCGATAGTACTTTAGTAAAAGATGCTGGAGATTATGTAATGAGTAAAAAAGTATCTTTGGGACAAACTTTAGAAAGGTAAGTTTATGGAAGATTTTAATGAAGCAATGTTTAAAACAAAAGTCGATAATATATTTGTAAAATTATATACTTGTATTATGAAAGGTGATTTAACAGATGTTAGACACTTTATAAGTGAAGAATTATATAATAATTATATTAATAAAATAAATGAATTAATTAGTCATAATAAAAGACAAATGTATGATGAAATTAATGTTAAAAACACTATGATTATAAACAGGAAGATTTTAGAAGATAAAGAAATTATTGATGTAGAAATAGTTTCTAGATATATGGATTATATAATTGACATAAATACTGGTGATCTTATATCAGGAGATGATACAAGAAGGATAGAGAGAAGAAATATATTAAGATTTGAAAAAAAGTTAAATACTAAAGATTTTGGTATTGTTCGCAAATGTCCGGGATGTGGTGCTAGTATTAATGTTAATAATACTGGTAAGTGTGAGTATTGTGATACAATATTCAATTTAGATGACTATGATTATATTTTAGTGTCAATAAATGTAAATTAATAAAAAATATTAAAAAAGTATGCTATAATTAAATAAATAAGAGGAGGAAATAATATGGGATTAATAAAAGCATTTAGTACTTCAAAGTCTTCTGTTTTAGGAGAACAGTTTAAGGAGTACGTAACATGTCCAACAATGGATAAAGGGGTACTAGTACAAAGGGGAATAGTAGAACATGGCAAAGGAAATAAAAATCCTTCTGAGAATATAATATCTAATGGAAGTGTCATTGCTGTACCAGAAGGAACTGCAATGATGGTTATAGAGAATGGTGCAATTTTAGAATTCTCTGCTGTAGCAGGAACATATACTTTTGATAAAGGAACAGAAACTAGTGTCTTTGAAGGTGGTTTTGGTAAGGGCTTAGTTGAAGCTATTAAAAAGATGGGAAAGAGAACAACATTTGGAGGTCAAACTGCTAATGATCAAAGGGTTTATTATATAAACTTACTTGCCATAACAGGTAATAAATTTGGCTCTCCACAACCAAGGAAAATAACTGATGATAAATATGGAATGCTTGAAGTGACTTTTTTTGGCGAGTATGCTATAAAAATAGATGATCCAACTATATTAGTTCAAAATGTAATTGGTTCCAATGCTAAGGATACAATATATTATAGCGATATTCTTGAAGATCAATTTAAAACTAAGTTTGTTGAAAAACTAACGCAAGCAATAACTGTTGTAATGAGAAAACACAAAATACCTTTTGGTGATATTGGTATGTATAATACAGATATAGTAACAGAAATGAATAACCTATTACAAAACGATTTAGTAGAAAAGTATGGTGTTAAAATTTCTGATATAGCAATTGCGGATATTAATTTAACTGATAAATCAATGGAAAGAGTATCCAAGATTGATGACGCTACAATATTCTCAAATAGTTCTCTTCAGTCAGGATTAATGGCTGAGGCAAGTGCTGAAGCAATGAAGAGTGCTGCTTCTAATAGTAATGGAGCAATGATGGGATTCATGGGAATGAATATGGCTCAAAATAGTGGTGCAACAATGATGGGAGCAGTACAAAAAGGCGATACTGTTTCAAATGAGGAAAGAGAAATGCCAGAACCTGGAAGCTTATTTAAGAAAGAAGAACCTAAAAAGGAAGAATCAGTGCAAGAAGCAAATGTAGAAGAAAGCAGTACAGGGCCTAAGTTTTGTCCTAATTGCGGAGCTCCTGCTAATGGTGGAAACTTCTGTACAAACTGTGGTAATAAACTAAGATAGTAAAAAAATTACTATCTCTTTAAATTCATATATTTAGATATAATGTTTAAGAATTATTATATTAAAGAAAGAGGTAGATAAAATGACTGATATAGAAATAGCAAGAAGTATAAATCCTAAAGATATAACTGAAGTAGCCAAAACTCTTGGTATTGAAAATAAAATAGAATTATATGGTAGTAATAAAGCTAAAATATCTTTAGATTTATTAGATAAAAAAAGAAATAGTAAATTAGTTTTAGTAACTGCCATAAATCCCACTCCAATGGGTGAGGGTAAAACTACGGTCTCAATATCTTTAAATGATGCTTTGCGTAAATTAGGTAAGAAAAGTATTTTAACACTAAGGGAACCATCACTAGGACCAGTATTTGGTGTGAAGGGAGGAGCTACCGGAGGAGGATATGCTCAGGTAATACCCATGGAAGATATTAATCTTCATTTTACTGGGGATTTTCATGCCATAACTACTGCTAATAATTTATTATGTTCAGTGATAGATAACCATATCTATCAAGGCAACACTTTAAATATTGATAAAGTAATATTTAAAAGATGTTTAGATTTAAATGATAGACAGTTAAGGGTAATAAATACAGGGTTATCAAAAGAAAAAAATACTAAAGAGAGAATTGATGGCTTTGATATAACTGCTGCTTCTGAAATAATGGCCATTTTATGTCTTAGTAAAGATTTAAATGACTTAAAGAGAAGACTAGGTAATATTGTAATTGGCTATGATAATAAAGGAAAAGAGATAACTGCTAGAATGTTAAAGGCTGATGGAGCAATGACTGTTTTACTAAAAGATGCTATAAAGCCTAATTTAGTTCAAACCCTCGAAGGTAATCCATGCATCATACATGGTGGACCATTTGCTAATATTGCTCATGGATGTAATAGTGTAATAGCTACTAATATTGCTATGTCATTAGGAGATATTACAATAACTGAAGCAGGTTTTGGAGCGGACCTAGGAGCAGAAAAATTCTTAGATATAAAATGTCGAAATATTAATACTCACCCTGATGCAGTAGTTCTAGTAGCTACAATTAGATCACTTAAATATCATGGAGGAATGCTTAAAGAGAATATAGCAAAAGAAAGTATTGACTATCTAGAAAAAGGTATGAATAATCTATATAAACATATACATAATTTAAAAGAAGTATATGGACTTAATGTAGTCGTAGCTATTAATAGGTTCAGTGCTGATACAAACAAAGAAATTAGTTTTTTAGAAGAAAAATTAAATAAAATAGATGTAGATTATGCTGTTACTGATGGCTATTCATTAGGTAGTAATGGAAGTATAGAATTAGCTAGAAAAGTTTTAGATAATATTAATAAACCTAATAACTTTAACTATGCTTATGATATAAATGATAGTATTAAAGAAAAGATATATAAAGTATCTGCAAAAATATATGGTGCTAAAGATGTAGAGTATTCAGATGTAGCTTTAGAAAAACTATCACTACTCGAAGAAAAATATAATAATGTACCAATATGTATTGCTAAAACACAGTATTCATTATCGGATGATCCAAAGAATTTGGATCCTAAGAAAGACTATAATATTCATGTGATAGATCTTGTACTAAAGAGTGGTGCAGAATTTATCGTAGTCTTAACTGGAGACATAATGACTATGCCAGGATTACCAAAGGTACCAAATAGTGAGAATATCGATATTATAGATGATGTAACTATAGGAATATTTTAGTATTCCTTTTCTTTATAAATGCTTTATTTTATTAAAATAATGTGCTAAAATACTAAAAGAAAGAAGGAAGAAGTATGAAAGTAGGAATATGTTCATTAGGATGTAAAGTTAATATATATGAAAGCGAATTAGTTACTAATATATTAAAAAATAATAATTATACAGTAGTGGATTTTGAGGATAAAGCAGATATATATATAATAAATACTTGTAGTGTAACTAATGAAAGTGATAAGAAAAGCAGAAAGATGATAAATAGGGCTAAGAAGAATAATCCTGCCGCTATTATTATAGTAATGGGTTGTTATAGCCAGGTTAATGCCGAGGATATAGATGTAGATATTGTCTTAGGTAATAAAGATAAATCTAAAATAGTAGAAATAATTGAAGAATATATAAAAACAAAGCAAAAGAAAAAAATAATATATGATTTAACTAAAGTAGACTTTGAAAAGATGGAAATAACTAATTTTGATAGTCATACTAGAGCTTTTGTAAAAATACAAGATGGATGTAATGCTTTTTGCTCCTACTGTATAATACCCTATGTAAGAGGTAGAGTAAGAAGTAAAGATCCTGAAGATGTTATTAAAGAAGTAACAACACTAGTGGAAAAAGGTTATAAAGAAATAGTACTAACAGGTATTCATACGGGTAGGTATGGAACTGATATAAATACTACCCTTGAAGAACTATTAAATAAATTAGTAAATATACCAAATATATATCGTATAAGATTATCTTCAATAGAGATAAATGAAATAACTCCAGGTATAAAAGAATTATTAAAAGAAAATAAAGTGATGGCTAAACATTTACATATACCATTACAATCAGGATCTAATAAAATATTAAAACTTATGAATAGAAGATATAACAAAGAAGAATTTCTGTCTATGGTAGATAATTTAAGAGATATACCTGATATATCTTTAACTACTGATTTAATTGTAGGCTTTCCAAATGAAGGTGAAGAAGAATTTAATGAGACAATAGATACTCTAAAAAAAATAGGCTTTACTAAGATTCATACTTTTCCATATTCAAAAAGAAAGGGTACCCCAGCGGCCATTATGGATAATCAGGTATTCCCAGAAGAAAAGAAAAAGAGAGTACATAGAATATTAGACTTATCTAATAAGTATGAACATAATTTCTATGAAAGTAAGATAGGCAAAATCTATGATGGTGTAGTAGAGGTTCATTCTAATGGTACCACTATTGTTCACACCTCCAACTTTATACCAGTAATTATTAATGATATAGTAGAAGAGGGTACTATAGTAGATGTTAAAATAGAAAAAGTAGAAGATTTAAAAGTATATGGAAGAATAGTTTAAAAGGAGAATAAATATGAGTGAAAACAAGTATGTATATCATGGAAGTCATATACCTGATTTAAAAGTAATCAAACCACATAAGAGTACACATCAGCAAAACTGGGTATATGCCACATCTTCAAAAGCAGTCGCTACCATTTTCTTAAGTAACAAACATAGTGATTTATATTATTACTTGGGTGGTAATGACGAAGATAACAATCTTGTTCTCGTAGAAAGAAAAAAAGGTATGTTTAAGGATATATTTAATGTATCTGGTTCTATTTATAAACTTAGTTCTAAAAACTTTCTTAATGGTATTACTGGCTGGTCTATGGAAGTTGTAAGTAATAGAGAAGAGCAAGTACTTGAAGAAGAAAAAATAACAGATGTTTATGAAGAACTAATAAAATTTAATGATGAGGGAAAAATTAAATTATATTTATATCCTAACAGACCTAGTTATATTCCTTTAGATAATAGTGATTTAATACCTAAAGTAATTAGATGGTCAAAAAAAGGATTAAAAATAGGAAACTTCTTTGAATTGTATCCAGAACTTACTGATAGGTTCTATGAAGAATTAGAAAAAACTAAATAGTAATATATGGAAGAATAGTTTAATATTCTTTCTTTTTTTTCTTAAGCCATTTGTCTTAAGAAGCATAAGTAAGCCTAAGGTCTTCCTTATGAAAACAATTTATGGGAAATTATGTTAAGTAATTGACATCAAAAAAGAGTAATGCTATAATTCATATAGTCAAGAAATTATGCATGGATACATAATATAAAAATGGAGGTTAAAATGATAAAACTATTAAAGAAATTAACTAAAAAAGATTGGCTTTTTGTATTTATAAGTGTACTTTTAATAGTATTTCAAGTATGGTTAGAATTAAAAATGCCAGATTACATGTCTAATATTACTCAGTTAGTACAAACTAAAGGAGCAGATATGAAAGATATTTTAAAGGAAGGCTCTTATATGCTATTATGTGCTTTAGGTAGCCTACTTAGTGCGGGAATAGTAGGATATTTTATTTCAGGAATAGCGGCTTCTTTCTCATTTAATGTAAGAGAGGCAATCTTTAAGAAAGTACTTAATTTAGATACTAGTGAAATAAAGAACTTTTCTACTAGTAGTCTAATAACAAGAACTACTAATGATATAACTCAGGTAGAAATGCTAATTGGAATGGGTCTTCAATTAATGATAAAGGCTCCAATTACTGCTGCTTGGGCTATTACTAAAATATTAGGTAAGAGTCTAGAGTGGAGTATGGCTACAGCGGTAGCAGTCATTATTCTAATTACCACTATAATTATTCTAATGATTATAGTTATGCCAAGATTTAAGATAGTTCAAAATCTTATTGATAAGATAAATTCAGTAACTAGAGAAAATTTAACTGGTATTAGAGTAGTAAGAGCATTTAATGCTGAAAAATATCAAGAAGATAAATTTAATAAAGTAAATAATGATTTAACTAATACACAAATGTTTAATCAAAAAGCATTTAATATTCTAAGTCCTATGATGAATATAGTGATGCATACTCTAACATTATCTATCTATTTCATTGGAGCTCTTTTGATAGATAAGGCTTTAATGGGAGATAAAATAGTTTTATTTGGAGATATGATTGTCTTTTCATCATATGCTATGCAGGTAATAATGTCTTTCTTAATGCTTGCTATGATCTTTATGATGTTACCTCGTGCTAATGTGTCTGCAAAAAGAATAAATGAAGTACTAGATACAGAAGTAACAATTGAAGATGGTAAAGTAACTAAGAATAAGAATGGTTTAAGGGGGACTGTTGAATTTAAAAATGTATCATTTAAATATCCTGATGCTGATGAATATATCTTAGAAAATATTAGTTTTACTGCTAATGAAGGAGATACTGTTGCTTTTATAGGATCTACTGGTTCTGGTAAGAGTACATTAATAAATTTAATACCAAGATTCTATGATGCTACTGAGGGTGAAATACTAGTAAATGGTATTAATGTTAAAGATTATAAAGAAGAATATTTACATAATATTGTTGGATATGTTCCTCAGAAGGCTGTTATGTTCTCTGGTACTGTAGAGTCAAATATTACTTATGGTAAGAGTATTTTAGGTAAACCTGATAAAAAGAAGATTAATGAAGCGTTAAAAGTATCACAGGCTTATGAATTCGTTTCAAAACTAGAAAAGAAAGAAAAAAGTCATATAGCCCAAGGCGGTACTAATGTTTCAGGAGGTCAAAAACAAAGATTATCAATTGCTAGAACTATTGCCAGAAGTCCTGAAATATATATATTTGATGATTCGTTTAGTGCTTTAGACTATAAAACAGATTCAGTACTAAGAAAAGAATTAAAAAAATATACTAAGAAGGCTACTAGTCTAATTGTAGCACAAAGAATAGGAACGATTATGAATGCTGATAAAATAATTGTTTTAGATAAGGGTAAATGTGTTGGAATAGGTACTCATAGTGAACTTATGAAAACTTGTGAAGTATATAAAGAAATTGCCCTTTCACAAGTAACAAAGGAGGAACTAGAAAATGCATAACGGTAAAGAAGAAAAAAGAAATACTCCTCCAAGAGGGGGTCATGGTCCAATGAGGACCATTGAAAAGCCAAAGAATTTTGGCGAGGCTCTATCTAAATTATTTAAAAGTTTAAATGATTTTAAAGTACTACTAATAATATCTTTAGTACTAGCGGGTCTATCAGCAATCTTAGCTTTAGTATCACCAGATAGATTATCTGATTTAACTGATGAGATATCTAAGGGTCTAACTATTAATACTACTAATATGGAAAAACTACAAGATGATTTGTTAACTAATCTTAACGAAGAAACTTTTGCAGGTATATTAAATCTAAATATTGATGAGAGTACTATTTATAAAGTGAATACTGCTAGTATATCAGCTTTAGATAAAGAAAAGTTTAATAATACTATCAGTGCTATGACTAAAGAAAATGCTACTACTTCATTAGGTAAATTACCAGATAGTGTATTAGATATTATACTTGAAGATTCTACATATAATGATATATTAATAACTAAGGAAGATAAAATAAATCTACTTAAATCATTATCTAATTATAATAGTGAGACTAAAGATTATTCATTTATAACTAAACTTCCAGATAGTATAAATAATGTCTTATTTCCTAGTTCTACTATTGATAATATTGAAATAACTACTAAAGATAAAGTAGAATTTATTAGTAAGATGTCTACCTTAAAGAAAGATGCTTCAGTAAATGAAATATATAAAATAGTAGAAACATTACCTAATAGTATTCAAAAATTAGTTAATCCAAAGATGAATGTTGAAAAAATAACTAAGATGGCTACTATATTATTAATTATATATGTAATAAGTGCTACATTTAGTTATCTTGAGGGTATATTTATGGTTAAAGTAGCCAATAACTATGCTAGGAGATTAAGAAATAAAATATCATTAAAGATAAATAAATTACCCCTTAAATTCTTTGATCACAACCTATCAGGAGATATTTTATCTAGAGTAACTAATGATGTAGATACAATTGCTCAGTCATTAAATCAAAGTTTATCTACTTTAGTATCTTCAATTACATTATTTATTGGTTCTATTATTATGATGTTTGTAACTAACTATATACTAGCTATAACCGCTATTGTATCTAGTTTAATAGGATTTATATTAATGTTTATAATTCTTAATAAATCACAAAAGTATTTTACTAAGAGACAAGAAGAACTTGGTAATTTAAATGGTTACATAGAGGAAGTATATTCTGGATTAAATGTTGTTAAAACTTGTAATGGGACTGATGAGTCTACTAAAGAATTTGATAAGTTAAATAAAAGACTTTATACTTGTAATAGAAAGAGTCAGTTTTTATCAGGATTAATGCAACCTATCATGGGCTTTGTTGGTAACTTTGGTTATGTTGCTGTATGTGTAGTAGGTTCTCTTCTAGTATCAAAAGATATTATATCATTTGGCACAATAGTAGCCTTCATAATCTATGTAAGATTATTTACTAATCCGTTATCACAAATAGCTCAGTCTATGACCTCACTTCAGACAACAGCGGCTGCCAGTGAAAGAGTATTTGCTTTTCTAGAGGAAAAAGAAATGTCTAAAGAGACAAATATTATTAAGAAATTAGATAAGGATAAAGTAAAAGGAAAAATAGAGTTTAAAAATGTTAAGTTTGGGTATGATGAAGATAAAATTATCATTAAAGACTTTACTGCTACTGCAAAACCAGGTCAAAAGATAGCTATTGTTGGTCCAACAGGAGCGGGTAAAACTACTATGGTAAACTTACTTATGAAGTTCTATGAAATAAATTCTGGTGATATTAAGATTGATGGTGTATCTATTAAAGAGTTAACTAGAGAAAATGTTCATGATTTATTTACTATGGTACTTCAAGATACTTGGTTATTTAATGGTACTGTTAAAGAAAATATTGTTTATAATAGAAAGAATATTAGTGATAAGAAAGTAAAAGAAATATGCAAAGTAGTAGGAGTAGATCATTTTATTAAAACACTACCTAATGGTTATGATAGTGAGATATCTGATACTGATTCTATTTCAGCAGGACAAAGACAGTTACTTACTATTGCTCGTGGTATGATTGAGAATGCTCCTTTCTTAATCCTAGATGAAGCTACATCTAATGTAGATACTAGAACTGAAGAATTAGTACAAAAGGCTATGGATAAGTTAATGGAGAATAAGACTTCATTTATTATAGCTCATAGATTATCTACTATTAGAAATGCTGATTTGATATTGGTTATGAAAGATGGTAATATTATTGAGACTGGTAATCATGATAAGCTTATGAAAGAGAATGGTTTCTATGCTAGTTTGTATAATTCTCAGTTTGAAAGCTTAAAATAATTATTTGTTTATCCTCTTAAGTCTAGGCCTTAAGAGGCAAAAGAGAGCCTTAAAATAAGTCTCTCTTTTGAATATTTTGGTTATAAAATATCTAGTTTTATTTTAATATTTATGGTAAAATACTAGAGAAAGAAGGAATATATTATGATATATTTAGATAATAGTGCTACTACTATGGTAGATGATAGAGTCTTAGAAACATTTAATAAGGTATGTAAAAATTATCCAGGTAATTCTAATTCATTACATAGTCTAGGAATAAAATCAAAAGAATTAGAGGAATATGCTACTGAAAAGATAAGCAATTTACTAGGAGTAAAACCTAGTGAAATAATATATACTTCAGGAGCTTCTGAATCAAATAATACAGTATTAAAGGGAGTAGCCTCTAAATATAAAAATCGTGGTAATCATATAATTACTACACCTCTAGAACATTCATCAATATTAGAAACTTGTAAATATTTAGAAAACAAAGGATTTATTATTGATTATGTTAAAATAAAAGATAATGGTTTAATAGATATTGAAGATTTAGAAAGACTATTAACAGATAATACTATTTTAGTTTCAGTAGCTTATGTTGATAGTGAACTGGGTATAAGGCAAGATATAGATACTATTAGTAAGATAGTAAAAAAACATCCTAAGTGTTATTTCCATGTTGATGCTACTCAGGCTATTGGTAAAATAAAGGTAGATCCTACTAGTATAGATTTCATTAGTATGTCTGCTCATAAAATATTTGGCTTAAAAGGAATAGGTCTATTAATAAAAAAAGATAATATTGTTATTGATAATTTAATTCATGGAGGAAAGAGTACTACCATTTATCGTAGTGGTACTCCAGCATTACCATTAATATGTAGTCTTATGAAAGCCTTGGAATTAGTTATTCCAAATATAGATAAAAATTATGAATATGTATCATCTCTAAGTAGGAAGATAAAAGATAATTTAAAAAAGTATGATAATATTCATATAAATAGTACTGAAAATAGTATTCCATATATTATTAATTTTAGTGTAATAGGAGTAAAACCAGAGACATTTATTCATACTATGGAAGAAGAAGACATTTATCTATCCACTAAAAGTGCCTGTTCTACTAGTGATATATCATTATCTGTAGATAGTATATATCATAATAGAGAAATATCTATGAGTAGTATAAGAATAAGTTTAAGTTATAAAAATACTGAAGAAGAGATAGATAAGTTTATCAAAGCATTTGATAAAATATATAACAAATTAGTGTTTAAAAAATAAAACATTGTTACATAATAAAATTAGAAGTTAAGAAGTTTTTAATTAGGTAGAAGTATTTAAGATATAAAACTTCTTTTTTCATTGCAATTTTAATATAATGATAGATTAATAATTGACAAAAACATAAAATATGCTATAATAGTAAACCATCTGAGAGAATTATTGGGGGTTTTATGAATAAGAATAAAAAAATAATATTAATAATAACTTTTATCTTAGTAATATTATTATTGTTAGTTGGAGTATATCTATATAAGTCAAATAGAAAAAAAGATTATTACTTAAATATAGATATAGAATCAAATAATAATGTTAATAATCCTATTAACTATGAAGAAGTTATTAACAATTTGAGAGAAGAATATAATAATAAAGATATTAAAGGTGTCTTGGAAATAGATAATACTGATTATATCGTACCAATATTACAAGGTAGTGATAATAACTATTATTTAAATCATGATGCTTATGGAAATAGAAGTGGTATGGGCTCTATCTACCTAGATTTTAGAGTGGATATTGATACCAGTAGAAAACTACTAATTTATGGTCATAATTCTTCAAATATTGATATGCCATTTAAAATACTTGAAGAGTTCTATGATAAAGATTATTACGATAATCACAAATATGTGTGGATAACCACAAGTACTACAAAAAAGAAGTATGAAATATTTTCTGTCTATGTAGAAACAAAAGATTTTTCTTACATGAATGTTAACTTTGCAAGTGATAAAGATTATCTTGAACACATAACAAAGTTAAAAGAAAAATCAATGTATGATACTGGAGTAGAAGTAAGTTCTAAAGATGAAGTACTAATACTTCAAACATGTAGTACACATAAAGATTATAGTAATTATCAAAGAAAATATTTACTAATAATATTAAGGAGGGTTTAATTAATGAAAAAAAGTTTAAAAAAGTTTACTAAAATATTAGTACTAATAGCAATGATTTTTTCAGACTTAATGACACCAATTAGTGTATTAGCAGATCAAATATCTGAAAGTACTCCTAATAAAGGTGATATTGGTATTGATAATAAAGTAACAAATAATGGCGAAATGGCTATTGTTAGTGTTGGCTCTACTAAAGAAAAAGGCGGAGTAAAAGTTACTAAAACAGTTAGTAAAACAGACACTGAAGGTAGATATAAAATTGATTTTAAAATAGAAGGAAAGGATGATGAAACAAGTACCGAAGTTCCTAAGCAAGTATATGCTGTTGTAGTATTTGATAAATCTAGCAGTATGGAAAGTTCTTATGAGTGTGTTGAGTATGACTGGCGTGACTGTATAAGAACTGAGTATAATAACAAATGGGAAAGCGCAGTAAATGGAGCTATAACATTTGCTAAAACTCTATCAAATAAAATAAATGGAGCAAAAATTGCCTTAGTAGGTTTTTCTGGTGATAATGGATATTATTATGATGATTCTGAGTTTGATGATGCTGAAATAATTAAAATAAATAATAATACTTGGTTTAGTGGCACAGAACTTACCTCAGATGATTTTGGAAGCCCAATTGGTGGAACCAATTTACAAGCCGGACTTATTAAAGCTAATGAATTATTAAGCTCAGTAGCAGATGAAAAAGCACAAAAATATGTTGTAGTAATTAGTGATGGTCAACCAACATTTTATTATAAAGATAATGGCTATACCGGTGGAAATGGACAAACAACCAATAAAAATACTTATGATAAAACAATAAGTGCTGCAACTGATGTAAAAAATCTTGGTGCTGAAATATTCTCTATTGGTTATATGCTTCCGGCAAAATCAGAATATGATTACAAAAGTGCAGAGACTATTTTAACAGAAGTATCTTCTCCTGATAAAGAAGGCAGTACATTTACTCATTATGTAAATGCTGATCCAGAAAAAGTAGCTAATGCATTTACTAATATTGCTGAAGAAATGAGTACTGCAAGTGCTGGAACTAATGCTGTGTTAACAGATAACTTAGGTGGAAAGTTCACCTTAACTACTGATAGTACTGCTAGAAGTTATGTTAGTGAAACAATAGCTAATATTACTGAAGAAGGTACAACATTATCTTTCTATGTAGATATTGATAAAGATGCTCCAACAGATTGGTATAATACAAACGAAGGCTTTGAATTAAAATATACTAATGCTAAAGGTGAAGAAAAAACATTAACTTGTGATCAAAATCCACAAGTATATTGGGTACAAAATACTTATGATTATATAGTTAATTATTATAAAGATAGCTTTGATAATAACAATAAAATAACAAGTGAAACAAGAAAAGCACTTAATGGAACAGTTATTAATGAAAGTAATGTAGAAAGAGACAAATATCTTCCTAAAGGATATGAATTTAATACAATTGATCCTGCAAGCATTACTATAACTAATAATGGCGAAGTAAAAGAAATAAAAATTCTATATACAATAAAGAAATTTAATTATATAATAAATTATTACTATGATGAAGTTTTAAATAATAGTAAAACTGAAACAAATATTCCTTATGGAACAAGAGTTAATTCACAAGACTATTATTTAAAAGAAAATGAAATAAGAGATGGTTATATTTTAGATACAGTAAAATCAGATAATTCTAGTTATACTATTATTGATAATACTGTAGTAATAAATATTTATTATAAGAAGAATAGTTATGAGTATTCAGTAAATTACTTCTTTAATAACGAAAAAGGATTTACTAATAATAGTGAAGCTATTTATGGAGATAAGATTACAGCTAGAAGTAAATGGCTTACTAACGAAGAATTAAATGCTAAGGGTAAAAATGATTATTTCTTAGATCCAAATAAAACTGAAGAAAACAATTCAGAAATTACTATAGGTACAGATTCAAGCAAGAATGTATTAGATATATACTATATTAATACAAACTTTGATAATATTACTGAAACTATATCTAAGACTACAAAAACTAATAAAGTAATTAGTTCTAATGATAAAGTAAGTTATACAGTAAATTATAATACACAAATAAATAATGTAAGAAATGGCGATACTATAGTAGTAACTATTACTGATACATTACCTGGTGCTATTATTGAAAATGAAAGCACATTAAATGGTGGAGTATATAATAGTGAAAAAAATACTATCACTTGGACAAAAACTTATAGTATAACTGAGTATCAAAGTGTTTATACAGTAAGCGAAAGAATAAATTATACTGTAAAATATCAAGATTACCTAAGTAAAAATGGAAGTAACTTAATCAATACAGTTTATGGAAATACTACTGTGTCACATGAAAATGTAGAAGATAAGATAACTTCTGGTAAAGAAGATACTGCTACAGTACCAGTAGAAATCAAAGGTACAGTAACTGTATACTTTAAAGATGAACAAGGAAATGATATTGCAAATAAACAAGAGTTAGGTGAGAAATTAGCAGATACACCTTATGAAACAAGTGCAAAAGAAATAACAGGTTATACATTAAAAGAAGAACCTACTAATAAAAATGGTAACTACATTGAAGGTAATATTGATGTAATATACTATTACACTAAGAATGATGGAAATATTACTGAAAATGAATTAGTTAAAGAAGGAACTGAGTTTGTAAGTAACATCAACGATACATTTAGCTATGCACTTAAATATACAGGTAAAGTAGAAGAGTATGTTGGTAAAGCTACGTTAACTATTACTGATACATTACCATTAAAAGGTACTATAGTATCAAAAGATAATAGATGTACATTCGAAAATAATACCATTATATGTACTACAGAATATACAGTAAATGGAACTTTAGAAATAAATGAAGAATTTAATTTCCAAGTAAAATATTCTGATATAAAAGAAGATAAAATAATAAATAGTGCTACTGCTAAATTAGCTTTAGAAAATAAGGAAGAAGAAACTACTGATGAAACAGAAACAGAAGTATACAAAGGAACAGTAGTGGCTACTTACAAAACAGATAAAGGTGTAAAATTACATGATGATGTAGAAACTACTGATTTTGCAGGAACTGATTATACTACTGAAACTAAATCATTCTATGGATATACATTAAGAGAAATACCATCTAATAAAGAAGGAACTTACATTGCTAATGAAACAATTCAAGTAGATTATGTATATATAAAGAATGAAGGAACAGTAACTGAAAACAAAGTAAATAAAGTACAAAATAACACTATTACTGATATTAATTCAGAATACAATTATGTATTAAGTTATACTGGTAAAGTAGAAGATTATGTAGGAGAAGTAACTCTTGAGCTTACTGATACATTACCATATAATGCTGAAATAATATCAAAAGATAATAAATGTGTAGTAAATGGAAGAACAATAGTATGTACTGATGTATATACAGTTGATGAAGAACATCAAGTAATAAATGCTGCGTTTAACATTGTATTAAGATACACTAATGTTGGAAGTGAAGTTAAAAACATTGTTAATTCAAAATTAATATATGGAAATAAAAATGTAACTGATAAAGATGAAGTAATAGATGTTGTTCCTAGTGGAACGGTAGTAGCTACTTACAAAACTGATAAAGGAGTTACACTAAGTAATAATGTAACAACCACAGATTTAGTAGGTAAAGAATATACTACTGAGGCTAAAGAATTCTTTGGCTATACACTAAAAGAAATACCAAGTAATAAAGATGGATTATATACAAAAGGAACAACTTATGTAAACTATGTATATACAAAGAATGTAGGTACTTCAGAAGAAGAGTTAAAGAAAGATGGAGTAGAATTAGTAGGATCAATTACTGATGCCTTTGATTATACAATTACTTATAATACAGAAATTAAAGATTATGTAGGTAAAGCAACACTTACAATTACTGATATTCTTCCATTTGAAATAGATGCAGAAAAATCAGAAATTAGTAATAATTGTAAATATATTAAAGAAAATAATACAATATTATGTAAATATGAAATGGATAATACTTTAGTAGGAACAGAAATTACTAATGATGTTAATACAGATATTAATGAAAATAGAAATATTATCTTTAATATTGAAGAAAACTTTAAATTATTCTATATCAATGTAGATAAAAAAGAAGTAACTAATAAAGTAACTGCTGAATTAACTTATGGTAATACTACTAAAACTACTGATGATGAACATACTACTGAAGTAGAAGAAAGTACTGTAATAGTTAATTATGTTACTAAAGATGGTACTAAACTTACTGATAGTATTACTCTTACAGGTCCTGTAGGAACTACATATGAAACAGTTAAGAAAGAATTTGATAAATATAGCTTTATTGAAGTTAAAGGTGAAGTAGAAGGGACTTATACTAAAGAACAACAAGAAGTTACTTATATATATGACTTAACTATTCTTCCACCACAAACTGGAGTAGAAGCAAATATGTTTATGTATGTTAATTATATATTTGCATTAATTGCTCTAGCAGTAGCTTTTAGAACATATAAGACTATAAAAAATAATTAATAAAAAATGACTTGAGCAAATCAAGTCTTTTTTTCTATATTTTATATTTATTTTTGGTATTTTTTGGTTTATGTTTAAAAAAGTCAAAAATTAATTTCTTTACATCAGTATATCTATCGTTGATAAATAAATCATGAGTTAAACCATTAATTTCTACTAAAGTAACTGAAGTAGATTTAATGTTATCATATACATAATTAACTGAAGTATCAGGAACTATTTCATCTTTAGTACCATGAATTATTAAAGTGGGGCATACTATATTTTTTACATCACTATGATGTTCACTAACTAATGACATAAACTCTTTAATCGTAGTAATTGGTACTTTAAATAATCTTGATATAACTTCTTCTTTATTATAATCTTTAAATAAGTTAGGAACAACTTTAATACTTTCTAATATATTTATTTTATTACCTTCAAACTTAAAATATTGAAAGGCAGGAGCGGCAAGTACTAGTTTTTTTACTTCTTTGTATTTACTTGCTAAGTATGCTGCAATAACACCACCCATACTATGACCAATAACATATATTTCTTTATATCCGTGCTTAATTATTTTTTCGATTTGCATCTCTGACATTTTTATCCAATCATCTTTAGTAACTTTATTAATAATAGCTTTATCATGACCAGGTAGAGTATAAGTAAATACCTTGTAATTATTAACAAATTCTAAATCATTAGGTAAATTACCATAGTCATAAGCACCACCCGCAAAACCATGTATTAAAAGTATTGCTTTTTTTCTTAACATTATCTATCACCCTCTATTAATATATTAACATAATATTAATTAATTTCAAATAGAATGTTTAATCTTTTTATTATTTTCTTTTCTAGTAAGAAAACAAAATATAATATCTTTTATATCTTGATATCGATAGTTATTAAAAATACCATGATTAATATTATCTATGGTCCATAGTTCGACATCTTTAGATTTAACATTATCATATACATATTTAATAGAGGCAAAAGGTACTGTAGTATCTTTATTTCCCCAAAGCAGTAGAATAGGTATATTAATCTTTTTAACATCTTCATAGTGGTCATTAACTAAATAAGAAAATTCTTTAACTGTTTTAAGAGGAACTTTAAAGTATTTAGCCATCATCTCTCTAAAAGTATAATTTTTAAATATACTTGGAATTAGTTTAATACTATCGATAAAGTTAATTTTATTATTTTTAAAGTTACAAAATTCAAATGCTGGCGCGGCAAGTACTAACTTTTTCACTTCTTTATATTTACTTCCTAAGTAAGTAGCAATGACACCACCCATACTATGACCAACAACATATATTTCTTTGTATCCATATTTAATTAATTTTTCTATATTATACTCTGCATCTTTTATCCAGTCATCTTTAGTAACTTTATTAATAACTAAATTACCATGACCTTTCATTGTATAACTAAATATATCAAATAAACCATTTAGTTCTAAGTCATTAATTAATTCACCATAATCATAAGTACCACCAGCAAAGCCATGAATAAATAATAGTGCTTTCTTTTTCATTTAGATTCTACCTTTCTTATATATTTAAATTTAATTTACTATAAGGTATTAATATATTGTAATCACCAAAATAATATGGTGCTATTTGATATCTTTCAAAGAAGATAATAATACCTTCATCAGTTAAAGCTAATCTTTTGAAGTTATCTGTCTTAGGACTAGTGCCATCCATTAACATTTCTTTAACATCACTATTACTAAGTACTTTGTTTCTTAATAATTCTTCTCTAGATATATTAGATAATTTAATTAATATAGTTGTTATTATTAGTAGTGCTATAGTAGCAATATTAACTTTTGCAGATATAGAATACTTTAGGATTATTTTTAAATATATAAATCAAGAGAGCTTTACTTTACTTGTAGGTATTTTAGCATCGATTATATTTATAATTACACTTGTACAACAATATTTAAATCTAAGTACAAAGTCTGATGAATCAGAAATAGCTATAAAAAGAATTACTAATTTTATTAGAGATACATCAAGTTTAAAGAATGAAGAAAATATAGATGAAAAGAAATTCAATCAAATTTTAGAGGACTATAAAAAAATAAATGAAGAAAATCCAGTTATACCAGACTATATATTTATAAGAGCAAAGAGTAAGTTGAATCAAAAGATACAAATAAGTAGATATATTGATAAATATCCTATGAAAAAAATAAGACATATAAAGAAAGAATTAAGAAATAAATCGATAGAAGAAATTGATAAACTATTGGAGTAAAAAATATGGGAGGAAAGTATGACTAAGACTTTATTGGATAAAAAAATAGCATTATTATTAAGCGGGGGAGTTGATTCTACTGCATTGATACAATATTATAAAGATCAAGGAGCAAATATAAGTGCATATTTTATAAATTATAATCAAGATTCTATAGAGAGTGAAAATATAAGTGTAGAAAAAATTGTAAAGTATTTTAATATACCCTTAAGAAAGATAAGTTTAGGATATAAAATAAAAAAAAATAACTTTGAGTATACAATGAGAAATTCATTATTCATAAATATAGTTGCATCTACTATTGAAGAAGATGTAGATATAATAGCTATGGGTATTCATAATGGTACTGATTACTATGATTGTAGTAAGAAATTTATAAGCACTATGCAAGATATATTAGATGGATACTTTAAAGGCAAAGTCAATATAGATGTACCATTTATTGATTGGTACAAGAATGATATATTTAGATATGCACGTACTAAAGATATTCCAATAGAAATGACATATAGCTGTGAAAAACAAAGTTTCACTCCTTGTGGTAATTGCCCATCTTGTATAGATAGGAAGGGGAGAGTATGATGAAGTTAGAACAAATTTGTAAAATTAGAAATATTAAATCTGACTATATTAAAACACCTATGGTAGTACCTTCGTTTTCGAGTAAGGGATTTATAGACATTGATAATATACATAGAATGTTAAATAAATATATAATAAATTCAAAGCTTATAAGTGCCTATGATTTATACTATAAAAATATATCAAGTGAAGATATATATGGTTCTGAAATATTATTTTTAGATAGTGGAGGATATGAATCAAAGAATTATTTTCAGACGTCAAACATTTTTATTTCAGAATATAAGACATTAGAATGGAATGAAAATAAATATGAGGATGTAATAAGGAACATAAAACCAATATCTGATATAATAATTATAAATTATGATTTTGAAAAGGATAAAACTGAAAATCAAATACTTTTTGCTCAGAGACTGTTTTCTAATTATGACTATTTGTATAAAGATTTTTTAATCAAACCTGATGATAGCAAAGGTATGATTAACATAGAGGAATACATAGCAAATATAGAAAAATTAAGTACTTTCGATATTTTAGGATTTACAGAAAAAGAATTAGGTGAATCAATAAAACAAAGATTAGAAAATCTTCTAAAAATACGTGTGGCTTTAATAAATTTGGAGATTGATAAGCCAATTCATATTTTGGGTTGTTTAGATCCAATATCTATATGGTTATACTTCTTATTCGGAGCAGATATTTTTGATGGGCTATCATGGTTAAGGTATGCGTATTCTGAGACTGGAGAGGCGATATATAATTCTAATAATAACTTGCTAAAGTACCGTGAGTACAATTTATATGAGTCTAATTTAATGATGTATTATTCAAATATAAAATATTTGCAAAATCTTAATTTTGAAATGAATAAGTTTTGTTATAATTATAATTTTGATAATATAAAAATAAAAAAATCTTACATTTCAATTATACAAGATTTATTAAAAGAGTTTAATTTGATATAGGGGAGAGTAATAGTATGGGAGGAAGTTCTAGTAATTATAGTAATACAAATAGAAATATAGAAGATCTTATATTTGATTCACATAAAGAAAGTATGCAGAAAGCTGTTAAATCTGAAATAAATGGGTTTATTGAGAGTATACTAAAAAATGTTAATAAAAGAGATATAAATACTATAAATACACATTTAAATACAATAAAAAAAGCATTAGAAAAAGATATAGAAGGAAGCATAGATTTATATTTTGGAGGATCTGTAAAAAAATATACATATGTAAATGGGTTAAGTGATATAGATATGTTAGTTAAACTAAATGATACATCATTACAAAATAAAACACCCAAAGAAGTTTTAAAGTACTTTGAATCTAGATTAAGAGAAAGGTTACCAAATACTAATATAACAGTAGGAACATTAGCAGTAACAGTAAAATTTTCATCTGGCAATGAAATTCAAATATTACCATCGATAAAACAAGGAAGTGGATATAAAATAGCTACTGCAGATGGAAGTAAGTGGAGTAACTTAGTTAAACCAGATAAATTCACCGAAAAATTGACAAGTGTTAATAAATCTAATGGAAATAGAGTAATTCCTATTATAAAAATATTAAAAATTATAAATGAGAATCAAAATCCAAATAATCAATTAAAAGGGTATCATATAGAATCATTAGCTATTAAAGCATTTAAAACATATAATGGAAGAAATGATTACTATTCTATGTTATCCCATTTTTGTAATTCAATAAAAGATGATGTATTATGTAAAATTGTAGATAAGACTGGTCAGTCAATACATGTTGATGAATACTTAGGTGAAAATAATAGTATAGAAAGGAAAAGAATTAGTAATTGTTATAACAGAATAAATAACATACTGAATTCTACAGATATTAATCAGATTAAAAATTTAATTGAATTAAGGTAAATTGATGGATATAATTGTTACCAATTATATCCATAGATACAATTTTACAAAAATCATATCTAAATAAGATATGGTTTTTTATTATGGACTTAAGTCCGTTAAGTATGTTCAAATACTCAATAAAAAACCACCCGCTATGCGAGTGTGGAAACGATAGTTATACTAAAAAAATCACCTTTCTTGTACATAATGTAGTTGTTCAGGCTACAAATATAATAAAGAAAGGTGATTTTATGGCAAATAAAACAAATAGCTTATCTCACACGAGATGGCTATGCAAATACCATATTATCCTTGCACCCAAGTATAGTCGAAAAATCATATATAATCAATATCGAGAAAGCATAGGACAAATAATTACACAATTATTTAACTATAAAGCTATATAAATAATAGAATAACACTTGATACCCGACCATATACATATCTTATTTTATCCTTTCTATTTAAGATTTTTCACAAATCAATAATAAAAACCAACAATTAAGCAAAAAATAAACAGAATAAAAAGTTATACAAGTCAGACATAAAGGAGTGAAAAATATGACAAATATGAAGCCGACTATGATACATAGTGATAGAGGCTCTGTTTTTTCTGTTTTCAGTGAAGAAGAGCTAAAAAATATGACTAATAATTCTAAAAGAAAAGTTGCTATATGTGGAAGGATAAATAATAGTGGAATAGTTGAGGTGCCAGAGGGTGCTACTCTTGCGGAAATTATAGAATTGGCAGGAGGAATTTTAGACAAAAGAGATTTTAAAGGGGCACATGTGGGAGTTCCGCCTTATGGTAGATTTTTATCCAAAGAAGATTTGGACAAAGAGCTAGACTTTGATTTGTTTGATAATTATATTAGGGCAATTAATGTATTATCAGAAGAGGATTGTATAGTTCAGTATGCTAAGTTTTATACAGATTCAGTAATTGGTTTAATGCAGAATGAAGGAAGCTTAAAGGATTATGCTAAAGTGCAAGAGCCTTTAGAAAAAGTTTGGCAAATACTTGATAGAATAAGTAAAGGCAGATCAAATATGAGGGACCTTTATATTCTTAGATCTTTAGCAGAAGAAGTGAAAGAGGAATTAAATCAAAAGCATAATATAATGGAAGAAATCATTGAAAATTACTATGACGAAATCAAAGAACATATTGAAGATGACAGATGCTACACTATGCAATGCAACAATCTGATTAAACTTACTATAACAGAAAAATGTATAGGATGTGGAATTTGTCAAAGGGTTTGCCCTGTTGATTGTATAGCAGGGGAGAAAAAGGAACAACGACGCATTGATTACAATAGATGTACTCACTGTGGTAGATGTTTATCTGCTTGTCCAGTTGATGCGATAACGGCAGGAGACAATACTTTGAAATTTATCAGGGATTTATCAACTCCTAACAAATTAGTAATTACTCAAATGGCACCGGCAGTTAGAGTTGCTATAGGGGAGGCTTTTGGTTTTGAACCTGGAGAAAATGTGGAGCATAAATTGGCAGCAGGACTTAGAAAACTGGGCGTGGATTATGTGTTTGATACATCTTGGGCAGCAGATTTAACTATAATGGAGGAAGCTGCGGAATTGCAAAATAGACTGGAAAGATATTTTTCAGGAGATAAAAGTGTAAAACTTCCAATGCTGACATCATGTTGCCCATCATGGGTTAAATTTATAGAACAAAATTATGGTGATATGTTAGATGTGCCATCTAGTGCGAAATCACCTATGCAGATGTTTGCGACTGTGGCTAAAGATATTTGGGCTAAGGAAAAAGGACTAAAAAGAGATGAAGTGACTTCGGTTGCCATAATGCCTTGTATCGCCAAGAAATACGAAGCATCTAGACCTGAATTTTCTCGTGGCCTTAATTATGATGTGGATTATGTTATAACGACTAGAGAATTAATTAAAATATTCCAAGACTCAGGTATTGATTTAAAAACAATAGAAGGGGAAGAAATAGACCAAGTCATGGGAGAATATACAGGTGGAGGAATTATATTTGGTAGAACTGGTGGAGTTATAGAAGCTGCACTTAGAACTGCCCTAGAAAATATGACAGGCGAAAAAATTGAAAATGTAGAATTCCACAGTCTTAGAGGTTTTGATGGATTTAGAGCTTGTGATGTGGAAGTTGGAGATATAAAACTTAGAATAGGGGTGGCTCATGGTCTAGAAGAAGCTGGCAAGATGCTTGACAAAATAAGAGATGGAGAAGAATTTTTCCATGCAATAGAAATTATGGCTTGCCCTGGTGGATGTGTCGGCGGTGGAGGCCAACCTAAAGTCAGAAAAAATAAAGATGCAATTTTACAAAAACGTGGAGAAGGTTTAAATAATATAGATAGAGAGAAAAATATGAGAGTTTCAAAAGAAAATCCAGAAGTTCAGGCAATTTATGATAAATATCTGGATCATCCGCTAAGTCATAAGGCCCATGAATTGCTTCATACTAGATATTTTGTAAAGAGAAAAAAATAGATTACTACTAAAAAGCTTATAGATTTCTATAGGCTTTTTTAGATGGATTAAAGATAAAAAATATACATGAAAAGAGAAATTTATTTTTATTATTTATAATATGATATTATTATATAAAATATAGAGTGGTCACAATTTTCTGTTAATAATAAATTAATATTAATTGTATCCATAAAAGTTGATACATCTAAATATATTAAAGTAGAAATATTAGACAATATTATGGGGGGAGATATATATGGATAAAGAAGAAAGTAAAAAAAATCCGAACTATTATAAAAATTTATTAGATAGTAATGATTTTAATGAATTTGAAGAAATATTAGAATTCCTTAAAGAAGAACTAAGAAATTATTATGTGAATTTAGAATACAGTGAAAAAATCATTAGGTTTATAGAAAATGAATTCTCTATTGATAGAGTTTTTCCAACACAGCTAATATTTATTAAACAGTTTTTGAATAATGCCTTTGATTCAATGGTTTTAAGTATATATAAATTATATTTTGATAGAGGAAATATAGTTAAAAAAACAAATTGTGGAATTAAGTATCTTCAAACTTTTCTTAATAAAAAATTATTACAAACTGAGGAAAGTCAAAGGGCTATTTTGAGGAAAGCTGGCAAGAAAATAAAAGAAACTCAAACTTTAGGAGATAACATAGTAAAAATACGTAATTCACGAATTGCTCATTGTGATATAGGTAAAAAATCAGAGGTTGAGAAAATTGTTTTACAAATAGAAACATTAAAAAGTATATTTGAAAATTCTGTTGAGATTTTAGAATTATTATCATTAAAATATTTTGAATATAAGGTATCGGATGATCAAGAGATGATAAGAACCCATGGATTTGAAAAATTTTTAATCAAAAATATATGGATAAATAGTGATAGTAATACAGATTTAGATTTATTCTTTAACACTTTACGTTTTAATTTTATGGATAACCTTACTTAGTAGTTTTTTATTTCATGGAAAAATTTATAGTATAATTTTAAAAATTACATATCCTTTATACATAGTTTAAGACAATATGAGAAGATACATTATGAAGTTTACTTATAATTATTTTGAATTAAACAAAAGAGAAACAAATTTAAAAATTATTTAAAAAATGTTTATGTAGAAAATATAGGGGTATATTTATAATATCTAAGAAATGTATACAAGATACATATTAAGAGGAGAGAGTAATTATGTTAAATCAAAAAACAATAGATATAATAAAAAGTACAGTACCAGTATTAAAAGAACATGGATTAGAAATAACAAAAACTTTCTATAAAACAATGTTTGCAAATAATCCAGAGGTAAAAGAAATGTTTAATATGGATAAACAAGAATCTGGTGAGCAACCAAAAGCATTAGCAATGACAGTATTAGCAGCAGCTCAAAATATAGATAATTTAGAAGCAATATTACCAGCAGTAAAGAAAATAGGAAGTGTTCACGTTAACTCATATGTAAAACCAGAACATTATCCAATAGTAGGTAAAAATTTATTATTAGCTATAAAAGAAGTTTTAGGAGATGCAGCAACAGAAGAAGTGTTAAATGCATGGGCAGAAGCTTATGAAGTTATAGCTAAAGTATTTATAGAGGTAGAAAAAGATATTTATATAGATCAAATTTGTAGAGATAATCAAATACATCAAACATTATAGTTTATAAAAGGGCCCCTTAAGACTTTGATAATTTTATCATTGCTAAAAGGGGCCTTTATTAATAATGAAGTTAACAAATGACTGAAAAGATAAGGACTTTCACGCATAATAATAAATATAATAATATGGAATATATCACTATATTTACAAAAAAATAAAAAAAATATACAATAGATATACTGCCTAGAATATTCAATTATATATTTCTAGGCAAATTAATATTATGGGAGATAGAATATGAAAAAATTAAAACTAAAAAGGTCAATACTAAGCATTATTTTAACGATGATACTTATCATGAATAGTGTTGTTGTTCCAGTATATGCAAGTAGTGTAGTTTCGTATAATTCGCGAAATACTTTTAAAATCAGTTCAGCAAATGATTTTCCTGAAAACATAGAACAAGGTCAGGTTTACGTTTTAACAACTGATATAACCTTAAATCAAGGACAACAGATAAAGAATCTAAGTGGAACCTTAGATGGTAATGGTTTTAACATTACACTTGCAGACAAACCGCTAGCAAATAATGTATCTGGTACTATCCAAAATTTAGGAATAAGTAGTTCAGGTACAATAACAAGTGAAGATACTTTCGGAAGTATGGTAGTAACACTTAGTGGTACTATTCAAAACTGTTACTCTGTCGCATCAATAAAATTAAGTGGTTTTTTAGGCGAAGTAGGTGGTCTTGTTGGGACATTAAGTGGTGGATCTATTAAGAACTCTTATTTTGCTGGTACAATTGACAGTTTCATGGCTGGTGGTTATGGAGGTTTAGTAGGAATTAATAATTCTGCTAATTCTGTGATTTCAAATAGTTATTATACTGTTAATAGTATGATGGGAACAGTAAGTATGATTATGCCAAAACCTCAAGAAATAAATTCTGGTAAGAAATCAGAAAATGAATTAAAGTCAGGTGAAGGAATATCACTTCTTAATACAAGTTTACCTGAAACAGGGTTTATTTGGACAAGTCCATCAAATGGGGAAAATAGAGGGCTGCCAACTTTAAAAAAAGGTAAAATTGAATCTACACCAGATGTAGTTGATAAGACTAATCTTGAAAATTATATTAATCAAGCAAAAGAGTTAGAGGCAAATAAAGAACAATATACAGAAGAAAGTTGGAATAATTTACAACAAGTTCTTAAAGATGCTAAGGCAATATTTGAAAAAGATGATGCTACACAATCAGAAGTAGATGGTCATGCTAAGAAATTAAGTGATTCAATAAATTCATTAAAAAAGAAAAAAGCTACTTTACCAGTTGCTATGCCTGAAAATGCAGAAGATGTTAAACATATTAAATCAGTAGAAGATTTAGAAAGAATTAATATATCTGACAAAAATGCATTTTATGTATTAGATAACGATATAGTAATTTCTCCTGATGACTGGTATTTTCCAATGGGAGACTTTGAAGGAACTTTAGACGGTCAAGGTCATACTGTTACATTTAAAAACACAAGCGTAGGTATATTTGAAAATCTAGGCGAATCAGGTGTTATACAAAATGTTCATTTTACTGGAAATTTTGATACATGGGAAGCAATGGGACCTATAAAGAAAGAAATTAAAGGTTCTATAATAAATTGTTATTCTGATGTAACTGGTTCAAATGCATGTGGATTTTCTAAATACTTAAGCGGAGGAATTCTTTCTAACTCTTATTCAGTGAGTAAAGGTGAAAAAGGAGTTCTTTTCAATCAATATAAATCTGGAGATTTAATCAATACTTACTGGGATTCTGTTTTAACAAATCCAGTTAAAATTCCAGGTGAAAACTTAAAAAGCTCTAAATCTATGTCAGAAGATGAGATGAAATCTATAGAGTTTACAAACCTTTTAAATAAAAATCGTGGTGAATATGGAGTTAAATGGGGCCAAAGTAGTACAGGTTATCCGTATTTTGGTGAAAATAAAGAGTATAACCCAGAAAATCCAAGTTTACCAGAAAATAAATATAAAGTTATTTTTGAATCATATGAAGGTGAAGAAATGGAATTAAATAATCAATTAATTCATCTATCACCTGATTTCGTAGATTCTACATTCAAAATAGCAGGTAAATTCAAGTTAGTTGATGTTGCAGAAGGCAGCACAATTGAGTGGAGTTGCAGTGATATTAAACCAAAAAACTCTATAAGTATTGGGTCAGAAAATGGTAGCTTACGTATAGATTCAGAAGGTAGTGCCATTATAACGGCAACAGAGAGAAAAGCAAATGGAGAAACTGAAGTAGTAGCTACTATTAAGGTAGTTGCAAATTCTAAAGAAATAGAACAAATTAAATTAACTATCAATGGAAATGATGTTACAAACGGGAAATATACAGTTGCTGGTTCTGAATGGAAAGATATAAAAGTTGAGGCAAGATATGAAGGATCAGAGGAATATACACCGGTTACATATTCTAGATTCACTTATACAGCAGATGATACTGATATGGTTTACAACATAACAAGTTCACCATCGTTTTATTTTAAAAAGCCTGGAACAGCTTCGATAAAAGTTGTTTCTAATAAAAATCCAAATGTTGCAGCTACAGTAGAAGTTACATCTACATATGTTCCTGTTGAATCAATAGAACAAACTGTTCCAAGTGTAATAGAAATACACGGAAGAAATGCAAATAGTTCAAAAATCGGAGCATTCAATCCACATTACAATGGTATTGTGGTTAAGCCTGAAAATGCTAGTAACCGCAATAAATATACAATCACAAGTAGTGACCCTTCAGTAGGTGAATATGTTGCGAGCATGGCAAATGGATATGTTCCTTACAAAGCAGGAACAACTACTTATAAAGTATCTTTAATAGATGTTAATCCAGATACAAATAAAACAAGAAAAGTTAGTAGTAGCAAAGAAGTTACTTATACTTATCTAAATCCGCTTACTAGTATAACGACAAAAAATGATTCAATTGAATTAGACAATAATACTAAAAGCAATCTTGATTTAACTTTCGTGGGAGAAAAATCAGATGAAGGATATAGCGTAACAGCTCCTGAGCTTATTTGGACTTATGACAAAGAAGGTATTGTTGAGATAGAACGTAAAACAGATGGATTCTGGAAAAAGAATACTGATGAATATGACAAGGCACCAGATAAAGGTCTTTATATTTCTGGTTCAGATTATTATGTAACAGCTCTTTCAGAAGGGACAGTTACTGCAATAGGTACTCCAGCTGATAATACAAATAATGTAGAACCTGTTAAAATTAAAATTACAGTAAAACAAGGAACAGTTGAATCAGTAGAAACAAATAAATTAGTTTCTCAAGGGACAGAAGGAGCAATAAAATTCATTAAAGAAAATCATAAAGATGGATATTTTTATGGGGATGAATGGTTAGTATATAGCTTACTTCGTGCAGGGGAAACTATAAAACAAGATAAATTAGATGCATATTATGAAAGTGTTGTTGAAAAAGTAAAAACTTGGTCTAATTCAAAAAAACCTACAGAGATAGAACGTGTGGCACTAGCTCTTTCAATAATAGGAAAAGATATTACAAATATTGAAGGTATAAATTTAGCTGAGATGATTTATAACAGCAGAAGATTACAAATTGGTGCTAATGAACTTACATATGCACTTATAGCTTTAGATGCAAAAGATACTAATATCCCAAAAGATGCATTATGGAGTAGGGAAAAAATGATATCTGAGCTACTTAAATTCCAAAATTCAAAAACAGGAGGTTTTGGTTTAACTGATAACAAAACTACAAGTGTAGATGTTACTGCTATGGCATTACAAGCATTAGCTAAATATAAAGGTTCTAATGAAGACGTAGACAAAGCAATCGAAAATGCTTTAAAATATTTAAAATCAAATATGTCTAAAAAGTATGATTTTGGAACACCAGAAAGTTCAGCACAAGTACTACTAGCACTTACAACATTAAAAATTGATCCACTTTCTCAAAATAATGGATTTGGAACAAATAACAGAAATATAATAACACGTCTTATGGAATATTTTGATCCAAAAACAGGTGGATTTACTCGTAACCTTGGTGACAAAAACCCAATGGAGATGACTACTGTACAAGTGCTTCAGGCATTAACTTCATACCAAAGATATATAAATAGAGAAAAATCATATTGGGACCTTACTAATAGCAAAGATGACACTGGAAACAATCCAGGAGATGGGTCGGAAGACAAAGATGACACTGGAAACAATCCAGGAAATGGGTCGGAAGATAAAGATGACACTGGAAACAACCCAGGAGATGGGTCAGAAGACAAAGATGACACTGGAAGCAACCCAGGAAATGAGTCAGAAGATAAAGATGACACTGGAAACAATCCAGGAAATGGGTCGGAAGACAAAGATGACACTGAAAACAATCCAGGAAATGAATCAACTGGTAAAGATGATAATGTAAGCACAGGAGATGAAAGTATAATAATATATGTATTTATAATGGTATTAGCAACTTTAGGCTTACTTGTATCTTTTAATAGAAAATACATAACTAAAAAATAGTAGTTAGTATATTAATAAGTAATTTATATAAATTTAAAAAAGTAACAGTATCTTTAATCTGAAATATATATATTTTAAATGTAAGGATACAGTTACTTTTTTTTAGAAAAGGTAAAAACTTAAAACGGAAACAAATCAGTTACGGAGATAGAACGTGTTTCACTTGCTCTTTCAATATTAGACAAAGATATTAGATATATAGGGAGAAATTTAGCTGGAAAAATTTATAATAATCAAGTTATATGATATGAGTGATGTTGAAAAACGAAACAAAAAATAGTGACATAGTTTTATGTTGTTTAAAGAGGTAAAGATATGAATAAGAAAAAAATAAGTATAGTAGCAGTATCTGCTGTTGTAATAGTATCACTAGGATTAGGATTTAATAGTATTTTTAAAAAAGCTAACACACTTGAAACAGACAATAATGATACAGTAGTTAGTGATCAATCAATTGAAACAGGTGATGAATTAAATACAGAAGAAGCAAAAGTAGATAAGACTGAAACAAAAAAAGAGAACAAAGAAAATAAAAAAAATGAAGATACTACTGATTCATCAGGTAATTCAAATAAAAATAGTAGTAAATCAACAAAAACAGACGGTACTGAAACCAAAAAGCCAAATAATGAGGAAGTAGAAAAAGCAGACAATAGTAGTGAGAAACCAGAGCCAAGTAATAACGAAAAGCCAAAACCAGGCGATAGTAGTGAAAAGCCAAAGCCAAGTAATAATGAAAAGCCAAAACCAAGTAATAATGAAAAACCAAAACCAGGCAATAGTAGTACAAAACCAAAACCAGAGAATAATCAAACTATAACATCGCCAAAACCAAAAAATAAAACAGTTACAATAGCTATAAGTTGCAAAACAGCTATAAATAATGGATTAAATAAAAAACCAGGATTTTCACACTTACCATCAAATGGAATTATATTACAGAATATGAAGGTTGAGTTTAACGAGGGTGATACAGTATTTGATATATTAGTCAAAGTAACTCGTAAAAAAGGTATACATATGGAGTATAGAGGGTCAGGATCAAATACGTATATAGAAGGAATTAATAATTTATATGAATTTGATGGTGGATCTAATAGTGGATGGATGTATAGTGTAAATGGTGTATATCCTAACTATGGAGTAGGTGCATATAAAGTTAAATCTTCTGATGTTATAAAATTCAACTATACATGTAATTTAGGCGCAGATTTAGGGGCTAGAGCAAATTAGTATGGAAAGGGCATTAGCGAGTTATCATCCGATAGTTAGCTTTTTATTTTTTGTAGTAGTAATAGGAATGTCTATGCTTTATATGCATCCAGTACTTTTATTAATATCACTTATAAGTGCAATAATATATTCAACTATACTTAACAAAGAAAAGTTTAAACAGACTTTATCTTTTACATCAATAATAATTTTAGGTGCAATAATTGCAAATGCAATGTTTGTAAATAGAGGGTTTACAGTATTATTTTATTTCAGACAAAATCCAGTTACTTTAGAATCAATAAGTTATGGTCTTTGTGCAGGCATTATGATGGCATCTGTAGTTGTATGGTTTAGTTGTTACAATGAAATAATAACTTCGGATAAATTTTTATATATATTTGGAAAGACATTTCCATCTATAGCATTGATGATAAGCATGGTATTAAGACTTATACCAAAGTTAACAGAGCAAACAAAAATAATTGCAAAGAGCCAAAAGACTGTAGGACTTGATTATAGTGAAGGCAACATAAAAATGAAAATAAAAAGTAGTATGAGAATACTATCTATATTAGTAACTTGGGCACTAGAGGATGCTGTCCAAACAGCAGATTCAATGAAGGCAAGAGGTTATGGAATAAAAGGAAGAACAAACTTTTCTATATATAGATTTATAAAAAGAGATATGATTATGCTTGGAATCATAGGCACTATAGGTTTATTTTTATTTATGGGATACATAAATGGTTATGGAAATTTAATGTTTTATCCTAGTATAGAAAATATAAGATTTGATGGATTATATATGTCAATATATCTATCGTTTTTCTTGATAACATTGTTACCATCTTTTTTAGAAATAGTGGAGGAATATAAATGGAAATACTCAGAGTGGATGGATTAAAATTTTCATATCCAAATCAATTAAAAAAAGCATTAAATAATATTAATTTTAGTATAGATGAAGGCGATTTTGTATTAATTTGTGGAGAATCTGGCTGTGGAAAAAGTACATTATTAAGACATTTAAAACCAGAACTTAGCCCACATGGTCAAGTTAGTGGAGATATATATTATTACTCACAAAAAATAAATGATTATTCAAGTAAACAACTAGCAAGTGAGATAGGGTATGTTCTACAAAATCCAGATTCTCAAATTGTAACAGATAAAGTATGGCATGAGTTGGCTTTTGGACTTGAAAATATGGGGCTAGATACTCAAAGTATAAGACTAAGAGTTGCAGAAATGGCTAGTTTCTTTGGAATTCAAGGATGGTTCAGAAAAAATGTAAATGACTTATCGGGAGGTCAAAAACAGCTTTTAAACTTAGCATCTATAATGGCTATGCAACCTAAAATACTTATATTAGATGAGCCTACGTCACAACTAGATCCTATAGCAGCTAAAGATTTTATAGATACATTAGTTAGGATAAATAAAGAGTTATCTACAACTATAATAATGACAGAACATAACTTAGAGGATATATATTCTGTATGCGATAAAGTTATTGTAATGGAAGATGGAAAAGTTATTTGTAATGATACTAACTACAAAGTAGCAGATATATTATCTGGAGATAAAAATCACAAGATGTTTAAATCCCTTCCGACTCCAAGTAAAATCTATAATCAATTAAATGGATATCTAGAAGGTGCAAGTAAGTCTCCATTAACTGTGAAAGATTGTAGACAATGGTTAAATGATAGTATGGATGAATTAACTATAACAAAATTGGATGATACTGAAACAGAAATAAACATAGATGAAAAAGATAGAGAAATAGCTATAGAATTAAAAGATGTTTATTTCCAATATAATAAAATATCAGAGCCTACTATAAGAGATTTATCTTTTAAAGTATATAAAGGAGAAATCTATTCTATATTAGGTGGAAATGGAACAGGTAAAAGTACAACATTATCATTGGTGGCAAGACAAAGAAAACCTCAAAGAGGTAAGATATTTATAAATAATATTGAGATGAAAAAATATAATAATAAAAGCTTATATGAGAATAATTTAGCTTTACTTCCTCAAAATCCACAATCTTTATTTGTATTTGAAACTGTAAGAGAAGACTTAGAAGAAGTACTTATATTACAAAATAAAGATAGAGAATATATAGATAAAGAGGTTAAAAGAGTAAGTAAATTATTAGATATAGAGCATTTATTAGAACATCATCCTTATGATTTAAGTGGAGGAGAATTACAAAGGGCAGGTATGGCTAAAGTAATGCTACTTAATCCTAAAATTATTTTATTAGATGAGCCGACAAAAGGTTTAGATGCTTACTGTAAAGAAGAAATAGGAAAAATGCTAATGAAATTAAGAGATATGGGAGTAACTATAGTTGTAGTTTCTCATGATATAGAGTTTTCAGCGAGATATTCAGATAGGTGTGCAATGTTCTTTGATGGAAGTATAGTATCAGAGGGAACACCAAAAGAATTCTTCCTAGGAAATAATTTTTATACAACTGTGTCTAATAGAATAGCTAGAAATATTTTTGAAGATACACTTATACATGAGGATGTGGTTAGTTTATGCAAAAAGAATATAGAACTAAAAACCAAAATAAGTTCGTAAAATTTAGAAAGATAGTTTTAATCTCGACAATAGCATTAGTATTTCCTATATGTTTAGGAATATATACATTACTGGGAGGAAGGGCATATGCACTTATGAGTATGCTTTTTGTAATACTAGCAATACTCCCTTTCTTAATGATATATGAAATGAAAAAGCCTCAAGCTAGAGAGTGGATTCCTTTGGCTGTTATGGCAGCTCTTGCTGCTGTAGGTAGAGTTGCATTTGCTCCAGTACCATTTTTTAAGCCGACATCGGCTATAATAATAATTACTGCAAGTGTATTTGGACCAGAGGCAGGATTTTTAACAGGAACAATGGCAGCTCTTGCATCAAATTTATTCTTTGGCCAAGGGCCTTGGACACCATGGCAAATGTTTAGTTGGGGAATGATAGGCTTTTTATCAGGATTCTTGATAAAGAAGAATATTATAAATAACAAAACTAAATTATATATATTTGGTTCACTAACAGGATTTATATATGGTTGGATAATGAATATATGGACGGCTACAGGAACTATGTATGAATTTTCATGGGCTTCATTCTTTGGACTTTATATAGCTAGTTTCTTCCCAGATTTAACGCATTCTATTGCCACAGTAATATTTCTAAGGTTCTTATATGATCCTTGGAGAGCTAAGTTAAAAAGAGTAAAGCTAAAGTTTGGTCTTGTAAATTCTTAAAAATAAAAAATGATAATGTAAAGTAACTATAAATTTCAAAAATAGTCTAAAAAAGTTAAAAACTTAAAATAAGAAAGGTCGATGTCTATGAAAGTTAAATCTTTTATTAGAAATATTATTACAATATGTTTAATTATCGTTATTTGTATATGTGGTTATAAAATTTATAGTAAGTTGTATGAATACAAAAAAGCAGACAATATATATAATGATTTAAGAAAAGAAAAGAATTATACAAATGATAATAGTAGCAATAAAACAAATAAAAATAAAGAAAACAGCATAGATTTTTCACATATAAATAAAGATTTTGTATGTTGGATTAATATAAAAAATACAAATATAGACTATCCAGTTGTGCAAGGAGATGACAATTCTTATTATTTACACCGCGATATTTATGGAAATTATTTATATGCGGGAACGACATTTTTAGATTATAGAAATAATTACAATGATAGTAAAAACCTTATTGTATATGGTCACAATATGAAAAATACCACTATGTTTAGTGAACTTGAGAAATTTAAAAAAGAGGATTTTTTTAATTCAAATCCAACAATAACTTTAACTAATAAAAATGGAGAACGACATTTTAAAGCATTTGCAGTTTTGTTAGTTGATAAGAATTATGATTATAGAGTTCCAGATTTTAAAAATGATGAAGAATATAATAAATTTTTAAATAAAATATGTGATGAATCAATGTTCAAAGTAAAGAATAAACCAACAAGTTCTGATAAAATAATGACTTTGACGACTTGTAGTTATGAGTTTAAAAATGCTAGGACTGTTGTTATTTGTAAAGAAATAGATAATTAATTATATTTAGAGTGTTAAAAGATATTAATAGAAGTAGAATATTAAATTAAAAAATACAGAAAAAAGACTATCACAATATAAGATTTGTGGTAGTCTTTTCTTATTTTATAATAAGTAAAAATTACTCTCTATTAGTATAATAATTTATTTCTCATAACAGAATCTGTAACTGCATATGAATTTGATAGACTTATAGATTTAAGTCCTTTTTCATACGGAGCAGTTGAACTCTCATATTTTGAACGAGTAACCTTTTTATTATTTATATAATATTGGCATACATAATCACCATTAGAATTGAATTGTCCAATTGAATTAGCAGACATTATTGTTGAAAGTTTAGATCCATTCCATCTGTAATAAGTAGTGTAAGAATTTGAACGAGACCAAGTACTACAAATAACTCCTTTTTTTTCTTGATATTCAAATCCACCCCATTCGCCAAATTCACCAAGATATTTTACTTTTCCATTTACATAAGCATATACTTTTCCACCTGATACATGGTAATAACCATCAAAAACAACAAGCTCAGGAATACTATCATTATTTATATATGCTAGATTAAATCCACGAGTAGAATAACCAGTAGTAAATTTATAAGATTTTAAGAAGTTATAATATGCCTTAAGTGCAGCTTTTTTATTATTAGTTGCTTGTTTTTTTACTGTTACTCTACACTTTAAGTTTTTATTATTTACTCTTGCAGTGATAGTAGCGCTACCAGAAGATTTTGCAGAAATAACTCCTCTATACGAAACTGTCGCTACTTTTTTGTTAGAAGTAGACCAAGTAACTTTTTTACTTGTACCACTTACTTTTAGTGTACTTGTTTGCCCAGTATACATTGTTATACTAGTTTTGTTTAGTCTTATGCTTGCTGCTTCAACAACATCAGTTGAAATTACCATTGAAACACACACTAATGCAAGTGCTAAACTGATTAATAAAGATTTTAATTTTTTCAAAAATTTATCCTCCCCAAATTTGAAATTGTTTTATAGTCAAGAAAAATATATAATCTTTAAAATGATTTTAATTATATATTTTTCAAACACCAGATGAGTATATCATACAAATAATACAAAATATGTCGAATATTAGAGAATATATATAAAAAATTTTAAAATAAGAAATAAACCACATCGAATCCCTGTATAAAATTTAAATAATAAGATATAATCATAAAAAAACAAAAAAGGAGCACAAAATGTCAATTGCAATAGAATATCTATACAAATACATAAAAAAATTTGACGTAAACCTACTAGCAGGTGAAAGTGGTCTAAACAACAAGGTGAGATGGACCCACATTGTTGAAAATGAAGAAATCGCGAGTTTTATCCAAGCGGAGGAACTTCTATTTACAACAGGAGTAAGTATAAAAGACGACACAACTTTGCTCAATATAATAAATATTGCAAAGGATCACAATGCGAGTGGGATTGTGGTAAATACGGGTAAGTATATTGAGAAGATAAGCGAGGAAGTGATTGATTATTGTAACGAAAATGAGTTTCCTCTATTTGTAATGCCTTGGAATATTAGGATTCCTGACATTATGAGGGCCTTGACGATTATAATTTTAGAATCAGAAAGGACTTATACAGAGATTTCGAATGCAATTAAGGATGCGATATTTTTGCCGACTCATGAGGAATTATATGTGCAACAGTTGGAGCGAGTTGGATTTAAGTGTGGTTGGGATTATGTTGTGGCGATAATCGAGCTGGAGGATGATGAACATAATACGAATAATATTCCTACTTATGCGGAAAGGGTTAAGTCGTATATAGAGAAGAAACTGAGCTATATACGAAACGACTATTTTGCAGTGAATATAGGAAAATCTGTTGCTATAGTTTTTTATAATAAGACAGATTTGGAAGTTGAGAAGATAATGAAAGAGCTGTATATTTCCATGAATAAGGATTTTAGAAATTTAAAACTTTTTATTGGAATAGGTAAGCGTGTGAACAACTTGAAACTTCTATATAAAGGATACGAAGAAGCTAAAAATGTTGCAAAAATAAATAGATTGATTAGCAATAATAAGGTGCATATCAGATATAGCGAAATGGCAATTTATCGACTACTATTGGAGATGGAAAATAAGGAAATTATAAAGGAATTCCACGACCAAACAATAGGTGATTTGGTTGTATATGATAAGGTCAACAATACTGATTATGTGGAGCTATTAGAGAGTTATTTTGAAAACAACTGCAAGATAAATGAAACTGCTAAAAGTTTGTATTTGCATAGGAATACGGTGAATTATAAGATAAGCAAAATTGAAGAAATTTTAGATATAAATTTAGATGATATCGGCGACAAAAGTAAGATATATTTATCTTTAATGATAAGGTATTTGTTATAGTTATAAAATCTTTAGTCTACACTAAATTCGAGAAAAATGCGATTGTTCAAATGCATAAACTTTATTGTGCAAAGTGACATTGAGGACAGCCTTAAATAGTGGCATTATAAATGATGTCAAAAATACAAAAGGAGGTTCGTCATGGGCAATCAAACATTTAGCACTAATAACAAAATCGATAATAAAAAGAAATATTTTATAGTATTTATATGTATGTTTTTACAAGCTGTTCCATATAGTATAGCTCAAAACATTCAGCCATTATTTGTACCTTATGTAATTAAACAATTTGGATTTTCACTAGCAGGATTTTCACTTATATTTACTTGTGGGGCAATTGCTTCAGCGATATTTTCTCCAGTTTTAGGGAATGTATTTGAAAAAGTAAATATAAAATTACTATTTTTATTAGGGGCAACGCTATCAGCAGTTGGATTTATGGGATTTGGATTTTCTCATAATCTAGCTCAATTTTACGTATTAGCAGCTATGCAAAAAGTAGGCTGTTTATTATTCTCAGGGATTGGGGTTCCATATTTAATAAATAGCTGGTTCCCAAAAGAAGGTAGAGGTAAAGCTTTAGGTATAGCATTTTCTGGAGGTTCTATAGGTAATGTATTTTTACAACAAATAACTTCTCAAATGTTAGCATCAAGAGGAGTGACTTATAGTTATATATTCTTCGGAGTTTTAGCATTAGTTTGCAGTTTACCAATAGTAATGATATTTGTAAGATTACCAAAAGCAGGTGAAGTAGAAGTTGTTGAAGAAAATGAAGCAGAAGAAGTTCAAACAAGTGGGTTTGACGGTCTTGGGGCTAAAGCAACTAAACAAAATAAATACTTCTGGTTATTCTCTATTGGATATGCAATAATAGCAGTTTCTATATCAGCATTAAGCACACAATATGCGACATATTTTACAGGTGAATTAGGATTAAGCGCAACATTAGTAGGAACTTTAGGTTCAGTATTTGCAGCATTTTGTTTAATTGGAAATGTTTCAGGTGGCGCATTATTCGATAAAATCGGAACACTAAAAACAATGACTATATCTATGTTACTTCAAGGAGTTGCAATAGTTGCACTAATATTCTGCGCAAAAGTACCTGCACTAGCATTTTTATTCTCAATAGCATATGGACTTAATGTATATTCATATATGTCTGCACCAGCATTTATGGCTACAGATGTATTTGGCAAAAAAGAATCTAGTAAAATATTTGGGACTATAAGTTTATTATTTGCATTAGGCTATGCATTCGGATCAACTTTAGTCGGCATGATAGTTGATAAAGTTGGATTTGGCGCTGCATGGATTGTGATGCTTGGTTGTGTAGTTGTTGGATATACTTTATTACTTGGTTCTATAAAGAAAGTAAAAGAACAATATGCAGAGATGGAAGTTGAGATATAATTTATTAAAAGTACTATTAAATTTTAAGATAAAGATAAGTGACTACTAAGTTTTAGGGCTTAGTAGTTTTTTTATACAAAAAATATTAAAATTTTATATTCATTTCATAAATATTTCATATTGGAAACTTAAAATCTATCTTAGATAAATAAAGTGACTGACACAAAGTCTAAAATATTTATTATGAAAATTTCTAAAAATTATAAAACAAGGAGGTAAAAAAATGGGTTCTTTTAAAAGAGCGGTATTATATATAACCCGAAAGAAAAAGAAAAGTATTCTTATGTTCTTTATTCTATTTTGTATAGCTACAGCTGTACTGAGTGGAATTTCAATTAAAAAAGCTACATCAATTGCAAGACAAAATTCAAGTAAGGAGACAGCCAATACATTTGAGATACAAAACAATTTGGCAACAAATTTCACAGGAACAATGCCAGAGAGTTTGGTAAATAAAGTATCAAAAGTAAATGGCATAAAAAATTATGATGCATCAGTTCAGGGCATTGGGCTAGTTTTTAAGCAACTTCAAAATGTGGAGCCAAAAAACAACACAGTTCAATACACTGATAAACAGTATAAAAATCTTTTCCCTGTAGAAGCTCATAAGTTTACAGAATACGACACAAAATTTATGAGTAAATCATTTAGATTAGTTGAAGGTAGACACCTTGTAGAAGGTGATAAAAATAAAGTATTAGTTCACAAAGCGTTAGCCGAAAAAAATAATTTAAAAGTAGGAGATAGGATAATAGGAACTAAAGACAGCTTAGATTATAATGCATCTAAAGATGCACCGTCTGAATATGATCTTGAAATTGTAGGTATTTTTGAAAGTCAAAACACAGACAGAATGGGAAGTAAGTTAGAAATACCAGAAAACCTTATATTATCAGATATGAACACATTAAATGCTTTATATGGTTATTCAAAAGGAAACAGCCAATATACAAGTGCTGTGTTTAATACTAATAAAAATGTAGATGATGTAATATCAGATGTCAATAAAATACAAGAAAATTGGAGTCTTTATAATATATCAAAAAGTGATGATACGTTTTTAGCATTATCTAAGTCATTTGATAGCTTAGAAAAAATCGTAAATATGCTTTTAATCGGTTCAATTATAGTTGGAATAATAGTGCTTTCATTAGTTTTAGCATTTTGGATTCAAGGAAGAATTCATGAAACAGGTATCTTACTTTCTATCGGAGTTGGAAAGTTTAAAATAATTTCACAATATATAATTGAATTGTTACTTATAAGTGTGCTAGCTTTTGGAACATCATATTTTTCAAGTAAGATGATATCACAAAATATAGGAGATGCAATGGTTAGCCAGGCAAGTAAACAAGCTGTTCAGGAGGTGCAACAAGGGTTTGGAGGAATGTCATTAGGATATGATGCAAACACTTCTTTAGCAACTCAAACAGTAGATGGGATTGATGTTGATGTTAGTTTAAAAGAAGTTCTTTATGTTTATGCAATAGGGGCAACTATTATCATAAGTTCTGTAATGATATCTTCATCATCAATAATAAGATTAAAACCAAAAGAAATACTATCGAAAATGAGCTAGGAGGAAGACAAATGTCAATTTTAGCATTAAATAAAGTTAATTATTCATATACAAATGGTAAAAAAATATTAAATAATATAAGTATGGAGTTTGAAAAAGGCAAGTTTTACACGATTTTAGGTGTATCTGGTTCTGGAAAAACAACTTTGCTATCATTGTTGGCAGGTCTTGATGAACCACAAAGTGGTAAAATACTATATAACAATCAGGATATTAGGGAAAAAGGATATGAGAATCATAGAAAAAATAATGTTTCACTAATTTTCCAAAATTATAATTTGATTGATTATATGACGCCATTAGAAAATTTAAAAATAGTAAACCCAAAAGCAGATAAAACTATTTTAAATGAGCTTGGATTAAAAGATGATGAAATAAAAAGAAATGTATTGAAATTGTCAGGAGGTCAGCAACAACGTGTTGCCATAGCAAGAACACTTGTTGCAAATTCACCAGTAATTTTGGCAGATGAACCGACTGGAAATTTAGACAGTGATACAGAAGAAGAAATTATAGAAATATTAAAAACAAGTGCACATAAACATGGAAAATGTGTGATTGTTGTTACTCATAGTAAGGATCTTGCGAGCAAGTCAGATGTTATACTTGAGTTAAAAGATAAAAAGTTAGTTCTTTAGCAAGTAATATAGATATATAGATATTCCCTCATGATATTTTAAATAGAAAAATGGGCAAACGTAAATTTATACGTTGCCCATTTTTTATTTGAAAAATATTAAATTATATATTGAATACCATCCTTAATATACCTAATATTAATATATGAACAGGATAGAACCAGTAATTTATCATTTTATTTTGTCTGCCACGTTTTCCATTGTACATAAGTATAAATCCAAAACCAAGAAGTGCCCAAACCTCCTTGAAAATTGATAAATAACCAAATACACATGATAATATAGGTTTATTATAAAATACATAAAGGAAATATACTATTAATATAGCATGGTAATCATAATCTACTGAAAGGAATAGAGATATAATACACATAACAGCTAAAATTAATACTGTAGTCAAATACCATAGGAAACGAGGTATTTTTTCTAATTTTATTTTTAATGTATCTATAATCCAAATTGTTACAAGTGATAATGCTAGTGCAAATAGTACATTGTTATATCTAGGATTGAAGAATGTACGTGTTGTAAACATATCAAATGGTACTTCTGATATTACTCCAAATATCAATAAGTTTAGAAGATATTTTTTACGACTTCTCGTTTTGAAAAAACCCTCTACTATAAAAAATGCAAATAATGGGAATGCTATCCTTCCAAGTACATCAAATAAATCACTTATTTTTAAAAGTAATCCCCCATTTAAATTTGGATATATTAAGGCTTTATTCACGTGGTCGATTAACATAGATAGAAATGCTATGTATTTTAATTGTGCTCCAGAAAGAACCCTTATTTTATCCAATCCTTTTTTTCTTAATTCAATTGTTTCTGTCATAAATATTATCCTTTCTATAAGTTCGTTTAGATTTTTAATTAATAAATACGATAAATTGGTATGATTACCGCATTTTATATGGTATAATATGCAGAGATTAGAGTTGGCAACTGACTTTTAAAGGAAGAAAATTGCCATATAAATAACTTAATTTCTACAAATTACCGGTAGTGTTTAATATACCACGTTAATAGGTGGATTAAAACAAAAACGCAAATTTGTAAAACTTTCGTAAAAATTTCGTAAGATTTATTGAAGTAATGCGAAAGGTATAAAAGTTAAAAATATGTAAATTATAAAATTATAAATGGTCAATTAGAGGTGAAAATATGGACGCAATAACTATGATAAAAGAAAGACGTAGCGTAAGAAAATATAAAGACGAAAAAGTAGACAGAGAGACTATGAGAGAAATTGTCGATATAGCGAGATGGGCTCCTTCTTGGGTAAACTACCAAATAGCTAGATACACATTAGTAGACGACGAAGAAATAATAAAAGAAATAGCAGAGCATGGAGTTAATGGATTCGTATACAATATAGACACTTTAAGAACTGCAAAAGGAGTAGCTGTACTTAGCTTTGTAAAAGGAAAAAGTGGAACATATGACAAAGAATACATAACTTCAAAAGGTAACTCATGGGAAGTTTTTGATGCTGGTATAGCATGCCAAACATTCTGTTTAGCAGCACATGCAAAAGGTGTCGGAACTTGTATAATGGGAGTTATAGACGATAAATCTATAGCAAAAATAGTAAACTTACCGGAAGACGAAACTGTTGCAGCACTTATAGTTTACGGGTATGAAGATGGAGAACATGCAGCACCAAATAAAAGAAAAGACGTAGACGAAATAATGCGTTTTGTAGATAGATAAAACTTTAAAACAGCAATTAAAATTAAACAAAAGAAGAATCGTATAATCATATAAAGGAGAACAAAATGATAGTAGATAGAGATAAGTGTATAGGATGTACTTTATGTAAGCAAGACTGTATCGTAAGCGACATAGAAATGATCGATAAAAAAGCGCACATAAGAAACTTAACATGCATAAAATGTGGTCACTGTATAGCAATCTGTCCAGTAAAAGCAGTATCTTGTGATGATGAAGAAGAATACTCGATGGAAGAAGTCATCCCATATGAAAAAGAAGACTTCACAATAGATGCAGATAAACTAATGAATTTTATGAAATTTAGAAGAAGTGTTAGATTATTTAAAAAAGATGAAATAGAAGAAGAGAAAATAGAAAAAATAATAGATGCAGGAAGATTTACACAAACATCAACTAATATGCAAGATGTTTCTTATACTATTGTAAAAGACAGCATACCAGAGTTAAGAAGAATGACTTTAGGAACATTAAACGCAATGGCCGACAAGATGTTGGGAAGTGAAGAAACTCCAAAACACCTTCTAAAATACGCCCATATGTGGAAGCGTATGTATGAGAGTTTTGTAGAAAATCCAGATGGACCTGATCAATTATTCTTCAAAGCACCATTATTAATAATTGTAAAAGCGCAAAATGAGATAGATGGTGGTTTAGCATCAGCAAAAATGGAGCTTATGGTAGATGCACTAGGGTTAGGAACTTACTTCAGTGGTTTCTTTGAAAGGGCAGCGGCAATGAATCCTAAAATAGGTGAAATGATAGGATTAAAAGAAGGCGAAAAAATCATCTCTTGTATGGTAATTGGATATCCAAGGGTAGAATATAAGAGAACAGTACCTAGAAAAGAAGCAAGAATAACTAGAATATAATTATGGATAAAGCTAGAAAAAATCAATAGGAAATATAAGTTCAAAAGTACTGCAACAACTAAAAAACACTGACATTTCCATATGCTGATTAATTAAAAATAAGGCGTCGATTTAAAATATTCGACGCTTTATTTTTATTAGTAAGCTAAGTAGACACTCCTGTTATAACTAGATCATTTTCCGCAAAGAATAAATTCTCGATTCTATTTTGTGGCAATGTAATATCAAATTATTTATATCCATATCTGATACCATTTGCTACTTCTTTATATTAATGAGAAATCAAATTTATATTAGAATATCAAACATTTATTTCAATTTTAAAAAAGCTAATAAAATTAATGTCACACCACTTAACCAAGAAAGATTTAGCTCTGTTTTTTCTGCTATTTTATTTCCAACAAAGCAACCACCCAATATTGCAATTATATTTATAATAAGTGAAAATATTATTATTTGAATAAAGTTAGCCGCGACTAAACCTGCTCCAAAACCTGCCGCCAATCCATCTAGCGAGAGTGCTAATGCTAATGAGAATGATTCTTTTGGTGATAAGGTAAGCGAATGATCAACATCGGCTGCTGTATTATCTATATATACATTTAAAAAAAATCTAAAGTCGGAAACTTTAAATTCATAATTGCGTGTTAATGAGCCTTTAGGTCCTATTAAAGCTTTTAAGGTGCTATCAAATAATTTGGTCAATCCAAGCATTAAAAGCATCGCAAAGCAAATACTTGTTGTAAATACGGAGGGAATGAATTTACTTACAAAACTACCAGTAAATAAGGCAATCCCCAAAATAGTAGTAGAAACAACATTAATGATTAAAGCTGATTTAAAGGGTATTTTTATTTTACTTGTGGCATAAGCGAAACTTGCTACAAAAGCATCTATAGATAAAGCGCCTACAAGCAAAATGGAATTAAACGAAGATAAAAAATTCATGGTGTTTGTATACCCCCTTTTACAATAAGCATTGAAACTTATTAATTTTTGCATAGTTTAACTATATATTAACAATATATGAGGGGGTAATTTTTTGGTGACATTAAAAACAGGGGGCGAGATTTTATTTATTAAACTAATGAGCATAATATATATAAAGTAGAAATTATCATAGGAACTATATTTGGAGGAAATATGATTAGATTATTTTTTATATTAATAACATTGTTCGCAGTAGAAAGAGTTGTTTCGAAAAGGATAAATACATATAAAATTAAAAAAGTTAAAACATTGATCCATCAGATAAATAATCAATATAAATATTTATTTAAAGGAAAGTCTGAGTATATTAATTTTTATCAATGGCTAATACTTTTTATTTCACAAGCATTTGTAGTATATGCGCTTGTGAGATATATAGTTAAAAAGATTTTTAGATATGTAGAAGAAAATTATATCTTGTTTGGTAAGACATTAACTATCATTTTTTTGATATTATTTCTATATTTTGTTATAGGATATTTATTATTGTCCATATCAAAGATTTATAAGTTCCTATATAAAATAGAAGATAAAGTAACAAAAACAGATTTATTGATAAGTTATTTTATAATTAGCATGTATATGACAATTTTAATAATATTTCCCGGGGAATTTGCGAAAAACTACAAAATAGGTTTGGTGGGTGTGACTCTAAGTTACTTTTTAAATTTAAAAGTACTGCTTAGAATAATAAGAAGTCCTGAAATCACCGATTTTAAAGGACAAACTAAGAAAACTGATGGACTTGATAGTGTAGGAGTGATGGCTGTTATTGTTTTACTAATGGTTGTAATAAGTCTTGCACTTGCTGTTTGTTTTATTAGTTGTAGTGGAGAAGGTGTATATACCAACAACCCTACGTTTTTTGATTTATTTTATTATACTATTATCACTTTCGCCACTGTCGGTTATGGAGATATAAGTCCAGTTTCACCTGTAGCAAAATTTATGAGTATTGTAATTTCGATGACGAGCATACTATGTTTGACAGTTTTTATCTCTTCTGTTTTATCTTACAAAGGAACAGAAGATTAGTATTAGAACATTTTAAAATAGATAATTGTATGTAGCTATTATATAAATGTATATAAATGAAAGTTA
>OLQC01000323.1_pt1 | contig 51646 bp, 41 predicted proteins | sample 1672471 | NCBI WGS metagenome assembly OLQC01 (sample SAMEA3136689, study PRJEB25190) | human gut metagenome | biome: human gut; feature: human-associated habitat; material: faeces | place: Austria | collected 2013 | reverse complement strand
AGTCAGTATTGGCGTGTGGGTTCAAGTCCCATTTCCCGCACCAGTGTAAAGGACATTCGTTTTTTCGAGTGTCCTTTATTTTTATATCCGGCAAAAAAGAGAAAGCTTCAATACATTTATATACAGAATTTATTCATTTTTAAACAGCAGTTTATTTTTACTTATTTCAGGAGCAAAATCACCGTGATAATATTATCGGTGCCTATAATCGGCTTGATTACTCAGTATATTGATAAACTATTATCGAATGGGTTCTGTAAATATGTTTACGAATATAACAATTCCAACAGAAATAACAGTTTATTACTTGCAATAATTACATTCAAATGTTATAATACACACTGAGGTGTATATTATGAGGATTTGCTATATAGATGACAATGAAGAATATCTCAGAGATTTCAAAGATAATTTCAAGGATATATTATCCGGGCACGTCTGTAATATCATGAAAACTCCGAATGAATACCTTAAATCAGATGAAGTATATGATGTTCTGCTTCTTGACATAGAATTCGGTGAAGACGGAAACGGACTTGATTATATTGACGATATAGTCAGAAAATCTCCGCTCACACAGATAATAATGGTCACTGCCTATACAGAAAAATACATACAGGATGTTTTTCTGAAAAAGGATAACGTTGCGGGATTTCTTATGAAGCCCGTTACACGCAATGCACTCGTGAGGGTTCTTGAAAAGTCGGAAGAATTTTTGGAACGTAGCAGAACAACCATAATGCTCCGTACCTCCAAGAACAGTTTCAAAGCCATACGCAAGGACGATGTGATATATGTCGAATCGGAAGGACACAATCTTAAATATGTCACAGCAGAAGAAACATACATCTGCACAGGAAAGCTTGATAATGAATTTGCCAAACCTCCTGCCGGGTTTATACGTTGTCATAAGAGCTTCTGCGTCAATATGCGAAAAATCAGCGGTTATAACGGCGATGATATAATTATTGACGGGTATCCGCTTATACCGGTGTCGCGTGCGAAAAGACACGAATTCCTTGCGGAATATACACGTTTTCTTTCAGAAAAATGATTATATAAATACAGAAGAGGTAGTGTGAAAAATGGAAGAGTACGGACCGTCGCCCGATAATATATATGCGTGGCTGTATCTTTTGGCGGCATTGCCTCAGCTTATGTATTCGTCGTGGGCTTATTCACGGTGCTTCAGACTTAAAGTACGAATGTGGCAATGCTGGCTGATAATCGATTGCATATCTCTGGCTTTCCTGATACCGCAGACTATGTTCGGAGTGACCATTCCCGGCAAAACGCTGATTTATTTTGCTTTGTACTTCATAGCAATGCGGTTGATGTCGGAAAATGCAATACTGAAAATGTTGCTGTACTATGCAATAGATGTAGTTATGATGCTGCTGCTGGAATTGCTCTGCTACCGGTTTTTCGGTGCTGTGTCAGGCGGAGAGTTCCTGCTTGGCGGTGACAGATATGATTTTATGCGGCTGCTTGCAACGGTGATTATGGATGTTTTGATCATGCCGATTGAATATCTTTATTCATCGGTGTGGAACGCAAGGGTGAACAAACACTATGACGGCAACGGGCGGCTTAATCCCGGACTTTTGATTTTTCCGCTGTCACAGATAATTATGGTTGTCGGTCTTGTAATCGAACGTTCTCCGCTGCTAAGACAAATGAACGGAATTGACCCGTCCCTTCTTTTGGCGGCGGCGTTTATTGTTTTTATAGCGTCTGACGTTGTATATACATATATAGTTTCTGTAATTGAGAAAAAACGTCTTATTGAAAATGAGCTTAATTCGCTGAAATATGCCTATGAGCTTGAAGAACAGCATTTTTGCGAAGTGGAAGAGAAACGCCTTGAGGTTGCGAAGATACGTCACGATATAAATAATCAGCTTTATGCGATAAAGCAGCTGATATCGGACGGTGAATTCAGCGAAGCGCGCGATATAATAAACGAGCTTGAGGACAGAATGGCGCAAACAAAGGAATACAGTTATTGTTCGATACCGGTTGTCAATGCGATAGTTACCGAGAAATGCGCCGAAGCGCAGAAATACGGAATACGCATAGATACAGCGATATCTATTGATGATACACAGAATATTACACGCAATCATATATGCAGTGTATTTGCAAATCTTCTTGATAACGCTATCAGTGCCGAAAAAGGCTTTGAAGACAGTCAGTCGGATAAAAAGGTCATAACTGTTACCGCAGTGCGTGACAGACTGAATATCTATATAACAGTTAAAAATTATGTGTTAAAGAAACATACGGCGTTGAAACTTGATACGGCTACGCATGGATACGGTCAGCAGATCCTGCGTGATATAGCGAAAATCTATTCGGGCAGTTTTACGGTATCGCATAAAGGTGATGAGTATACAGGTACAATTGTACTCAAAATGCAGGAAGTCGAAGCAACGGAGCTTTAAAGGATATAGTGGGGAGAGATATACATTGTTAAGAAACCTTGATAATATATATGCCTGGGTAATAATGGCTGTATCAATAGTATAGATGGTGGTTACGGGTTGGGCGTATTCACTGTGCTTCAGGGTCAGGGTATCCCGTGCAAAATTTGTTGTGGTACTGGCGGTGATTTCAGTTGTCATACTTGTTCCGCAGATATTTTTAGGGTTTTATATACCGCTTAAGACGGCGGTGCTGTTTTTTGTAACCTTTGCTGTGCTAAGGCTTATGTCGGAAGCAAATACGGTCAAAGCATTTATATTCTGTGCGTTCGATATGATGATAAATATCTGTATAGATATGCTGTTGCTTGGCATTATGGTTGTTATGAATATGAATGATTTTCAGACTTCAGAGGATATTTACACGTTCGACCGTATGATAGCTTCGCTTATTTTCACGGTTATGTGCATTCCGCTTAAGTATCTGTATTCTGTTTTATGGAACAAGGTAGTCAACCGTACTGTTTCCGCAAAACTTAACCCTACGCTCATACTTTTCCCGTTAGCACAGATTTTTGCAATGATATGTATAGTTGCAGATCACGCAGGAAATCAGGACGTGCCTCAGCACCCGGTTTTGCGCAGTAATTCCACTATTATGCTGACGATTGCTTTCCTGACATTTCTGATTGCCGATGCGATTTATATGTATTTTATATCGGATATAGAAAAGAAGGCTTTGCTTGAACAGGAGCTCAGCTCACTGAAATATGCCCGTGAGCTGGAAGAACAGCATTTCAGGGAGATTGAGGAAAAACGCTATGAAGTTGCAAAGATACGTCATGATATAAATAATCAGCTTGCGGCGATAAGAAGTCTTGTCAAACTCGGGCATACAGAACAGGCGGATGAATTGCTCGGCGAACTGGAAAGCAGTATGAGAGCAACCAAAGAGTATGAATATTGCAGCATACCCATTATAAATGCGGTAATTACAGAAAAAAAGTCCGAAGCGGAAAAGTACGGCATTACATTGGATACACATATATCGCTTGAAGATACTCACAATATAACTCAGAACCATCTTTGCAGTGTATTTGCAAATCTTCTTGACAATGCGATAAGGGCAGAGATAGGCTTTGATGATGAACATAAAGACAAGAAGATAATAACGGTAAAAGCTGTCAACGACAGAACAAATGTCTATATTACCGTAAAAAATAATATATCCGGAGTTGAAGTACCGAGAGATGATAATTCATCTCTGCACGGATACGGTCAACAGATTCTGCATGATATTGCGGGAATATATTCGGGCAATTTTACAACAATAGAAAAAGATGATGCGTATACCGGAATACTGATGCTCAAGATGGATATAAAAGCAGAAAAAAGTGACTGATACATGATTAAAGTTAATTACAGGCAGGTGCAAAGCACCTGCTTTTTTCGATAAACAATAGTTTTTTATCGAAAAACAATAAAAAACTATTGACAAACGGAAATCTGTGTGATAAAATACAGATAACAAAAACGATAAATGCGTCAGGAAAGGGCGGTATTATGAAAAAACAAAATTATTCTGTAATGACAACCTCAATACTTGTAAAGGCGGTATTCGTGCTTATAATCGTATGCTGTATATTTGCACCTTTAATTGTCCGTGTCTATGATAACGGTATCATCGCACTGACAGGAAGGTCGGTGTATCTGCCTATGATAATCACTCTTTATCTTGCGGCGGCGGTAGCACTTGTGATAGTTACGGCACTTGACCGTCTGCTTTCAAACATAAGGCACGACAAGGTGTTCATACCCGCCAACGTGAAAATATTACGGCTTATATCGTATTGCTGTTTTGCCGTAAGCGTTATCTTTATCTATTTCAGCTTTATAAGACCGTTTGCATGGCTTGTAGTTATAGCGGCGGCATTTTTCGGACTGATACTGCGTGTTATAAAGAACGTCTTTGAACAGGCGATCATATTAAAGGAAGAGAACGACTTTACTATCTGAGCTGTGAGGTACTGATATGGCAATTGAAATAAATCTTGATGTAATGATGGCAAAGCGGAAAATCTCATCAAACGAGCTTGCCGCCGCAATAGGCATAACGCCTGCAAATCTGTCGGTGCTGAAAACGGGCAAGGCAAAGGCGATAAGATTTTCAACGCTTGAAAAGATATGCGAGGTGCTGCAGTGTCAGCCCGGAGATATTCTGTGCTATAAAGGCGGTGGAGAAGATGAATGAATACTATAATTATGCGGAAAACCCGGAGCAGTGCGGTAATGTTCCGCCGGTAAACGTATACGGCAGAGCAGACGGGCAGTTCGTACAGCCTCAAAGGCAGCTGCAAGGTCCGCCCGAAGCAAAGAAAGTATACGGCATCCGTGACTTCATATTCGCTGTGATGACCGTTATAATCGGCTTTATAACACTGAAGCTGTTCTTTACCGAGGGAGAAATATTCCCGTTTGCAGAGGTTATAGCGTCGGGCTGGTATCACGTTATAGTGGCGACCCTTGCAGTAATGGCAGTGATATATATCGGCAAAAAGCCGACCGCTTCACAATGGGCGATTTTCGGCTGTGTGTTGCTCTTCTGTGCTGTTCCTGTGTTTTCATCGACAGGGCTTGTAAGATTTTTGTCGTGGGTATATGCCGCAATACTGCTCTGTTACTTTGCTTACAGCTTTATAACTTCAAAACCGCTGTTTTCGGACGGATTTTTCAGGGAAATATGCGAGGCTGTATTCGCAGTGCCGTTTGCAAACTTTTCCGCAGCACCAAAGTGCGTGGCTGTTCCTTTTGCAAATAAGAAAAAAGGAGAAAAAAGCAAAACAGCGTTATATATTCTGCTTGGAGTGCTTTGCTCAATTCCTGCCGTGATTATAGCGTGTACGGCACTTTCGAGCGCCGATGATAATTTCGGAAGATTATTATCAGGTATAACAGGCGGATTTTTCGACAACTTTTTCACTAACGTTATAATTCTTGCGGTAAGCATACCGCTGTCGTTCCTGCTGTTCGGAGCAATGAGCGGTGCGAAAGGCAGAAAGCGTAAAATGACAGGCGACACAGGGAGAGCGGCAAAGGTGCCTGCTGTCGCAATATGTTCTGCGCTGACGCCGCTTATACTTATCTATCTTCTGTTCTTCGCCTGCCAGCTGCCGTACTATATGAGTGCATTCGGCGGAGTTCTTCCCGACGGCTACAGCTACAGCGGATATGCAAGGCAAGGCTTTTTCGAGCTGTGCGGAGTGGCAGTGCTTGACCTTATGGTGATATTTCTTGCCGGTGTTCTTGCAAAGAGAAACGAAAACGGCAGAAAGCCCGTTGCCGTAAGAATATATTCGGCGGTTTTCAGCCTGATCACTATACTGCTTATATGCAGTGCAATGTCAAAGATGATAATGTATATCGGTGAATATGGGCTTACCGGGCTTAGATTCTATACATCGTGGTTTATGATACTTCTCGGCATAGTTTTCCTTGTGATGATATTGCATGAGATATTCCCCGGTATGAAAACAGTGGCAACTCTTTTCATATCCTTTACCGTAATGTTCGGTGCGCTGTGCTTTTGCGACCCTGACGCAAGAATAGCACAGTACAATGTCGAAAGCTATCTCAGCGGTGAAATTGCTGAAACAGATACAGGAAGCCTTGCTATGCTGTCGGAAGGAGCCGCTCCTTATGTAGAGCGTCTGAAAGATAGCGACAGTGCCTATTACAACTGCTGTAACCGTGTATTGATAACAATGAAGGAGAGCCGGACTTCCGGAGTATACTTCCCTTTGTCATTTACTTCTTTAAAAGCAAATGAAATATATGACAGGATATAATTTTTTTGCGGGTGACGATTTTTCGCATTAAAATGCCGATTTAGCTATTGACTAATTTTCAGCGTTATGTTATACTAATGTGAGAAAGATTATCAGTTTATCCACGGAGGTGTAATATGACGATATTCTATGAGTTTGAAGGTAAGCTGTATGCTAATATAACAAACAGATGTCCGTGTTCCTGCGTTTTCTGCATAAGAAAGAACGGCGACAGCGTTGCGGATAATGACAGCCTGTGGCTTGAGCACGAGCCTAGCTATGAAGAAATTATCAAGGCGTTTGACGATTTTGATAAGACAGGACTTCACGAGCTTGTTTTCTGCGGTTACGGCGAACCTATGGAGCGTGCCGATGTTCTGCTTGAAGTCGCAAAGTATGTAAAGCAGACTACCGATATGAAAATCCGTATCAACACAAACGGACTTGTTGATTTTATCAACCCTGCATTTGATTCATACAAGATGAGATATATAATAGATTGTATTTCCATAAGCCTTAACGCTCCCGACCCTGAGAGCTATCTTGAAGTATCACGTCCTAAGTTCGGGCTTCCGTCATTCAATTCTATGCTTAATTTTGCCGCAACGGTAAAAACTATTGTGCCTAAGGTTATGTTTACCGTGGTTGATATAATAAAGCCTGAGCAGATTGAGCAGTGCAAGGAGCTTGCAGAGGGACTTGGTATTCCTCTGAGAGTTCGTCATTGGGTCACGGATAACGAGAGTTATACCTGACAGGAGGGCAGTATGAATTATTCTCAACAGAGAAATTGCATAATGAATATCGTTGTATCAAATCCCGTCCACCCGACAGCAGAGCAGGTATATGATATTGCAAGACGCAGTTACCCTAAAATAAGCCTCGGTACAGTTTACCGTAATCTCAATCAGCTTGCCGACCACGGCATACTCAAGAAGATATGCAGCTCTTACGGAAGCGTGCGTTTTGACGGCAGGACAGATCCGCATTTTCATATGATATGCAGCTGCTGTGAAAAGGTCTTTGATGTGGAGCTTGGTGAAATGATGTGTCTTAACGACAAGATACGCACAAAGTATGACTTTGATGTTACCGAGTATGAGATAAGCATCAAGGGTATATGCAGTGAGTGCAGAGAGAAGCAGGGTAAAGGCGAATCGGCGTGAAAGTCTTATATTATGTGTAAGTTATGCAAGTGCAAAATGATAAAAAACAGCTTTACAACTCATGTTGTCAATTACAGTAATTCGGTAATAATAATTAAAAATGTACCTTGCGAGGAATGCGAACAATGCGGAGAGATATTCTACACAGATGAAGTTGCCGAACAGCTCGAAAAACTTGTAGAAGCGGCAAAAAGTCTTTTACAGGATATTTCTGTTATCGACTATTCAAAAGTTGCGTAATCAATATCTGAAATTTTGAAATAAAGTGGGCAATTTTGTATTTGCTCACTTTGTTTTTATGTGAAAAATTTGCGAAACGTTTACAATCTATTGCTTTTTCGCCCGAATAAGGCTATAATGAATAGGATAATGCAAAAAGGAAAGTGATATAATGCTAATCAGAATAGCAGGCACGGTCAGCGAGTCTATAGTAGACGGACCGGGAATAAGATATACTATATTTACACAGGGCTGTCCTCATCACTGCGAGGGCTGTCATAACCCCGAAACTCATGATTTTGGCGGCGGCAGACTTGCCGACACGGATAAGATATATAAGCATATTGTTGATAATCCTCTGCTCAAAGGTGTTACTTTTTCAGGCGGAGAACCGTTCTGTCAGCCGGCGCCCTTGTATGACCTTGCGAAGAAGATAAAAGAGAACACAAAGCTTGATATAATGTCGTATACAGGCTTTACCTTTGAACAGCTTGTTGAAAAGTCAAAGACGGACGAGGATGTTAAAAATCTGCTGTCGGTAGTGGACATACTGGTCGACGGAAAATTCATACTCGCCCAGAGAAGCCTTGAACTGCATTTCAAAGGAAGCCGCAATCAGAGGATAATTGATTGTAAGAAATCGCTGGAAACGGGTAATGTTGTAATTAAGGAGTTGTGATGAAGAAAAGAACGACAATTCGCATTTCTGCGTTTTTGCTGTGCTTATGCTGTGCTTTTTTTACCTCTTGCAAAGAGGACGATGGCAAGGGATATGTTTTCGGTTATGATATATCGTCAAATCCCGGAAGTCTTGACCCGCAGTATGCATCCGACAGGGAATCATACCTTATAATAGGCTGTGTGTTTGAAGGCTTGTTCAGAGCAGGCGCTGACGGCAATGCGGAAAAGGCTATGACTGAAAGCTATACAGTGTCCGATGACGGACTTACATACACTTTTAAATTAAAGCAGGACAGATATTGGACCGATGTAAACGGTTTTGACAAGCAGGTGACAGCAGATGATTTTGTTTTCGGTTTTCAGCGCCTTTTTATGCCTGAAACCAGAGCGCCTAAAGCGTCTGAATATTTCTGCATAAAAAATGCGCAGAAAATAAACAACGGCGATATAACCGATGTTTCACAGCTCGGGGTTAAGGCTGACGGAAAGTTCGGACTTACAATAGAGCTTGAATACACCGAACCGTCATTTGAAATGCTGCTTACAATGCCTGCGGCAATGCCGTGCAACAAGGAATATTTCACGGCGGCACAGGGAAAGTACGGGCTTGACGCAGAGAGGACTCCGTCAAACGGACCTTTTTATGTAAAGACGTGGTACTATGACGCATGGAGTAAAAACAACAATAATATGGTATTGCGCTACAGCGAAAAGTACGATAAACACGATGAGGTAACTCCGCTCGGTCTTAATTTCTTTGTAGAAGACAATCATATGACTGATTTTACAGACGGCACTTCCCAGAGTATAGTCCTTTCGGGAAGCATTGCAAAGGATTATCTCGGGAACGACTATATTTATGATGAATATTCAACCGCCGTATATGGCATTATGATGAATACCGAAAAATCAATTTTCAAGAGCGATAAGCTGAGATATGCGTTGCTTTTTGCGTCGGATAAGTCGTCGCTCAGCCTTCCGTTCGGCTATTCGGCAGCTGACGGAATTGTAGCGCCGTCGGTTAAAAATTCATTCGGAAGTTATCGCGATACGGCTGGAAGCAGGACTACAGTAAAGCCCGATGAAGTCAAGGCTTATTCTTCTTATCAAAGTGCCTGCGAAAACATTGATAAAGCTGACCTTCACAGTGTAAACATTCTTGCTGTACAGAACCGTGACGAGGAGATAGGCGAATCGCTCAGCGGGATCTTGCAACAATGGCAGGCAAAGCTTGGCTTCTATTGCAGTATATCATATGTGAGTGAGAGCGAATATGAAGAGAAAATCTCAGGCGGAGATTATACACTTGCGCTTACAAGAATAAACGGAGAATACAACCGCCCGGAGGCCTATCTCGGTATGTTCACCTCCGGCGGTTACAAGTACAGCGCTATGGACGACGCATATTCTGCTTTAATTCAGCAGGCAGCTGCGGCAAAAGATTCAAAGGAAGAATACGAGCTTTGCGTAAAGGCTGAAAAACAGCTTATAACAGACGGACGTTTTATACCGGTGGCGTATGTTACCGAATATTTTATAAGTACCAAAAATTGTGAGGGCGTAGTATATGATCCGTTTACAGGTCAGATAAATTACCGTAATGCGCTATATTTTGACTGATAATATGATAATACGAAGAAAACCTGATAAAAAAATACGGTCAACAATTGACTTTTGCTTTACTGTATGATAAAATCATTGTAAGTGATTACGTCATACAGAAAGAATTCAAGGAGGCGATTGTATGGAAGAGAAAACAGAATTACAGCCGTACAGCGTCCTTATGTCTGTATACAGCGGTGAAAATGCGGATTTTTTTGCGCAGAGCCTTGAAAGTCTTTATATTCAGACTTATCCGGCAGATGAGATCGTACTTGTCTGTGACGGCGCATTGAATAAAGCACTTGATAAAGTAATTGCCGGATACAGTGAAAAGTTTTCCGGCAGGTTGAAGGTTCACCGCCTTGAAAGTCACGGTGGCACCGCAAAATGTGCTAATACAGGACTTGCACTTTGCAAAAATGAATATATAATGAAGATGGACTCGGATGATATTTGCCTTGAGGACAGAGCAGTAAAGCAGATGACATATCTTGCAAATCACCCCGAGGTGTCAATACTCGGCAGTTATATTCAGGAATTCGACAGCAACACAGGCGAGGATATTGCAATAAGAAAACCGCCTGCCGAGAATGATAAAATCAGAAAGTTTGCAAAACGCCGTGCGCCTTTCAACAATCAGACGCTTGTATATAAAAAGTCGCTTGCGTTGTCGATAGGCGGATACAGCGAAGAGCTTGAGCGTTGTGAAGATTACGATTTTATGGTTCGTATGCTGATAGGCGGTGCAGTAGCGGCTAACATTCCGGAAGTGCTTGTACGTTACAGGGTAACATCCGGAAATTTAAACCGCAGACGTAACTGGCGTAATACCAGAAGCTTTATTGCGGTACGAAAAAAGATAAGAAAGATGGGCTTCTCAAGTTTTATAGATTTTCTTATCCCCTGTGCAGGTCAGATAGCGTTGTTTATTATTCCCGGTTGTGTTACAGGATTTATTTATAAGAAGTTGCTTAGAAAATAAACTGACCCTTGTATTTTACAAGGGTTATTTCTTTATATAAAATCATCACCCCCGAAAATTCGGAGGTGATTTTGTGTTTATTTCTTTGTTGTCGCAGTAAGTGTTTTACTCCATGTGCCATACTGATTTTTTTCGGGATAAGATTTGAAAGCTCTTATTCTGAATTGATATTTTGTTCCTGCTTTGAGTGAACGTACAGTATAGCTTGTAGTTGAGGCATTTTTTATTCTTGCAACGTGTACCCACTTACCGCCTTCATATCTTTCTATTACATAGCCTGAAGCTGTTGTGCCTTTGTTCCATGTCAGTGTAATAGAGGTCGATGACTGGCTCTTTACCTTGAAACCGCCTACACCGTAAGGGTTGGTATTGGCTTTAAGCGGAGTGCTCCATGTGCCGTACTGATTCTTGTCAGGGTATGATTTGAATGCTCTTATCTTGAACTGATAGCTTGTTCCTGCTTTGAGTGAACGTACAGTATAGCTTGTAGTTGAGGCATTTTTTATTCTTGCAACGTGTACCCACTTACCGCCTTCATATCTTTCTATTACATAGCCTGAAGCTGTTGTGCCTTTGTTCCATGTCAGTGTAATAGAGGTCGATGACTGGCTCTTTACCTTGAAACCGCCTACACCGTAAGGGTTGGTATTGGTAGAAACAACAGAAGTGTAACTGCTTGTTGCTGTGCCTTTGTACGCTTTCATACGGAACTTGTAGTTTGCCGTTCCTGCTTTTAGACCCTTTACTGTGTAAGTGATCGTGGCGTTATTTTTGATATTGGCAATCTGTTTCCAGGTGCTGTTTATCTGCTGTTCGATTATATAACCGCCTGCTGTTGTGTTTTTGTTCCACTGCAGTGTCACAGATGTTGAAGTCTGACCCTTTACCTTGAATCCGCTTACAGCTGACAGCGATCCCGAGGGATTGATAACTGCATCTACAAAATTCTTATCATACCAGCCGAGCGTCTTTCTGTTGAGATGACCGTGGCATTCACCCTTGTCGTTTCCGTTATAAACGTTATTGTCCCAGAGTACGCAGGGTACGCCGTAGGTTTTGGATTTGCCAAAATAATACTTAGCCCATTTTACTCTTTCAGCTGAGTTCCCGTTCTTGTTCGATGCACTGGTTTCGCCGATTATTGCAGGGATACCTTTATCAATAAAATGCGATTTTATTGTGTTGTACAGATAATCTACTTCATTTTTCATATCATCCTTAAATTCAGCTGTGCCGTTTGCATTAAGAGCAAAATTATAAGGTGTATATGCGTGTATCGATACGATAAGACGATCGGGCGTAGAATCATTCGGCAATTTGAATGTTGATGTTGTACAGCCGTCTATAGAGGCGCCGTATCCCGGAACCATTATACATCTGTCAGAATTTTTACCGCCAGCCGCACGGATAGCGGTGACCGCAGTCTGATTGAGTGTGTTTATTACACTTATCGAATCACGAACCTCACTGCTGGGATTATTTACAGGAAACCACCATTCATCTTTGCCTGCACCGACAAGTCTTGGTTCGTTGAGCGTTTCAAATACAAGATGCTGGTCGTAGTCCTTGAAGTACTTTGCAACCTGCGTCCATATTGACTTTACGAACTTCACCGACTGTGTTTTATATGTAGATGAAGGGTAGTAGTATTGTGTGGATGTGTCGTGGTGAATGTTCAGGATAACGTACATATCGTTATCAATGCAGTAGTCTACAACTTCTTTTACTCTTGCAAGCCACTTAGAGTCGATGGTGAAGTTGTTGCCGGTCGTGTGGTTGCCCCACGATACAGGTATTCTTACCGTGTTGAAGCCCTGCTTCTTTACAGCGTCTATCATCGCCTTTGTTGTTTTCGGGTTGCCCCACGATGTTTCGCTGTTCAGGCTGTTTCCGCCTCCTGTTGCATCAAGTGTGTTGCCGAGATTCCAGCCTGTACCCATCTGGGCTGTGATTTGTTTTGCTGTTTTGCCTGTTACCGCAGCAGCAGAGGCACTCGGTGTTGCACATACCATAAGTATTGCAGCTGCAAGTACTGTAATAAATGCCGCAACAACCGAAAAGGTTTTCTTTGTTATTGCCATTTTTTTCCTTGCCTCAGAATTATAACATTCCGATAATAATATTTTTTATTTCGGAGAGCGGAGCCTGTTTTATGACTGCGCCCTCTTCAAAAGCTACGCACGGCATACCGTATACAACACAGGATTCTTTGTCCTGACCTATTGTATATGCGCCGCTGTTTTTCATTTCTCCTAGACCGGTCGCACCGTCACGTCCCATTCCGGTGAGTATTACTCCTATTGCGCCTTTACCGGCGGCTTTTGCCACTGAGCTGAATAAAACGTCAACAGAAGGGCAGTGTCCGGATACTTTTTCTCCGGGTTTTGAGGTTACATAGTAGCCGAGAGTATCCTTATGTACCTCAAGCTGTTCCGAACCGTGTCCCAGTATGATAAGACCCTGTTTCAGCCTGTCGCCGTTCTCGGCTTCCTTTGCACTCATTTTACATATTCTGTCGAGCCTGTCGGCATACATCTTTGTAAACCCGACCGGCATATGCTGTACTATAACGACCGGCGGAGTATCAGCAGGTAATTCCTGTACAACTTCTATTATTGCGTCAGTGCCGCCTGTGCTTGCCCCGATAGCGATAAGCTCCGGTCTGCCGGTGCGACAGACATTGTGCATAACGGTACTGACATTTTTGTGAACCGTTTTTTTTGAAAAAAGCTTGTCGGGGTCACTGCCGTCAGGGGATTGCATGATCTTTTCAAAGTGCGGCTTTTCCGGTGCCGAATGCGGATGTTGTACCGATACGGCACTGTCTATTAAGGAGTGCAGTTCTTTTTCAAAAGCCGCCAGACCAACAGCGCCGCCGCTTGCATTTTTCAGTGCGCTGAAAAGTCCGAAACGTTTCGGGTCTTTCAGTATTCTTTCATTGTTCGTTATAAGGATGGTGGGTATTCCGTTCAGTGCGGACGGCAGGCGAAAATACACATCAGCCATCAAATCGTTTATTACAGCACAGTCACCGTAAGCCTGCTTTGCCGAAAGAGAAAGCTTTCTGAAATCGGTAATTTCAGTGGTGCAGTCTTTCATGCTGCGATCCAGTATAGATTTAGTCACTTGGCTTATTGCTGTGCTGCTTCCTGTTATAATTATGCGAAGAGGCAATACCTCACCTCCGATTGCGGTGTATTACCGCTGTTTTACACATAGCCGTTATTTAAGCGGCTTGCGGTAAATTGCAGGTTTTATGTATTCATAATTCGTAGTATCTCTCGGTATGCTTTCGGCATGACCAATGAACAGATATCCGCCCGGTCTTAATACATCATAAAAACGTTTCACCAATGCAAGCTTGGTTTCCATTTCAAAATATATCATTACGTTTCGGCAGAATATCAGATCAAACGGAGCTTTTTTAAAAGGGATAGGCTCCATAAGATTGAATGTGCGGAAGATAACTTCACGGCGAAGTTCGGGTTTTACCTTGCATTTCTCACCGTCTATCCTGTCAAAGTATTTTTCTAACCAGCCGGGTGGCAAATCCGTAAGTCCGCTTTCAAGATAAACGCCGTTCTGTGCCCCGGCAAGAGTGCGCAGAGAGATATCCGTTGCAAGTATTCTTGTGTCCCATGAGGATTTTTCCTTACCGAGAAATTCGCTTATGTGCATAGCGGTCGTATATGCCTCTTCACCGCTTGAACAACCTGTGCTCCATATTCTCATCGTTTTTGTCTTTGCGTTTTCCTGCTTAATAAAAGGCAGGACGGTATCGGTAAGATATGTGAAGTGTTCGGGCTCACGCATGAAATAAGTGTGATTAGTGGTCAGCTTTATCAGCAGTCCGTCAAGCTCTTTACCGCTCCGGTCGTTCATACAGCAGTCAAGATATTCATCATAATTCTTAAAGCCGCGTTCATACAGCATATTGCTGAGCCTGCCCTCGATAAGCGTGCGCTTACGAGAAAGGTTTATGCCGTAGCGCTCTCTCATAAAAGATACAAGACGGTTGAATTCACTGTCGGTTATTTTAAGCATTACGGCTCACCTGCCTTACTTGTTTTCTTCACTTGCGTGTTCGTCGATGAGCTTTGAAACGTCAAGAACAAGCTTTATGCCGTCGTTCATTTCAAGTATCGACTTTATGAATTTGTTCGAGTTTACACCGGTAAGATCCGGTGTCTTTGATATATGCTGTTCCGTTACGGGGATAACGTCAGCAACGCTGTCAACGATAAGTCCGACAGACACATCGCCTGTTGAAACGATTATTATACAGGTGCGGTCGTTGAAAGCAATTTCTTCCTTGCCGAATCTGCTTCTTATGTTGACAACGGGTACTATCTTACTGCGGACATTTATAATGCCTTTTATATAAGACGGTACGCCGGGTACTGCCGTTATCGGCGGTACTTCGATTATCTCAATCACGTCGGGTATCTCAATACCGTAAACCTGATCATCTATATAGAAAGTCAGAACTTTCGTGATCACCGTATTCTGAGGATCTTTCTTTGCATCCTCCATAGCTTTCTGAGTATTCAGAAGTTCCTGTAATTTATCATTATAATTCTCTGACAAAGTAAAGCCTCCGTTTCCTTAGCCGATAAGATTGTTGACATCGATTATAAGCGATATTGTGCCATCGCCCATTACCGTACAGCCTGAAAGACCTTCAGCCTTTATATTGTACTGACTGAGATACTTCGGGAATGGTTTTACAACTACTGGCTGTTCGCCTATCAGCTTATCCGCAAACAGGCAGACATTCTTTCCGCCGACATCGACAAGAAGCAGGATGCCGTCCTCAAGCTTTGTGACCTCTGTAGGCATATTGAACTTTTCATGCAGACGGAGGATAGGATAGCATACGCCTCTTATCATTATCATCTCGCCCTGCTTTGTATCATGCAGAAGCTGATTGTTTGCAACCATAAGGCTTTCCTTGATAGATGAGATCGGCACTGTGAATATCGTAGAACCGACTTTCAGCTTCATACCCTCAACTATCGCAAGTGTGAGCGGTATTCTGATTATAAAGCTTGAACCCTTGCCCTCTTCGCTTTCAACGGTAAGTGTACCACCGCACTGTTCAATATTACTGCGTACAACGTCCATACCCACACCTCTGCCGCTGTACTCGGTAACAATATCGTTGGTTGAGAAACCGGGCAGGAGAATCATGTTCTGGATTTCCTTCGTTGTATATTCGCTTTCGGGCTTTGTGAGAAGACCGTTTTCCTTTGCCTTTTCAAGAACCTTTTCGCAATTGATGCCTGCACCGTCATCGGAAACGGTGATTATAACTTCGCCTGCGGAGTGCTTTGCAGACAGCTTTACAGTACCCTTTTCGGGCTTGCCCTCAGCAATACGGACATTTATATCGTCCTCGATGCCGTGATCCATAGAGTTTCTTACAAGATGCATAAGAGGATCGTTGAGGTTATCGACTATGCTCTTGTCAACCTCGGTCGTTTCACCTTCAAGAACAAGCTCAGCCTCTTTGTTGAGCTTTATCTTCATATCACGGACAATTCTGCCCATCTTCTGGAATACGCCTGCAAGAGGTACCATTCTTATAGACATAACAGTATCTTGAAGCTCGTCTGTCAGCTTTCTGAGCTGTCTTGCCGCCTTTGAGAAGCTTTCGAGTTCAAGTCCCTCAAGATCCGGGTTTGCTATTACCATTGACTCGGTCGTTATGATTTCACCGACAATATCATGCAGTGTGTCGAGCTTTGACAGGTTTACGCTGATAAGGCTATGCTTCTGACCGCCGTTAGCCTTTTTAATGTCCTCCTGAGCCTTTGTGACCGCACTCTTTGCGGCAGGCTTTGCAGGAGCAGGCTTTGCAGGAGCAGGCTTTGCAGGAGCAGGCTGAGCCTGCGGCTTTTCTTCCGTCTTTGCAGGGGCGGCAACGGGGGCAGCCTCTTTAACCGGTGCGGGAGCAGGCTTTTCTTCGGCAGGTGCCGCAGACGGTGTGTCTATTATTTCGTAAGACTCAACGTTGACTGCACCTTCTATAGCTTTAATTACCGTATCATTGTCGCCGTCAAAGCCCTTGAAGGTCACAAGGAAACCGTTCTCGACAATATCCTTTGCCGTATCCGCATTGGATTCAACATCGGGAGGAGTACAGCTGATAACTTCGGCAACATCCTTTATCTTTGTCAGCAGAAGGAAAGCACGGAGGTTCTCCATCTTACAGCCGTCCTCGAAGAATACACGGACGGTCATGCTTCCCTCAACGTTGCTTCCTGCAGGAGCGGCAGATGCTTCCTGCTTTGCCGCAGGAGCGCTTTCCGAAGGAGCGCTTTCCGTAGGAGCGGCACCGTTTTCCATTGCCTTTAATCTTTCCGTTGCGTCTTCGAGCTTTTTGAACGTTTCCGAGAAGTCTGTAGGCGTATAGTCGTCATCCCCCGAATTCTGGATATATTCGATTTCAGCCTTGTATAGATCGGAAACCTCAAATATAAGTTCATATACAAAATGTGCATCCTTCGCAATTTCGGGCTTCTCCCTTATTACAAAGAACATATCCTCGCCCTTGTGCGCAAGATGCTGGAGATTTTCAAATCCCATCATTGCAGACGAGCCTTTGATTGTGTGCATTATTCTGAATATCTCGTTGATATCCTCCTGCGAGAATACATTTGCATCCTCTGTTCTGAGAAGAATTTCATCGAGCTGTTCAAGCAACGTATTGGTTTCAAATATGTACATTTCGAGCATGGATTCCATGCCGGGTTCAACCTTTGCCATATACAAAACCGCCTTTCCCTGATTTTTTTATTTTACAATCGTAAGATTGATATTGATAAATCCCTTGAAATGTGCTAAACTTAAAGTCAAGCAATGCGATGCACGGCTTTAAAATGTGCATCTGAAAGGAAATATATATGCCCAACATTCCACAGATTACGGCTCCTGTTTCCAACAGTAAGAGCTATTCGTTCACTAACCGGCAGTATGACGGTAATATAGAACCGTTTGATATGGTCGAGCTTGCTCAGCCTATCAAAGCATCTACGGCGCAGGATAACGATTCCGCCGCCGCTATGATGATGGGCAGAAAGAATCTCGCTCCGCTTACTGTTCAGATAAAAGATCCCACTATGGCGGTCGAAACGCTCAAGAACCTGTTAAGTTCGGATCTGCTCGAGCAGACGATGATCAACGGTTACACAGAGCTTTACGACGATATGGATGAGCTTATCAAGAGCTTTTATCTTGCTCCCGAAAAGCTGGTCCGTGAGATTCAGAACCAGGAAAAGCAGAACACGATGTTCAGCGGTGATGAGTTTTACAAGCTGCTTCACGGTATCCTCAAGACCACCACAAGCCCCGATATAAAAGAAAGTATCGGTCAGCTGCTGAAAGCACTCAACTATTCGTCAAACAAGCAGGAGATACTTAATGCACTCGGTGCGAATCTCAAATTCCTGTCCGAATATTTTTCACCGAACGAGTCGCTCTCCCGCAAGCTCTCCGATTTGTCTTCACAATGGAAGAGCAGTAGTGCGGCTGATATGTTCGAGCCGCTCAAGAGTGAAACGCTCGCACTGCTGAAGGACGTTTCCGCAAGTCTTCTGAACGATGAAAGAACACAGACGTTCATTCCGCTCATAATACATAATCTTTCACGCTACAACACCAACAACGGTATGCTCAAGGAGAGCTTTGCAAATCTCCTTGCATATATTCCGTCTGACGATATGCGTAGGGAGCTGTCTGTTGCATTTGGAAATCTTCTTAAAAAGATTTTCAGCAAAAAACAGCTCAGCGAGATGTCGGATATTCCTGATAGTTATAATAATACACTAAATCAGTCAGAAAATCAAGACTATTTAAGCATTTTTGACAATAAAGCTGAAAAATTATCTCTGTCTTTGTTTATTAAGTCACATTTATCCGATGAAAGCTATCTTGCGGAGCTGGATTTGTCCAGGGATAAGCTGGAATTTCTGACATCGCCGTTTGATGAAGGAAAACAATCCGGATTGCAGACACTTAAGAATATAATAATGGCAATGCTGACAGGCACTGACAGCCGACAGATTATTCCTGCGGTACATCGTGATTTTCAGGGGATCAAGGATATGGCGGCACTTGTCGATTATCTCAACGAGATTCTCCGTGAAATGCCGGATATACCTCAGCGTGACACGCTTTTTGAGTTTTTCACCAATATAGTAAATGAGATGGCACAGCGTAAGGAACTGCCGCCTTCGAGCAATATCCCTTCCGCACCGTCTACTCTTGATAAGCTGACCGATTTTATCGGTAAGAATATAAATCACGAGGCTATTCAGTCGCTGGACGATTTCAATGCGTCAAATCTTCTGCAGAGCCTTCTCAATGCACCGGGTGTATTCACACCTCTTGCGCACTATATCCTGCCGTTGCAGATCGAGGATACAAAGGCGTTCGGCGAGTTGTGGGTCGATAACGATGAGAACAACCCCAACAACACGCCTGTCGGACAGAAGAATTATCACTTGTTCCTGACATTTGACGTTGAATCTATAGGACGTTTTGAGGTCGATATGTACGCACTGGGTGAAAATATCAATCTGTCGCTTCTTTATCCCGAAAAGTTCGGCTTCAAGATAAAAAGGCTTAGCGATAAAATTGACCTTATAATAAGGAATATCGGCTATAAGCCCGCAAAATTTGAAACTGCGGTGCTGAGAAAGCCTCATGTGCTGACAGAGGTTTTCCCGAAAATAATTGACAGGAGGAAGGGTCTTAATGTCCAAGCGTAATTTAGGAAAGCAGGCTGCGGCGGCGCTTAAGTACAATCCCGACCTTAACTATGCTCCGGTCGTGGTAGCGTCCGGCCTTGGCGAGCTTGCGAAGAAGATTATAAATATCGCAGACGAGAACGGCGTTCCCGTTTACCGTGACGACAGCACGGCGGCGCTTCTTGTAATGCTCAACAGCGGTGAAACGATACCGGTCGAGCTGTACAGAATTATTGCGGCTATCTATGCGGAGGTCGTTTACTCCGCCAATGATATGAAAAAAGGCAAATAAGCCAAATACAAAAGAAAGAAGACAAAAGAAATGGTAAAGACAAAAAATCTCACATTAATGGTTACGGCAGCTGTGCTTGCCGCACTTACCTGTGTTGCGACAATGGTGGTACAGATACCTATGCCGCTAAAGGGCTATGTAAATCTCGGCGATGTAATGGTGCTTACATCGGTATGGCTTATCGGCTCGCCGTGGGGAGTTGCGGCGGCAGGCATAGGCTCTGCGATGGCGGATCTGCTTACAGGTTATGCTTATTATGCGCCTGCAACGCTGATAATCAAGGCACTTATGGCAGTAGCGGCATTCTACATTGCAAAGTGCTTTATGAACGGCTCTTATTTCAAGTCGCTTGTCGGCAAGGTAATCGGCGGCACTGTGGCAGAAATAATTATGGTGGCAGGCTACTTCGTTTATGATATTATACTTTACGGCAACGTAGCAACAGCGGCGGCAGGCATTTTAGGAAACGCAATACAGGGCGCTGTAGGGCTTATAGCAGGCGTGCTTCTGACAGTTGCGCTTGAAAAAGCAGGAACGAAGAAATTGCTCGGTTTTGATAAGTAATCATTCTTTATAGTCAGGCGGCGAAGGTAATTATACCATTCGCCGCCATTTTTTGACCGTTCGTGCCATATTTGTTGAAATTCTCTTTATGGAATGTTACAATTGTATGATAGATAAGTAATGTATATCATTACTTGAAATTTTCAGATAAGGAGAGACAAATGAAAAGAAAATTTTCAACCAGAATCATAACTTGCATAGCAACATCTGCCGTCCTTGCAGTCGGCACGTTGTCATTTACAGTAATCAACGCAATTGCCGATGAAGCGGTGAGTTATTACGGACTGTCCGCAGACGGTACTGTTATAAGCGGAACGGTAACTGATTATACAAAGATAGCTTCTTCCGATACCGCATGGGGCATTGCCGGCAAAGAAACGTGGTATGTGGCTGACGGTATCGTTAATATCATCACAACAACCTATGATTATGACAACCAAAAAAATATATATAATCCTGTAGAAATTAAAGGAAATGTAAATGTCATACTCAAGAACGATGCAGTGGTAAGTGTAGTGAACGGTATTGCCGGCACAGACGCAACAATAACTTTTTATAGTGAGAGTGAAAACGCAAGCGGTGTTATTGGCTTTATCGGAGCGTACGGTGATAATGGCGGATGGGGTACTACGGATAGCGGTTCCGATGAGGCTAACGGAAAAAACGGTGAGGACGGCAAAGTTGCGGTAAATGTTTCGTCGTTCACGGTTGCAGGCGGCACAGTAACTGTTATCGGCGGCAATGGCGGTAAAGGCGGCGATGCAGGTTATAACACTGACTACGATACAAATGAAAAGTATTACGGCATTGGCGGCGACGGCGGTAACGGCAGTGCGGCTATAACCGATAACACAAAGGTGTATCTTAATGGCGGCAAACTTAACGTTACAGCCGGCAGAGGCGGAAACCCCGGTACAAATACCAATGTACCGTCTGAACAGCAGGATAATTATAATGGCAAGCCGGGAAATGACGGAACATCGGTAAGCGGAATATACGCAGTAAACGGTATTCTCAATGTCAATAAGCTCGATGATTCCGATGCCGCCAATACTTCTGGCGATTTTAAGCTCCTGTCTGTGAACGGTTACGAAAATGCAAAGCTTGATATAATCGGTCACGGAACGGCAAAGGTAACCGACGGCACTGTTATTGAAACCTACGGCGATATTTCCGTAGCAGGTACTCTGTCTGTCGATAACGGTACGATACTCACAAACGGCAGTATCACAAAAGCCGACAGTGCGGCACAGATAACAAAGACGAACGGCGGTGTTATCCGCAGGTTCACACCTGCTTCCGGTGCCGGATATACGCTGGATTATGCAAGCGGTAAGTGCATTGCGGAAACCGGCTATAAAATAAAGCTGTCGGGCGGAAATGCTTTAACCGATGTTGCCGATGCCTACACAATAGTATCGGAATCAAACAGACTTAATATTGTCCGCATCGGTGACGGTGAAATAATAGATGACAGCGAGCCGTGCGTAAATGTAATGCCCTATTGCATAAAGGCAAATAATACGAATGAAACAACCGTAACGGACGGAAATGTCTTTGCTATGAGAGGAGTTTCTTCAAGGTTTACGTTTGCTCTGAACGACCCCGATGAATACCGTTTCTCAGGCGTTAAGGTAACAGATATTGACGGTAATGCGATACCTGACAATATGTACACGTTTGACAGCACGACAGGTGAGTTCATCGCACTTTCGGTTGACCGCAACCTTATCGTAACTGCAGACGCAAGTCTTAAAGATGTTGAAATATCTGTAACAGACAGCGAAAACAATTCCGTGTCAACTGTTGCCATCGGTACAGATTTTGATAACGGCAACCCGACAAAGACAGTTTCGCTCAAGGTGAAAGTCACAGAGGGCGGTTCTATAGCAAAGTACAGAGTAGTAAAGGAATCCGACCTTAATAAAGCGAGCGGTGCCATAACTGATACTTCTTTGTTTACAGTATCCTATTCAAACGGCAATGAATGGGGTACTGCCGATGACGGCTCTTCAAAGCTTGCAAAGGGCGCAACGGCAACATTCACAGTTAAGCCCGACAGCAATTTAGCCGCAGGAACTTATACAGAAGATTTCATCGTTATAACAGACAGAACCGCTTATGCGGATGCGTCGGCAGGCACTCAGGATAAGGCTCTGGCACGTTTCACGCTGACTTATAAGGTCGAACACGAGAGTGACGGTAAACTGCATTATTCCGATCTTACCGGACACTATAATCTTTGTAAGAACTGTCAGACAAAAATCAATAAAGAAAATCATACATTTGATGTCAAGACCGTAAACGAGGATACGTTTGCATTTCCTGCGGATTGTGTAAATCCTGCAAAGTATTTCTATTCGTGCGAATGCGGAGCGCACACGGATGACACAACGCTTGTATTTGAAAGCGGCGCTCCGAACGGTCACACATTCGGGGAGTGGATAAGCATCATTTCTGCTTCTTGCCTGACATCGGGCAACGAAAAGCATATATGTTCTGTGTGCGACTATGAAGAATTCCGCGAAATACCTATGACAGGTCACATATGGGAAAGTGATTTTACAGTTGACAAGAAGCCGACCTGCACAGAAAAGGGCTCGAAATCAATACATTGCTCAAAATGTGGTGAGATAAAGGACGTTACCGAAATTTCCGAAACGGGTCATTCTTTCGGCGAGTGGACGGTATTCAGCTTTGCCGACTGCACAGCAGGTGGAGTTGAACAGCGTGTTTGCTCGGAGTGCGGTTTTACCGATTTCCGCAACATACCTCCTCAGGAACATCTGTGGGAAGATGATTTTACAGTCGATATAGCTCCAAGCTGTACACAGAGCGGCTCAAAATCAATACACTGTTCACAGTGTGATGTGGTAAAGGATGTTACCGTAATTGACGCAACAGGTCACACCTTTACAGAGTGGTCTGACAATGTCGATGCTACCTGCACCGGCAAGGGACAGAGAACAAGAGCCTGCACAGTATGCAGTTATACCGAGTATGCCGATACCGATATAAATCCTGATGCACATTTGTGGGAAGATGATTACACAATAGACAAAGAGCCTACTTGCATTGAGGAAGGTTCAAAATCCATACACTGCTCAAGATGTGACGCTACAAAGGATTCAACGGTAATTCCGCTTGCCGATCATATTTACGGCGAATGGGAAACGATAAAAGAAGCAACCTGCACAGAAGACGGCAGTAAGAAGCATAGTTGTATAAACTGCGGATTTGAAGAGGAAACAGTAATAACGGCTGATCATGTCTGGGATACGAAGACAATGACAGATAAAGAGCCGACCTGTACGGAAGAAGGCTCTAAGTCAATTCACTGCACTAAGTGCGATGAGAAAAAAGAGGTACAACCGATTCCCGCAAACGGTCATGACTGGTCTGAATGGGAAACCGTGAAAGCTTCCACATCGTCTGAAAACGGTCTGGAAAAAAGATATTGCTTTGTCTGCGGTTTTGTTGAGGAAAACGAACTGGATCTGTTACCGGACGAACCGGTAAATCCCGGTGATCACGATAAATGGCACAGTGATGAAGAACAGCACTGGCATATTGATGAAGACGGCAATAAGACGGATGTTGCCGACCACGAATTCAGATGGGTGGTTGATAAAGAACCGAACGGTACAGAACCCGGTATAGGTCATTACGAATGTATCTCGTGCGATTATGCCAAATTCCCGCGTGAGTTCGGCGGTAAGGACAGCCCGGAAACAGGCAGCAATTCACTTGCACTTTGGATTGCAGTTGCGTTTGTTGCAGGCGGTGTTGCTCCGATAACGCTTAAAATCAAAAGTAAGAAGAACAAGTAAATAATATTGAAACAGGGCAGATTTTTATCTGCCCTGTCAGTCTGTCGATAAACCTTTGTATTTTCTGAAAATGGGGTCGCAGGGGCGTAGCCCCCGACAGGGTCTAGGGGCGGTAGCCCCAGCAAAATAGCCCCTTCCCACGGGGAAGGGGTTTGGGGTTAGGGATAGAGAATTCGCATTATCTTATAAAAAACAGACTTTTTCTACAAGCTGACAGGGCAGATTTTTATCTGCCCTGTTTTGTATACAACAGCACCCTGCAAAACTTTTGTCTTGCAGGGTGCTGCTATATGTGTTTGCTGTTATTAAAGCTTGAAGTAGTCAACGCCACCCTTGAACAGAAGCTGTTCCTTGTTGCCGTCGACATTCACGCAGGTGTCAGAGCTGATACGCTCTGTGTGACCCATCTTACCGAGTACACGACCATCGGGAGAGATGATACCCTCGATAGCACACATTGAGCTGTTGGGATTGTAAGCAAGATCCATTGTAGGCTCACCGTTAAGGTCAACATACTGAGTTGCAACCTGACCGTTTTCGATAAGTTTTGCGATAACCTCGTCGCTTGCTACAAAGCGTCCTTCACCGTGCGAAATCGGTATGTTGTAAACCTCGCCCACCTTGCAGTGCATAAGCCACGGTGACTTGTTAGTGCAAATCTTTGTGAGTGCAAGCTGTGACTGGTGTCTGCCTATGGTGTTATATGTAAGCGTGGGGCTTTCGCTTGACAGAGGAACTATCTTGCCGAAAGGTACAAGACCGAGCTTGATAAGAGCCTGGAAGCCGTTGCATATACCTATCATCAGACCGTCACGGGCATAGAGCATATTCTCTACGGCATCCTTGATTTTAGGATTGCGGAAGAATGCGTTGATGAACTTAGCCGAGCCTTCGGGTTCGTCACCGCCTGAGAAACCGCCGGGAACAGCTATCATCTGGCTGTTTTCGATTCGTTTTGCAAATTCGTTTACGCTGTCTTCCATATTCTTTGCAGAAAGGTTTCTGATAACGAATATTTCAGCTTCACCGCCGTATCTGTTGAATGCGGCAGCCATATCGTATTCGCAGTTAGTACCGGGGAATACGGGGATAAGTACCTTAGGCTTTGCAATAGTGCCGGGAGCCTTATTGATAAGTAAGTCGCAACCCTTGTCGTAAGCAACCGATACGGGCCTCAGCATTTCGGGGAGCGAATTCTTGAAGATAGGTTCAAGAACAGCGTCATACTTCTTTTCAAGATCTGCAATGTCGAGCTTGACATCGCCTGCCGTAATCGTGTAGTCGCTCACCGTTTCACCGATAAGCTCTGCGCCCTCTATTGCGCCCTTAGCCTCGATGATGAATGCACCGTAGTGCAGACCGAACAGCTTTTCATCGTCCATAGCTTTAAGCTTTGCACCGATTCTGTTACCGAGCGACATCTTGAAGATACCTTCTGCAATACCGCCGTGAGCCAAAGTCCATACAGACAGGGCAGTGCCGTCGGCAATTGCCTTTTCTACTGTTGCAAATACCTTTTTGACGCTGTCAAAGTCGGGCATACCGTTTTCATCGTATGCAGGTGCAATATAGTAAATATCGCTGCAGGGGAGTTTGAATTCAGCGGAAATTATCTTGTCTGACTTTGCAGTTGAAACTGCGAAAGAAACGAGCGTGGGCGGAACATCTATATGTTCAAAAGTACCCGACATTGAGTCCTTGCCGCCTATAGCACCGCTTGAGAGTGCGATCTGAGCCTTATATGCGCCGAGAAGTGCGGCAAAAGGCTTGCCCCAACGCTCAGGATCGCCCTGTGTACGTTCAAAATATTCCTGGAATGTAAGCCAGCACTTTTCGCTCTTACCGCCTGCGGCAACTACCTTTGCCATACTCTCAACTACTGCAAGAGCGGCTGCGTGATAGGGCGACTGACGGCTTACGAAAGGATCGAAGCCCCATGCCATTATGGAAGCTGTCTTTGTGTTGCCAGAAAGTACGGGGAGCTTTGCCGCCATAGCCTGTACGGGTGTCTGCTGTGTCTTGCCCGAATAAGGCATAAGAACAGTACCTGCGCCGATTGTTGAGTCAAAGCGCTGTACAAGACCCTTTTGTGAGCATACGTTAAGGTCTGTAACGAGCTTTTCCCATTCTTCCTTAGTGTTGTGTCTGCCTGTAGAATAGCTTACCGTGGGAGCGGGAACGTGTATATCCGTGTGCTTTTCGGCACCGTTTGAATTTAAGAATTCTCTTGAAATGTCGCAGATAGTTTTGCCGTTCCAGTTCATCTTGAGTCTGGGATTTTCGGTGACTACCGCAACGGGAGTAGCCTCAAGGTTTTCCTTGCCTGCAAGAGCAATGAACTTGTCAACATCGTTCTTGTCAACTACAACTGCCATTCTTTCCTGTGACTCTGAGATAGCAAGCTCTGTTCCGTCAAGACCGTCATACTTCTTGGGAACTGCGTTGAGGTCGATTTCAAGACCGTCAGCAAGCTCGCCTATAGCTACGGAAACACCGCCTGCGCCAAAGTCGTTGCAACGCTTTATCAGTTTTGTTGCGTTCTTGTCACGGAATAATCTCTGGAGCTTTCTTTCTTCGGGAGCGTTACCCTTCTGAACCTCAGCACCGCAGGTTTCGAGTGATTCAACGCTGTGCGACTTTGATGAGCCTGTAGCGCCGCCGCAACCGTCACGGCCTGTTCTGCCGCCGAGCAGGATGATTATGTCGCCGGGGACGGGACGTTCACGGACAACGTTCTCAGCAGGAGCGGCACCGATTACAGCGCCAATCTCCATACGCTTAGCCATATATCCGGGGTCGTAGATTTCAGCAACGTGACCTGTTGCAAGACCTATCTGGTTACCGTATGACGAATAGCCCTGTGCGGCTGTTGTTGTTATCTTTCTCGGAGGGAGCTTGCCGGGGATCGTCTTGTCAACAGGGAGCAGGGGATCCGAAGCGCCCGTTACACGCATAGCCTGATAAACGTAAGAACGACCCGAAAGCGGATCTCTTATAGCACCGCCGAGGCAGGTTGCCGCACCACCGAAAGGTTCGATCTCAGTGGGGTGGTTATGTGTTTCATTCTTGAACATAAGAAGCCACTGCTCGTCCTTGCCGTCAACGTCAACGGTTATTTTTACGGAGCAGGCATTTATTTCTTCACTCTCGTCAAGGTCGGGGAGAAGACCGTCTTTTTTCAGCTTTCTTACTGCGGCGGTCGCAATATCCATAAGGCAGACAGGCTTTGCGCTTCTGCCAAGCTCCTCCTTGTCGAGCTTGTATTCCTTATAAGTTTCGGCAATATAGGGAGCGTCAATCTTCGCATTGTCGATTATCGTTCCGAATGTTGTGTGACGGCAGTGATCCGACCAGTATGTATCTATCATTCTGATTTCGGTAAGGGTAGGATCTCTCTGCTCCTTCTTGAAATATTCCTGACAGAACTTTATATCGCCAAGATCCATAGCAAGTGCGTACTTCTTGATAAACTCGGCAAGCTCGTCTTCGGAAAGACCGATAAATCCGTCAAGCACGGCTACATCCTTCGGAATATCATACTTTACATCAAGCGTTTCATACTGCTCAAAGCCGCATTCTCTTGCTTCTACGGCATTTATGAGATAGTGCTTTATCTTAGTGAAATCCTCATCTGAAATATCGCCCTTAAGGATATACAGCTTTGCGTATTTAACTGTGGGACGCTCGCCCTGACACAGCATCTGTATACACTGAGCGGCTGAGTCTGCTCTCTGATCGAACTGACCGGGTAAAAACTCGGTTGCAAACATCTTTTCATCTGCCTTAATCTCAGGCAGTGAATAGTAAACATCGTCAACAGGCGGTTCTGAGAATACAGTGGGAGTAGCCTTTTCAAAGTTCTCCTTTGTGATACCCTCTGCATCGTAACGGTTTACGATACGGACATCTTCAATACCCTTGATCTGAAGTGCGGTTTTAAGGTCTGAGAGAACAGCTTTTCCCTCAACGGCAAACTGCGGCTTCTTTTCCACATAAATGCGATAAACTGACATAAACTTCCTCCGTCGTTTTATTGTAAGCGTGCCATAGGCACGAAACTATCAATACCTTTTAATTATACTACAATATCCGCTCGATTACAAGCATTTTATTTCTTTGCCGACACAAAAATCACTGCCCGATGCTCCTGTAATTTGTACAGTAATTATATCCTGCCTGTCAGCGTCACTGCCGTATATGCGTACGGGAACGTACTGCGGAGTAAGGCCGTTTGCGTATTCTTCGCTTTCCCTGCGCTGGATAAGCACCTTTTCCGTCTTTCCGATATTTGAGCGGAAATATTCTTCCTTAAGCTCCTTTGCAAGAGCGCTCATAACGTGATAACGCTTTGCCGCAATATCATGCGCAACGTGGTCTGTGCGTCTTGCCGCCGCAGTACCCTCTCTTATCGAGTAGGTAAAAACGTGCATTGCCGCAAAACCTACTTTACGGGCAAATTCGCAGGATTCTTGGAATTCTGCGTCGGTTTCCCCGGCAAACCCTACCATAATATCGGTGGTTATAGCACAGTCCGGAAACGCTTTTCTGAGCCTCAGGACTATATCATAGTATTCATCGGGTGTATAGTGCCTGTTCATACGCTTCAATGTAGCACTGCTTCCGGACTGGAGCGACAGGTGAAAATGCGGACAGAGCTTTTTCTGCGCCGCCATTCTTGCTATATCTTCATCTGTCAGCAGCTCCGGCTCAAGCGATGACAAACGTACACGTTCCACACCGTCTATCGAGCATACCGCCTCTATTGCATCCGCAAGCCTCAGCCCGATATCCTGACCGTAGCAGGAAAGGTTGATACCCACAAGCACCATTTCTTTATGACCGCACGATACCTGAAACCTTACTTCCTCGGTTATATCCTGCAATGAACGTGACCGTACAGAGCCTCTTGCGGTAGGTATTATGCAGTAACTGCAGAATCTGTCACAGCCGTCCTCGATCTTGATAAAAGCTCTTGTCTTGCCCATATCGGCATTTTTCTGCTTTTCGTATTGTTTTTTTACGGGTCTGGGCGGTACTGCTACCTGCTTTATCTTGTTGCCGGTAAAGACGTCTATCATATCCGCCAGACTGTCTTTATGCTCCGTACCTGTTACGATATCAGCCGCCAGTTTTGCCGCCGTTTCGGGAAAAGCCTGCGGAAAACAGCCCGTAAGCACGACTATCTTCATAGGGTCGCGGCTTTTTATCTTATTTATCAGCTGTTTGGCTTTCTTGTCGCTGTTTTCCGTTACCGAACAGCTGTTTATAATAATAATATCCGCAGTGAAGATATCATCTGTCTTTTCATATCCGTGTTCTTCCATAGCCTTTGCTACCGAAGCGCTTTCATACTGGTTGACCTTGCATCCGAAGGTCTGTATAGTGTATCTGATAATATCACATCCGTACTATATTGTGGTAAGTTTCACCAAAAGTAAACTCCTGATAGCCTAATTATACTTTATTATTACGAATTTTGCAAGCTGTGGCGATTTTTTGACAATAATACTCTTGACCGTATCGTCAAATGTGTTATTATATAGCTGTAAGGAGCGATAAGCACTTACAGTGATAAGGCGGAAACGGGAAAACAGGCTAACGGTTATCTCTCCGATTGAAAAAATTAAGTAAATTCAATTAAAAGCAATTGACAACCGCCTTATATTTTGGTAAAATGAAATCAATCGGACAGGAAAGCCGAAATAAGACTTGAAATATGAAAGGTAGGTTTTTTGTATGAAAACAGCTAATATCAGAATCAATACTATTGAAGACGTTAAGAATTTCGTAACTACAGTTACAAAGTGCAACTACGATGTTGATATCGTAAGCGGCAGATATGCAATCGACGCAAAGTCGATCATGGGTATCTTCAGCCTTGATCTTTCTAAGCCCCTTGAGCTTCGTGTTCACAGCGATGATTGCGATGAGCTTATGGCTGAGCTTGACAAGTATATCGTTAAGTAATCTGTGATTCTTGATAACGAGAGCCGCCGTGCTATCTGCACGGCGGCTTTTTGTATCTTATTCGGTTACCGTTATCGAGTTTGCGTACTTTATCTTGCATAGAACGGTGTTCTTATCACCCGAAAGCATTCCGACACAGCTACCGTTTGAGTAGATAATATCACCGTTTTCAAGCAGTCTGTAATCCATGATGCGCTTTTTTATCACGGTTTCGTTTCCGCTCTTATCACGTTTTACAAGCTCCCAGTCCGATGGGATTATACCGTCGTCTGCGTTACCGCTCAGCTGTTTTTCAGCCTTTATCATATTTCCCTCGATAAACGCTTCACGCTCGTCTGCGGTTTTACTCTTTGCGGGATTTTTACCGCCGGTACGCAAAGGCTCTCCGCCGAATGCCATTGAAAACACGCTTAAAAATCCGCCTATAGCCTTTATTATCCTGACAGGGAACATCAGTATATCAACAAGCAGATTGCTTTTCTGCTTTGTCGGAACGTATTTTCTGCGTATGTAGTATATGTTCCCGTCAACATCGTCCTGCGGTTTTATGCAGTCGAATCCATCCTCTGCGATAAATTCGTCTATTGTTCCGCTCCGTGTATCGAAAAGACATATCGTACACGGGCTTTTTTCTGCAACGTTTCCGCTTCTGTCAGCCGCAAAGCCCATTGCCGTATAATAGAGTATATCATTGTTACGACGTGAAATAAACGGGTGAGTTTCGCTTGTAAACCCCTCGGTAAGCTGTTCAAAACTGCCGTTGTCCGTGTTTACAAGCGCAATATGATTTTCATAATGACCGTTTCCTGCGCTGACAACGCATTTTCCACCGCTACAATCAATATCGCTGATTATTTCTTCACGGTTTGCGAAAATATAGGTTTCTCCCTTGCCGTCCTTGAAGTACATACCGCCTACATTGTCGGCAAAAGTAGAATATATCAGCCTGTCCCCGCACGCACCTATGCCTCTTAGCATATTGTACATTTCTTCTTCGCCGTATTCCTTTTGCTCAACTCCCATGAACTTTGCACCTTTGCCGGTGGTTTTCCATTCATCACGGGCTTTCATCTTCCGCACTGCGTCACGGTAGCTTTCAACACGTTCGCAGGGAACACGCAGTTCCTTGCCGTTTTCAATGCGGTAAAGCTCGCCCTCTGATAAGCAGTAAATATTCATATTATTCCCCCGAAACCGTTATTTCTGTCCGTAGTAAGCGTTAGCACCGTGCTTTCTCAGATAATGCTTATCAAGAAGCTCCTGCTGCATAGGCTCGATATTCCTGTCAAGCAGAAGATTGAACATTGCCATCTTTGCGACATTTTCAAGTACGACCGCATTGTGTACAGCGTTGATTGCGTCCTTGCCCCATGCAAAAGGTCCGTGAGAGTGTACGTTTACGGCGGGTACGGCATTCGGGTCGATGTTACGCTTTTTGAATGTATCAATGATTATCGTTCCTGTTTCCTTTTCGTATTCGCCGCCGATAGCTTCGGGTGTCATCTTGTCGGTGCAGGGTATAGCACCGTAGAAATAGTCGCCGTGTGTTGTGCCGAGTGCGGGTATATCCAGTCCGCTCTGTGCGAATGTAGTGCTCCACTGTGAATGGGTGTGCACTATACCGCCGATATCGGGGAAAGCTTTGTAAAGCTCAAGATGCGTCGGCGTGTCGCTTGACGGTCTTAAATCGCCTTCAACCTGCTCGCCGTCAAGAGTTAAAACAACAAGATCGTCTACCGTCATACCGTCATATTCAACGCCGGATGGCTTTATTACTACAAGACCTCTTTCGCGGTCAATGCCGGATACATTGCCCCATGTGAATGTAACCAGTCCGTATTTCGGAAGTAAAAGATTTGCGTCAAGTACCTGCTTTTTGAGTTTCTTTAACATATTACTGTTCTCCTGTTTATTTATTTGCACTTTTTAATGAACCTGCCGTCCATTTTCTTTGTGAAATAGTTTCTTACATTCATTATGTCCTGTGGTGTCAGTTGATTTTTCGGCAGACAGAACGCAAGGTCATATCTGAAATATATGATAAAACAATTTTCGATCTCATATATCTTGAAAATAGTGTTCCACTGTGCATTGATATCGGTAGCGGTCCTTCCGCCGAATACTCTTACCGATGCCGTATCGTAACTGAAAGTGCGCTTTGCGTTAAGCACCACCTTGCCGTACTTTATGCCGTCCTTTGCTTTCTTTGATATAAGAAGAATATCGGTGAGAATTACCGCAACGCAAATAAGGCATACAGCCGCCGAAATATACAGCGGAATTATTCCCGCAAGCCCGATAACGAGCGATGCCACCGCAAGTACCGCCATAGCGATAAACAGAATGTTATTCGACTTTTTGAGCGAGTATTCGGTAAATTTTACTAATGTGCGGTAGTCCTCCGCAGTAGTTGTTATCTCCTTTGAAAACATTTATTATTCTTCCTTCTTTGTTTCATCTGTATCTGTTTTGCCTGTTCTTACAAAGCTGTCGTTCTGCCTTTTCGGCGCTGACGGATTATCACCTTCCGATTTTGTCACGGGCGTTTTTTCTTCGTCAAGAACTTTGTATATTTCGTCCTTTTTCTGGACAAAGAGCAATTCGTCTTCGCCTGTGACCACATCGACCTTTTCTCCTGCTTCTATATCGGTATGGTACACTGATATCGCGTCAAAACGGTAATTCAGCCCGTTATATTTCACTTGAACCTTTCCGTAGCCGCTCCCTGCTATGTTTTCAACTGCGACAGCCTCATATCCTGTAAGATCGTCGGGTTTCGGCGCTTTGCCGTTTACAAAGCGTTTTACGGCAGGTGAGAGAAAGTGTGTTCCGATAAAGTTCACAATAAGTGACATTGCTATATCGGCAGGCAGGATAAAGTACCACGGAATCGACAGCGGTAACAGCAAAAGTCCGAAATAGCCGAATACCGCCATAAATACCATATAGCCGTATATTCCCTGCGGTATGAACTGCTCAATAGGTATCGTTTTGCCTTTTGGCAACCTGAAACCGAGATTGATCTTAAGCCTGAAAAACAACAGCATTATAAGCAGTCCGCATATCCCGACCGTACCCAGTACGGCGCAGACTATAAACAGTACACGCATTTTATTCCTTACTTTCAGATTTGGGAATTACAGTAAGACGCACCTTTACTATTCTGCGTTCGCTGACTTTAAGAACCGTTATCCTGAAATCGTCTGTTGTAACGCTTTCGTTTGTTTCCGGGATCTTACCGAAAAGCTCAAGCACCCAGCCGCCGACGGTCTTTGCGTTACCGTCGATTTTCGGACTATCTCCCGTGCGGTTATGCCAGTAACGCTTGAAAGCGGTCAGCGATACATCGCCGTTGACGTTGAACTCGTTTTCCGATACGAATGTGACAGGGGCGATTATCTCGTCGTTTTCGTCCCATATTTCACCAACAAGCTGTTCGAGTATATCCTCAAGTGTGACAATACCGAGCGTTCCGCCGTACTGGTCGAGTACGACAGCCATATGTACCTTGTCCTTCTGCATCTGCTTCATTATATCGCTTATCTTCATCAGATGAGGAACATAGTGAATCTCCTGCATTATATCACGCAGTAAGAACGTTTCGTCATCCTTTTTGGTAAGATATTTCTTGAAAAAGTCCTTCTGGCTCACAAAGCCGATTATATGGTCGATAGAGCCTTCGTAAATGGGAAGTCTTGAATATTCCTCGTTGATAAAGGTATTCTTTACCGTTTCAATATCTTCGTTTACATCGACCGCAATGACGTCTACACGGTGAGTGATTATCTCGTCAACTACCGTTTCGTCGAATTCAAGAGCAGACTTCACAAGGTCACGCTCCTGTTCTTCAAGTACGCCCTCATCCTCGATTTCGTCTATTATAGCCATAAGCTCCTGTTCTGTTACGGTAACCTCCTTCTTGTTGCCGAACAGCTTGTTTGCGAGCTTTTTAAGCAGTATAAATAAAGCCGACAGGGGAGTGAATATGAATGTAAGGAATGTGATTATTCCGCTCGTTGCGACCGTCAGCCCTTCCGAGTGGTCTTTCGCAAGGCTTTTCGGCATTACCTCACCGAATGTGAGTATCACAAGTGTCAGTACCACTGTCGATACGAGCGCCGCATTGTCAGCACCCACCACGGCGGTTGCGAGTATAGTACCGAGCGAAGATGCGGTTATGTTTACTATGTTGTTTCCGATAAGTATTGTTGTGATAACCTTATCGTATCTGTCAAGAAGTTTAAGCGCCATTTTAGCGCCTTTAGAGCCGTTTTCAGCCATGCTTTTGAGCCTTATGCGGTTAGCACCCGTAAGTGCGGTTTCACTGGCGGAAAAGAACGCCGAACAGGCTATCATTACTATGATAATTATAAGCAGTTGTATTTCCATACGGTTAAATATACCTCGCCTTGTTAAAAGTTAAGTGGCAGTATGCGCCAAGCGCAAAAACCACCGTAAATTATATACATATTTATATTACCATATCTGCGGCAAACGGTCAATATTTTTATCAGAAATTTTACTATTGATTTCAAAGTGAACATTGTTTTATAAAACTATTGAAATTTTTTTGTCGATTTGATATAATTAGTTTAATCGGACTAAATTCCGAAACGTATAAGATTAAATTTAAGTAAAACGAAAGGATCTTACCAATGAAAAGAATACTTGCGGCAGTTATTGCCGTATCGCTGATTCTGTCTATGACAGCCTGCAACAGCGGTGACACATCAGGAAATACCGACAGCGGCAACGCGTCGTCTTCCTCAGACGGCACAACGTCAGGCAACGCAGATAACGAACAGAAGCTCCGCTCAAATCCTATTGCCGTTGACGAAAACGGAAAGATAGATATGGAAGTTGCGTTAAAATATGAAACAGATGTAGATGCGCTTATCAAGAAGCTTGAGGCAAAGACACCCGATGGTTCAAAGCCTGTTTCCGAGAATACAAACGAGGAAACGCTTGAGCTTTTCAATTATTTAAAGAGCGTTTACGGAAAGCAGATGCTTGCAGGACAGCAGTATTCGGACGCAAATCAGTTTGAAAACATAATGTATTACAATACTACCGGTGACTTGCCTGCAATTATGGGTTTTGATTTTCTTTATGCACAGGGCACGGATGAACCCGACTATACGCAGATAGAAGAAGCTATCAAGTGGCACAATGAGCAGAACGGTATAGTTGCATTCTGCTGGCACTGGAAAGTTCCTGTTGATATTGATGATGACTCAGTAAAGGGAAGAGCATTCTACAGCGATGAAATCAGAAACTTCAGCCTTGAAAACGCAGTAACACCAGGTACAAAGGAATATAAAGTAATCATTGAGGATATTGATACCGTGGCGCTCTACTTACAGCGTCTTGAAACAGCAGGTGTTCCCGTTATATGGAGACCTCTCCACGAGGCAAGCGGAAGCTGGTTCTGGTGGGGTGTGAAAGATAAGGATACTTACAAGAAGCAGCTATATCAAAAGCTCTGGTATATGGTATATGACCGTCTTGAAAACTATCACAAGCTCACTAACCTTATCTGGGTATGGAACGGTCAGTCAAAGCTGACAATGGTAAATGCAAATACATATGATATCAGCGGTATAGATGTATATCCCGAAAAGGTGAACCATACAGAGCAGAAACTGAAATACAAGGACCTTGCAAAGATAACAGATACAAGCAAGATGACAGCGCTTTCTGAGGTTGGATATATACCCGATCCTGAAGCTGTATTTGCGTCTGACAGCACAGTGACATGGCTTTATTATCTGCCTTGGTGTAAGGAGTTCGTTTGCGCCGCAAGCGGTTCCGGTGCGATTATAACGAAGCTTGGAGGAACACCCTCAGTCAATACAGAGCGTATGAGCGAAGAGTTCCTTAAAGGCGTTTATTCAAGCGATAAGGTGATTACACTCAGCGAGTTGCCGGATTTCAAGGGTACAACAAAGAAGATACCGGAATTTATAAAGAACTGGCAGTTCAATAATCCAAATCTTACTATAGAAAATGATAAGCTTACAACTTATGAGAAGTAATTGTGCGAGGTAGCATATGACAACAGAGCTTAAAACCGGACGTTCAACAGCAGTAATTGCATCGGAAGGTGCAGAACTGAAATCACTTGTTATTGACGGCAGAGAAATAATGTGGTGCGGCGATCCTGCCTACTGGGGCAAGACATCTCCCGTGCTTTTTCCTGCAATAGGTAATGTAAGAAACAACAAGACGATTATAGGCGGCAGGGAAGTATCACTAACTAAGCACGGCTTTGCCCGTGACAACACTTTTTCAGCAGTCAGGAAAAGCGGTAATTCGCTCGTACTTCAATACAAGTACAATCCCGTAAAAAACGGTTATCCGTACAGCGTTGACCTTGCTTTGCAATATAATCTGTTTGATGACAGGATAGAGATCAGCTACAGCGTTTTCAATCCGAACTATGACAGTATACCGTTCTGTATTGGTGCTCACCCGGCAATTGCTTGTGATAACCTTGATAACTGCACTCTTGTTTTTGAAAAGCGTGAAAAAGCGTCAACTCCCGTTATGGATCTTGATACAAGACTGTTCAAAAGCCGGGAAAGAATTGAGCGTCTTGACGGTGCGTCAAAGCTCCCGTTATCCTATGATATGTTTGATAATGATGTCGTATACTTTGATAATATCAAGTCAAGAGCCGTGAAGCTCGTTGAGGGTAAAAAAACTCTTGCAAGCATAGCCTTTGAGGGTTTTGAAACGCTCGGACTGTGGACGCCGGCAGGAAAGCACGCAGGCTTTATCTGCATAGAACCCTGGTGCGGCAGTGACGATTATGATGATGAGAGCGGAGTTTTTGAAAATAAGAAGGGTATTCAGATACTTGAGGGCAAAAAGTTCGCAAGATATAAGATGACAATAAGTGCAAAGTAATCAACGAAAATATAATAAAAGCAGTATCGGTTTCGGTACTGCTTTTTTGTTTAATCCAAATTTATGAGAGGTATATTATAAAAGTCCGAATAATACTGTATATTCTCAGAGAAACCGAATGATATAACAATATCACTTTTGCTTATCATAATCTCTTCCGTTATTTTATAGCATTCTTTGCTGTAATGCGTATTTACAATCGCAACAGAATCGGCATTTTTGTGGCACTCATAATATCTGTTGCGTTTATCTTCGGACCAATCTTTGCATTGCTCTTCATACGGTACAAAAATATCAAGAAATATAGCGTTATACATTTTTAGCGCAGTGATTATTTCTGCTGTCCATAAAGGAATGCCGTATTCACAATTGACTTGAAATGTATCATAACCTTTACAATACATTTTCCATACCATCTCAGTAATTTTTTTCTTGATATCCTGTGTATGTTTTTTATAAATGAAGTTCACTTCAAGTTTATCAGATACAATTGTGCAAACCATGTTTTGCCTCCGTTTATTGTCAGAATAAGAATCATATAATATTATAGTCGAAAATTCGACAATGTTCAAGTAGTTGAACATAATTTATAATATTAAATGAACATTTATTCTGAGTCTAATCGGAGAAACCGTTATGATAGTATATACGCCACTTTGGGACACAATGAAAAAGCGGGGGATATCAACCTATGCGCTTATCAATAAATACAATATAAGCAGCAGTACAATAAACAGACTGCGGCATAATATGGGAGTTACCACACAGCTGATAGACGACCTTTGCTATATACTCGACTGTAAAGTCGAAGATATCATGAAATATGAAAATAATGACAAAAAATAACCGCCTGAGTTTTTAAAACCAGCGGTTATTTTCTTATACAGTAATTTTATTCCCCGTACTTCTCCTTCAGCATTTCCTCAATCCTGAATGCGACCTTATACACATCGCCGCAGCCGAGCGTGATTATCATATCTCCGCTTTCTGCGTTATCGGCAACATACTGTGCAACTTCTTCAAAGGTGGGGAACCACTTGCAGCCGGGAATCTTAGCCGCAAGGTCGGCAGAGTAGACGTTGTATGTGTTCTTTTCACGGCTGCCCATTATCTCTGTAAGCACGACCCTGTCAGCTATTTCAAGTGCGCTTGCAAAGTCGTCCATGAGCGTGTATGTTCTCGAATAGGTGAACGGCTGATGTACAGCCCATACACGCTTGAAATCCTGCATAGCCTTTGCCGTCTTTAACGTTGCGGCTACTTCGGCTGGATGATGAGCGTAATCGTCAACAACGGTTATGCCTCCGATAGTCGCAAGACGTTCAAATCTTCTTCCCGCACCCCAGAATGTGCTGAGTCCTTTATTGATGTTTTCGGGGGTAACTCCCGTAGCAAGTGCGGCGGCGCAGGCGGCAACCGCATTGAGAACATTATGCGCACCGGGAACGTGTATTGAAATACGTTCAATCTTCTTACCGTTTTCCATAAGGTCAAAGTCGGTCTGAAAATCGGATATACGCTTGATATTTTCCGGGTAATATCTGTTCTTGTCGGTCTTTCCGAATGTGATAATCTGCTTGTCAAAGCCCGATGCCTTTACCGCTCTCATAGTATTTTCATCATCGCCGTTTACGACAAGAATGTCAGTTGTATTATCGCAGAACTTTGTGAATGACGCTCTGAGATTATCCATCGTTTTGAAGAAATCAAGGTGGTCTGCGTCAATGTTCAGTATTATAGAAATATTCGGGAACAAGTGCAGGAATGTATTTGAAAATTCGCACGCCTCGCATACCATAACATCGCTTGAGCCCGCTCTTCCGCTTCCGCCTATAGCTTTCAGCTTGCCGCCGATAACGGTAGACAGATCGACATTCTGCGCAAGATACATATGGGTCAGCATAGAAGACGTTGTTGTCTTACCGTGTGTACCCGATACGCATACAGCCTTGTTGTACCAGCTTGTAACAAGTCCCAAAAGCTCACAGCGTTCTACAGTCTTTACACCGCTTGCCTTTGCGGCGATAAGCTCAGGATTATCACTCATAATAGCCGCAGTGTATACTATAAGGTCGGCGCCCTCTATATTTTCGGCTCTCTGTCCCATATATACGGGTATTCCCATATTGCGTACCGCTTTAAGCGTTTCGGTTTCGTTATTATCCGAGCCTGTAAGATAAAAGCCCTTGCTGTGAAGTATCTGCGCCAGCGGATACATACCGCTTCCGCCTATACCGATAAAATGAACGTGTTTCTTTCCTGTGAGGAAATCTTCCATTGTACTCCCGATCCTTTCAGTCTGACATTGTTATATTTTATGCCGAAAATCAGCCTAATATCATCTTGGCTTTGAGTAATGCAAGCTGTGTCTTGCCGTCCTCTATTTCGCCGTTCATAACCATTTCGACAGCCTTGTCAAGCGGTATCTTAACTACCTCAAGAAATTCATCATCATCAAGGTTCTGTTTTCCGCCCTCAAGTCCTGTTGCAAGATACATATGTGTTATCTCCTGGCAATAAGCCGGTGTGGGGATCATATATCCCATATATCTGAACTCCTTGCAGGTGCAGCCTGTTTCTTCCTGTAACTCTCTCCTGCCGGCTTCTGCATGATCCTCACCTGCGTTGAGCTTTCCTGCGGGAATCTCCATAAGGACTTTCTGGAACGGGTATCTGAACTGTCTTACAAACAGTACATTGCCATCATCAGTAATCGGAACAACGCCGACACCGCCGTTATGACGGATCACATCGCGTGATACGATTGCGCCGTTTTCAAGTTCAGCCTTGTCAGAGCAAACGGTAAGTATCTTGCCTTCGTACTTTACTACACTGTCAATAGTCTTTTCAAACAGATGCATAAGATCCTCTTTTCTGCGGTTTATTCCGCCTTATCATTATCATTTTCTTCATCGTATTCTTTATCTTCATCAGATGCTGTAACACTTTCGCTGTTTGTAGATTTATCCTCTTCCGGCAGTTCTGCCTTCTTATCAAGCTTATCAAGCTGCTCATCAACAGACCTTGTTATCGTTCTGATATATGCGTTGTGGTTGATAACGGTAGTCAGTTGCTGTTCGCCGTACAGGTGAATGTTCGGATTTGGCTTGTATCTGAATACCTTTTTCAGCACAATGTAGTAGATTATCAGAATTATTGCTGCGCCTACCGTGCAGACAACGCCGATCTTAAGTCCCGGTGTAACATAACTGAACTCAATATCGCACTGACCTGCGGGGACTTTTATACCCATAACTCCGCGGTTCACCTTTTCTATCTCGGCGGGCTGTCCGTTTATTGTAGCGCTCCAGCCGCTTTCCCACGGAACCGTGAATATAACAAATCTGTCCTCCGTGAACGAAGAGGTTGCGGTAAATCCGTTTGCAACGGGAGTGAATGTATCAACAGCTGTCTTGGAAAGCTCTTCGGCATCAGATTTGAAAGTATCGTAATTGAAGTCAGAGTATCTGTCAGGGTCAAGTTCTGTCAGCATATCTCCATACTTTTCAATCTGCTCATCGGTAAGCACCACTGCACGCGCAAGCATATTGTCACGGTTGCTCTTGGCAACCTTTTCATACTCATCGTCTGTTATATAGAAGCTGTTTGAATAGCCTATCGGGATATAAGCGTTGTTTTTGAATATCGTAAATCCGTCCTGCTCGTCTATCTTCTCAAAGTTCTTGAGATTTTCAAGCAGTGTTACCGTGTCGCTGTAATCAAGCTTATAGCTTTGAACTATAAGATACTTTGTGGAGTTTATCGACCTCATGGCATAATATGTGCCATCAGGATCGGTATTTACCGAGCGGCTGAATCCCATACCGTCATAGTATTCAAATGCACAACCGGGCAGAATACTGTGGAAGCTGCGGAAACCGTACATTCCCCACAGCATATTGGCGTTGTTGGTAACGCCGTATGTTTCTACCCTGTAGAAGCTATCATCGTCAAGCTCTATCGTAGCGTTTACAATATTGTTGTAATCGCCCACCTTGGGTCCTATCGCCCTGCCGTAGATAAGCGTGTAGTACGAGAAGCAAAGGCACGCAACCATAGTGAAGCAATAGGCTTTGTGCAGAAATTTATTTGTTCTGATCTTTGCTTTGTTTCTTACAAGGAGGAAGCATACTAAAATTGCGACTATTGCAAGAGCGACGGAAATCCAGAACGGCAGCTTCTCATTAGGCAATTTGAAAAGCTCGGTCACCTTTGTTGTTGTCGTATCTCCCGTGCCGATATCGACTATGTTCTTCGATACCTCAGACGGGAGTATGCCTACCATAGATATAAGTGCTACGGCAAATCCACACCACTTCAGACCGTATTTCATATCGATCTCGTTGTTTTCGAGTGCATATGAAGTCATAAAGCACGCAACGAGTATCGGCATATAGAACCAGCGTGTATAGAAGTTTGTGTTGAAAAGTACAAAGCTTGAGTTAAGTACCGGTATAAGCGCAAACAACAGACATATCGGCATAAGCCACTTTGCCCAGTGCTTTTTCTTGAATTTGATAAATGAAATTACACCTGACATTGAGAATAGCGGCAGATAAGCGGCAACGCTTGCCCATCTTGCTGATGAATCGGGGAAGAAATTCTGTCTTGCCGGAATATCGGCAGGGAAGAACAGGCTCTGTAATATTATGCCGTATCTCTGCGTCGGATTATGGAATACCAGATTCCAGCCGTTTAGGGTATTGCCGGATCTCGGGGTATCTATACAGGTTATTATCGCAGGTATGAACATTGCTCCCGCAAGCGCAACACCGATAACTGATTCAAATGCCAGTGCAAGGAACGTTTTTAATGTTACCTTGAATTTCGGGTCGGTTATCCTGCAAAGGAAGTATATAACAAGGAATACGCATTCTCCTATGAAGAAGAAGTAGTTTACAAATGCGTTCAGCGCTACTGTCAGTGCGAAGAACACTCTTCTCTTGTTTACAACAGCTTCTTCAAGCGCAATCAGCATAAGAGGGAATACGACCATAGCCTCGTGGAAATGGTTGAAGAACACATTGTACATTGAGAAGCCTGAAAATGCGTATAAAAGACCACCAATAAGCGCCGATTTCGGTTTTCTTACAAAGCGTCTTATATATGCAAACGCAAACAGCGAACAGCATGATAATTTCAGTATCATGAGCGGTGCCATAAGATACTTTGCAAACTCTGCGGGGAACGGCATTGTAAGCCAGAAGAACGGGCTTCCGAGTGTATAGAACGAGTACGAACCTATGAAGTTCGCACCAAGGTCAGTCTGCCAGTTCCACATAAAGCTTCCGTTTTTGATAGCCTGGTTGCAAAGTGTGTAGAAAGGTATCTGCTGAGCGTTGTAGTCGCCGTAATAGATGAAATATCCGCCGTCAATAATGACAAACGGCATGAAAAGTATCACACCCATTATCATCGCCATAAAGAACGCTTTGCGGTAGTATTGCATTTCCGTTTTGTACATTCCTAAAATTCCTTCCGTGATGAAGAATATATCGGCTGTTTAATACAGCACAGCACCGTATTTTTCAGCCATAGCCTCAAGCTTTTCAGGCTCTATAAGTGATTTCTTGTCTATTATCGCTCTGCCCTGATACAGCATAAGCGCCATCTTGAGCGATATCTCGTCATCCGATAAAAACGCAACGGGAAGTGTTGCCATGTGCATATTTCTGCCAAAATCAATAGCGTCGTCGGGAGAGTTGATGCTTACTGTCAGGACATCGTAGTTTTCACTGCACATCTGCGCAATGTCGTCCTCCATATATGGACCGCATTCTACTGCCGGTGAAAATTCCGTTGTTTCGGGGTCTAAGAAGAACATCTGGTTTTCCGTTGCCAGAGCAAGAGAGGTATCCTGTTTTTCAACAGACTTGATCTCGGAAGCGTCGAGCGTATCCAGCATTTTACGAAGCTCACAAAGGTGTTCTTTTCCCGTACCGCAACAGCCGCCAACAATCTCTGCACCGTTTATGACCGATTTCTTTACTGCAAAAGCAAACTCTTCCGGAGAGACTTTCTGCTTTTCGCCGTCAGTTTCGTATACGGCACTTGGCTTTACTATAAGCGGAACTTTTGCATATGGCGCAATTTCTTCTATGATGTCGGGACACAGATCCGCCGAAGTGCAGTTAAGACCGAAAGCAGATATACCCATTTCCTGAAGTACAAGAAGAGTACACAGTACATTTGTGCCTATTGCCGTTTCTCCGTCCTCGTCAACCTTCATTGTTGCTATTATCGGCTTATTTTCCTTTTTGCAGGCAAGCACAGCGGCTCTCATATTCCAGAGTGCCGGCACTGTTTCAATTACAAACATATCGCAGTAGGGCGATAAAGCTTTAACCTGCTGTCTGTAGACCGACATTATCTCGGTAAACGTGTAGTCGCCGTAAGGCTCTATGTAAAGTCCCGTTGACGACAGACAGCCTGCAATGAGCGCCTTTTTGTGAAAGCTGTCATAGGTTATCTTTGCGGCGGCGGCATTAAGCTCTTCTGTTTTGTCCTCTACACCGTACGCCTTTAGATTTTCACGGTTTGCGCCGTGTGTTGCTGTGTATAGTATCTGTGAGCCTGCGTCAATAAAACCCTGCTGAAGCTCAATCAGAGCCTCAGGGTTGGCACAGACAAACTGAGCCGTTGACATACTGTGGTCGTAGCCGTATTCTTCGAGTCCTGTGCCGGTACCGCCGTCAAGCAGTATCGGCAATCGTATAGGTATATCCTGACTGACGGGATTGCTGTCCATATTGATTCCTTTCTGAAGTTACATTTTTTCGGGTGCATCGACCTTAAGCAGATCGAGCAGATTCTTGAATACTGTCTTTGTAGCAACGCAGAGTGAAAGTCTTGATTGGAGAGTGTTCTCCTCCTCGCCCTTTATTTTGCAGTTGTCATAGAATTTGTGGAAAAGCTGTGCAAGGTCGCACAGATATTTCGTTATCTTAGAGGGATTATAATCCTTTGCCGCCTCGTTTATGCAGTTGGGAAGAGCGGCAATGTGGCGGATAAGCGCAAGCTCTGCTGGGTGAGAGTAGTTGAGCTCATTAACAGGTATATTTTTATAGCCCGTGCCCTCTTCTTCCATACGGCGCAGAATACTGCATATTCTTGCGTGAGCGTACTGAACGTAGAACACGGGGTTGTTTGAGCTTTCCTCAATGGCAAGCTCAAGGTCAAATTCAAGGTGAGTGTTGGGATCTCTTAAATTGAAGAAGAATCTTGCCGCATCTATCGGTACTTCGTCAAGAAGTGTCGAAAGCGTTATAGCCTTGCCTGAACGCTTTGACAGCTTTACCGTTTCACCGTTTCTGACCAACATTACCATCTGCATTATAACAATATCGAGCTTGCTTGCGTCAACGCCGAGCGCTGTCAGGGCGGCTTTCATTCTTGCAATGTATCCGTGGTGGTCTGCACCGAGAATATCGATTGCCTTGTCAAAGCCTCTTGTAACAAGCTTGTTGTAGTGATATGCAATATCGGGTACAAAGTAGGTAGGAATGCCGTTTGCACGGACAAGAACTCTGTCCTGATCGTCGCCGAAATCGGATGCCTTGAACCAGATTGCACCGTCCTTTTCGTATGTCTGACCCTTTTCTGTCAGCATATCAACTATCTGCTTTACCGCACCGTTTTTATGAAGTGAGCTTTCTCTGAACCATGTGTCGTATACGATACGGTATTTCTTTAAATCTCTCTCAAGACCGTCTATATTGAGCGGCAGAGCATATTCTACCAGTGCAGACTTACGGCTTTCCTCATCTGCGTTTACAAACTTGTCGCCGTTTATCTTATAGAAATTATATGCGTGTTCTATTATGTCAACACCCTTGTAAACATCCTCAGGCATAGGGAAGTTTTCTTCATCTTCAAATATCTTGCGGCATACATCCTCGTCGCCGTATGATGCGATAACATCAGCCTTGTTGCCGTCCGCTATCTGCATATATCTTATAGACAGCGATTTGCCGAACTTTTCTATCTGGTTTCCTGCGTCGTTTACATAGAATTCACGCTCTACCTCATAGCCTGCAAACTGCAGTACGGAAGATAAGCTGTCGCCGAGTGCGCCGCCTCTTGCGTTACCGATATGCATAGGACCTGTGGGGTTTGCCGATACGAATTCAACAAGCACTCTCTTACCATTGCCAAGCTCGGTCTTACCGTAGTCGCTGCCGCTTGAAATAACCTCGCCGACAGTTTCGTTGAACCATAAGGGGCTTATAAAGAAATTCAGAAAGCCCGGTCCTGCAACCTCAATCTTTTCAAATACGGTGTCGTCAAGCACTGCGGCATCGGCTATCATCTGACCTATTGCTCTCGGATTGTTTCTGAGAGCCTTTGCACTTGCCATTGCGGCATTGCAGGAGAAATCTCCGTGTGATACGTCTGCAGGACGCTCAACATTGAAAGCCGGCAGGGGTACTGCCTCTATCTTGCCCTCGGCAACAAGTCTGCCCAGTGCGTTCATTACCGTTTCCTTTACCTGCTGTTTAGCAAGCTCTATCATATTGTTCATCAGTTACACTCCTTGACGTTTATAAACATTTCATTTTCCGACATATAGCTTGAATTGATGTCGAGCGTATATTTAAGATATATTTCTCCACCTGTTTCTTCAAGCTCGTTTCTTATTTCATCAGTGCATACGCCTATCATAAAGTCACCGAATTCCGTGCCGTAATGGCAGTGGTGCTTCTTTCCCCGCTCGATAAACAGTGAGCTTATTGCCTTTCCGCTTCTTGTCATAGTCACCATATCGTCGGTTACTTCAAGCGTTACGGAGCTTCCCTCAAAGCCTGTGGCTTCGCTTTCGTCATAGTACAGACGAAAGCCGTTTTCTGTCTGCTCCATTGCACCGAAAGTGAACAGCTCTGTCGAATCCTTATCCTGGTCGACAGTCTGCGTACTTTTTATCGTAATACATACGTTCTTTTTCATTTATTATCCGTTGTTCCTTTCAAAGCCTCAATCGAGGTCAACTACAGCGCCGATGAGCAGTTTCAGCATTTCCTCGTAGCTGTATGCGCTTTCGGTTACAAGCCGTGTGAATATACTCTGTCTGTCAAGACCCGGTATTCCTCTTACACGTCTTACATAAACCTCGCCGTCATCGCCAAGCACCATATCAACTCTTGCGAAACATTTGCAGGAAAGTGCGTCATATGCTGCTCTTGCGGTCTGCTTTATCTTGTTCTGTGTAAGACCGTCCAGTCTGGCAGGAACTTTAAGCTCTGATGTCGACGCTATATATTCGGAGAATTTGTCAACGCTGTTGTCAGTTCTTACAAGCTCGCCTATCGCTACCCGCTCGTCGTGATGCCTTGCACCGAGCACGGCACAGGTAAGCTCTCTGCCTTTAACGGCACTCTCGGCTATGATATACGGGTGGTGTGAAAAGCTTGCTTTTATAGCTTCTTCAAGTTCTTTTTCATTTTCCGCTCTGCAAGCGCCTACAGATGTTGAACAGCTTGTCGGTGCGGTGTATATAGGAAATTTCAGCTTATCGGTGATTTTCCTGATCGCCGCCGGCATATCATTCATTTCACTGCGGTGAAGCGTGACATTATTAATTACCTTTATTCCGCTGTCAGACAGTACCAGATCCATTATGCGCCTGTCATTGCACAGTGCCGCCGCCGCAAAATCGTTGCCGATAATAGGCAGTCCCGCAAGCTTGCACAGACCCTGCACTCTGCCGTCCTCACCGTATTTTCCGTGAAGTACGGGGAATACGGCATCTATACGGTGAATCGTGCTTTCGCCGTCAGAGATTATCTTTATAACGCCCTTGTTCGTCATATCGGGGCTAATTACGCACGAACAGCAATCGCTGTCCTGCTCCCAGCTACCGTCTTTTATATTTTCATAGCTACCGGGATAAAAAAGCCATCTGCCCGCTCTTGTGATACCGATCGCAAGCGGTTCAACTTCTTTTGGCATAGCGCTGAGCACGCTGTATGCGGTGTGCAGTGAAGCGGCATGGTCAGCGGACGCACCGCCGAACAGCACGGCTATTCTTTTTTTTGCCATAGCTTTTCCTCTTCTTTCGTTCTTTTGCTTTAACGCAATAATAAAATAAGTATATCACATCCGGCTGTCAAGTTCAAGTATTAACGTGTAAATTATATATAAATAGTATCAGGGGAGCTTGCCGTCCTTATAATCCTTCGGGGTCACGCCGACCGCCTCGCTGAACGCACGGCAGAAATGGCTCTGCGATGAAAAACCGAGCAGTGAAGCGATGTCGGCTATACTATGGTTGCCGTCCTTAAGCATTCCTTTGGCGGCGTTTATACGCACGGCGCTGATATACTCGTGGATCCCCATACCGATTTCTGCCTTGAACAGACGGTGCAGATGGGAGCGGTCATAGCCGATGGCTTCGGCGATATGCTTTGCGGTAAGGCGCTTTCCGGCGTTCTCCGTTATCATCCTGATAGCCTCTCGGACCGGCACGGAGAGCCGTTTTGCGCGCCGTAATCTGCGCATACGGACTGCATAATCCATTATCATTTCATTGTTCAGTTCCATGACCTGTTTTACGGTGGTGCACTTGTCTGCGCGGCGGATATACACGTCACTTAAGGTGTATGCGGTTTCCTCTGACATACCTGCGGCAAGGCAGGTGCGGGCGACTACTGCGGCACATACAACAAAATGGTATATCTGGTTGCGGAGCGGATCGTCTGAAAGCTGACCTTTTCCGCTGTCGGGTTCAGCATTGTATTTCAGCTTGTTTTCAAGTATCTTTTCTACCTCGCCTGCGGCTACAAGCGCAAAGACAGTATTTTCATTTTCGACAGGCTCATGAAAAAAATCCTGTGCCTGTTGTACATAAAGGAGCTTTTCCGGTTCTGTATTTTCATCTGTACCGTTGGTTGAAACCGTGGTATAATTTGTACCACTATCGGGAGTTTCTGTACCGATTTCTTGTTTGTCTGTGAATTTTGTAGATTTTGCCGCCATATTATTCGTTCCTCGCTTGATTTTTGTGTGTTGTGAATATTATACAACATTTGTGTAAAAATAGCAACATTTTTGATATTAAGCCGGTTGTGTCAGCGTAAAGATAAATCTGTGATCAAAAACGGAACGGAGGGGGCTAATGAATGATGAATAATGAATAATGAATAATTGTTGAGCGCCTGCGGCGGAATTTTAAAATGAGATAGTGCGGGGCGAGGGATAGAGCTGATATAAAGCCAAGTTTTAGGTACTGTGACTGAGGGTTGTCGGCGTGGGTTCGAAAAGCGTTCTTTCGCGAGGGTTGCAGTGAAGGAGATATTTTAGCTGGATGGAATTAAATGAGAAATAAGTGAATTTATACAGCGTCATTATACACAATTTGTAAGCCGAAATTTGTGTAAAACAGAGAAAACGGAAGAAAAGTCGAAAAATGATGCAAGGTTTTTGCGTTTCAAACGTTCATATTATAGATAGTAAAATCAGAAACGGTTTTGCTTTCTGAAAATATATTGCTTTTAAGCAGAAAGGAATGAGTATGAAAAAAAGAAATGTGCTGTCGGCGGTGATAGCGCTTGCACTGACTGTGAACGGTGCGGTAAGCGCTTATGCTCAGGCAGAACAGGCAAGCACGGCTGATGGCGGCGCTGTTGCGGATTCCGTCAATGCGGAAGTGCAAGAAAGCGAGGCGGATAGCAAACAAGCCGAAGAGCAGATAGCAAAAACTGCTGTCAGTGAAGAAAATCTGCCGGACAGTCTTGACGCAGAAACGATAATAGCTGACGGATATGTGGCGAGGCTTAACAGTGAGGAGCAGTCGCTAAGCGAAATTGTCCTTGAAAAGGAGGACGGCACAAGGTCGCTGTACCTGTTCGGGGAGAATGTAAAGTATATTGATGAAAACGGCGAGGTTGCCGACAAGTCGAACAATGCTGTAAGACGCGGAAACGCATATGTAAACGAGGGGAATGATGTTGAGGTCATACTCCCTGCAACGCTTACGGCGGGAATAGCTGTAACCGGCGATGAACTGAATATAACGATGAAACCGCTTGCAGACAAAATCGGTAGGTCACTTTCTCCGGCGGTAAAAACGGCGGACGATACGGTAGTATACAGCGATGTATTTGACAGCAGTACAAATATAGAATATACTTATACATACGGCGGAGTAAAAGAGAATATCATATTAGAAAGCTATAACGGTAAAAATTCATTTGACTATGAAATAACAACGGGCGGTCTTTCGCTGTACGAGGATAAGGGTACACTGTTACTTGCCGATGAAAGCGGCGATGTAAAAGCTACACTGGGCGAGGTCATAGTATTCTCTGCGGATAATAAGAACAACACGTTCGGAAAGTATAAGGTAGCGGAGCTTGAGAAAAACAACAGATATAAGGTAACGATGATCGTTGACAGGGCATATCTTACCGATCCCGATACCAAGTATCCTGTTAAAATCGATCCGACAGTAAATTCAACTTCATATAATATGAGCATTCAGGATCTTCAGGTATTCAAAGGTAAGGACGGCAAGGGGACAAGCGAAAGATCATCGGGATATGACAGTTATCTGAAAGTAGGCTGGTCGGATAAAGGTGCGTGCAGGTCACTGATTAAATTACATTCGTGGACAGAAAACGGTAATACCACTAATGCACTTCGCAAGAAAAACATTACGCATTCCTGGCAGATAATAAGCGCTTATGTCGAAATAAGAGATGTTATGTGTCAGAGTGTATCTACGCCGATAGCTTGTGCACAGTTCAAAGGAAATATATGGAGTGAAAATAATAAGAGAACGTGGAACGATCTCAATGCCGGAAGTTCCGGTGCTCCTGTAAGTATATATAAGCCGAGCGATACAAGCAATAACAGCAAAGCGTATAATGTCGTAGGTGACGGCGGCGAAAGCATGAGAACCAACGAGGGCTACGGCAAGCAGTGGTATGCGTGGAATATAACGGGTATTGTAAAGAACTGGATGAACGATCAGAGCAATATGGACAGAGGTCTTGTGTTCAAGACGGCGGGAACAATGCTTGAAGAAAGCTCAACATATGCAAAATATATGAAAACTTTCGGTGCCATGCAGGGCGACCCGAATTATAAACCGTATTTCAGGATCAACTACAATAGTAACGGTTGCAGAGGATACACCGAAAAAACTTCTACAAATATCAATTGTTTGTTGCTTGCAACTGAAGACTATTCATTGTTTAGAAAGTATGAGAGATATTACAGCGATTCATTCCGATTTTTTTATTTAACTGATGAAGATGTTGAAAGTATTAATATTAACAAAACTGTATCATATGCACTCAAAAAAACAAGACAACGTTTTCAGCAATGGCTTGAAACGTATCATAAAGGTGGATGGAGATATATCTCTTCCGATGATACAGGGTACAAAGCGGTGCTTGATGACGATGAGTGGTTAATATGTATGAGAGTAGGAAGTTATTATAACGCTGTCGATGATTCTGTCGATTATGATTACCATTTCTGGTACAGGGCAAACGATGGAGTATGGTATAACAAACACGGGTGGAGTAATCCGTCAGAGCAGGCATCGGAAAATGTAAATCCGTCTGTTGATAATGCGGCAACAGGGTGGATGTATGGAAATAAAACATTTTATACAAGCGATACGGTTTATTACGTGATTAAAAAGAATTGACAAAGGAGAATATATCATGAAAAACAAAAAACTGATTGCAATAATTATAACAGTGGCACTTACGTTCACAGCTTGTCAGAGCAGTAAGGCAAATATAGGCGCTTCTACGGAAGTATCAGGAGATTCGACAAGTGTAACCGAAACTACTGTATCAACATCATCTGTTGAAACAAGTGTTGCAAGCACAGATGAGAGTAATAATGAAATTCTCAGTGAAAAAGATAAGAGAAGAAAAGAGCTTTTTCTTGAGACCCCGATTGGCGAGGTGAGGGAAGTCAACGGGGCATTACAGGAAAAAAGTATTGCGATTTGCGAAGAAAAAATGAATCACAGGGAACTTCTGGGGAAGATTCTTGCAGAAGTAAGAAAAGTGAATGAGCAGTGGTATGAGATATTAATGCTCCTGTGCGTGGAACAGTGTACGTACGAGGAAACAGCACAGCGGCTTGGCATATCAGTGATGGTGTTAAGAGCCAGACTGTATCGGGCGAGGTCATACGTCCGAAAGCATTACGGAGCAGAATATCGGGAAAGCTGAACGGTCGAGTATTGACTGACTCGGACATAGACGATGTGGTTTGCTGCTCGTGTAAATGAAAAGGGGTTGTCGCAGAAAAACCAGACTACATGTGCTTCTGCAGCAGCCCCTTTTGATACTATTTGTCCGCAGATATGTCGATCAGCCGGTAATTTTCTGAATCATGTCCGTGATAGTAGTTACAGCATTGCTGGCTGCGCTGTGCTCCATCGCAGAAATATACTTTTGCCGATTCTCATACAGAGAGA
>OLQC01000300.1_pt1 | contig 53759 bp, 90 predicted proteins | sample 1672471 | NCBI WGS metagenome assembly OLQC01 (sample SAMEA3136689, study PRJEB25190) | human gut metagenome | biome: human gut; feature: human-associated habitat; material: faeces | place: Austria | collected 2013 | reverse complement strand
CGGCGGCTCTTTAATGCCTTTCTTGCTGTCTCTAAGCTATTAACTCCCCAGCCTGCGGCTTCTCTTAATAACTCAACATCTTCTTTTGGCAGTTTAATGGCTCTTAAAGTGTCGGGATTGATAGAGTAATCATCTTTAATTCCTGGAGACAAATATTGACAAAGTGGAATATATTCATCGCTCCCCATATTCTCGCCGATATTCCATACATAGAAACCGAATGGAATCTTTTCGACTATCTTATAAATATCTGTTTTCCATAATGTTTCACTTGTAATTGTGTCATCCTTAACTTCAAATCTCATAACCTTGTACCATTTCGCCGATTGCGATATAATCGGCTTACCTTTCTTTTTTGATTGGTGGCGGTTGTGTGTCTTGGTAGAAGTGCAACCGCCTTATTTATTTTGTAGCTTAATAATAACACCTTTTAAGGTGTATGTCAACACCTTTTAAGATGTTTTTAAATTTTGTTTTTAAGTGTTGCAAAACTGCAATATTTTATATATAATAGTAAAAACAAAACAGAAAGGAGCTTGTAAATGATTACATATAAAATAGATGTATTAAAAGAGCTGGCACAGCGTGGCTACACCGCTAACAGAATGAGGAAAGAGAAGATATTAAGTGAAAGCACAATGCAGAATCTAAGAAACAGGAGTGACATTAATACAAAAACTTTAAATACATTATGTATTATATTAAGATGCCAGCCAAACGACATTTTAGAGATAGTACCAACCAACGACGAAAAAATAAAATATTTTTAAATAACACTAAAAAGGGTGTTGACAATGTAACACTATTGGTATATACGTAAGATACATTAAAAGAAAGGACAGCCGAAAGGCTGGAAGGTGGGAAGAATGAAGGGATACGAATTTTAAGACGATAGAAGAAGATTGACTTTATAATATATTTATGCTATATTATTTTAATAATTAAATATATAAGATTTACACCCGATAATTATATAATAGTTATCGGGTTATTTTTATGTTATTAAATATATAATAATTAATTAGCTGGAGCAGGTTTAGCAGAAAGGGGGAACATATGGAGAAACTACAGGAAACACCAGACACACCGGAGATATTCCAGAATGACATAGAATTATATCTAACAAAATTTTGTGAAGAGCACAACATCGAAGATATGACCAAAGAACCGCAAAGCAGATGGAATGCTGCGTTGATGTATATAAATAAATATGTTTTTGGTGATAAAAGTATATTAAAGTTAAATAAGAATATTAATAAAAATAATACTAACTGCATAATGGATAGTAATTTTTATATGTATGATTTAGATAAATTAGAGTATATATTATATATATATTATTATATGTGTTCTATGTATGATAAAGAATGTAGTATATTAGGCTTTAGCTTATTAACTGGAATACATAAAGATACTTTTATGGATTGGGGAGCGAATGAAAGAAAGCTAAGTACAAAGGGCTTCGAATTGGTTCAAAAACTGCGCGATTTTAGAGAAGAAAGTTTATCTAATAAGCTTGCAACCGGCAATAAAAACCCGGTTGGAATTCTTGCGATACTCAACAGACATTTTGCTTGGAACTTGCCCGGCGTCAGCAGAGAAAACACCAGCAAAACACCTCTTACAGCCGCGGAAATACGCCAGCAATTAAACCAAAATAATACACAATTAACGGATAAACAGCAGACAAACGCTGTAAACAATTCAGACACAATTTAAACAACTTGCAAACCGCTTAAATACTGGGTTTGTGAGTAATAAGTATTTATATAACGCTGATAAATTAAGGTTTATCGGCGTTATGGTATGGATATGGTGTTAATTGTGTTAATTGTTTGGGAATATGGCATAAAATAGACACAATTACACGGACAAGGGCGGAGGGGGTTTATTTGTCCTCGGAACACGCCCCAACTAAGTCGCTCAATTATCCAAAATAACAAAAAGCCCTTATATATTAATATATATTTATATTATTATCACCACATAATACACATATTATATAATTATATATAAATAACGCATAACCATTAATCATATAATTAATACTGATAAATCGCTTATATATTTAATTTAAAATAATCTAATTAACATCTATACATTTAAGCTAATTAGGTGTATAATAGACACATATTAATTAATCACAAGATATTCAATAAACACATCAGAGAATCAGCTGTTCGGCTGAATGAATTCCAAAAAATTTTAAAAAATAAAAAAGAGTTAGGAGTTATAAATGCAGGGCAATGAATACCAAAAATTGGCTATGCGCACTAACGATAAAATGGCTCATCATAGATTAAGTACTGAATTAACTGGTAAGCTTCCACTTAGTCCTCTAACAGAAAGCAATGCTAAGTGTAGCAACATAAATGACATAGCAGGACTTCTTAATGGTGTCTTAGGTTTAACCGGCGAAGCTGGCGAGGTATCAGACCTTGTTAAAAAGGGCATATTTCACGAAAAAGGCATAGACTTAGAACATCTTAAGAAAGAGTGCGGCGATGTAATGTGGTATGTTGCTATGATTTGCGAAGCTTGCGGATTCAGTCTTGACGATGTAATGCAGACAAACATAGATAAGCTTATAGCACGTTATCCGGATGGTTTTGATTCTTACAGAGCTAATCACAGACAGGCAGGTGATAAATAATGGGTAATCAGGATAAGCACTGTTACCAGTGCAAACATAGACATAAGTTATATTGTGAAAAGCCTTGTAATGCCTGTAATGGCAATCCAAATGTTGTAAAAGGCAAGGATAACTTCACAGAGCTTGAAACAGCAAATAAAAATGCAGTACTCTTTGAAACAAAATAATAGCATATTGCCCCTTAGCCAAGTGGTCAAGGCACAGGATTTTGATTCCTGTATCGTGGGTTCAAATCCCACAGGGGTAGTTCAAGTGTTTAATTACACTTGTGCCTTTACAGGACTTATTGGTTTACTAGCATTAAGTCCTCCTTTCACCTCATAGCGAGAGCTGTTAAGGACTGTCAGATAGTCCGTGAGGTTTTGCGTATTATAAATACGCAAATAAAATTAAGTTATACCTATAGCGCAGCAGTTATCTGTATGGATAGACAGCGAGCGAAGCTACTTTCTTTGAGCCCAACTGCACGGGTAGAATGACATCCAAGCTTTGCCACGACCTGTTATAGGTGTCATAGCCTATACTGCTATTAAGACTAGCATTGTTTTTCAGTATCAACTATCCATCTTAATCGAAACATTTTCACAATGCTAGTCTTTTAAAACGATATGGAGAAGCGGCAACGATTGGCGGTGTTGCGGCAGACTGTAAATCTGTTCCCTTGCGGTAAACATTGTAGGTTCAATTCCTATCTTCTCCACTTTGCCGATATGGGATAAAGGTATTCCAGTAGCTTGCTAAGCTATCCAACAGAAATGTTGTTCGTGTTCAATTCACGATATCGGCGTTTTGAAAGCACTTCTTGGGTCTGCGTGCATAATGTTGTTTGCAGACTTATCCTAGGTTAAGAGGTGTGAGTAAGTTGATGTGTGGCGGAATGGGTAAACGCTAATAGCAGATAGAATGAGCTAGTGGTTCGAATCCACCATAGCATAACCACAGGGGAATACCTGATTGCTAGGGGCTTGAAAGGACAGGAGTGCTTGTTTATGTGTGGTTCAAATCCACACCACATCAAGCGGTCGGGTCATTCCCGAATAAGCAGGCGTTGCAGTAATCCCTGCTGAATAATTAAAATGTCAATAGCGGTTGCTTAAGTGCTAGGTAGTCGTAATGTTGTGCCACAAAAACTTCCCGCTATTGAAAACTGTACAACGGATAGTAGTTCAGATGGGAGTAACGCTTGATTCATTCAAGTAGTCACAGGTTCAAGTCCTGTCTATCCGATTACAACAAACTAGGTGATGCAGACCGAAAAGCACAAGCCTTAGTGCCTGTTTGTTGTTTTGTTAATAAGGCGGTTATCAGAAAGGCAGGTAAACATGGCAAAATTAATTAAACATCGTTCAATCGGAAAAATAAGAATGGAGCTTGTAGATTATGTGCTGAATTGCACAGATGATGAATTGTACGAGCTTTGTGGTGCTGTTTCAGAACTTAAAGGCGTAACATCTTGGTCTTGTGATGAATGTCAAAAACGATTTAAGCCAGATTGTAGCTTTGACAGTGACGAATCAAGATGTAAGAAGCATTTCTTTGAGATGAACAAGCCGGAATAATATTGGTAAAATCAGTTGTCTAGTGATTGCAACACGAAAAGCGGAACCGTGACCGCCTGGCAACTGTTTTTATATAAATCGCGGAATCAATTATCAGTACGGAGGTAATTTATGAATTTTAGCGAACTTTTTGTAGATAAATCAAAGACACTTATCATAAATACTGATTTAGCACTTGTTTTAGGAGATTTAAACGAAGCAATAGTGTTAAATCAATTAAATTATTGGCTAGGAATTAACAAAAAAGCCGGTAAAAATTTTATTGACGACAGATATTGGGTATATAACTCATACAGCGATTGGAAAGCTAAAGATTTTCCGTATTGGAGCGAAAAAACGATACAGAGAACATTTACAAGGCTTGAAAATAAAGGAGTTGTTGTATCTGCTAATTATAACAAATTGGGTATTGATAAAACAAAGTGGTACACAATAGATACTGAAAAATTACAAGAACTTGTGGATAAATTTAATTCCGATGAGAACAAAATGACAAATCGACAAGACAATATGACAGACCGACAGGACAAAATGACCTGTCGAGAAGGACAAAACGACAGACCATTACCAGAGATTACTACAGAGAATATAGACAGAGATTATACTACAGAGAATAAATATGCTCTTTCAGAATCTAAAGATTCTTCAAGAGGAGATATATATGCTTTTTCAACAGAAAAAGGCGGAAGCAAATCTGATGTGATTAAAAACATTGCTATTGAATTTGCTGATTGCGAGCCGTCAGATTGGCGAATAGAAGAGTTAAAACATATTATTGACTATTTCCTTGAGCAATACAATAAAACTTTAAATATGAGCCATATACGCATTACAGAACAGGCTTTGACAAAGATAGTTATTAATTACTTTGAGCCAGTTGGTAATTATATGAGCGATAATTCTGCTTATGGATTTGATGATTACTACAAAGAGTTAATAGATTATTACTTACAGACAAAATACAAGATTAATGGCAAAGAAGTAACTAAGAGCTTGCAGCATTTCATGTCTGGAATGATAAGAGAAAACTTAGCACAGAAATATTTAAAATAAGGAGTGATTATTATGGCAGCAGGCGTACACCCGCTAAACAAAGATAAGTTTTATGAAGCAATTAACCTGTACATATCGGGGCAGGTTTCACAGGTAAAGGCGGCAAAAGTAGCAGGTTGTAGCGTACCGACATTTAAGAAATACGCTAACAAGATTTATGGCGGCGAGGAATTACCAGATAATTTATGGGGGAAGAATGATGATTAAGAGAATTGTTAATCACTGGATAAGATACAAGACAAAGAATTTAACAAGAATACCATTGTTTACAATGACATTTGATTATCGTAAATATAAAGCAGACGGAAAGAAAGACAGTTGCATGTTTTATGCACACCCTAGTATTGCAAAAGATGAATTTGTGAAAAGCAAATTACAGGAAGTCGTTGGCTATATCAGAGATAACTATGATTTGGACATATTTACGAGGATTTGAGGTGTAATATGAAAAATTGCTCAATTTGCAAATATTGTGATGAAGATTTTGATTTTGATGAAGAAACAGGAGAAGAATATCCTGTTTATGAATGCCAAAAAGGGAATGATACATCACTTGACTGCGAGTGCAAGGATTTTAAGAAATACAAGCCAAGAAAATATAGAGAAAAAGATACAGAGTGCGATATATGCGAATACAGAGAAAAATGTGCAAAATATAGTTCTGGGATAGACTGTACAACCAACATGGATATAAAAACACATATTATTTATCCACAAGACAAATGTATTAAAAGAGCTTATGATTGCACAGATTTTAATAATAGCTTAGAACATGGACAGGTTGACATAGACCAATGGTTTAGAACTGTTAATATGCCTATAAATGAAGAAATAAAAGCACTTAAAAAGGCAAAAGAACTAGATATTGAGATACCTAAAGATATTGAAAACTATTTCAAAGAATATGGAATTGAGGTGTAATATGTGTAAGTTTTGCGAGGGAAAATTTCCTGTCATAACACATTATGGCAAATTTAAGATTGATAAGTTATCAAATAAACCTGTAATTACATGCGACTTGAATAAATGTCCGTCTTTTGCGGTGTGTTGCAGTAAAGAGATGAATGTTGAAATGGTAATGAAAATAGCTTATTGCCCTATCTGCGGTAGAAAGTTGGTGGAAGAATGAAACATCAAAAAGAATGGCACACTTGCGACAGGTGCGGTGTGGAAATTGAAAAAGGAATGCTGTGTGGAAATTCGGTTACAAAGAACGGCATTTTTAATACCACATACGACTTGTGCTATAAATGTATGGAAGATTTTGAGAGGTTTATGAGCAATGAAGAAATCAAGAAGTAAAATAATCATTAAAACAAGAGCTGGCGGTTACACAAAGATTTATGCCAATGGGAAATGGCAGAAGAAAGTACGTGTTATTGATTATCATGCAGAATGCAGTAACAAAGATGGTATAAAGGTTACTTGCAAATTTGATAGACTGAAAACTGATAAAAATGGTTCGGCTATCTACAATGAAGATAAAAAAGAATTTTCAAAAGAACACATAGTTGCAAGAATTTAGGGGCGAGATTATGAAATATCAGAACACAATGCTTTGTAGTGGGTATAGCCACGAACTAAAACCTTGTGAGCATATAATGAAATGTGATTTATGTATCGGTCCAAATGTTGACACATATGGAAATGAACAATATGTACGCAGACTGGGAGTGGTAGAGTTTAAATGCAAAAGAGACAATCCAAATTGGAAACCTTTGACAAAGCAACAATTTATTGAATTATACAAACAATTGCTGGATAGGGCAAATATAAGCATTGGAGAATTGCTCGAACGAACAATAATTGATGGGATTACGGAGTAATTATGATTTTATTGAATGTTGAAGAAAAATGTCAGAATTGTCCTAATTTTTCTCCGACTGTTGAACGAATTGATATGACAACATTTGGAGAAGAAAAAAATATAAGTCAAACAGTTTATTGCAGAGAAAAAGATTTTTGTAAAAATCTTGAAGAATATCTGAAAAATAATTAAAACGATATTACCGGCTACAGATTGATTGTAGTCGCTACCCTAAAACAATTATAGGCAGAGGTCTATAAGCACCTTTGCTGAAAAGTGGAGGTGCTTTTCTTGAATTCTGAATTAAATCAACTGATAGACGATTGCGAAAAATACATATCACAAAATGGAATAGATGAAAATATTATAGAAACCTACTACAACGTGTGCCAGCTTGCCAAGAATGAGGGTGAAATTGACACAATGTTAAAATGTACGACTAGGACAAAAGAGCTCATAGAAAAGGCTTGTATGCGTGATATAGGACTATCTATGTGGGAGATAGAGAAGTTTGTCTTTGACAATAAAAGTTCCTTTGATTTGCTTGATAAATACTATGATGTGTTGCTGCTTGAAGCTCAAAGCAAAATAGTAGATAGTGCATTTATGTATCTTGAAAAGAAAAGAGAACCTAAAGAGCGTTTCTATATGCCACGCCGCAAGCAATTCTTAAAAATGGGGCTAATAGAAGCTTTGCAAGGTATGATTGATGATAAATACGATATATTGTGCGTATCATTGATACCAGGAGCAGGAAAGACGACTATTGAAAAAATGTTTAATGCTTTAGTAGCTGGCTGGTTTCCTAATGATTTTTGCCTTTTTTACTCCCATTCCGGCGACATTACACGAATGTACTATGATGGCGTATACGATATTGTTACAAATGCTGATGAATATGCGTGGAACGAAATCTTTCCTAGCCTTACAGTTACAAGCACTAACGCAAAGTTAGAACAATTTAACATAGGTAAATATAAGCCATTTCCAAGCGTACAATGTACATCTGTCGGCAGCAAAAATGCCGGTAAAGTCCGTGCAAGTAAATTTTTGCTAGTTGATGATATGATAGGCGGAATTGAGGAAGCACTTAACCCCATGGTACTTGATAAGCTGTGGGATAAATATGCGGTAGATGCTAGGCAAAGAAAAATCCAAGATACAGACGGGCATAATTGCAAAGAGATACATATTGCTACACGTTGGAGTGTACATGATGTTATCGGAAGAATACAGAATATGTACGCAGGAAACAAAAGAGTCAAGACTATTGCTGTACCAGATGTAGACCCAGTAACAGGTGAGAGTAATTTTGATTATGAGTATAGCGGATTCACAAAAGAATTTTTTGCTGACCAACAGCTTTTAATGGATGAAATCTCTTACAGGTGCTTATACAAACAAGAGCCTATCGAACGTGAGGGATTACTATTTCCAGATGATAAAATCCGCAGATACCTTAATCTGCCACACGGAGAACCAGAAATTATCACAGCTCAATGCGATACCAAGGGCAAAGGTACGGATTACTTTGTACTACCGGTATTGCAAAAACACGGAGAAGATTATTACTGCATTGATTGCGTATGTGATAACACAGCGGATTACGAAGAACAATATAGAAATGCCGCAGGAGTGCTTGTGAATAACAAGGTACAAGAGTGCGAATTTGAACGTAATGCCGGCGGCGATAGAGTTGCTATGGAAGTTAATAAGCGTGTTGAGAGTGTTGGGTGGGTGTGCAATATTACTGACACACCAACAGAAACGAACAAGGAAGCAAGGATATTCCAATGTTCCAACTGGATATTACAACATATTATTTTCAAAGACCAATCACTTTATAAGCCTAATGAACCTTACGGAGTGATGATGTCACTATTAAAGCAGTATTCAGTATCAGGTAAGAAACAATTAGATGATGTTCCAGATGTTTTCTCGAACTTTGCATTAAGAATGACAAAAGGAAATAGAATAAAAAAGACAGTAATTATGTCAAGTCCGATATAACAGGAGGATTTTTATGATAACAAAGGAAGTTTTATCACAGTATTCAGACTTACAGGAAGAAGTAAAAGAAGTTAGGCTAAAGATAGAACGGCTTGAAAAGGATATAAGCAAAATTGAAGCTGGAGAAATGGTTATAGATTCTGTTAGTGGCGGCAATGGTGGTAAACAGCATTTTAAGATTGAGGGCATACCATTTCCAGAGTACAGTAGAAAGAAAACACTTCTTTATGCTAGAAAAGCCACATTACAGTTGCTTGAAGATGATTTGTTGGAAAAAACCAATGAGGTTGAAGAATTTATTGCAAGCGTTGACGATAGTAGAATGAGAAGAATAATCAATCTTAGATTTTTAGAAAATAAGACTTGGATTCAGATAGCACATATCATAGGTGGCAACACAGAAAGTAGCGTAAAAATGGCTTTTCAAAGATTTATTGAAAAAAATTAAAAGATGTTACGATTGTGACGAAAAAATTATGTATTATTACAATGAGCAAAGCAAATTTCATAAACATGTATAATCCTTATCGAAAAGCATCGTCATTTAATTATGGCGGTGCTTTTACTATGTAACGAGGTAACAATATGATTTTTTATACAAACAAAGACAAGTCAATTATGTGTCCGAACTGCCATAAGTTTTTGACTAAGGCAGACAGCAAAGACACAAGAACACATAAATTAGCGTGCAAGCATTGCCACAAATGGATATGGTATGTGCCTAACGATGATGATAATTTTCAGATTAAGGAAATACCACAAAGCAGAAGTTCAAGCGGCATGACATTTTATTAGAGGTGTAGATAATGCAGACAGGAAGAATTGCTATTTATACAGGTGCAAAAAAAATAACACCTGACAATATAATACCGATTTTGCGTGAAGCAATTTTGGAACATGATATTAATTCCAACAGAATACAGTTTCTTCTTGATTATGACGCAGGAATACAGCCGATAGTTAGGAAGAATCCAAAGACTTACAGACCAGACATTGACTGTGAGTGTTGCGATAATGTGGCTAATGAAGTCACGGAGTTCAATTTAGGTTTTAAGTGGGGAAATCCTATAACGCTAGTCCAAAATGGCGACAATGAGGATTCTAACCTCACAGAAGCTATAGCAGAATTAAACAGCTGCTATGAATCACAGAACGCAAGGCAAAAGCAGCAGGAACTTGCTAGGTATGTTGAAATCGGCGGAATCGGATATGTTTATATTGATATAAATACAGAATACGAGGACGGAGAAAGCTATTTCACATATGACATATTAGACCCAAGAACAACATTTGTTGTAAGGTCAACAGCTTATAGTGACAAGAGGATTATTCTTGCAGGTACTTATATCAAAGACAAACATAGCGGCACAAGATATTACACTTGTTTTACCAAAGATACGAGATATGAAATTACCGACGGAATAAAAATCACTAACGGAAAAAATAAAGGGAAAACAAAATGGGGGTTTTTGGAGAGAAGCGGAGAAGAAAACCCACTGCATAAAATTCCTATTATTGAATATACAAGGTCATTTGACAGAATGGGCTGTTTTGAACGGCAAATATCTGAAATGGATAACTTAAACCTACTCATTTCAGACTTTACTAACGATGTTGAACAGAACACGCAGGCAGTATGGCACACAAATGATGTTGATTTCCCGGTTGAACAGGAAACGACAGTTGATAAAGATGGAACACCACATATCACTGAAAAAGTAAGGAAACCAAAATCTGGAGAATGGATGCAGACCTATACATCAGCAGATGGCAAAACTCCAATAGTTGAGCCACTTGCAATTAATTATGATTACACAGGTATGCTTAACAATATCCAATCAAGGCGACAGATAATCTTGCAGAAATGCAATGTTCCACAACGAAATGATAATAGCGGTGGCAGTACAGGAGTTGCAATGTCAGATGCAACAGGCTGGTCACAGGCTGAAACAGCAGCGGCAAAACAGCAATTAATTACAGACGGCTGCAAAATGGAAGAGATAAAAGTTGTTCTTGCAGCTATCAAGCTGTCAAACAATGTTAATAGCAGCAATCCATTACTTAAATTAAGGGCAAGAGACGTAAAACCTAACATTAAGCGGCAAAAAACTTATGAAATGTCAACCAAAGTTAATGCTATGGCGACATTGATAAGTCACGGATTTAGCCTTAAAGATACAGTTGATGCAATTCCATTCTTTGATGACCCTAACGATGTTGTAGCGAGAAGCGGAGAGATGGTTAAGGCATATCAAGACAGCATAATTAACAAAGATACGCAGAACCAAGCAGAGGGTGGGGATGGAGAACAATCGCCTAACAAAGACCGCACAATGCAAGACTTATCAGACCAGACAGAAAATAGTCCGGTTATAGATAAGAGCAGAACAGATAAATAAATTGATATTGAGCCACAGGGTAGAAATGCCTTGTGGCTTTTTATATGCCCTAGAGAAAGGGCAATACAAATATCGCAAGAAGTTGAGAGAACAACAAAAAACGCAGAAAGCAGAGGTAAAGAAATTATGGCAGATGTAACTAACACAACAACAGAACCAACAACTAACAATGAGCCACAGAATGAAGAACAGACACCTAGCGTAGAAGAACTTATGGCACAGCTTGCTAGTGAAAGAGCTGAAAAAGAGAAGTATAAGAATGCTTCTGATAAAGCCAGTTCAGAAGCAGCTAAGTACAAGAAAGAACTTCGCTCGAAGCAGACAGCAGAAGAACAGGAAGCAGAAGCAAAGGCGGAAGCTGAAAAGTTGCAGGCCGAAAAGTTCGAGAACATGAGTAAAGAGCTTAATCATATGAAAGCTGTCAATGCTTATCAGAAAGTTATAGGTGATGGAAAGGATATTGATTCTTTGATTGAGGCAGTTGCAGACGCAGACCATAGCCTTATAGCAACTGTAATTGCTAATGAAGCGCAAAGACAGGTTAAAGAAGCTAAGGCAGAGTGGCTTAAATCAAGACCAGCTATTAATGCGGGCGGTGGAGAAGAAAGCACGATAACACAGGAACAGTTTAACAAGATGAATTACCACGAAAGAGTGGAGTTCAAAAATAAGAATCCAGAACTTTATAAGAAGTTCACAGAGTAGAAAACGGAGGTAAATAAACTATGCCACAGACTAAGTTAGCAAATTTAGTAGATCCACAGGTAATGGCTGATATGGTATCGGCTAAGTTACCAAAAAAGATTAAGTTCTCACCTATCGCAAGAGTTGACACAACACTTGTAGGCAGACCAGGTAGTACAATTGTTGTGCCAAAGTATGCTTATATTGGTGACGCAGAAGATGTAGCAGAAGGTGTTGCTATGGGTACAACAGTACTTACAACATCTACAGCAGAAGCAAAGGTTAAGAAAGCAGGTAAGGCTGTAGAGCTTACAGATGAATCAGTATTATCTGGTTACGGCGACCCACTTGGTACAGCTATCAATCAGATTGCTATGTCAATCGCTGCAAAGGTTGATAATGACAGCTATGACGCACTTTGCACAGCACCTATTGATTACGATGGAACAGCAGCGCCTATCAGCTATTCAGCAGTTGTAGCAGCTAATAGCAAATTTGATGATGAATCAGATTCATCACTTACAAAGATATTATTCATTAATCCGGCGCAGGAAGCCACATTGCTTAATGATGATGATTTTAAGAGTAATGATAAGTACCCACTTAATGTAATTATGAATGGCACTATCGGTTCTATTGCAGGAGCACAGGTTGTTAAGTCTAAGAAAGTTAAGCTGATTAAGTATGAGCTTGATGATTCAACAGGAACAATCAATGTTGTGGCTGATACAACAAGTGAGGATTCAACTAATGTTCATCTTGACACAGCACTTGCACATACGCTTAAGTCAAAGGATAAGGAAATCAAGGTAGGTAGCAAGTTAAAGGCTGTTACAACAGAGTTCTACGCTTGCCCTATTGTTATCGTGTCAGCAGATGACCCTAACGAGGACGCAGGTGCAGATGGCGTGTCAGAGGAAGAGAACGCACTTACAATCTATATGAAGAGAAGCGTTGAGATTGAATCAGACAGAGATATTCTTGCAAAGACAACTGTTATCTCTGGTGATGAACACTATACAGCAGTCTTAAGCAATGATTCAAAGGTTGTTCTTGCTAAGTTCGGAAAGTAAGAGGTGTTTATATGTTATTAAGACGACATAAAATCAACGCCGCAAAGCAGAGCGAAGAAGTAACAGCAGATAATGTAAGACAGGAAGCTGTTTATGGAGATGAGCTTAAGTATGAGGAAGAGCAGGACAAATTCCCTGTTCAACCTACAAGCGATTACACAAAGACAGCTATTAAGCGTATGCCAACAGCGGACTTACAGACACTTGCCTTAGAACAAGGCATTGAGAATGCAATGGAGCTTACAGGAGCAGAACTTAAAGAACTGTTAATTGAGAAATTAGGATTATAGGAGCTGAAATTATGGAATACACCACATTAGAACAAGTTAAAATCAGACTTAAACAATTTCATATTGATACAGTTACAAATGATGATGAAACAACATCTGATGTGGTAGTGTTCGATAACAAAGAGGATAATCCGATAATCGAACAGCTTATTAAGCAGGCTACAGAAGAAGTAAAAGCAAGAAGAAATTACCCCGACAGTTACACAGATGAAATGATAACCGAGGACTTGAAGAAATTTGAGAGTGTTATTGTTAATCTGACTGTCTACGACCATTCACAGGCAGGCGAAAACTTTATGTCTGCTTTAAGTGAGGGTGGTGTCAACAGAACTTGGAGAAATAGAGACAGTTTGTTTGTTGGGGTATTTCCTTTTGCTAAGGTTTTATAGAAGATTGTGCGTTACCATTTTGCTGATGTCGGCAATATGGTAGCAGGCGGCACACATTAAGGGTGGTGGGCGGTGTGCCTATTAATTTTGCAGGAGATATAAAATGAAAGAACTTTTATTACAAACTTATACCATAGTATTACCGATATTACTTGGCTATATAGTTTGGCTTCTGAAACAACAGAAAAAGGACAAAGACGCCAATGGTAAAGGTACAATGTTGCTTTTGCGAGTACAGCTTATCGAATATCACGATAAGTATATGAAAATAGGTGAAATTCCATCTTACGCCTATGATAATTTTGTTGAGATGTATAACGCATATCACGCTTTAGGCGGTAATGGGATGGTAACTAAGATGTATAACGAAATACAGGAAATTCACTTAAAGAATGGAGGTAAAGATTAAAAATGGATATAACATCAGTATCAACAGTAGTTGCAATCGTTGTAATAACATATCTGATAGGTTTAGGAGCCAAAGCAATTCCACACATTAAGGATAATTACATTCCTATAATCGTAGGCGTTGCAGGCGGTATCTTAGGCGTTGTAGGTATGTATGTAATACCGGACTTTCCGGCAAATGACATTCTTAATGCAATCGCAGTAGGAATTGTGTCCGGATTATCAAGCACAGGCGTTAATCAGATTTATAAGCAGGTAAAGAACAATGCTTGACATTAATAAGCAGGCTATGAAGTATTCGCTTCAAGGACAGACAGTAACTATTTACGAAAGAGACGATGACGGCAATATTCTTTATGAGGGATATACCGACACAGAGGGCAACTTCATTCCTTATCTTGATGATGAGGGAAATAAGATACCTAAAGTCCTTGAAGAAAAAACAGGCTTTTCAGAGCCTGTGGATTTTAAAGCAAACATAGCTTTCAGCGGTGGAGAAGCACAAAGCAAAGAATATGGCTTTGATACCGCTGATTTTGACGCTATTTTGCTGACAGATAGGAATGCGTTGCCTATTCAAAAAGGCGACCTTATCTGGCTTGATAGCAAGCCTACATACACATCTGACAGTCTTGTTGATGAAACATCAGCGGATTTCACAATTGTAGGCATTAAGCCAGCATTGTATTCAGTTAAGTATATGCTTAAAGCAGTTGTAAAGTAGGTGCATTATGGCAAGACATACAATTAATATATCCTTGTCTGAAAAGTCCGTAAATGAAGCTATCAGACAGCTACAACAGTATAAGCAGAGCATACAGTATAAATGCGAATTGCTTGTTGAACGGCTAGCAGAATTAGGCGACAAAGCGGCAATTATGAGCGTTAATGAAAGTCCATTAGGTAGGACAGTAACATTGAGAGTTGATAGAAAGCCTATTCAAGATGGCTACCAAGCTATTTTAATTGCTACCGGTAAAACTGTTGAGGTAGAAGATAGAGAGCCATTTTACACGCTATTAGCGATTGAATTTGGTGCAGGCATTTATTACAACAGCGGTAACGAGAACCCAAAGGCTAATAATTTCGGCTTGGGCGTAGGAACATATCCAGGACAAATCCACGCATTCAGCGACGGTTGGTACTACTTAGGTAATGATAATCAATGGCACTACACGCACGGCGTTAAAGCTACAATGCCTATGTACAATGCCACAATGGAGATTATCAATCAGTATAAGCAGATAGCAAGAGAGGTGTTTAGTTAATGGCAAGCGCAAACGATTGGGCGATAGACCTTGAAAACACAGTCACAGCACTTGTCAAGGCTAAAACCCTAACGCAATTAAAGAAAACATACCCAAAGATAGCCATAACCAACGAGGGGGAAAACAGCGGTCAAGCAGTATTCCCAACAGTATACATTCATTTACTGCCAGCAGTAGAACAAGGACAAACGCTTGACGGACAGACAATTAACGCATTGTTAGCGACATTTCAAGTAGATGTCACCACTAACACAAGCAAATCTGATTGTCGCAAGGTTATGGCAGTAATTACAGATACATTCAAGACAATGAGATTTCAAGGCACATCAATGCCAGAGTTCTCAATCGGTAACAAAGTACATAAGAGTACCGCTAGATTCAGAAGAATGATAGCGGCAAATGACAGATTAATGTAACAAAGAGCAGAAATGCTCTTATTTTTTTGCAAATTTTTAGGAGGTAGACAAGGCAATGGCAAGTACAAGTTATCAAGCTAGGGTTATCTACAAGGAGCATAGCGAAGATGGTTTTGCAGGCTCATATAAGTTAATGGTTGCGGCTAAGTCAATTTCAGCACCAGTATCAGCACCTAACACAGTTGAAAGTACAACATTTGAAGATGATTCACAGACATTCTTAATGGGTATCAAAACATCTGACGCTAAGACTTACACAGGAAATCTTGAAAAGGCTTATTTACAGGACTTAATCAAAGCAGAGGGCAAGCAGTTAGATATTATTCAGTTATATGGCTCTGACGGATTAGGTGCGGTTGCTAAGTACGCATTTGTCGGACAGGTAACAGCAACACCTAATGATGTTTCTGGTACTGATTCAGTACTTGAAATGACAGTAACAGCAGTTCCTAATACTTCGCCTATCGAATGCACAGACAAGCTTCAAGTTGTCGAAGCTGCTGGTGGCACATTCACAGTAACAAAGGTGGGGGAATGATAAGCCAATCGACTAAATCAAAGGCTGTGTCGATTGGTGGCACAAACGCCAAAACAGCCGACTACACATCATATCTTGATGATGTAACAGAATAATTATTTTAAAAGGTAGGTGCGGTGTAAAATCCGCACCTTTCCCTATATGGACGATAGGGTGGGAAAGGGTAAAAATTATGATGAATATTAATGTAAACGGAAAAGAATACAAAGTTGAGTTCTCTTTTGGCGCAGCAGAGTGTAAAGAGATAGTGCAGAAAATGTTTTCTGTCGTTAATGGTTCTTACTTACTTGCACAGACAGATAAGAGTGTTGCACAGGCTTCCTTTGACGGATTAGCAAATATGACAGCAGATGTGCCAGAGATTTGCATTTTAGCCATTTATGCAGGTTGCATTGACAACAATCCTGTAACTATGGATGAAGCAAAGGAACTTACTAGAGCATATATTACAGAGAAGAGAAAGACAGATAAGAGTTACGGATATAGAACATTGTTTGAAGAAATCAAGAAAGCGATGGAAGATGATGGTTTTTTCGAGTTGAGCGGAATAACAGCGATGTTAGAGGAAATGGCGGACAATGTGAAAGAAGCAACAAAAGAGCAGAAGAAGCCGACAGTAGTTCCACAAGACCACAAGAAAAAGCAGACTTCCACAAAATAATCTGGGAAGAATACTTTGTCTTAGCCAGTTCACTAGGTATTAGTTATTCAGACTTTCTTAAAATGACACCTACAAAATTATTACTATACGCAAAAGGCAAAAAGATTGATAGACAAAATCGAGATGCAGAAATGTATAACTGGTTTTTTGTCTATGCAATACCGGCTATTTCTTGTGGCATTGGTGCGGCATTTAGTAAAGATACACACATTGAATATCCGAAGCAGGCTATTTTATCAGAAAAAACGGAAGAAAGCGAAGAAGATACCTACGATAAAGAGTTACAGCGAATGTTACTCAATGAACAGAAATGGGCGGCACGAGCTGAAAAGAGAGGACTACCGCCAACAATCCTATAAAGGGGGTTAAAGCGTGGAATTAGATTCATTAGAAGTCAAAATTACCGGTACTGCCACTAAAGCTATCAATTCCGTCGATAAACTGATAAATCAGCTTACAAGGCTGTCAACATCACTTGCAACTGTGAATGGTTCATCACTAAGCGGTCTTGCAAATGGTGTTAGCCAGTTAGGTTCTGCTATGCAGAATATGAACGCAGGAACAGCAGATTTTACAAGGCTTGCTAAGAACATCACAAAGATAGGTTCTGTTGATTCGGTTGCACTAACTAACGCAGCTACATCACTTCAAGCTGTCATAAAGGCAGTTGCAAGCATATCAGCTATTCCGCAAAATGCAACGCAGGTCACAGAATTTGCAAAGTCACTTGGTAAGCTAGGCAGTAAGAGCATAGAAAACGCCGTTGTAAACATTCCGAAATTGGGCAATGCTTTAAATGGCTTAATGACAACGCTATCAAGAGCACCAACAGTAAGTCAGAACGTTATTCAAATAACTAACGCATTGGCTAATCTTGCTAGTCAAGGTAGCAAGGTGGGTACTTCTTCAAACTCACTTCAAAAGTCACTGTATGGCGTGTCTACAAGTGCTAGGACAGCAACTAGAAGCAGTTGGAACTTAGCAAGTGCGATAGGTAAGTTTTATGCCACTTATTTTATGGTAATTCGTGGCAGTAAGAAACTTATAGAAGCAATTAAGTCAACAACAGATTACATTGAAGCGTTCAACTATCAAGCGGTTGCGTTTGGTAAGATTGGTTCAGAGTGGGATAAAGATTACGAAAAGTACGGATATGATAACGCAACAGCATATGCAGAGAGCTTCCAAAGCAGAGTAAACGATACTCTCGTAAAGCTGTCTGGTTTAAAAGTTAATGTTCAAGGCGGTTTGCTTGAAGAAAGCGGAGCAAAGAACTTAGGACTTAACATACAAGAAGTAACACAGTATGCTTCACAGTTAGCTTCTGTTACTAATTCGTTAGGACAGACAGGCGAAGCAACAACGGCTATAACAAAGTCAATGACAATGCTTGCGGGCGATATAAGCTCACTTTTCAATGTGGACTATTCAACAGTAGCACAGAACTTACAAAGCGGTTTAATCGGGCAATCAAGGGCATTGTACAAATATGGTATTGATATTACCAATGCTACATTAGCGACGTATGCCTATAACTTAGGCATTTCTAAGTCTGTATCAGAAATGACACAGATGGAAAAACAGCAGTTAAGAGTGTTAGCAATATTAGACCAATCAAAAGTATCTTGGGGCGATTTAGCCAACACGATTAACAGCCCATCAAATATGTTACGCCAGTTCAGCAACAATATGAAAGAGGTAGGAATGGTAGCAGGACAGCTATTTATCCCAATTCTTTCAAAGGTTATGCCAGTAGTAAACGGAGTAACTATTGTAATCAAAAGATTATTAGTCAATCTTGCTTCTTTAATGGGCGTTAAGATTGACTTTGAGAGCTTCGGACAAAGTGGCTATAAAGACACATCAGATGGCTTAGAAGATATTTCAGACGGCTACAAAGATGTAGCTGATTCAGCTAAGAAAGCTACATTATCCCTTATGGGATTTGATGAAATAAATAAATTACAGGACGATACAAGCTCAAGCAAGGGCTCAAGCGGTGGTGGCGGTAGCACTATTGATTTGACAGATGATATTGCTAAGGCGGCGGCAGAATATGAAGCGGCGTGGAATAAAGCATTTGCCAATATGGAAAATTCGGCAGTTGCTTGGGCTGATAGAATAGAAAAAGCCATAAAAAAGGGTGACTGGTACGGAATAGGTACTTACGCAGGCAAACAAATAAACAAAGGGATAAATGCTTTTCCTTGGAAAAAAACAGGAGAAGCAATTACAGAAGCTATTTGCAATGTTTTGGATTTTGCAGATGGATTTGTTAGTTCTGTTGATTGGGAACAATTAGGAAGAAATATAATAAAGTTTATTGAAGGTATAGATTTAGGAAAAATAACTGTAAAAATTTTGGACCTAGCAATTGACTTAGGAGTATCAGCAATAAAATTAATATGGGGTGCTTACCAGGAGATATACGACAAATGGGGAATTGCAGGAATTTTGGCTTCTTTGGTTATTCCGGGCGGAATTCTTACACTTAAATTTATTACGGAATTTTCAGCAAGCATAGATGATAGTAAATATGTAAAAAAAGCAAAAGATGGCATAGAAAATATAAAAATAGCTGCACAAGAAAAATGGAATGAAATTACAGATTGGTGGAATAATACAGCAATCGTAAATTGGTGGAATAATGATGTTACGCCTTGGTTTACTAAAGCGAAGTGGCAGTCACTTGGAGATAATACAAAAGATAGCTTGCAAGATAGCTGGACTTCTTTTAATAACTGGTGGAGTAGCACAGGAATATATAATTGGTGGAATAATGATGTTACGCCTTGGTTTGCTAAAGATAAATGGAACAACTTGGGTGATAATTTCAAGTCAAGTCTACAAGATAAATGGTCTGATTTTTCTTCTTGGTGGAGCACAACCGGAATTTACAATTGGTGGAATAATCACGTAGCACCTTACTTTACGGCAGATAGATGGCGTGATATGGCAGATGGAATAAGAGTAGGCATACAAGATAAGTGGAATAATGTAGTTAATTGGTGGGATAGCAAACCATCCCTTAGTGAAATTTCAGTAGCCGTTGAGAACTTTTTTTATAAAGTAAGAGATATGTGGTATAATTTCAAAGATTGGTGGGACAACTTAGGACTTAGCTTTCCACATATAAAAACGCCACATTTCGATATTGATGGCGAATTTAGTCTTGTGCCACCTCAAGTGCCCAAGATAAGTGTTGATTGGTATGCAAATGGCGGCTTTCCAAACAAAGGACAGTTATTCGTTGCTAATGAAGTAGCACCCGAAATGGTTGGTACTATGGACGGAAGAACAGCAGTAGCCAATCAACAAGAAATTACAACAGGTATTGCTAATGCAGTTTATCCAGCAGTATACAATGCGGTTGTAGCGGCTATGTCAGAAGCTAACAACAACGTTAATATAACACTACAAGGTGACGCTGATAAATTGTTTACAATGGTACAGGATAAAGCTAATAACTACACTAATATGACAGGGCAAGCAGCATTCCCTTATTAATTGACAAATAAATAATAAAAGAATATATTTAAAGTACTAAAGATAAGGGGGAATGTATATGTTAAAAAAAGGCTTATATAAAATGCTGGAAGTATTAGGAATAAAGAAAAAACAGCAACCACAAATTCAACGCCCACTAAATCCTAACTTTAAAGGAGTGTACAGAGCGACAGAAAACGGCTTAGTTGAAGTATATTGTCCAAGATGTAGCAGTTGGGACTGCTCTCACACACAGATTACAACAACTGTACCACAGAAAACTAAGACAAGATATACCGTTAATTTGAATCCGTTTAGACCGTTTACGCTGGTTAATAAGAAAGAGAAGATTAAGCAACAGGGCGGAACTTATTCACAACATAGGTTTGTGTGTAACAGATGTGGGCTGATTTTTTGGTAATACATGATTTTAATGGAGCGTATCTTTTCGGTGCGTTCCATTTTTTATTTAAAAGTGCTTGACAATTATTGCAAGGGCAGTTATTATAATAGCATAAATATTGCAAGGGCAATAATTGAAAGGAGTGATTATTATTAGTCCAGCAGGAAGACCACATAAGGAAAACCCTAGAAATGTTAATCTTAATATCAGAATAACAAAAGATGAAGCTAATCGCATTCAGAAATGCGCTGATGAATTGGAATTAACAAGAACTGATACCATTATGAAAGGCATAGGGTTAGTAGAAAAAGAACTTAAAGATAACAAAAAAGAGTAGCCACAAGTCGGTCAAAACTTATAGTGACTACTCAAACCACCAATCCGAAAGGAATTGATAAATCTATCATATCAGTTTCTTTCGGAAAATTCAAGATTATTTTCGGAGGAAAAACAAATGAGTAATGTAGAAATCGTAACAAATATTGACATAGCGTCAGAAATTGCACACGCAACAGTAACAGAAGTTTTAGCAAATATGGAAAACGAAAGAATAGGATATGTTCTCATAGGAGTTTTACAGCAGTTAGAAACTATTCAGGACAATGTTAATAATTTTGATTTAAAGGGACAGGACAAGTCTACAAAGGAAGTGGCATAATATTATTGCGTGAGGCATTGTGGGCATATACTCCCACTACGCAATAAGTTCTGTTTTGAGCAAATGATAAATTTGTAGGAGGTAAAATAATGAGTTATAATAATAATCCAACTACAAAAGATGACACTCACAATGAGATTAAGGCACCGATGAACACTAAGAATATTTGCGGCGTAGACTGCTATGAGCAGAATGGCGTTGCTTACTTAAGATTGGAAAATGTTGCTAGAGGACTTGGGTTTACCACAACTCAAGTGATTAATGGTAAGGAATATGTAAATATTCGCTGGAACGTTGTAAAACAATATCTTAATGATATTGGCTTTTTGCAGGAAGTTGCAAAAGACGATTTTATCCCAGAAAACATCTTCTACCGCCTAGCAATGAAAGCCAAAAATGAAACAGCAGAGAAATTTCAAGCATTAGTGGCTGATGAGATTATTCCGTCAATTCGCAAGAATGGAATATATGCTACTGATAATGTTATTGATGAAATACTGAATAATCCAGACTTTGGAATAGGATTATTAACAAAGTTAAAACAGGAAAGACAAGCAAGAGTTGAAGCAGAAAGAAAGAACACTATCTTAACACACGTCAATAAAACATATACAATGACGGAGATTGCTAAAGAGCTGAACTTAAATTCTGCTATTCAACTTAACAAGTTGCTTGCTGATAGAAAAATTCAGTACAATGTCAATGGAACTTGGGTTCTTTACTCACCATACAGCAGTATGGGATATGAGGAAATTAAACAAGAAATTCTTGACAGTGGTAAAGTAATCTATCATAGACGAATTACCCAACTTGGAAGAGAATTTATACTGCAATTATTCAATAATGTTGCATAAGTTTTCTTGTGAGATATAATAGCTCAAACAGAAAGAAAATTCAATAGCTGTAAGAAATTTACAGCTATAAAAAATCAGAACAAGTTGGGTAGACCTGTTCTGATTAGCACGTATGAGTGAATGTAAATTAACTCATACCAATAATAACAAATAAATAGCAAAATGACAATGACATTTCACTTAATTGTGAGGTGTCCTTTTTATGTGCTTAGAAAGTGAGGTTTTACTATGAATTTTATACAATACATAAAGCAAGCGTGGAAAGCTGGCACTAGCGGCGGCACTCCAATAAGCCCAGACAGACTTAATCATATGGAAGATGGGATTAAGAATAATAACGATATGATAAGCGAGCTGAACAACAATACAACAACAACGTACGAAAATGCTATCATAACATACGCACCTGCTTTGGCACTGGTAAATATAATGCCGGCTAAACTAACCAATACTGTAGCAATTAGGAGCTGGACAACAGTCGCAACTCTGCCTAAGGAATATAGACCGAGTAAAACTATAAAATTTCCGGTCACAGTATATAATCCGGCGGGGTTTGTGGCATATGGACAATTGGCACCTAATGGTGCATTACAAATTTATAGTGATACCGAAATTAAGGCAAATCAAGGACAAACATATTACAATTTCACTTATTTTATTTAAGCAATATGTTTATTGAAGATATTGCTGTTTAATTAACTTAATAAATAAAAATTCAAAATGGGTATTGAAATAAAATGTTAGTGGTAGGGACAACTTGAAAATATAAATATATAAAACTAAGGGAACGTATCAGAGATGATATGTTCTTTTTTGTTACCAATTTTTAGGCAGAAAGGGGCGATTGAATGATAAGTGCTGTAATTATCGAGGGAGTAACATTCCCAGTAGCATATAACGGCTACACATACAGTAGAAATAAGATATGGTCTAAAAACACAGGCAGGAACGACTATGGCGAAATGGTAGGCACAATCGTAGCTATCAAAGACAAAGTAGAGCTTCAATTACCGCCATTAACAGGAGAACAGGCATTATTGCTTGATAATGTGATTAGCGACATAGATAACCCATTCCCAACAGCACAAGTCCTGTTCTTAGGCGGTCAACAAAAGGAAATGACAATATACACAGGAGATGTGACATATCCGTATCTCACAAGAGCAAAGAATGAGGATGGATTAATAGTCGGAGCAAAATTAAGTTTAATTCAGAAATAAGGAGATTAACTATGAAAATAACAGGAAATGAAGTTTTAGCACATTATGAAGCACTTGCAAGTGTAGCACAGCTTAAAATGGGTGGCAGATTAGCAGTTGCCATTATGTCTAATATTAAGGCATTAGAGCCACATTTTAAAGCGGTAGTAGAAACGATACAAAAGATACACAAGGAAAATAAGGGTGACAACGATAAGATAAAATCAGAACTTGAAGAACTAGGAGAACAGGAGATAGAAGTATCTGAATATACGAAAGTTGATATAAGTGCATTTGATAGTTGTGAAGCTATTGAGCCAGCTAACATTATCGCACTTGGCTTTATGATTAACGATTAATCATCAGAAAGGAGCAACCTAATGAAAAATATTAATTGGGGTGCGGATTTCAACTTACTGTATGCAAGATATTACAGCAAATATTTAGTTGACGGAAAAGAATACAATCAAACACTTAATGAGTTTAAGTATAGTAATATAATCAATCCAAATAATAGTATTTCCATAGGTAACACTTGCAGTAGTAGTGTTACCTTTTCTATTTATAATCTAGAAATCACGCTTGAAAATAAGGATATAACCATTTTTGAGGGTGTTAAGGGCGATAGCGGCATTGAGTATGTACAGATAGGCATATTTACTGTAACTAAAGAAGAAAGTAACGGCGAATACACTAAGTACACAGCTTATGACAAGATGTACAAAGCTGAAAAAGGGTACTTCTCTAAATTAACTTATCCTAGTACGGACAAGGCTATTTTAGAGGAAATCTGTACAAAGCTAGGCATACAGTTAGCAACTAGCATAACAAACACGCATACAATTACAGATAAGCCGCAAGGTTATACAATGCGTGAAATGATTGGCTATATGGCTATGTTACAAGGCGGTAATGCGGCTATCAATTCTGACGGAAACCTTGAAATTAAATGGTATAAGGATAGCGGCTACGTGCTTGACGGACATCAATACTATCAGCAAGGGGTTACTTTTACCACTGGCAAGGATTTTACGATAAGGAAACTGACTTGTAACAATACAAAGTCTGGTGATAGCAAAATAAGTGAGATAACTGCCGGCGGCGGAACGACAGGGCTTAGCTTTGCTAATCCATTTATGACACAAGAAATTCTTAATGAAGTCTATAAAAAGATAGGCGGCTTTCAGTTTAGACCACTTACAGTTAAGTTTGTCGGTGACTGGCGGCTTGAAGTAGGCGACATTATAACTGTTAATAAGGGCGGCATTGATTACAAAGTGCCTATAATGCAGATAACACACGAATGTGATGGCGGCTTAATGGACACAGTTACATCTATCGGACAATCTGACACAGAAAACAGCAATATTGCTAGCGGTCCGATAACAAAGCAAATGGAACGATACTACGCTGATTTAGTCTTAATCAACAAGGCAGTTATCGAAAATGCTGATATAACTAGTGCTAATATTGAGAGTTTAAAAGCACATCAAGCGTATATCGACCAATTAAAGGCTAATAAGATTGAAACTATTACAGCAAATATTGTTAATTTGACGGCAAATAAAGCTACGATTAATGAAGCTAATATCGCTAAGTTGCAAGCAGATTATGCACAGATAGGTGTATTAAACGCAGACGTAGCAGACATTAAGACTTTAATGTTTGGTTCTGCGACAGGTAAAAGTTTAACAACAGAATTCGCTAATGCAGTTGTAAGTGTTATCGGCAATGCACAGATAAAATCTGCTATGATTGATAGTATAGCCGCAGATAAGATTACAAGTGGGAAGATTTATACAAACCTTGTTGAAATTCTAAGCGAAAGCGGAAATCTTGATATAGCTGACAATACAATACAGATAAAAGATGATAACAAGGTTGCAAGAGTTCAAATAGGTAAAGACGCTAATTCGGACTACAATATGTATGTCTGGGATAAAGCTGGCAATCTTATGTTTGATGCCTTAGGACTTACTGAAAAAGGTGTTACGAGGAAAGTTGTTCGTGATGATGTTGTTCAAGATAATGCTAATATCAATGCAAGCAAGCTGGATATTGAAACACTATTTAATGTTATCAATAACGATAACACCCATACACTTAAGAGCAATAAAATTTATCTGGACAACGAGGGGCAGACACTTAATGTCATTATGCAAGCTATAACAAGTGGTGCTGGCAAAGATTATACTCAATGGGGCGGTATGATGAAAGTTGCTAGTGATTTTATCACTAACAAGTTGTGGTGGACTGAAAATGTTGATAATGAAAGCATTAAGACTAAGTTTTCTACTGTTAATCAGAAGCTAGATAGCTACGAAATAACGTTATCTGACTTATACCAACAAACGAATGATAATTTTATGGTGTATACAGTTACAGAAACGCCTAACAAAGATAATTACCCAGCTATTGATTGGTTCATACCTATTTATCCATCAGATGATTTATTTCCAAGCGATAATCTTACTTGGACTTATAGCAATGATGAATACGCAAAATATCACGGGGCAATAGCATACAACGAAACAGCTCAAAAAACTTGGCGTTGGGTTAAAGATGATAAAGGTAATTGGGGTTGGAAAGAGGTATCTAACACACAATTAGCTTATATGCTTAATCAGAACGCTAGTCTTAAGATTAATCTTAATAGCATATCAACAGAATTAACACAGACAAAGAAAAATCTGACAGATAATTATAGTACAACAACTACTATGATTAACAAAATTACGCAGGAAATTAACGATAATGGTTCAAGTATTAGTTTGGCACTTAGTGGAACTTACGCTAAGTCAAGCGATTTAGAAAGTTATGCAACTAAAACAAGCCTTGATTTATATATCAAAAAAGACCCTAAAACAGGCGAACTTAAGAGTGCTATCGAAGCTATTGCAGATACAATAAATATTACTGCAAGGGGTGGGCTTAATTTAAGTGGCAACAGGTTTACATTAAACAGCACAAACACCAGCATTACAGCAGACGGAACTATAACTTGTAGCAATCTGATTTCAGACGGCGGAAACGTTGGCGGCTGGAAAGTGTCTAAAGATTCAATAAGTACAATATTTAAGCAGAATAATGACTTATTCAGAATTGCATTACAAATACCTGGCGATATTACACCATATGTTTTTTCGGTTTTTCACGGAACTGAAGATGAGGGATACAGCAAAAGTCCTAATTTTTATATAAGTCAGACCGGTAAACTGTATGCAACTAACGCACAAATTACAGGAAGCGGCTATTTTTCGTCTGGCACGATTGGAGGCTGGGATATCAGCAAGTCTTCTATTTATAAAGATTACGGCAAATATAGAACTTATATACAGGCACCCGCTGATTCCGAAGCTTGGGCATTCTCTTGCCAAGAAGAAAGAGATGGGGCATATTATGGTAATTGGTACGTTCGTGCGGATGGATATATGTATGCTTCTAAAGGTCAAATTGGCAATTTCTCAATTGATAATGGTATATTGTCGACATATCAAAATAATGGAATTAAAGGAATGTCGATAGACCAAAATTACATTAAATTCTATTCTTGGGTCGACGATTACGAAAATTATGTAGGTTCGATAACTACAACAAGATATTATACTAGCAATAATGAAGTAAGAAGAGCTTTAGTGCTAAATGCAGATTATGGAGATGTTGTCGGAATAAATTGTACCAAAGAGAAAACAGAAAATACGGAATACGAATTCGTTATAAGAATAAACAACGATTTAAACAAATCATTAGAGTTTTTTTCGCCCAATATTTCGATGAATGGCGGTTACCAAGACAATATTAAAAAACCAACGACACTTACAGTATATTGCTATAATCCAAATTCGGGAAAAGACACACAAAATGTCAGAATTACAAATCTAGAGGACAGACACTACGAGAACTGCGAACTGTCTGTGTACGGAAGCACCTCTATAGGATATGATTTACGATGTTTCGGGTCAATTTATGGAACAATTGCTTCTGATTCAGACGAGAACGTAAAAAAAGATGTTCATTTATTGAATTCAGAAGACTCTTCTGAATTTATCTACAATTTAAAACCTTGCGAATTTAAAATGATTAACGGTACTTCTAATCGCTATCATCACGGATTTATTGCACAGCAGGTTAAAGAAACTATGAAAGATGACTGGGGATTATTTATCGATAAAAAGATTAATAATGATAACTACGAAACACAAGTCTCAGACGAAAACGGAAATACAACTAAAGAACTAACAGCAAGATACGCATTACGCTATGATGAATTAATAGCGGATTTAGTTGCGACTGTACAATCACAGAATATGCGAATTAAAAAATTGGAAAAGCAATTAAGCAATTAAGGACATCTTCGGGTGTCCTTTTTTAATGCGAATTAGGAGGTAAAACACAATGTTAGACATCAACTCATCAATTCAAAAAAACGGAACATTATCTGTTCAAAATTCAGACGGAACACTTAAACAGGTAGCTTATCTGTCAGCTACAATCAGCGAAAGCGGCACAGTTAGTATGTCAGCTAGCTTTAATGATTTTGCGGCATACTTAGCAAATGATACAGCACTAGACAGCGAACTTAAGAGCTTTCTTGATGGCATTAAAAACACTTACAAGGCAACATACAGTACAGAAGATAACATAGCTAGTTCAGATGTAGTAGATATAACAGGAACAACAGAAAGTGAGGTATTTTAGTATGATTAAGTGCGGAGATTTTTCAGCGTGGAATGGTGTAGTTGACTGGAACAGAGTTAAGGCGGCAGGGCTTACTCACGCTATCCTTAAAGTTATCAGACGTGATTTTGACCCAGATAAGCAGTTTGAAAACAACTGGAAAGGCTGTCAGTTAGCAGGTGTGCATATTTGCGGTGTATACAACTATGTTTACACACCAACAGTAGAAGAAGCTATTGCGGCGGCTAACAGAGTGCTTGAAGTGCTTGATGGACGTAAGGTGACAGTTTGGATGGACGTTGAAGATGAATGTATGCGGAACTTAGGTTCAGGGCTTATCGACATTATCAAGGCTTACAAAGAGGTTATCGAGAGTGCAGGTTATCAGTTTGGCGTATATACTGGCTTATCATTCTATGGCAGCTACATCAAGCCTTATACAAACCCTAGTGACTTAGATTGTCCGTTCTGGATAGCACGTTACTACTTAGGCTATGATGAAATGCAGTTAAATGATGATGTTAACGCAGATAAGACACCCAGTATCGACCATTATCTTGCGGGGTGGCAGTATACTTCTAGCGCAAGAATTGACGGTGTAGACGGAGCTTGTGACTTATCAGAATTTTATGGTTTCCACAATGATGAAGATAATGCAGAAGATAACAGCGAAGAAGATAACGCAGAGGATAGCACAGATGAACACGTATATGCTACATACGCCGCTTATACCGATAGATGGTGGGGTGAAGTAGAAGATAGAGAAGATTGGGCTGGTGCAGGCGACAATAAAGCTATCACAGCACTTATTATCAAGGTTAGCAGAGGTTCAGTTAAGTACAGAGTTCATACACTTAATGGCAATTGGCTTCCTTACGTTACCGGTTTTGATTATAATGATTTCAGCAATGGCTTTGCGGGTGACCAGAAAACACCGATAGATGCCGTAGAAATTATCTACTATACACCAGAGGGCGAGCCTTGGAAGTATGCTAAGTATATGGTATCTGTATTTAACAACCGCAACTTCTATCCAGAGCAGATAGATGATGAAACATCAAACGGAATGGACGGATATGCAGGCGTTATGGGTAATGCAATCGATAAGTTCCAGTTAGTTGTCGAATAAAGTCGAAATAACACGACCGAAAGTATTTGAAATATACTAACGATAAATGTATAATAAGCTTGTCTTCGAGAAAAGACCCTTAAACATTTTCAAGTTCTGGCAGGCGATATTGTTTGATTGGCGTTGGCAATATCGCCGCTACACTTGACACGATAGAACGTGTGTTCTATAATAATCGTATCGCTATCAAACGTGCAAGGGCAAGAGAGGGGAGTGCAGGTTTATGGATAACAGTAATGAGGAAAATTACAAAGATAAGTTAATAGAACTTATAAATAAAATAGAAAATACAGGCACATTAGAGTACCTGTATTCATTCATAGAAAACTTTTTGAAGAGGTGGGGGTAAAACCCTACTTCTTTTCTTTTCGAGATAACATAACATCTATCATATCTAATATTGTTTCTTTATCTCTTTGCTCTAACATAGAAAACTTCCAAAGTAAATCAACATCTTTTTCAGCTTCTTTTGAATTATCCTTACGGATTGGCGAAACATCAAATCCCATTAGCCACGCTTCTGACACGTTCAAAGCCATTCCTAAGACAACTAGCTTTTCTTGACTAGGTTCAACTTTGCCTGATACATACTGGCTAATATCGGATTTATTCATCTTAATATTATATTTCTTACAATATGGTAATGATAAATTCAAAATATCAACTTGCTTTAACTTCCGTTCATTCATTAGCTGTTTAAGCCTATCTGATGTATTCTCTTTCATCTTAGTTATCCTCCTTTCTGTTGATAATATACCATTATTTGAACAAAAGTTCAAGATGTAAAACTAAAAAAGTAAAAAATATTGAACTTTTTATTGACATATTAATTTAATAATGCTATTATACAATCAGTTCAAAACATTGAACAAAAAAACGGAGAAAGGAGAAGAATTGGAATGGCTTTTAATTACAGCAAGTTAAGAGGTCGCATAATTGAAAAGTACGGAAGTCAGACAGACTTTGCCAAGGCATTCGGCTGTTCAGACAGGACTTTATCGCTTAAAATGACAGGCAAGCGACCTTGGAAACAGATTGAAATTTTAAAAGCAATTAAATTATTAGATTTATCAGAAGATGATATACAGGATTATTTTTTTGCTTTAGAAGTTCAAAATATTTAACTTTCAGAAAGGGAAGATATGAACGATTTGCGGATTTTCAATAATGAAGAGTTCGGAGAAGTCCGAACAGCAGTAATAAATGATGAACCTATGTTTTGTCTGGCTGATGTATGCAAGGCATTGGAAATATCAAATGTAGGAAATGTTAAGCAGAGGTTATCTGAAAAGGGTATCCATACTGCGGATACCCTTACAAAGGGTGGGACGCAGAAAATGATATTTATTAGCGAGGCTAATCTTTACAAGACAATCTTTCAGAGCCGCAAAGAAAGTGCAGAGAGATTTACAGATTGGGTTACAGGAGAGGTACTTCCGTCAATCAGAAAGACAGGCGGTTATAGTATGCCAAAGACAACCGGCGGTCAGATACAGCTTTTAGCACAGGGCTATACAGAACTTGAACAGGCTGTTAACTCTATCAAAGAAGATATGACAGAACTTAAGGATAACACACCTCTTTACGGCTGTGAGATTGATGAGGTCAAACAGCACGTTAATAGAAAAGGCGTAATTGTACTTGGTGGCAAGGATAGCGAAGCTTATAAGAACGGCAGTATTCGCAGTTCGGTATATTCTGACATATATAAGCAATTAAAACGTGAGTTTGGTTGCGTAACAACATATAAAAGCATAAGAAGAAAGTACATTGATAATGTACACAAGTTTATAGATGATTATGCGTTGCCTATGGCACTTGCTGAACAGGTAAAAGAAGCTAATGCACAGATAAGTATGAGCTTTTAAGGAAAGGAGTAAGAGTTGGGAAGACTGATTAAAGAATTAATTGCAGTTGAGAAAAAGAGAAATTCCTTGCTTGCGGAACTGAATGAGAACTTAAAGAAACTGACAAGCAAGGAAGATAAAGAGTATCAGGGTGAAGTTGGCAAATCAGCTTTTAATCTTGATTGAGCCAGTTATGGTAATGTTCCAGCATTTCCATAACACCAATTTCAACCCACGCACGTCTAATGAATTCGTGCTTTTCACCCTCATCAGCAAAGTTATTGCTATTAGCGCTTTTCATAACTTTTTGATGAATAGAAGAGTGAATGTTAGCACCATTTTCATTGACGAACTTTTTAAAATCGTTGAAGTCTTTCAAGGTTTCACCTCTTTCCTATAAAAAGATAAGAGGATTATATCACAATTTTTAAAATAAGGAGAAGTTTATGGAAAAGGAAGTACAAGCAACACCACAATATAGCATATCAGTAGAAGAACTGATTGCGGAAAGAAACAATTTAGAAGTCTCTATTGCAGCATACAAGAAAGCTAAGAGAGACAGCAAGATAGCTGAATATTTATGGATTTTATCAGCAATATTATTTATTGCGCAAATGATATTTCAGCTTATTAATTAGAAAGGAGTTTTAGCAGATTGATATTTATTATTTCTGAAAAAGGCGAACAGATTAATGAGGTAGAAAAACTTGAAATCCTGGCACACATTGGCAGAAGAACAAGTTACCTCTTAGGAAGAAATAAACATTGTGAGCCATTAAGAAGTATGGTTGTAAGAGACGTTTTAGGGCAGTTAAAGCACGAATACGGGTGTGGTTTGAGTGAACTTAAAAAGAAGTACATAGCAGACACTCACGATTTTATCGACTGCTACGAACTGCCTACAATAATGAAAGAGAGATATAAGCTATGATACAGGGATTTATGCTAGGAACGATATTCGGGATGTTTTTAGAACTGGCTTGTATCGTTCTGACAATGGCAAGGGCAAAGAGAAAAGAAAGGATTGAACAATATGAAACAGGTAAACGAGAAAGTAATAACAGTACAGGATTGCATTGATATGTACGAGAAAAAGGATATGTATACAGTTATTGACGGCGGTAAGGTTGTTGGATTTGTAGAAAAGAGAGAGGAGAACTAAAGATGAAAGAGAGAAATAATAATATTACAGTTTTTGGGTTAGTTGCAGAAGAGCCAGTTTTCAATCACGAATCAAACGGAGAGGACTTTTATAAGACTTTTATAACAGTTAGAAGAACTAGCGGAACTTTTGATACGCTGCCAGTTGTTATATCTGACAGAATTATTGATATGAAAGAAATTAAAGTAGGCGATTGCGTGATGATTACAGGACAGGTAAGAAGTCATAACCTGCACATAGGAGAAAAAAGTAAGTTAGAGCTTTTTATCTTTACTGAAAATATAGAGATATATGAAAACGAGGAAGAACTACCTTTTAATAATGATGTAGTTCTTAGAGGTTTTATTTGCAAAGAACCTATATACAGGGTAACGCCACTTGGAAGAGAAATAACAGATGTTCTCATAGCTATTAACAGAGCATATGGCAAGTCTGACTATATACCTTGCATAACTTGGGGCAGAACAGCTAAGTTCGTAGGTCACTTGCCAGTAGGAACACATATAGAAATGACAGGTAGGTTTCAGTCAAGATCTTATGCGAAGAAGATAAGCGAAGATGAAATTGAAAACAGAGTAGCTTACGAGGTATCAGTAGGCAGAGTTGAGATTATAGAGGAAGAGGAGAATGCTGATGAATAGTGATATTACTGTTTCGGAATTAGCTAGTATGGCAGCAGATAATGAAAAGCGTTGTCAAGTATGGCATCCAGTTCAAGGCGTTATCTTTGACGGCACATTTGATGAACTTGACAGACGGCATTATCTTGCGGATAAGACAGTTGATAACTTCTCAATAGAAGATGATGTGTTCATTATGAATATATAAATAAGGAAAGGATATGTTTATGGAAAGAGCAGTTTTAAAAAAGGTAGTGCTTGAAAACTTTATGTGTTATGCACACGCAGAGTTTGATTTTTATGCCATTACAAAGATTATGGCTAAGAATGGCAAGGGCAAGTCAACTATTGCCACAGCTTATCTGTGGTGCTTGTTTAACTGTGATTATGAGTTAAAGGATAATCCGGTTGTCAGACGAGAGGTTGACGGAGTATCAGTTGATGATATGGATACAAGTGTTGAGCTTACACTTGATGTTGACGGAAAAGAAGTAACTATGAAGAAAGTGCAGAAGCGTACTTACAGCAAAGATGGCAGCAGTTATAAGGACGATAACAAGTATTTCATCAATGATGTGCCTAAGACATTAAAGGACTTCAATGCGTACCTTGATGTTGATATGAATGTATTTAAGATGTGCAGTAATGTAAATGCTTTTCTTAATCAGAAGCCGGCTGAAATGCGTGAATACTTATTCGGACTTGTAGGAGATGTTACAGACCTTGATATAGCTTCACAGAAAGCTGAATTAGCCGAGTTAGTTCCTTTGCTTAATAAGTATACAGTTGAAGAATTATCCGCTATGAATAAGGCTACAAAGACCAAGATTACAAAGGATTTGCCTATTCTTGACGGACAGATTAAAGAAAAGGAAAGAGATATACAGCTTAAGCAGACTATTGAAGTATCTGACCTTGAATTACAGAAAAATAGCCTTAAAGTACAGATTGCTGATTGTGTGGCAAAACAGACTGACAATGACAAGCTGATGGCTGAATATGACAAGGCTAGTTCGGATATTCTTAATCTTAAGTTTGAACTTAGTGATATGTCACGCAAAGCTAATGAAGAAAATATCAAGGCTAGGAGAAAACTTGAATCACAGATTAGTAACCTTAATTATGTGATTGAGGATAGCAAGAAGTCAATCAGCAACGCAGAAGATGTTGTTAGTTTTGATAAGGACAAGATAGCTGAATATCAGAAAACGCTTGATGATAGCAGAACCGAATGGAAAGCTGAAAAAGAGCGTGTATTTGACGAGAATAATCTTATTTGCCCTTATTGTAAACAGGAATACCCAGAGGAAAAGAAAGAGAAACTAAAGGCAGATTTTAAGGCACATAAAGAAACTGAACTTAGCAGAATTACCGATAAGGGCAACACAGCTAAGAAAATGCTTGATGAAATCAAAGGATTGTTAGTTGAAGCTGAACAGGAATTGGCTGACAGAAAGCAGAAGTTAGAAAAGCATTTAGTTGATTTAGCAGACCTTGAAAAGCAGTTAGCAGAACTTCCACAGGAAATTGATGTATCAGCTACAGAAGAATACAAGGCACTTGAACAGCAGATAGCTGAAAAGGAACAGGCTATGCACAAGGCTAATGATATTTCGGCAGTTAAGGCAGAATTAAAAGCACAGGAAACAGCTTTAAGGCAGCAGTTAGCAGAATGTGAAAGCCAGATTGCAAAGTCTGATACGGCAGCAGATGAACAGCGACTTGAAGAATTAAAGCAGACAAGGATTGATTCTGAACAGAATAAAGCTAATGCCGAGAAGATTCTTGATTTACTTGATGAACTGGATAAGGCAAAGAACGAAGCCTTAACAGAAGCAGTAAACAGCCATTTTGGGTTAGTTAAGTGGCAGTTGTTTACTTATACAAAGTCTGGTGGTTACAAGAGCTGTTGCATACCTACTGTTGACGGAAAGAGCATTTTAACAACTATGTCTAACAAGGGCAACAGGATTTTAGGTAGAGTTGATATTTGCAATTCTATTCAGAAGATTAGCAGTATATCAGTACCTATTGCTTTAGATGATTCTGAAAGCCTTAGTGCGGATAACCAGAAGAAAGTTGCCGAAATGATAGATAGCCAGTTGATTATGCTGATTGTGAATGATAGTGAGAAATTAGAGATTGTGGAGGGGATAATATGAAGCTCTATTTTTATAAAATAAATACAGATGAAAGATATGGAAAAGTAGGAATTACAGTACAGGTTTGTGAAGCGGAAGAGAAACCTAAGACATACAAGTCTGCTGATAGAATTTTTCCAAACTACTTAAGTATAGTAAGAAAAGATGAAGAAGGGCAGATATTGCATTTTGATTGTCTATTCCTTACAGAACCTAACTTTGAGTATGCCAAGGAGAAATTTAAGAAGCAGGCAGAATCAAGGGTTGCACAGGCAAAAGAAAAACTTGAAAGAGAAGAAATGGAATTGAAGATAGTCGAAGAAAGTGAGGATTAATTATGGCAGAGAATACAGCAGTTGCAGAAAAGAAAGCATTTACCACTTCCTTGAGTGAGTGGAGCAATACAATGACAGGGCTTATCATCAACGATTATAAGGCTGTTGGAATGGATATGGACGATTATGCAAAAGAGTGTGCTATGGAAGCTATGACAAGCATATTTAATCTTGTTAAGAATGACCCTAAGATTGATATGAGAAACCTTGATACAAGTAATTTAAGGGGCATTGTTAAGCGTTGTGCAAGTCTTAAGTTAAATGCTAGTGCATATCCAAGAGAGTGCTATTTTCAGTTAAGAAATGTAAAGGTGGGAACTGACCCACAGACAGGCAAGGATATATGGCAGAAACAGGTTGAAATGGGAATCGAGGGTACAGGTTATGACTCTTTGCTCGCCAACTACGGAAAAGATGTTAAACAGGTATATCCGTATTGGGTAATTAAAGAGGGTGACAAGTACATACCGCCTAAACATAAAGGACTTACAGTTACAGAGCCGGAGTGGGAAGAAAACGGATTATCTGATAAAGCGGTAAGAGTTGTATATCCTGTTAAGCTATTAGACGGCACAGTAACATATCTTTCTGCTGATAGAGACAGTGTTAAGGTAAATCTGTTAGCACATGTTAAGCAAAACATAATGAATGAGACTTTTGGTATTTGTGAGGATAGATACCACGCAACACCAAAGCAGAAAGCAGAAATTAAGGCTAAGAAAGACGAGATACTTAATGCCTTAAGAGCGTGCAAGACAGTAGATGAAATGCTCGAATGTGAGCTTGCAAGACCCTTTATAAGCGGTGCTTGGCTTGATACTCCGGAGAGCATGATACAGAGAAAAATGTGTAACAATGCAACAAGAAAATACCCTAAGAACTATGACCCAATGGCACGACAGGCACAGGTTGAAATGGACGAGGTATATCAAGTTGCACAGGCTGAAATTGCCGAAAATGCTAATACTGTTGAGTTTATAGAAGATAAGGCAGATGTAGTTGACACCACAGCCACAGAAGTAACCGAAAAACAGGCAGAAGATAGCACATTACCACCATTTATGCAGAGCGAGGAGAACTGATATGAGAGTAATTTCACAGGACGGAACAATGGATTTTCCGTATGAAATAAGCACGATTTTCATTTACCCAAGAATTGAAAATGTCATAGCAATACAGCCTACTGGAGATAGCGAGATTTCGATAATTGGTAGATACTCGAGTAAAGAAAAGGCACTTAAGGCTATGGAAATGCTTAGAAAAGTGTATGAAAATAATGTGTTTTATCATTGCACAGCCAGTTCAAAGCGTTTTGAAGAAGTACAGCGTATTTTGAGTGAGGAACAATTCCGGAAAGCTACAACAGAGTACTTTCAGTTTCCACAGGATGATGAAATCGAGGTGTGAGTATGAAATTAAAATGCTTAGGCTCATCGTCAGCCGGAAATTGTTATTTATTAACTTCCAACAGTGGAGAAACACTTATCCTTGATTGTGGAATACCAATTAAGGAGATTAAAAAAGGCTTGAATTGGAACATTAAAGATGTTGTGGGTGTGTTATGCACCCATAAACACCTTGACCACAGCAAGTCATTAAAAGATTTTGAAACTATGGGTATTCCTGTATTTGTACCATACATAAGCAAAAAACCTATGAAAATTGGTAATGGAGATTTTAGAGTACAGGCATTTGACCTAACAGCAATAGACGGAAGCTGGACACATACAGACGCAAATGGCGAACCTTGCCCGATATATGGCTTTCTGATTACTCACAAGGAAATGGGAAGAATGCTTTACATAACCGATTGTGAGGTTGTTAAGTGGAAGTTTAAAGACATAAACCACATTCTCTTAGGTGTGAATTACGACAAGGATTTAATCGACAGGGATAACACAGGCAAAGCTAATCACGTTTTTAGAGGTCACTTAAGCATTGACACGGCTTGTGATTTTGTTAAGGCAAATTATTCAGATAGCTTGCAGAATGTCATAATGTGCCATCTATCAAGTGAAAATTCTGATAGAGATAGTTTTATCGAGAAGATGAAAAAAGTTGCCGGAAACGCAAATGTAGATGTTGCGGCAGCAGGGAAAAGTTGGGATTTGAAAAATCCTAGTGAGTGTCCGTTTTAGAAAGGAGCAGTAATGGAAAGATTAACAGAAAGAAATCCATTATGGATAGATGATGAACTATGGGAAAGTGCTTGCGAGCCAGACTGTGAAGAAATAGATGCAGTATATCGAAAACTAAAAGAATACGAGGACTTAGAGGAACAGGGCAAACTAATCAAGATACCGCTTGAAGCGTACTGCATTGTGGATTTTAAAGTACGAAAAGGCTTTGTATTAGAAGAAACATATCATATGGATAGAAAACCTTTGTTGGTTGTTCGATATGATGATAACTCTCTCACAAGCCATTGCGGATACTTAGGAATTTCAGTATTCCTCACAAAATCTGAAGTAGAAGCAAAACTGAAAGAATTGAGAGGTGGAGAAAATGAAAGTAGTAATTGACATACCTAAAGATTTCACAGGAGATTATATTGTTGACAAATTCAAAGATTTCTTTTCAAGGGTTATCGCGGATATTGATGATTATAAAGGTATGCGTGGTAGATATGAGAAAGAAATTGCTGAAATGTTTTTAAAGGCATTTGATGATAGCGAAGAAAAGATTTCTTGTAACTGCCAGCACAACAGCAATTCAAGAGATAATGAGCCTTTTTGCAGATGTGATAGCATAACAGCAAATATGAATAAAGCTAAGGTCGATAGCTTGGAAATAATCGCACGAATGCTAGACGATAAGCCTTATTATGAATTGAAGTACAGGCTGGTTGGTAAAAAGGATTATTCTATCGGATATAGTTCTTACGATTTAAAGTCGGTATTAAGTGACATTGATATATATTTTGAGATTGTGGAAAACAATAGAAAGGAGAGAATTGAGAAAAATGAAAGTAGTAACAGTTAGTGATTTGATAAAAATTCTTGATACAAAGGAAAATAGATATGGGGCTACAGGAAAACCGAGAATATTGAATTTATCTTTAAATGGCAATTTTGCCGGCAGTATTGAATCTGTAAAGTTAGATGGTTATGGAGATGGGCTTATTACAGATGTAACGATGGAGATTACTTCATCTAAATTCACAACAACCAATGCCGACAGAATAAGGAATATGTCGGATGAAGAATTAGCAGAGTTTCTTGTCGGATTTAAGAACACATTCGGTGAAGAATACGAGGGAGAAGCTAGTTGTATGGATTGGCTTAAATCAGAAGCAGAATAGGAGAGAATATGGCAAAGATATTTAGGTTTAGCGGCTATTTAGTTTCCAATCGTGAAAATATTTCACTCGAAGATATATATGATGATATAAGTGATGTAGGATATGCCGAAAACTGGCAACAGTTACATATCGAACAGTCGGAAGAATTTAATCTTGATGGCGAAGATACGCCAAACTGTGACCTTGCGTTACTCACAAGGCATTTTAAGGCAGATAACATCAGTACAGAATTTGACAGACCTATTCCGCAGAAAGGCGAGAAATATAAGCATTTCAAGTTAGGCAAGATTGTTACTATTATCGGTATTTCAAGACACACAGAAACAGAAGAAATATCAGTTGTATATGAATATGAGGGACATATCTGGAACAGACCTCTTGAAATGTTTATGAGCGAGGTTGATAAGGAAAAATATCCTAATGCAGAACAGAAATACAGATTCGAGTTAGCAGAAAGTGAGGAAAAGTAATGAATCGTGTAATTTTATGTGGAAGAGTCGTTAGAGAGCCAGAGATTAGATATTCACAGACAGTAAACGGAAGTATGGCAGTAGCAAGATACACATTAGCCGTTGACAGAGCTTTTAAGAAAGAGGGCGAACAGGCAGCAGACTTTATTAACTGCATTGCGTTTGGCAAGAATGGAGAGTTTGCAGAGAAGTATTTACATCAGGGAACTAAGATTATCGTTGAGGGCAGATGGCAGACAGGCAACTACACTAACAAGGACGGACAGAAAGTCTACACTAATGATTGTGTTGTTGAAAGACACGAATTTTGCGAAAGTCGTGCTAATCAGCAGAATAATAATAACAATGGAATTATGGGCGGCAATGCTAGTTCAGACAGCTTTATGTCAATTCCAGACAATGTAGCTGATGAGGGATTACCATTTAATTAAAGAGGTGTGAGTATGACAGAGAATGAAGCAGTAGAAGCAATGCAGTTTGATTTAAAAATAGGCGGCGAAATACATTCTCAGGTATTGCGCGATGCTGTTGATGTTGCTATACAGGCACTTGAAAAGCAGATACCAAAGAGACCTATATTTAACCATAACCTTAGTGATACTCTTTCTTTATTCCATTGTGAATGTGGAAACGCAATTAAAGTTAGTCACGATATAGGAATAATGAATAACAACAATGCGCCAAATTACTGTAGTAAGTGCGGTTGTAGGCTAGATTGGAGTGATGAAGAATGAGATTAATTGACGCAGATAAACTAATTGAGGATATTCACAAAAGAAATTATATCGATAAGGCTTTATCTGAAATACTTGAAACTATCATTAATGAACAACCAACGGCTTTTAGTATGGGGGCTAAACCTATTGATAATTTTGTAAATCCTTTTGAAGCGAAGGCAGGTGATAATTCTTGAATTATCAGAACATAGCAAGAGCCAAGGCGATTGAACAGGAAAATAAAAAGCGACTATTGAAGCTGAATCCAAAGCTGAATGACAGGAGTGGGATTTACTTCCTACTCCGAGAAGATGAAAACGGATTTAAGTATGCTTATATCGGACAGGCGGTACATACACTTAGCAGATTGGCAAGCCACCTTGTAGGCTATGAACAGCATATAGACCTTAGTTTGCGTAAACACAAACTGTACAACAAAGAGAGAAATCCTTATGGTTGGCGAGTTGAATTTCTGAATTTCCCCGAAAGTCAGCTTGACGGAAAGGAGAAGTATTACATCAAGCTATATGCTGATAAAGGTTATCAGCTTAGAAATGTCAGTTTAGGCGGTCAAGGGGAGAATCGTGCTAGTGGTTCAATAGGTGAGAGAAAAGCCCCTAAAGGCTATATGCAAGGCATACAGCAAGGCAAAAAGGTGTTAGCAAGAGAATTATCCTCTATCGCTGAAAAGCACCTTATAATCCGCTTAAAGCCCGAAAAAGAGCATAACAAGGTATCGCAGAAACAGTATGAGAAGTTTATGGATTTATTGAAAGTGGGTGAAAGTGAATGACAAAAGCGGAAGAACTTTTAAACAAGGCAAAAGAAAAATACGCAGAGGGAGAAAAATACAGAAAGCTTGCCAATAGTTATTTTGAAAGTTGTAGGGAATATACGATTGAATACAGGGTGGAAAGTGTAGATAGGGTTTTGGATTTTATTCGTGATGAATACAGAGCCGGCAGAATTTGCAACCTTGAAATACTATTGTGTCATTGCCAAAACAAGCTGAATGGAAATATTGATGGAACGGAATTAGACCTTGATGAGCATTTAAGAGGAGTTCCTTTTGAGAAAGTGGGTGATTCGGAATGAATGATTGCAATGGCTGTAGATACGAAAACAGCACAGATATAGAGGTGCATTTAGAATTTTGTACGAATTGTAAAAGAGCCTATTCCAATGAAGAAGATAGGGAATTTCACGAAGATAAGTATAGGACTATAGACTAAAAATCAAAGAAAGGAATAGGTTGTCGCGACATAAAACAGAGGTTTCCTTTTGGTAGATTTAGAATGTATAAAAAGAAAATTAAATGCGAGATATATCGTGATTCAATGCAGAATTACAAGAAATATGCAATACCGCCAGCACAGTTGATTATAGCTGATGTTCCTTATAATGTCGGAAACGACTTCTATGGCAGTAACCCTATGTGGTACAACGGTGGCGATAACAAGAATGGAGAGAGCAAACTTGCAAAAAAGGCGGCTTTTAATTCGGATTTTAATTTCAATCTGTATGAATACTTCCATTTTTGTTCAAAGATGTTGAAAAAAGAGGACACAAAGCCTATCGCAAGGGGCAGAAGTAGTAATAGTCCTTGTATGATTGTATTTTGTTCATTTGAACAGTTGTCAACATTGATTGCCGCCGCAAAGAAACACGGATTTGTTAATTACATACCGCTTGTATTCTGTAAAAATTACAGTCCACAGGTGCTTAAAGCTAATATGCGTATCGTAGGTGCTACGGAATATGCACTTGTACTGTACCGAAATAAGTTACCGAAATTCAGAAATGGCTTGCAGATTGATGAAAACGGAAAGAATATCAGAGGTACAGGACATATGGTATTTAATTGGTTTGACGGCGGTAATGAAGCGGAATGGGGCAGAACTTACTATAACAATGGTTCATATATGATGTGGGAGAAAGACGGAAAAGATGTACCGAAAATTCATCCGGCACAAAAGCCTGTAGCAGTCCTTAAAAAGCTGATTGAGATTTTTACAGACGAGGGAGATGTTGTTATTGACCCTTGTTGCGGTAGCGGTAGCACGCTAAGAGCCGCCGCAGAACTTGACAGAAGTGCATACGGATTCGAGATTGACAGAAACTTTTACGAGCGTGCAAAGAATGAAATGCTTGTATTTGAAAAGGACAGTCAAATGAATATAAGCGATTTTATAGGAGATACAGTATGAAAGACGAAACAAAGCAGGAAATACAGATTTTGCTTGACCTACTCAAAGGCAGTCTTACAAGAAATGGTGTAAGTATGGCAACCGACAGAGAGGGCAACTTGATGTTCTTTGATACATCTGCCTATGTTAGAAGTAAAGGCAAGGAATTTGACGGATTCAGAGTTAATATCAACGATTTAGTAAAGTAACAATGTGACAGAACTTGAAGAGGTAATTATGGCAGGCAATTTTATTAAAATTGACAGAAAGATTTTAAAGTGGGAATGGTGGAGTGATATTAATACATTCAGGCTTTTTATGTATATGTTGATAAGCGCCTATTGGAAAGACGGAAATTATAAAGGCAAGATGATTGAAAGAGGGTCTTTCCCATCTTCAATATCTGAATTATCAAAAGAAACTAATTTGTCTGTAATGGAAATTCGTACCTCACTAAAACACTTACAATTAACAGGCGAGATAACAAGCAAAGCAACAAACAAATTCACGATATTTACTGTGGTTAACTACAATTTGTATCAGACGGATAACAAGCAAGATAACAAACAAATAACAAGCAACTTAACAAACAATCAACAAACAGATAACATTCTATTAACAAACTCTATATTAAAAGAAAGTAAGAATGAAAGAACAGAAGAAATTAAAGAAGATAAGAATATGGAAAAAGATATTACTAACGTAATATCCAAAAAGAAAAGTTATTATCCAGATGATGAATTACTTGATGAAGCATTTAATGAGTATGTGACAATGCGTAAGAGAATTAAAAAACCTATATGTACCGACAAGGCATTACATAGGGCTATGAACACTCTTGAAAAGCTGTCAGGTGGAGATAATGACTTGGCTGTTAAAATTCTTAATCAGTCAGTAGACCATTGCTGGCAAGGACTGTTTGAGCTGAAAGAAGATAATTCTAATAAGCAAGGCAAGAAAAATGTATTTGATGAATGGAAAGAGGCGATAGAATGACAAAAGAACAGGTTGGCAAACTTTTAATGACAATACAGGCTTATTATCCCAACTACAATCCGCCAGATAAAAAAATTGCTATTAACGCTTGGTATGTAATGCTTGCTGAATATCCAGAAGATTTAGTTTTGCAAGCATTAAGAGCTTGTATTGCAACTAACACTAGCGGTTTTGCACCAGATGTAGGGCAGATAACGAGTAAGATACAAACTATATCACAGCCACAGGAACTTGACGGAATGGCAGCTTGGGGATTAGTCAGTAAAGCATTAAGGAATGGCACATATGGGGCGGTTGAAGAATTTAACAAGCTACCGCCATTAGTCAGACAAGCAGTTGGTATACCAGACAACCTTAAAAACTGGGCGACATCAGATTATCAGACGATAGAAACAGTAATACAATCGAATTTTCTAAGAACCTACGAAACAGTTGTTAAGCGTGCGAATGAAATAAATCGTATGCCAGACAACATTAAGTCACTTATCGAAAAGACGAATGCAAATTCGTATAAGGCTCAAATCGAGCAAAAATTCCAAAGAGATATAAATACATTACAAATTAAAGAAAATGCCCTTATCGGTCAAAATACAAACGCAGAAGAATATATTGAAGCACCTAAAGAAGTACAAGATAGAATTGACAGAATGAGAGGTTGATTTTCAATGGAGACAACGCCAATTAGCCCGCAGAAGAAATTATATAATTACCGCCGAGAGAATGGATTGTGCCCTAAATGCGGCAAGCCGCTTGATAGAAAAGGCTTTTATTGCGAAGAATGTAGGGAGAAGCAAACGGCTTACAGCAGAGAAACTAGAGAACTTTGCAGGCAGTTTAAAATCTGCCCGGAATGTCGCAAAAATAAACTTGTGGGTGATGAAAAGATATGCCCGGAATGTTTAGCTAACAAAGCTGAATATAGAGCTAATCACCCATTAAGTGATGATAAGAGAAGAGAAAATAACGAAGCGTTTAAACACTATTCAAAAAACTTATATGCTGAACGTAGAAAAGCTGGCATATGTGTTAGATGTGGTAAGACTAAAGCTGTTAAAGGCAAAGCGAAGTGTTTTATGTGTCAAAGTAAGGATAATGCTATTCACAGGAAAAGAACTGAAAATAGGCAAAATATAAAAGAATATCGCAAAGAAAATCACTTGTGCTATCGTTGTGGAGAACCTATTGACAGACCACAAGGACAATTATGTCAGAAATGCTGGCAGACAGACTACGAAAGGGGTAAAAGCCTTAAGAATGATAATAGCAAGCACTACTGGCGATATGACAATCAGTTTCTAAGAAAGAAGTGAAAATATGAGCAAGGCAGAACAGAAAAAGTTTAAGGAACAAATGTTGCGTGTTCAGATGAACAGAATTAGCAATGAACACCAGAAGAAAAATTTTGAATCAGCATTGATATTAATTATGTGGGTACTACATGATAAGTTCGGTTTCGGACAGCAGAGATTAACAAAAGTACAGAGAGAACTTAAAGTACTTATAGATAACTATAATGACGGATTATTCACAGCGGAAGAGCTTGTTAATCAGTTATACGAAGAAACAGGAATAGAACATATTAAGTTTAAATAAGGAGATTGGCTTATGAAGTTTTCAGAACTGACTAAGCCGGAACTTGATGAGATAATTAAAAATGCCAATTTTACAGAAGAAGAATTGAGAATATTCAAGTTACTATCACAAGGCAGAAGCATTACAGAAATTGCTATGCGGCTGTCCGTGTGTGATAGAACAGTCAATCGCAAGATAAACAAAATTAAAAAGAAAATAAGTAAGTTGGAGGTTATAAATGATTAGGGTTACTCAAAATGGCGAAGACGTAAAAACAGAAAACATAACTCTTTCAGACAGCTTACTAAAGATAATTGCAGAGATAATTGACAACAAGTAAATATGTGTTACAATGTGCCGTAGAACGTGATAAATGCGGCACATTTATTTATATTATAAGGAGATAAAATATATGGAATGTGTTGCTTATATGAGAGTATCTACTGAAAAACAGGCTGTTGAGGGCAATGGACTTGATAGCCAAAAAAGAGACATTGAAAATTATTGTAGGAAAAATGAGCTTGTAATAACAGATTGGTATATTGACGATGGTTACACAGGTACAAATATGGATAGACCGGAACTTCAAAGACTTGTGAATGATTGCAGCCGTAAAAGAGTAAGTTGTGTTGTTGCTTTTAAGCTTGACAGATTATCAAGAAATATGATTGATGGGATATATCTTATTGAAAAAGTATTTCAAAAATATAATGTTGTGTTTAAATGTGTACACGATAGTGTGAATTATGACAGTCCGATGGAGCAGGCATACACACAGATGATGGCTGTTTTTGCGCAGCTTGATAAAAATACTATGATGTTGCGTATGCGTGGCGGTATGCTTGAAAGAATTAAGCAGGGTTACTGGATGGGTGGTGGCAATTTGCCTTACTGTTATTCCTACAGCAAGGAGCAAGGCATATTAATACCTATCCCGGAACGTGCAGAACAGGCAAGAAAAGGCCTTGAATTGTTCATATCTGGCTATTCAGATGCGAAAATTAAAGAAATTTGTGGCTTTAAGTCTGAACTTGTTACTAGAAACATTTTGACCGGCGTTGTAAATATCGGAATGATACCTTACAAAGGCAAAATATATCAAGGAAAACACGAACCTATTTTTGATAAAGATAGGTTTAATCTTGGATTAGAACTAAGAAAGTCAAGGTGTTCAGCAAAAACTTACTGTATAACCGAACCTAATTTACTGACCGGATTATGTTATTGTGGCATTTGTGGCTGCAAAATGCGTTATCAAAAATGGGGTAGTGAAAAGCATAAGATTTATTGCTGTTCAAGAAATAAATCACTTTCATACCTGCCTAATTATAATGCAAGCTGTAATAATTCGCTTGAATGGGCGGACGAGATAGAGAAACAAGTAGAAGAAGAAATTCTTAAAATATCGCTTGATTTATCATCATACAAACCAAAAGAAAAGGCGACAAAACTTGAAATTATGCAATCGCAGCTTGAAAAGGAACAGATTAAGCTAAAAAGATTATACAATCTGTATGCTGACGGAAATGATACTGTCTTAGAAATGATTAAAGAACTGGAAGCACAGATTAAAGAAATGAAATTAAACATTACTGCTGAAAGCAAAAACGCAATCAATACGCAGAAAAAGGAATTTGTTTATGAGAACATAAAAAAACTTGCCGACATTTGGGATAAGGTCGACAAGAAACAAAAGAACTTGATACTAAAGACTATAATTGACAAGATAGTAATTGTCAATGGAAATATTGAAATACAGCTTAAGAATTTTTAGCATAAACTTAATGCAGTTCCTATAGCATATAGGAAGTGCTAATGCCGCATTTATCACGTTTTACAATTATATAATTTCAGCATTGTCGCTTATATGTCGCACATATGTCTATTATGTGTCGCTATAAGTGATTTTTTTTATGCAAAAATGTAACTAGAAAGAGAGGTAATGCGAATGTTTTCTGATGAAGTTAGAGAAAAAATCTTAAGCAAAGAAGAATTACAAAAACTTGACTTAGTGACATTATCTCTTGTTATCCACGCAATCGAGGAAGTTTTAGAGGAGGCAGACAATGAACAATCCTTATCAGCAACCGATTATGAGTAATTATGTACCTCAATATGGAGCATATCAATATAATCCTATGGCAAATATCCAGAGATTTCAGCCGCAGGAGCAGATACAACCACAAGTCCAACAACCTATGCCACAGCAGATAGTAGGCATTAACGGAAGAATAGTACAGACAGTTGAAAATATTAATGCAAATGAAGTGCCTATGGATGGCTCAATGGCATTTTTTCCAAAACAGGATATGTCGGAAATATATGTTAAGGGTTGGAATGCTGACGGAACAATTAAGACGGTTGTGTATAAGCCTTATACAGCCCCTAAAGATAATCAGACAGTAAATTCTATGGCTAATACAGAAAACGCTAAATTTACCCTATCAGACGAAAGCACACAGCTATTTCTGAATAAGTTTGAGGAATTATCGGAGAAAATAGGGCAGTTGGAAAATAGATTTGATAAATCTTTAGGAACACAGAGAAAAACATCAAGAACTCAAAGTAAGGGCGGTGATGAAGAATGAATCAGCAGTTAATTCAAACTATAAATCAACTTAAGTCAATTCGGAATCCACAGCAAATGGCAATGAATTGTTTACAACAGTCGGCACAGCGTGGAAATCCTATGGCAAAAAACTTGCTTAATCAGATAAACAGTGGAAACACGCAAGGCGCAGAGCAAATTTTAAGTAATTTTATGAATACACAAGGAATAAACCTTAATGATATTAAGGGTATGATGAATTAGGACATTTTGGGTTGTGCGCACATAATGACCGGTTATCCCATTTGTTAATAAAATAAATGGAGGTAAACAAGATGTTTAATTCAAACGGAGTTAGTCTCGCAGATATTGCCGCAGTAACAGGCAATAATCGTAATAACGATGGTATGTGGGGCGATGGTGCATGGTGGATTGTAATTCTCTTAATCTTTGGCTGGGGCAATAACGGCTGGGGCGGTTTCGGTGGAAATGGCAACGGCGCAGGCTACACTGATTCAGCTATACAAAGAGGTTTTGACAATCAGGCAGTTATCAGCAAGTTAGATGGCATTTCTAACGGACTTTGTGACGGCTTCTATGCTATGAACAACAGTATGCTCACAGGCTTTAATGGTATTAACACAAACATTATGCAGACAGGCTATGGCATCCAGCAGGCTATTAACGCTGATACAGTTGCTAATATGCAGAATACAAACGCATTACAGTCACAGCTTGCTAACTGCTGCTGTGAAACAAGAGAAGCCATTCAGGGTGTAAACTACAATATGGCTACACAGACAAACGCATTACAGAACACAATGTGCAACAACACAAGAGATATTATCGACAGCCAGCAGGCAGGAACGAGAGCTATCCTTGATTTCTTAACAAATGATAAGATAGCAACACTTACAGCAGAGAACAACGATTTACGCAGAGCCGCATCGCAGGATAGACAGAATGCACTTCTGACTACTGCAATGTCAGCACAGACAAATCAGATTATAAATGCTGTAAATCCTACGGCTATTCCAGCTTATGTTGTGCCTAATCCTAATGCTTATGCATATGGCTGTGGCTGCAACACCGGCTGTAACTGCTAAAACTGAATAATTGAGTATCTTAATTGAGTTTAACTCGATTATGTCTGCTAAGCAGTATTACTTATAACCAAAGGGCAGACTATAATGTTTGCCCTTATTTTTATGGAAGAGAGGTAAAAATAATGGAAGTAACAGGAATTGCATTACAAACCGTTGCCGCTGGAGAAGATGTGGCATTTACAGAAACAGCAGTAAACGGAACAAAATGTATCGTACACAGACAGGGAAGCGGAATTATCAAGTTAAGAGGTATCACCAATCAGTGTAAGGCTAGATTTTTAGTATCGTATTCCGGCAACATTCAGATTCCGACAGGCGGCACGGTTGGAGCTATATCACTTGCTATTGCAGTAGACGGAGAACCTTTACAGTCAACACGAATGATTGTAACACCGGCAGCAGTTGAGAATTTCTTTAATGTATCAGCACAGGCATACGTTGATGTGCCTTGCGGTTGTTGCAGTACCGTAGCGGTGCAGAATACATCTACACAGGCTATTGAAGTACAGAACAGTAATTTGGTTGCAGTAAGGGAGGCTTGATATTATGCATAAATGGGCTAAACAGATTATGGAATGTGTCAAGGCTAAGGTTGAAGCAATCGGATTAGATAGCTTTGAGGGGCAGAACCTTGACGATTTAAAGGATTTTACAGAAATAGCTAAGAACATAGCTTGCTTTGACAAAGATTACAGAATTGTTGAAGCTATGGAAAAGTCAGAAGATAACGAAGACATTATGCGTATGCTTGAACAGTACGAAGATTATCCGGACAGAAGATATTATGACCACTACCGCTATGCAAATGGCAGATTCGCCCCAAAAGGCAAAGGAACATACCGCAGAGGATATGAAGAACCGCCATATTACCATATGTACCCAGAAGCAGAGCATATGAGGGATATGGATAGAGATTATGGCAAGATGTACTATACAGAGCCAATGTCTGAAAGTAATTACGACAGGGCAAAGAGAAACTACACAGAAACTAAGGAAATGCACAAGAATAACACGCCAGAAGATAAAGAACATAAGATGAAGTCACTTGACAGCTACACTAAGGAACTTGCAAGCGATATTACAGGTATGGTGGCTGATATGTCGGCAGAAGAGAAGAACTTGCTTAGAACAAAGTTAAGTACTCTTGTATCTAAGATATGATTTTAAGGGCTATGAGTAGCAATATTCATAGCCTGTTTTATTCAGAAAGGAGCATATAGATGGTTTTTAGTATTAATGGCACAATGTGGCAAGTGCAATATAAAAATTCAAATTCGGGTGAATTAAAGCGGTCAGACGGCACAATCAGCTTAGGTGTAACTGATAGAAATACACATACAATTTATCTATCAAATGCCTTGCGTGGATTTATGCAACGCAAAGTGCTGATACACGAAGTATGCCACGCAATCTGTATGTCCTATGGCGTGTATTTGCCTATCGAACAGGAAGAGGTATTGTGCGATTTTGTGGCAACTTATGGCGATGAAGTATTTGACATTGTTGATATGGTTTTAGGAGCAGTTAGGAGAGTGGGATGATGAGTATAGATGAGTTGTTAAAGATAATTCAAAAGACTAATCCGACTATGACTAAGGAATTGTTGATATATGAGCTTGGTCAATGTCGGTATTCAAGTAAAGCATTAATTTATACAGAAAGTTGCTGTATTGACAATAATATCTAAAAATGCTATTATTTAATAGATGTAAACAATAGATAACTATTATATCATTTTACCTTAATAGAACCATAGTGGAAAGTTGCATTGATACATTTTTGTATAGGTGCAACTTATTTTATTTTGGAGGTTTTGTTATGAGAGTTATAAGGTTAAAAATGTATCAAGAAATGGCTAGATTTAACAATCCATCAGCGCCAAGAGGTGCGGATTGTTATCCTTTGCCGCCGTTCAGCACAGTTAATGGATTTATCCATTCAATGTGTCAATGGAAAAAGTATCATAAATTAGATTATTTCATTACTGGCAAGGGCGTTTACAATACCAAAACACAGAAAGAATGGCACGGTGGTAAGCGTTTTAACAAAGTTAGCGATGAAATGCTTAAGCGTTGGGATATTATAACAGATTATACAGACGGAAGCCACACCGGATGGGTTAATACAGTTAAATATCATTTGATGTTAGTTGATTTATACACAACTATATACATCAAAGCTGATGATAGTGACATAGATGATATATGCCATGCGTTACTAAACCCACCGGTATATCCATCATTAGGTGAGTATGGTGATTTATGCAAGATTGAAGCAGTAGATATTGTGGAACTTAAGGAGCTTGACAAGCCTATATCAGCTCTATTAGATATGCAATCTTATATTCCTGTTAATAAAGGCAATTTCGCAGGAACTATATATAGAATTAACAACAAATATGAAATCATCAAAGGTCTTAGACGATTCCAGAAAGTTCCTTGTTACTTAGTGGATAAAGGACAGGAAGTTGTTAGTAATCTTTTTGATGATGATAAACCGATTATTTTTATAGATTAATTTAAACCCCACGGAATATAATGCAACTTTTTTGCTACCTCCGTGGGGTTCTCTTTTATATTCGCAATTTCGATTTTGACAATTTTCGAAATTTGGTTCAGATTTTGTTTAAATCTTACTCTAAAAATTGGAAAAATTTTCTCATAAAATATAATGTGAAATTTTTGAAACCCCCGTCATATGCAATTTTGAAATCCAAAAATCGGTTACACAGAATTTTAATTTTTGCTCCCGATTTCGTTCGGATTTGCCTTGAAAAATTGATGGAAAACTTTAGCGTGGTAAAGCACCATATATAAACTTTGTCGGCTGCGGTTCGTGCTTGTTTTGACTTTGTGGCTTTGTGGCTTGCCCTGTACGGCGGTTTTATTGTGTCAATGTAGACTTATAAGTCTACAGAACAAAACAGCCTTAAAACGTCTTTAACAGCGTTGTATAAAATGGGTATAATATGCCCTTGCAAGTTGTGGAAGCTGTCGCCAGTTCTGGAAGATATACCAGAACGCACGCCACCACAACCGGGTACACTTGTACACCTAAAAAGGCATAAAAAGTCTTATACATAAGCATAGCATTATTGTATTAATTTTTCAAGGTACGCAAAGAAAAGCATATAAATATATACGCTTAGTGCTTGCGGCTGGAATCGAACCAGCCAAACCAGAGCAAGCCAAAAAGGGCGCAGATTGTACGCCCTTAAAAAGCTAATTCACTATTTTGTTTTTTATTTGTTTTAAAAGCTTTTTATCAATTTGATAATTTTTCACTCCTCGCATTTTTAAGACATAGGTACTTATGTCTTTATAATACAAATCAACAATTCCTTCTCTGTTGTGCCAGTCGTTTACATCTCCTTGCCAGCATTTTATTCTGTGCTCTTCTTTTTGCCTTGCGATTTCTACACTTTCGGCAAAATCTTTTTCTATATTTATTTTATCATTCAAAAACCTGTTTATTAAACCCTTAAAGGTTTTTAAATCTGATTTATATATATAAATTATATATAATTTTCTATAAATTTCTTTGCTTCTCTCGGTAAGCAATATATCTTTTTCTTTTTCTGCTTTAATCTGTTCTAACTCTGCCGCAGTTCTTCTTGTATACGTTCTCTTTTTTCTGTTAGATATAATTTCATCGAATTCTTTAACCGTAAAGTTTAATACTGCATTTTCTTCTATACAATAAAAATCTGTTTCATTGTAAATTTTTCCTGTATGATGCCAGGAAGACCACACCAGAAAATTCTCTTTCAATTCTTTTAATGTCATTTTTTTAAAATCTATTTCTGTTTTTTTTATCAGCGCGCCAAAAAATGTTATCTATCTCTTCTAAAATAGTGGTTTTAGTCCACTTATACATAGGTTTTTCACCTTGCGAATACGCCCAAACGGCGTTGTTACTCATTTGATTTTTATAATATCCTGCCATCTTTTTAAATCTCCTTTACTTTTTATATTTTATATGCTATTATAACAAAGACATTTGTTGTTGTATATTTTTAGGACAAGTGCTATTTTGAATGGTAAGAGAGGAAGTATATTGTACTTCCTCTCTTTTATTTTAGCAAGCCGGGGAATCAAACCCCGGAAGCGCCAACCTTGCTAATTATGCGATTTTTTCAACTTTTCGCCTTTTCTTTTCGTTCTCTGTTCTGCTTATGCTAGAGTCATCAAAAAGTATATTATATCCGTCATCTTTTAAGGTCTTAGCCATTTCAAAAGCGTTAATTTTTGGAAAGCCGCAAACGTACTCAATAACATTCATTCTAATATATCCGTTTTCTTTTCCCAGCTTTTCCAAATCCTTTTTATAAAAATTAAACATTCTTATTTCTTTCTGTTCTGCTGTTTCGTTTGTCATAGTATTAACCCTCCTATCTAAATACCATACAATATTTATTATGATTGCCATTGTCTGCTACAAATTCAAATAGAATTACTTCATAGCCTTTTTTCTCAGTATATTCCTTGCGTTCTTTGGAATTATATTCCTCCGTAAGACATTCTAAGGTTTCAAAGAAAAAATGCTCAAGTCCAGAATCTAAAACTTTTGCTTCTTCTCGTGTATCATATCCATTGCAAATCTTGCTTGCTTCTTCTTTCGTAATATTAAAGTAATCTGTGGTTTTATAAATTGTCATATAATCAATCATCCTTTCATTGTGCGGTCTACCATCATCAGAGCCACGGCGACCGGTCCGCGGCTGACGCTCCACTCTGGAGCGTTTCGGCTAATATCTGCTAGGTTTTTCATAGCGTATAATTGCGACCGTTTCGCCTGTACTCTTAAGAGTTCCCCAGCCGTTCCACATCGGACCATTTAAACCTTTTAGTTTAGGTTGATTATAAAGTTCTTCTCTCTGGCTTTCTGCTAGTCTGCCATCATTATAGCCATATATAAGAGCTTCAAACTCTGCCGCTGTCTTGATTTCCGCTGGTAAATCGTAAACGCATTTATTGCCGTTTTCTAATGTTCCTATAATCATTTTTAATCCTCCTTATTCTGTAATTCTTTCAAATATATCTATTGTTTTGCGTGCGTTTTCTCTCTTCTTTTCAGCCGTATAACTATGGCGGCGGCTCTTTAATGCCTTTCTTGCTGTCTCTAAGCTATTAACTCCCCAGCCTG
>OLQC01000294.1_pt1 | contig 54307 bp, 46 predicted proteins | sample 1672471 | NCBI WGS metagenome assembly OLQC01 (sample SAMEA3136689, study PRJEB25190) | human gut metagenome | biome: human gut; feature: human-associated habitat; material: faeces | place: Austria | collected 2013 | reverse complement strand
ACCATCTCCTGACTGTCCCCAAATGCATCTTCCATGAAATCAAATGCGTGTTCCAGCGCAACAAGTGTATGCTCTGTCAGTTCTTCCCGCCCTGCCACTTCATTGCCAAACAATTCCTTTACACGTTCAAATGCTGCTTCTCCGTCCAGATGTTCCTCTTTCGTAAGCTGTTCATAGGATTCCAGCGTATCCAGTACCTGTTTGCATACATGATCTTCCTGCTTTGTCATCTGCTCTTCTTTCCGGAGTTTTTCGTACTTGTCCCTCGATTCACAAACTACAAGATCGATCTGCAGATTGGATCTGTATAACTTCAGATATTCATATAAGATCGTCACAAACCGGTCTTTCAGGAAATAATCTTTAAAGCAAGTTCCCAGTCTTCCGATCAGCATGTTAACTACACTGAGACGCTCATCAAATGCTGCATACTGCAGTCTTTCCAAAGTGTCCTTTGTGTAGACACCTTCAATGATCTTCTCAAGTCCGTAATCTTTCTTGTATTTTCTGTACAGTTCCAAATAATTCGCAAAATCCTTTGCAATCTTCCAGTGCTGGATATACTGATGAACGACCTCTCTGTCTGCTTTCTTTCCCAGTTTCTCATATGTCTTCAGAAGCTGGGAGAGATCTTCCCATCCTCTGGCCGTTGCAAAGACTCTTCCGTCCACGGTCGTCTCCATGCGATAGAAATAATCTCTGCGGATTTCCAGATATGCAAGGATTGCCGGATGGATATCTGCCTGATATGCGTATTCTTTCCAGACATCATAGTTCACATCCACATCGATCTTCTTGATGCGGTCAAGTGTCACCACATCAAAATCGCGGACCGACTTATTATATTCCGGCGGATTGCCAGCTGCTACGACGATCCAGCCTTCCGGGATCTTCTGATTACCAAACATCTTACACTGCAGGAACTGCAGCATCGTCGGTGCCAGCGTCTCGGATACACAGTTAATCTCATCGATAAAAAGAATCCCTTCTTTTAATCCGGTCTCCTCCATCTTGTCATATACCGAAGCAATGATCTCGCTCATCGTATATTCTGTAACGGAATACTCTTTTCCGCCATATTTCTTCTTTTCAATAAACGGCAGCCCTACTGCACTTTGTCTGGTGTGATGCGTAATCGTATATGCCACAAGCGCCACTTTACACTCTTTCGCCACCTGTTCCATGACTTGAGTCTTTCCGATTCCCGGAGGCCCCATCAAAAGAATCGGTCTCTGTCTGATCTGTGGAATCATATAATCCCCGAACTCATCTTTGGCAAGATATGCCTCGATGGAATCTTTGATTTCTTTCTTTGCTCGCTTTATATCCATTTATTTTCTTTCCTCCATGTATTTCAACATTTCCTTAAAAGTCCTGCCCTTCTTCCAAAATGATCTTAATCGCCCATGGCGGGACATCCACATCCTCATATTCTTCCTCCATGAACACAAATGCCGTCTCGTAGACTGGGCGCTTCGCCGGATAGATCCCACGTCCGTCCGTAAAATAGATCATCCCCCGCAGATGTTCAAATGCATGCTGCCGGATCATTTCGTCCACATAGGCAAATGCCGGGCGGAAATCCGTTCCGCCTTCGCCTTTTAATTCTAACTTCTCCATATAAGATTTCAATTCTTCCTCACAGGTGATCTTCTGATCCGTCTGAATCTGGTCATCACACTGTATGATATGAATATTCACCTTCCGGAAAAAACTGTCGTTCTCACTCAACACACCGTATGTCTCTTCCAGAAACTTCTTCACCACTTCTCCGGAGCACGACATTGATGTATCGATCACAATCACAAATTCTTCGACCTTCTGGACTTCCTTCCACTCCTGCGGCTCGATCAATGGCATATTCCCATACAACGACAAACCATAGCTGTAGAAATTATAATCAAACGAATCCGGGTCTACCGTCATCTCTTCTTTTAAAACCGAAAACTTCCGTAAGAATTCCCGGTAATCCATCCGTTCCCGGTTCTCGACCTTCACCTGATCGATCAGACCGCCCGAACTTTCCGATGCCTCTTTGGAAAATGTCTCCATCTCCGTCTCCATACGTTCGCTAATGTCCTGCCACTGATTCTCGATCTGGCTCTGCTTCTTCTTATCCTCATCTTTCGGCCAGTAGCTGTGATCGTCCACACAGAAGTCTGACTCTAACTGTCCAAGCTTCGTTTCCGGGAATTCTTCTTTCTTCAGCACTTCATATACCCGTTCTGCCGTCAGTGTCTTCATTTTCTTTTTCAGCATCCGATACATCTCTCTTCTAGGAAGTGACCTGGCCTTCATCACACAGCGGTACTGAAACCCGTCGATGATGGATTCTGCCACAATATCGCAGGCCAGATGATAAATCCGCTCTTCTCTTCCCTTTCTCCGGAGCATATGCCGGAAGATACCATGCAGTACCAGATGCAGATAGATCCGGTTCACCATAACGCGGTCTTTCCGGAACAATCCCCCCAGATACTGCGGATCATAATAAAGGTACAGTCCATCCGTTCCCATGCCATCCGCACCAGTATCCGGTATAAATGGCATGCACGACAATGCAACGTCCAGGAAACGCATCTTCATATAAAGCTCATTTCTTGCCGTGATCAGGATCTTTCGGCTGACAGACTCCATACGCTCCTGCATGGCAGTTGACTGTGACACAGCCTCTGGTTCTGTTGTTTCTTTCTTCATTTCTTCATTTTTTATACGTCTCTTCGTATCTGCCATATGATTTTCCGCTTTTTCTCCTTACAATTCAAACGTCTTTTTCTTCTTCGGGAACAACTCTTTTCTGACATCCATAAGCACACTCAGACTTTCCGTCCTGTTCCCCTCTGCCGCTACATCCATACCTTTCTGTAAAGACGGTTCACTCCACAGCTTCTTCTGCTCCAGGAACCGGATTCCTTCTATATCTTCTCTCTTTACCAGATACGCTGCCACCGTTTCCATATGCTCTCGTATGTATGTTTTGTAGACATTTTTGTTCTTCTCCGACAATTCCTCCGGGAAACGCAGACGGTCCAGTGCAAGCTCCACCGCCGTCTCTTCTGTATCCTCCGCAACCGTATGATAGAACATCTCATCATATTTCTTATAATCTAATTCCCGGTTATAAAAGCACTGGCGGTAGTATCCTCCCGCACCATGATGGTGTGTCTCAAGAATCCTTGCTGGGGTGTTCTCAACTGCCTCTTCATAGTGTTCCGGAAATAGAATCCGGACTTCCCGCAACCATTCATCTGTACTGTTTTTTTCTGCGCAACATCTCCAACTGTATCCGTATAAGCTTACACGGATCTGATAACGCATCTCTTCTACAATAGATTTCAGACAGCTCTTCTTGCCTTCACGGAAATATATCTCCACTTCTTCCAGGCGACACCCCGTCAATGCACCGCCACCCATATCGAGCAGTTGATTCCCCAGAATCAGTTTTTTCAGGTTCCTGCACCGGTAGAATGCGTAACGACCGACTTCTTTTAACGCTTCCGGCAGCCAGATCTCTTCCACTTCTAGATTCCTGGCAAATGCATAATCATCCAGTGCAGTCACAGTTTCTCCTTCTATCTCATCCGGCAGGACCACACAACTGTCCGCTCCATAATATTCGGTGATCATCATACCCTTCGCTGTCATTTTATATTTAATCTCCGCAGTGATCATATTGTCCTGCTTTTTATTCTTTACCTGTTCATTTATTTTTGCATCCATATTCCATTCATTTCCGTCCATTTTTCTTTCTTCCCTATACTACTATGATTCCCTGCTATTTGCAAGGCAGGTCATAACTTTGTATTCGCTGCATATATATGAACAAATGATTCTTGCGGAGTTCTTATGTCCCGATTACATAATTACAAACCATTGATCCTCTTATTCTTCTTTTCATTCTGTTTCTTTGCAGGCGGACAGATTGCCCGGATCTTTCCGCCTACGTCTGTCAGAACAGATGATAAAAGTTCATCCGGTAATGCAGCTTCCTCCGGCACAGTTCCGACAGCCTCGACTTCCGGCAATCCCCTCTCCACGATTCTGCCGGCTGCCGAAAACTGGGGTCTCAGCTTTCAGGAGGAAGGCAAAGTTCCTGTCGGTAATGCATCTTTCGATGAGCTTCAGCAATATCACGCCTACTATGCACAAAAGACGGATAAAAAAGTCATCTATCTCACTTTTGACTGCGGCTATGAAAACGGAAATACACCGACTATCTTGAATGCTTTAAAACGGCACAACGTTCAAGCCACATTTTTTGTTGTCGGAAACTTTCTGCGTGATAATCCGGAGCTGGTAAAGCAGATGTTAAAAGAAGGTCATACCATCGGCAACCATACTTTCCATCACCTCGACATGTCCCAGATTGCAACAAAGGAGACATTTTCCAGAGAACTTAAGAGTGTAGAAGCTCTGTATAAAGATATCACAGGCAAATCCATGACCCGCTTCTACCGGCCGCCACAGGGAAAATACAGTACTGAAAATCTGCAGATGGCAAAAGACATGGGATATCATACCTTCTTCTGGAGTCTTGCCTACGTTGACTGGCTGGCCGACGCGCAGCCATCCAAAGAAGAAGCCTTTGACAAGCTTCTCGGACGGATCCATCCGGGTGCCATCGTGCTGCTGCATAACACCTCCAAAACCAATGGCGAGATTCTGGATGAGCTGCTTGCAAAATGGGAGGAGATGGGGTATACATTTTCTACACTCAAAAAGCTTGTCAAGAACACTTGAAAATAAAAAACAAACCGGTTTGTTTCCATCAATTTCTTTCTGATTTCTGCAAACCGGTTCATTCTATTCATCCTATTTTAATCGAGATCAATCACATCCATTTTGAATGTATCATCCATCTCCGCATGACTTCTTCTCTTTTCCGGATGATTACTCAAAAGATCTGCTGTCGCATCAAACAGATCGTCATCATCATAACCTGCTCCGAACAGATCATAATCATCATCTTCTGAATAATAACCTTCGAAGTTGTCAAATGCTTCTTCATCCAGAGGTGTAAATGCTTCAAAATCATTGGTATCCTCCAGATTGATCTTCTTAACAGGTTTACGGATTGCCGGACCTGTCTCGTCTAAGGCACGGACACCTTTGGATGGTTTCTTTTTCTTAGAAGATTTTTTGCTTTTCATATTAGACGTGTCCATAGCCTCGGCAATATTCTCTGTAATCCATGGATCTTCATCATCAAAGTCATCATCATAACCTTCGAATTCATCTTCGTCGTAATATTTCTTTGCTGGTTTTTTCTTCACTTTTTTTGAAGCTTTCTTTGCTTTTTCTTCTTTCTTTGTTTCCTTCTTTTTTGCCTTCAATACCTCTTCTTCGTCCATGTCAATTCCATATTCATCATAGAGGTCATCCAGTTCAAGGTCTCTGTGGCGAAGTTTGATTGTAAGAACAATGATTAGAACAAATGCTATGATTGTTGTCAATCCGACAACCAATACTGCAAGTGAAAAATGATTTTCTATAATATTCTGTAACTTATCTACTGTTGTATTTCCAGAAGTTTTTTTTGTATCGGAATCTGCCTCTTCTGTATTCCCCGTGAATCTCTGATAAGTATTTTCAGTTGAATCATACTGATAATATCCATTCTCTCCATCGCTGTTCATAGCGTACATAACATAATAATCTTCATTCTTTGTATCTTGCCATACCGGAAATTCTTCCCCGTTTAAAGTCAGTTTTGCTTTTTTATAGCGTGAAGGAAGTGTCACTTTTGATTCATCATTCAATAAAATAATTGATGTTGTATCTGAAATACTTACTTCCTCATATACTGAGAATGTTGCAGACTCTTTGTCATAAAGAAAAAACGCACCTTTTCCATCTGATTTTTTTAAATATCCGAGATAAATACTATCTTTCCCGTTTACTACCATTTGATGGTCTTTACCTTCAAAAGACACTTTCGTTCTTGAATAACCACTTGGAATGTCTTTATCCTCAAAATCATCTGTTAAAGTATATGTCTTTCCATTAACTTTTACTTCCACATCATTAGCAGAAGAACTAGAATCTGATGTATCCGTGATCTTAGAAGGATCTCCTTCGGCTATTGTCACCGTAGAATTTCCTGATTCCAATGTATAGGCTTGTCCACTGCTTGATGAAACCGTACTGTTAGAAACGCTTATCTTTGCAGTGCCCTCTTTCAATGCCTGAAATTTAACAGTAAAAGAAATCTCCGAATTGCCCCCCTGGCCTTCATACGTAAGTGAGCCATTTCCATTATCTGTAACTCCATCTCCAGATTCAAACTTCAAAGAATCTTTGTCATAGGCGAGTCCTACTGTTACCTTTCCCATTGTTCCAGAAGTTGAACGTAACACACATTTTACATCTACAGTATCCCCGACTGCAGTCTGCGGATCTGTAAAGGAAATTCTTCCATCTGCTGCAAATACATTCGTTGATAAAAATGATATGCATAAGCAGACCGCTAACATAGCTGCGCTGATTTTCTTTTTAATATTCATTCTTTATATCCTCCATTATCTTATTCATCCGATGTAGAAATAACAGGTTTATTTGACACTGCTGTGGATGTTTCTTCATCTTCTGAACTATTTTCATTCATTGTACCATCTCCCGATTGTTCCTGATCAAGACTGGCAGGTCTAGTTACGCCCGTTAATGATGATATACTATTCGAAATATCCTGTACTGTTTCGGATACACCTGTTGTTTCTTCGTCTGGATACAAAAATTCATGAAGTTCCTCAACATTTTCTTTTAAGCCCAATGCTACTACACAGTCTCCACAATTGCTATATATAATTCCGTCCGTTTTATCAAACGGAAATCCCGTATTATCTTCTAGTTTATACTGTGTAACTCCTGTTGCAAGTCCTAAAATATCTGACATATCAAAACTTGTTGAAATCTGAGGAAAGACCTTATCTATAATTTTATTAATCGTACCGATATCCATCTTAGTTGCTTTTGCAAAAATCGCTTTAATAACTGTACGTTGACGTTCAGTTCTCTTATAATCTCCCCCTTCTAGTTTTCTAAGTCGTGCATAAGTAACAGCTTGTGAGCCATCAAGTTTATGAACACCTCCACCAGATATTTCTTTGGCTTTCTTTCCTGCAACTCTAGCAGTCTCTCCCAGATATTCGTTCACCATATTTGCTTCTGCATCTGTTAATTTTATCTTGATGCCTCCAATCAAATCTATTACATCTGCCATAGCCTTAAAATCTACTGTAACGTAGTCTTCTATGTCTAGATCAAGATTTTTATTCAGCATATTTATTGCACCTTTCGGACCATCCGCAAAATAAGCACTATTTGCCTTATTATATGTTCCATCCATCTGTTCTAACAGGGTATCTCTGTAAATGGACGCAATTCGTATTTCTTTTGTCTTATTATTTATAGATGCAATCATCATTGTATCAGTACGAGTACCTTTTTCAAGATCCCCCTCTCTGGAGTCAGTTCCAAACAACGCAACTGTTGTATATCCATCTTTCTTTAACACAGAATCATTTATTTTAATATCATTGGAATTAAAACTGACTTTTTTCATCTTGGTTATCTTAGATACCCCAAACGCTGTTACAGATAGTATAATAAGTAATAAAAGTTCTATAACTATCAAAGTTCTCCGTTTTCTTCTTCGCTGTTTTCTTCTCTTCTTGGCCAAAGCAGCTTTTTTTGCCGCCGTTATTTTCCTTTGTTTCGACATGCTTAAGCCTCTCTTTACTTGTTTTTACATATATCTATGATATTCTACTATATTTTCATAAAAAGTTCAAGTCGTCATACACGAATCCCATTTTGAAAGGTAAATTTATTTTATAGCCTGCTTGTAATTTCACATATTTACACATTTCTTATATATTTAGAAAAGTTATCCACATTGAATGATTACACTGATTCCCTCTCTAAAAAATGGCATAAATTTGCCGTCCAAAGCTTTGCGATAAAGTTTTTCTTAATCTTACATATAAAAAAGGTATACAAATAAATCTTTTCATCTATTTGCATACCTCTTATAATCTTTATCTTACTATAGTTCCAAGTTCTCTTTCACATAATCCCAATGCTGATGCAATTACAGCATCCATATCATAATATTTATATTCGCCCAAACGACCACCAAAGATTACCCTTTCTTCTTTTTCTGCCAGTTCTTTATACTTCGCATATAAAGCACCATTCTTCTCATCATTCACAGGATAATATGGCTCATCTCCTAATTTCCATTCAGAACTGTATTCCCGGCTAATCACGGTTTTAGGAATTTCATTTCCCTCCGAATCTTTGCCGAATTCAAACCATTTGTGTTCTATAATACGTGTCCACGGTGTCTCTCTGTCTGTATAATTTACCGCTGCATTTCCCTGGAAATTGGGTTCATCCAGTAATTCTGTTTCAAATCTGACCGAACGATACTCCAGCGTTCCAAGCTTATATCCAAAATATGCATCAATCGGCCCAGTATAAACTATCTTTTCCGCCAGCGCATCCAATTCTTCTTTACATTCCAGATATTCGGTATTCAGACGAACCTCGATTCCATCCAAAAGATTCGCAACCATCTTCGTATAACCGCCAACCGGAATTCCTTGGTACAATGCATTGAAATAATTATTGTCAAATGTCAACCTCACCGGAAGCCTCTTAATAATAAAAGATGGAAGTTCTGTACAGTCACGTCCCCACTGTTTTTCCGTATAACCTTTAATCAGCTTTTCATAGATATCTCGTCCAACCAATGAGATAGCCTGTTCTTCTAGATTCTTCGGTTCCCTTGTAATCTCTTTTTTCTGTTCTTCAATCTTTGCTTTTGCCTCATCCGGTGTAACTACTCCCCACATCTTATTGAATGTGTACATATTAAACGGAAGCGAATACAATTCACCTTTATAATTTGCCACCGGAGAATTTGTAAAACGATTGAATTCAGCGAACTTTGTAATATAGTTCCATACCTTCTTATTATTAGTATGAAAAATGTGTGCACCATACTTATGCACATGAATTTTTTCTATGTCTTCCGTATATACATTTCCTGCAATATTCGGGCGTTTGTCAATCACTAGGACCGCTTTTCCTGCCTTTTTCGCTTCATGAGCAAATACTGCTCCATATAATCCTGAACCTACTATTAAATAATCATATTTTTTCATTTTTCTATCCTTTTCTTTCTCAATAACATTTTAACCGATAATTTATTTTATCATACTAATTCTTGATTGAAAAGATGGATTCCTTTTTACTTCAGCCATTTTCTTCTCATTATAAATATTATAGAAATTAAAAATGGAACGTATCTTTCAGTCCAACCCACAGCTGATCCTTATCACTTAAGTTCAGTGCAGTGCCGTCTTCCAGCGCATAACCTTCCCCGGATGCTGTTCCTTTATACTCTCCTGTCAGTGTCGGCCACTCAATACCGATCTCAGGATCGTTCCATGCAAGACCGCCTTCGTCTCCCGGATGATAGAAGTCTGTACACTTGTAGCAGAACTCAGCAAGATCACTTAATACCAGGAAGCCGTGTGCGAATCCTTCCGGAATATAAAACTGTTTCTTATTTTCTTCTGTCAGTTCTACACCGAACCATTTTCCGTATGTCTCACTGTCACTTCTTAAGTCTACTGCCACGTCAAATACAGAACCTTTTACGACACGTACCAGTTTCCCCTGTGGAAATTCTTTCTGGAAATGTAATCCTCTTAATACTCCCTTTGTAGAACTTGACTGGTTGTCCTGAACGAACTGCATTGTAAGTCCTGCTTCTTCCATATCTTTCTGGTTATATGTCTCCATAAAGTATCCTCTTGCGTCACCATGTACTGTTGGTTCAATTACACAGAGTCCCTGGATACCGCCTGCGTTTTTTTCTACTTTAATCTGTCCCATTATTACGTCTCCTTATTGATTTAAATGATTTATACGTGAGTCAATCCCAGCCACATCATGTGGCTGAGATTATTCTTCATCTATATAAAATTTAGAATTCGATTTCTTTCAGGTATCTTCCAAGCGCATCCTGCCATGTCGGAAGTGGAGTAAATCCATTTTCCACAAGTTTACTCTTGTCCAGTCTGCTGTTGAAAGGTCTTGCTGCTTTGGATACACCGTACTCTTCTGTTGTTACCGGCAGAACTATCACCTTGTCTTCGCCGTATTCGTCATGACCAAGCTCTGCTGCCTGGTGGAAGATTTCCTTTGTAAAATCATACCAGCTGATATATCCGCCTTCATTTGTTGCATGATAGTAACCATATTTGTCAGTCTCGATCATGTCAACGAGAAGTCTTGCAAGGTCAAATGTATAGGTTGGTGTTCCGATCTGGTCATTTACAACTTTCAATGTATCGTGTGTCTTTGCTACATTGAGCATTGTCTTGATAAAGTTCTTACCGTTCTTTCCGAATACCCACGCGATACGTACGATGAAGTACTTATCCATAGTCTCCGATACAGCAAGCTCTCCTGCAAGCTTTGTCTCTCCATATACATTCAGTGGTTTGTAATCCTTACAGTCAGGTTCCCAGGCTTTCTCTCCCTGTCCGTCAAATACATAGTCTGTACTGATGTATACCATCTTACAGTCTAACTTTTTACACACATCTGCAATGTTCTTTGTTCCTGTTGCATTGACTGCTTTTACGATGTCTTTCTTATCTTCGTCTTCTGCAAGATCTACGGCCGTCCATGCAGCACAGTGTACCACTACATCCGGTTTTGCATCTGTCAGAACTTTTTCTACAGAAGATGCATCTGTGATATCCATCGGCACATATGGCATTGTTGTTACCGCTGTACCATCCTGGATTCCGCTGTATGTTTCTTTGATGTCAGAACCGATTCCCTCATAACCACGGGATGCCAGTTCGTTCATCACGTCATGACCAAGCTGTCCGCCAACACCTGTCACTAATACTTTCATTCTTAAATCTCCTCCCGGTGAGCATACATTTTCTCATAATAGTTCTGGTATTCTCCGGAAATGATCGTCTCCCACCATTCCTTATTTTCAAGATACCATTTGATCGTCTTCTTAATACCATCTTCGAATTTGGTCTCCGGAAGCCATCCAAGTTCGTTGTGGATCTTTGTAGGATCGATCGCATAACGCATATCATGTCCCTTACGGTCTGCAACGTGAGTAATCAGACTTTCCGGTTTTCCAAGCTCTTTACAGATGATCTTAACGATCTCGATGTTTGTCTTCTCGTTGTGTCCACCTACGTTGTACACTTCTCCGACTCTTCCGTTATGAATGATCAGATCGATTGCCTTGCAGTGATCTTCTACATATAACCAGTCACGTACATTTAATCCTTCTCCGTATACCGGAAGCGGCTTGTCATTCAGTGCATTGGCGATCATCAGCGGGATCAGTTTCTCCGGGAAGTGATATGGTCCGTAGTTGTTGGAACATCTGCTGATAGATACCGGCAGTCCGTATGTTCTGTGATAAGCAAGAACTAACAGGTCTGCTGCTGCCTTAGATGAGCTGTATGGGCTGCTTGTGTGGATCGGTGTCTCCTCTGTGAAGAACAGGTCTGGTCTGTCAAGCGGCAGATCTCCGTATACTTCATCTGTAGATACCTGATGGTAACGTTTGATACCATATTTTCTGCAGGCATCCATCAGTACAGCAGTACCTTTGATGTTTGTATCCAGGAATACTTCCGGGTTCTCGATAGAACGGTCTACGTGGCTTTCTGCTGCGAAGTTTACAACCATGTCCGGTTTCTCTTCTTCGAATAATTTGTACACTGCTTCACGGTCTGTAATGCTTTCTTTTACAAAACGGAAATTCGGATTGTCCATTACAGGCTCCAGTGTAGATAAGTTACCTGCATATGTCAGGCAGTCCAGACAAACGATGCGATAGTCCGGGTATTTGTTTAACATGTGAAATACAAAGTTACTTCCGATAAATCCGGCTCCTCCGGTTACAATAATTGTCATTTTTTCAATCTCCTCTTTTCGATATGGTTTCTTTTCTTATATCTGATTCTATATCTGATATCTAGTTTTAGTACAGATTTTCTCTGTATTTTCCATCGATGACATCTTTTAAGTACTGTCCGTACTGATTCTTCTTCAGCACTTCATATACTTCCAGAATCTCATCTTTGCTGATCCATCCGTTCAGATATGCGATCTCTTCCAGACATGCAATCTTACGGTGCTGGTGTGTCTCTACTGTCTTGACGAAGTTCGTTGCATCAACAAGACTTTCGTGTGTACCTGTATCCAGCCATGTAAATCCCTGTCCAAGAAGCTCTACATTTAAGTTTCCTTTTTCCAGATATACACGGTTCAGATCTGTGATCTCCAGTTCACCTCTTGCACTCGGCGTTAATTCTTTCGCATATTTTACAACGTTATTGTCATAGAAATACAGTCCTGTTACACAGTAATTGCTCTTCGGCTGTGCCGGTTTTTCCTCAATAGAAACAGCTTTTCCTTCATGATCGAACTCTACGATACCGAAACGCTCCGGATCATCCACATAATATCCAAATACGGTTGCTCCTTTTCCGGATTCTGCATTCTCAACAGCTGCTTTCAAACGTTTCTTCAGCCCATGTCCGGCGAAAATGTTATCTCCAAGAACCATTGCCACACAGTCATCTCCGATAAACTCTTCTCCGATGATAAACGCCTGTGCCAGTCCGTCCGGGCTTGGCTGTACCTCATAAGAAAGATCGACTCCAAACTGATGTCCGTCACCGAGCAGTTCTTTGAATCTTGGTGTATCCTGCGGTGTTGAGATGATCAGGATATCACGAATGCCCGCATTCATCAGGACAGACATCGGATAATAGATCATCGGTTTGTCATAGATTGGCAGTAACTGTTTTGAAGTTACCATGGTTAATGGATACAGACGCGTGCCTGAACCTCCTGCTAAAATAATTCCTTTCATTTCAGAAACCTCCTTCATTTATATCATTCGTTTTCCAGTTCTATATTCATTCTTCTAGTCTCTTCATTCTGCTTTGATTATATTATAAAAGGTGACCTTAGGTCACCTTCAAGTACTTTTTTATTTTATTTATTATTTTCTGCAATTATGACTTTACACTCTTTCTTGTAACATGCAATTCCATACTTTATAAGCTGCCGCATGCCATCCTGCTTTAACCTCGCTGCATAATTCTTTTCCTCGATCTGTTCCAACGCTTTCTCACACGCCCGGTCCAGATTCCCATCTTCCGCATACTTCATCTCAATCACTACACCTATACGCCCTTTTGGAATCTCGATCAGAATATCATTATAGCCAAGTCCGGATTCCGTATTGGACATCGACAGCCAGTTCTCTTTATGTGCCAGAAGCCCAAGTAAGATGCCATGATAGAAATTCTCTTTCCTTTCTTTTGACACAGCCATGTCATGAATACTGATCGTATTCCACAAACACTCTCCGAATAATTCCTCGACCCTCTGTGGATCTCTTTCCGGAAAAGCTTCACACAACGCATCCAGCTTCAATGTATCCTTTGCTGTCTCATCACGGAACCACTCTCGAATCTGCGTTATGAATAATTCTCTGATCTCCGATTCGGTATAGCCAGCTGATATCTTCTCAGATCCACCCTTCTTCTTTTCGTCAGATAACCGGTTGTAAAAAGCACACTCCACTAATCTGCCTTGTCAATAAATCGCCGTACCATGGCATTCCCACTGGTATTGGACCAGTAATCTTCCGGCAGTGCGTTGACATCTGCACTACGGTTCTTGCAATAATTGATCACATCCCACGGACAGTATACATCCGTTTCACCGAACTGGTATCCGTCATACCATTCTTTCACGGTATCGTAGCATTCCTTAACTCCATAGTATGACAACATTTCTTTTACTTCCGTATCTGTAAATCCGAAATATTCATCAAATTCTACATTGGTAATTGAATAAATATTAAAATTATTGAGTCCCGTAAATATACTCTCTTTCGAAACACGAAGACAGCCTGTCAGCACCGCAAAGAACAAGTTCGAATTCGTCTTTAATGCATTACCAAATAATCCACGGATTAGCATTACCATCTCATCATAATAACCATACTGGAAAGCTTTATCTAATGGCACATCGTATTCATCAATCAAACTGATCACTTCTTTACCGTAATGCTTTGCAAGCAGTTCAGACAATACAAGCAGACTCACCGGCAACATCTCTTCTTCTGCCAGGAAACGCCCCTTGTCTATGCGTACCATACTGTCATACACTTTTCTTTCACCGGTATCCAGTTTCTCACTTTCGGTCAGAAAAGAGAATCTTCTGATTTCACTCCCAATCACATGCTGCATTGCTTCTCTGGCTATCTGAAAGTTCTGTTCTTCGATTCCTTTTAAAATTATAGAAATCACTGGAAACTTTCCCATATATTTATCACATAATTCTTTTTCTTCAGAAATCTTTAATCCCTCAAAGACGGATTTGTCACTTCCGATTTCAAAAAAGGTTTTGAGCATGTTCATATTCACGCTTTTTCCGAAGCGTCTTGGGCGGGTGAAAATATTTACCTTTGCCCAGCTTTTAAGAAGTGTCGCAATGATTGTCGTCTTGTCTACATAATAGAAATTTTCTTTGATTAATTTTTCAAAGTTCTCCACAGCTACCGGCAATTTTTTCCTGTTATTCATGCTCACTTTCTTGCCACATTTCAAAAAGCGCATTTATTAATGCATACATTTATTTTATTATACACAACATTTTTATTATTCTCAACCATTATATCCAACAAAAATCCCTGCATCTTTTGTAATATGAAATCCACCTTCCGTCTTCTTCCTGACATAAGACTGGAACTCCTTGTAATGATCCAGAATATACTGTCCCTGATTCCCATGGCAGGACAAAATATAAGAAATCAATGGCTCCGGTTCTGTTACACACAAGGCGTCTTCATATTGCTTCCATTCAACTTTCTGGAACCCCTCTTTTAAAATGCTTTTTCCATTTTCTTTTCCAAAGTGTTCATAAAGATTTTCGGCAGATAATACAATCCGTTCATCAAACTTCCGCACCAGTTCACTTACTTCCCGCATATGATCATTTCCATATGTACTGCATACAAATCGGCCATCTCTTTTCAATACTCTCTTTAGCTCACTGCACACCTTCTGAATATCATCACAATAAAACAATACATGATTCGCTATCACCAGATCAAACGTCTCCGTGTCATATGGAATCTCTTGTGCATCAAATACATGAAACTCAAACCTTGTATCTTCACCACCAATCGTACGTCTTGCATCACGCAGCATTCCACCAGAAATATCGGATACGACAATCTCTATATCTTTTGGAATCTTTCTCTTATTTATCTTCCAGAGTTCTCCATCTCCACATCCGATCTCTAGAATACGCATACCTTTCTTCAACTCTAATTGTTCAAATATCCAAGGAAACCATCCTTGCTTATTTTCCGAATATAAGCTATGAAGATTAATTCTTGCCGAAATATTCGAAGCATCCTGATACTGGTTCTTCATGCTCTTTTCCATTCCGGTCAGGTGGATCAGATTCAGCATCTGGCTCCAGTCAATGGAATGTTCCTTTCTGATCAGGTCAGAGGTATCCTGAATTGCCTGCTCCACAACTTGCATCTGCTCAATCCGGTCACGAACCAGTTTTAACTGGATGTTCAACGAATTAAGCATAAAATGATAGTCTGCATCATTGATCGTCATATCACGTATATCATCCAGGGAAAATCCAAGATACTTCAAAAGTAATATCTGCTGCAGTCTTGCAAAATCTTCATCTGTATAAAACCTTGCCCCGGCTTCCGTAACGTACGATGGTTTTAATATATTCTGTTTATCATAATATCGAATTGTCCGAAGCGTCACCTGTGCCATACGAGCAAATTCTCCTGATGAATAGTAACCGTCTTTTTTCATGTTTCCTTACCTTGTATCGCTGTTTTGTCAATTTTTATTTCTGCTATGTCTAATTACACAATTTTTATACGCTTTAATATTTCCTGTATTAAACAACAACATCCTATTATAAAAAATAAGCTCATTGTTAAAACTCCAACTTCATGAGTTCCTAATATTTTTCTTGATAATTTCACAGAATTCAACATAATCGAAAAAGGGAAATAATGAAATGTCATAATTGCAAGTGTACTTTTCCCTAAATAAATTATAATTTTGAATGCTGCTATATTTTCTATAATTTTACAAAAATAAAGTAACGCAATACTTCCTAATATTGCTTCTATATAAAATATAGTAACGTTCCCCAAGATTGCCGTATGCATATTCACAGAATTTCTCATTTTATAAACACTTAGTACATATGCAAAACTCGTAATTCCTGCGACGAAGAGTTGTTCTCTCTCCTTTCCTTTATCCAAAATATCCGCCACCAAATATCCTGAAAATACAAAAAAACTTACTGGCCACATTCTATTTATTGTCACTAACAAATAATTCCCCAAAATAGAAGTATAATGAAACTGTTCTAAAATCTTTTCTCCTATATATGTAAAAATTATCATTATGGCCATGCTTACTCTTAAACATACTTTATAATCCACCTGTTTATTTTCTGCAATTTCACAAACAATAATTAACATCAATTCAGACAATGCCAGAGCTCCTAAATACCATATTGGAGCTCTCCCTCTAAAAGAAATAATACAGTAAAACCATTCACGTATGTTTTCTATTGTATTTACGTTACTTAACAAAAAGTAAATGCCACTCCATACAACATATAACACCAAAAGCCTTTTAATATTTAAAATCAAGTGTACAGTTTTATTATTTTTCTCTTGCCTGCTCATTGAATAGTATACACCAATGCCACTTATCATAAAAAACACAGGCATATGAAAACTATAAATATAATTATGTAGTAATTCTGAATATCTAAAACTGATTCCACCTTCTCCTAAAAGATGTCCCATAACAACTAATATAATAGCAATCCCTTTTGCTATATCTAAATATTTTTTTCTTTTATTCATTTAATTTTCTGTTATATTACACCAAAGATTCTTACATCTTTTTAAATATAAACTCCTTTCCTGATTCTGATCCCCCATATATTGAAATCCTTATTATATTTTATTATATATCACTTTTGTTTACTGTAGCAAGATATCATATGCTATATCAATAATTCCAACTTCATCTCACTTAATCTAATCATATCAATAGCGGGTGGTTGTTTGTTGAGTGAACTTCCATTTTTTGGAACAACGAAAAACTACACTTCACTCAACAGGCTAAAGCCTATAAAACAACTCCTTACTTTCCATAACGAAAAGTAAGGAGTTTCTAATCTATCATAATGTTTATTATTCAGTTGTTCCTGACTCTGAGCCCGAAGAAGCTGTTCCGCCATTTGTTGTTCCGCCTCCAGTATTTTCTCCTCCGGTCGTTGTTCCGCTTCCAGTACTTTCTCCTCCGGTCGTTGTTCCGCCTCCGCTACTTCCTCCGGGGAGTCCCTGTGAAGTATTTCCGGAATTCGTTGTATTACCAGTTGTTCCCGAAACAGAACTTCCGGTACTTCCGGAATTATAAAAATTGCCCGTTCCTGTTGTTCCTGAATTACTGTAAGATCCTGATATTCCTCCCGAATTAGAACTATTCTTCGTTCCGCGCGTATAAGAATTATGTTCCTGCGCCTGATCCTCCGATGCCGTTGTATAAGTCTGACTATTCAACGTTGAATCATCTGTTGCTGAACGATTTCCTACTCGTTCTGTTACTGCAGCACTAATGGAAAGCACATCAGCCGATGTTGTGTATGTTTCATTACTATAGAAAAACTCATGTAATTTCTGTACATTAGATTTCAGTGTTACCGGAATTACAATGCTTCCAAGACCAGAAATCGTATCCGTTGTCTTATCAAACGGAAATCCCATTGAATCAGCAATCTTATACTTTGCAAAGTCTTTCGCATATGCCAAAATATCTGTTGCCGAAAAACTTGTTTTAATTGTTGGTAATATTTCATCAATAATATTATTAATCGTTGTTAATTTTGATTGCTGAAGTTTTTCAACCATTTTTTCAATTACAAGTCTTTGTCTTTCTGTACGTGTAAAGTCTCCACCTGCCGTTGAACGGATTCTTGCATAGGTTGTTGCCTGAGTTCCGTCTAATAACTGTTTTCCAGACTTCGTCACTTCATGCGCTTCTGTCCCTGCTACTCTCGCAGTTTCACCAAGGAATTTATTCAGATACTGAACTTCTTCTTTTACATCAATCTCGACACCACCCAGTGCATCAATTGCTTTCGCAACTGCTGCAAAATCAAATGTCACATAATCCTGAATATTCAGATCCAGATTCTTATTCAACATATTGATAGCCTGTGTCGGGCCTCCAAAACTATATGCTGCATTACATTTTTGTAATTCTCCATCTCCTATATCCAGCAACGTATCTCTGTATACAGATGCAAGTCTTACTTCTTTTGTCTTATTATCCAGACTTGCTACAATCAGGCAATCTGTTCTGGATCCTTTATCAAGATCACCTTCTCTGGAGTCTATTCCAAACAGCGCAACATTCGTATAGCCTTCTGCCGAAATCTCGGCTTCTTTATTTACAACAATATCCTCTGATTTCATACTGTTATCAGTGTCTATTTTATTAAGTTTAGCAGCCACATAAATTACACCTGAGGCCGCAAGACAGATTAGCACTCCGCCTATGCATAATGCTGCTTTCTTGGCTACACTTAGCCGCATAAACCAGTTCTTTCTTCTTCGTCTACGTCTTTTTCCGGACATATCGTACCTCACTAAATCATCTTATGTTTCTTCTATCAAGAATACACTATTCTCATATCACTGACAAGGATTTTCCTAATTTTCTTAGCCTCTTTATTTTAAGGGATAGCTCTGCGTAAAACAGGAATCTTCTTAATGAATCCAACTACAATAATTGATACACCATACACTATAAATGGACCTATTGCTCTGCATTTCAAACTAGATGCGCTTATTTTTAATATATATTGGTACTCTCTCAATACAAAAATATGAATCAAATATACTCCCAAACTCATACCGGCTAATTTCGGAATTATTTTCTTTATCTTTCCATACCATATACATTCTTCCCAATTTATATACTTAAATGCTATAAATACAGCTGCCGCCAGACAAACAGATGGCCAATTTTGATATCCCCAAAATAATTGATTTACCGTACCATCTTTTGACAATATATATGTTCCGGCATAGCGTGCGACCGCTCCCAAAATTCCCATACAATAGATAATCCATCTTTGTTTTCTGGAAAATTCTGTTATGCTTAATAAATATCCTAAAACAACCAGCATAACGTATCCACCCGTTACAGGAAAACTCAGCAATACATTAAATTCGATCGACATACAATTACACAAAAAAGGTAAAATCGAAATGGTCACAAATCCACATATAAACATATATTTTAAATATTTCTCATTGCCTTTCCGGCTAATCTGTGCCAATATCGGCATTGCAAGATAAACTGCAAATAATGGTATGAAAAACCAATAAATATTTTCAAACTGACAATTTAAAAACATTGATATTACTTTTTTTAATGACAATTCCGATATCTGCAATACCTCTCTTCGTATTTGATCCATACACGCAATTGTATTCCATATTATAAACGGAACTACGGTTCTTTCTATTCTCTTTTTTATAAATATTCTGGTATCATACCTCTCCTGGTATTTTAGCAGAGTTGCTCCTGACAGCATAAAGAAAATCGGTACCGCCCAATATGCTAACACTTCTACAATCAAACTTTGCTTCCATACACTTGTATTACTATATGAATGTACAATCCCATTACAGTGCATACAAACAACTCCAAATGCTGCTGCAATATTTAGCATATCATAATATATAATTCTTTTCTTCATAAATTCCTCTTTTTATCTTGCAACCGTTGTAAAAAATATATCTAACATAAGCAATAATTTTATCTGGAAACTGCCGTTTCAAATATTGTGCATACTGTTAAAAATTGGAAAAAATACACTCCAACAGCTAATTTCGGTAAAATTGATTTTTCAATCTTTATATTTTTCCCTTGAATTGCGGCAAAGAGCAGTGGAAAAAATGGGAAAAAGTATCTTCCCTGAATTCCCATAATATATTCTGACAGGACATTTGTACAGCTTTTTTCCATCGTAAACACGAGAAACAGTGCTGCAAATAAGCCCAAGCAAATAATCCAAGAACACATTTTTCCTTTTACATCTAATACTGTTTCATTTTTCTCAATAATTAGCGCTAACACCAACATTATAAAAAAGCCTAAAATAATCGTCCATGATATTCTTATCGCATTTGCAGTCTCTACTCCTCCGAAAATGTGTCTCAGATAATCCACTGGTTTAACCCTCAACGTATTGGCCCAAAGTACAAATACTTTCCATGGATTGTGTATAATTGTTGATAAATTATATCCCGGAATGTTTTCTGCTCCGTTTACATTTGACACTGTACTTGTAGATATCGCAACTACTGATGACATTTTCGTTAAAAGCACACATAAAGCATTGACCAAAAGCACTCCAAATTTCAAGCAACATGCTTTGAAATTGTTGTTGCTTATTTTCTTTGATGGAATTAAGAAAACACAAAAAGTTATCAAAATATATATAATTTTTATTGGCGACATAACTATACTTGTGACAACAAGTAATATCCAGTCTTTCCTGTTCACATGTTGCTTCTCATAAGCACAATGTAATACCAGCGCAATAAATATAAATGCGCAACTATTCAATACACAATCATAGGAAAATGAAGCCGCTTGCTGTATTGCAGAAGGTCCAAGCATCAATATCATCATAGCACGTTTTGCAAACGGCATCTTTTTTAACGCATAATACCCAGCCAATATATAAAAAGCGCTTGCAAACAGGCGTCCCAGCAACAATCTCATGATACCGCCCAACCCCAAAATTCTTGCCAGTACTACTGCCAAAATCTGTGGAGCATATGCAACTGGCGAAGCACTCAACGGTCCTCTATGCTGCGTCACTTTATAATTATGTCCATTCCCACCAGATGAATTTACATAACGATATAAATAATACGAATACTTTCGGGTATTTGCTTCATGCGGAGAGAAACGTAAATCTTCTTCCGTCAATAATGTTTCACCGTTTTCATTTAATGCAGTCGTATGCAGTATTTGATTGGAATAATAATATGTTGTATTAATATGTGCCATTTCATCTGGGCACGAATAAGGTGCAAAAACAAATGTATACAGCAAACAAAATGTTGCTGAAAGCATCACAAAGAATTGTTCCACTTTCCACTTTCCTTTTAACACAGCATAACATAGTATTAAATAAGCTATTGTTAAAATTATCCAAATAATCCGCCACAAAGTTATTACATAATGTGAACCGCCACCTTGTATAGACATAGCTAAATCATAATTATTTGTCTTTCCATTTGAATAAGATATTGTTTGAGGAACGTTCCAATTTGCTATTTTCAACGCCCCTGTATTTTTTACATATTTACCATTATCTTTTATTGTAAGATATAATTTTGTTTTTCGATCTACTTCAATTGGTTTTTTTAATTGTAATACAAATTTTTCATTCTTTAGATCATTAAACTTAATATAGCCTTTTTGTACTATTCCATTTTCATCACTTAAAATTACTTCTAATTCACTTTTATTATTTTCTTTTAAACATACAACCGGTAACGAAACAGCTCGTATTTCTCCCTCTATATCCGAAATTTCCTGTTTAATTTCTCCATTTATCTTTTCAACCTTAATTTGTTCAACAGATGCTTCATTTGAAAAGACATAAGTTTCTGCCCAACTTGCCGGTTTAACTACGGTCTCATACCCTCCGTACATGATTATCATTAATATGACGTATACCAAACACAAATATATTTGCTTTGAATATTTTTTTAATGATTCTTTTATTAAATCAATATTTTTTTTCATATCAAACTCCCCCCGGACATTTTTATATTCTAATCTTCAAAGCTATCAACAGTACTCCTCATTCCTCTTTCTAAATCCACTTTCACCGTCCAGCCCAAGTTCTCTAACTTCTCGGTATTGAGCATGACTCTTCCCATCTTACTATATCCAAGACTCATTTCTTTCGGAATATCAAATACAACCTTTAATCCCTTCTCCGGATATAATTGAACTAATTTTTCAGCAACTTCTCTGATTGGATACGGCTCTGTTTCATTCGCAATATTATATGCTTCTGCAGGCTCTCCCTCCAACATAGCAATAAACATTGCTGCAACCGCATCTGTCACATAACAAAATGCACGGACTGCATCTCCCTTACTTTTCAGTACAATATCTCTTCCGTGTACAATATCCGAAATAAAATCTGCCATAACCCTGCCATCATTATCAATAATCATTCCCGGTCCATATGAATGTGCGATTCTTACCACAACCGATTCAATGCCATACTGATAATAATAACTCTGAACAATACTTTCTGATATCCTTTTGCTTTCCGGATAGCAGGATCTACGTTCCATCGGATCCAATGCACCAAATATATTTTCTTTAATTTCCGTTACATCTGCATTTTCTTTTCCGTACACTTCTCTTGTTGAAGCATACAGAACTCTTTTCGTCTCAGCTTTTCTCGCCGTTTCCAGAATATTAATCGTTCCTAATGTATTTGCTTTAATAATTCCCACAGGATCATTCATGATAAAATGTGGGCTTGCGTTTCCAGCTGTGTGAACAATGTAATCAATCTTGCCTGTATATTTAATCGGTTCACATACATCCTGTACAATCAGATCAAACTGTTCTTCATTCCTAAAATCCGCAAACTTTTTCCAGGCTTTTTCCTCATTCCGAACAAGTGCCAGAACATGAATATTGGCGTTATCTTTTTCATTCAAATACATCAGATAATATGTCATATATGTTGCAAGCATTCCACTCGCACCAGTGATTAATACAGTTGTGTTGTATAATTTTTCTTTTGACTCTATCTGATGAAACATTCTTTCCATATCATCCTGTATGATCTGACTTCTATAATTCATTTTCCGGCTCCTTTAATTTCCATATAACTGTAAGTTTTCCCGTGCTTCACTCAACGCTTTAAATGTATAATAGTCCATTGGAGTTGTAATTTTTATATTTTCTACAGGTCCCTGAACCACCGACAGACTATGTCCATAATGCTTCATTAATGTCGCTGAATCTATAAAATCATGTCGATTTTCTTCTCTTGCTTTCAAGTGTGCCTGATAGATTTCATTAAGATAAAAGCACTGTGGTGCTCTTGCCATCAGACAGCTTGATCTTTCAATCACATCACTGATACACGCTTCATCATTTACCCGGATGATCGTTTCAATCGCCGGGGCAACCGTAATTGCAGTTCCATTTTCTTTCACACATTCCAGGCAGTCTGTAATTGTCTTTGCTTCTATCAAAGGTCTGACACCATCATGGATCAATACAACCGACTTTTCATCTGATGTTATCTGATGTGCAGCTTCAATTCCTGCATAAATAGAATCCTGTCCTGTCTCGCCCCCCGGTACAACCTTTACTACTTTCGTCAACTGATACTTTTCCAATAACTCCTCTAAGAAAGGAATCCAGTCTTCCACACACGCTACAACAATTGCATCTATATCTTTATGCTTCTGGAAATGTTCCAGTGTATAGACAATTATTTCTTTTCCGTATAATTTTAAAAACTGTTTTGGCAGAGCTTTTGTATTCATTCTCCGTCCTATTCCACCTGCAAAAATCACTGCAATATTCATCTTTTCCACCCGTCCTATCTATTAGCTGTATTTCTTTTTTCTCTTATATACAATAAAATAATTATACCAATGTGAAACAGTCAATAAAAGTCCATAATGCTTTTTCTTTAATAAATCTGCAACCATCTTCTTTGTAACCGAATAATCTTTTCTTGCCGATTCATTTATAAGACAAGAGAATTCTTCCATCCCACGGAATCTGCTCAGATATTCTTTCTTTTCTTTCTTTTGCACATGGCAGTTTTTTCTTTCAAACATTAAGATTGCTTCCAGAAAATAATCCATCGCATATCTGTTCCAGTTGATCTTTCCTTTGTATTTTTCTTCCAATACCTGAACCAGCTTGTATTCCTCTTTTGCTGCCATGATCAGTGCCATTTGCTGATTGTCATAATACTGGCTTGAAGTACTGTGAGCACCCCTTTGATAGTGATTGTATTCTATCCCCTGCCATACAAAAATATTTTCCGTAACACACTCCAGTAAATGATAGTTAAAAATCCAGTCTTCATATCCTTTTTTTACATCTTCCGGAAAATATATATTATTCTCTTCAATGAGACTTCTCTTATAAATACCATTCCAGATCATATTAAAGAAACCATCGTCTTTTAATTTCTGATAGTCCTTTTTCAGATTTTCAAACCCGACTTTACGTGTTTTGTCAAATCCTCTGGTTCTTGCAGCTTTCTCGTCTTTATTCCAATCTTCAATCACACGATATCCATATTTCAAGATATTGGCATCATTTTCCTTGGCATACTCATAAATCTTGTCCAGGAATCCTTCTACGTAAGCATCATCATTATCAATAAATGCAATATATTCTCCCTGAGCCGCTTTCATGCCATTATTTCTGGCTGCTGATATTCCCTGATTTTTCTGATGAATAACTTTTACTCTGTCATCCTTTGCTTTCAGGGTATCACAGATCTGCCCACTTTTATCTTTTGATCCATCGTCCACCATAATCAGTTCTATTTCTTTTAAATTCTGTTTTAAAACACTTTCTGCCGCCCATTTCAAATATTCTTCTGAATTGTAGACCGGCATTATAACACTTATTTTTACCATTCTAGTTCCTTCTCTCTTTTACTTTGCCCAGTATTTCTTTCCAATCAAATTTCCATAATTTTAAATTTATCAGAATATATACCAGCATACAGCATACTCCAACTACCATTATATGAACAATGCCATGCAGATTCATAATTTTCCCTATCATTATCCACACTACGATAATCCCGACACATCCTGCTATATATTTTCCGACATCCTTTTTCATTTCCGAAAGATCAATGTATTGTTTTGCCGTCATATACGACACTGTAAACATAACAAATTCTGCCAGCATTGTAGTAATTGCTGCACCGATAAAGCTTAATTTAGGTATAAACCAGAAATTAAGTGTAAAATTAACAACTGCAGAGATTACAGATGCACGCAATATATACTTTTCTTTTCCATTCGGTAAAAGTACCGATGTCGTCATAAAAGATGCCATTGAAGAAAATACGAGTGAAACACTTAATATCTTCAAAGCATTTCCTGCCTGAATATATTTTTTACTTGCAATAAATAAAATAATATCCTTTGACAGCAACCCCGATAACAGGCATAGAGGTAACACGATAGCCAATACAACATTAAAAATCAGTTTCATCAATTTCTTTGATTCTGTTGAATCTTTCTGTGTTGTCATTGCAGAAAGTCTTGGTACTGTAACAATAATTATTGCTGAAACCAGATTTTTAAATATATTATATACTTTCACCGCAGCACTATATATTCCATTATCATATGAGCCTTTCATTACCTTAATCATCGTTGCGTCCACATTTACATATATAACCGTTGCCGCACTGATTGCAAACAGTAGCAATATCGGTTTCAAATGTTTTTTCAAATCACATTTAAGAGTAAAACGCAGCCTGCAATATTTTCTTATATAGAGCCAGTTTGGAATGGCGGAACCAACACTTGAGAAAGTTAAAATCGCCACATAAATTAATGTATCGCCTTCGTCTTTTATCAAAAGCAACATCAGTATCATAGAAATAAACTGAATAATAACATTTCTTATTGTTATATACACGAAATCTTCGTAAATCGAGTTAATCCAGTCAACCATAAAAGTTGTTCCAAGCGTAATCAAACTAAAGATTGCAAGTATTTTCCCATAAGTATGAAGATAAGGGGTAAAGCAATATAACAGTCCCAATCCAATCAGTGCAATGAAAGTCATAACCAGATTAATCGAGAACATCTGATTTGCAAACTGATTTAACTTTTCTCTGTTTTCCCTGAGTTTTGCTCCCTCTCGAATCGCATAATTCGCTATTCCCAAACCTGCTATTAAATTAACATAATTTATAATAGATCTTGCAAATTCAATATCACCCATATCCTTAACTGCAAGCCGTCTTACCACATACGGATACGTAATAAGCGGGAATACGATTGATGCACATGTTTTCATGATATTAAATATTGCATTAACTGCGATTGATTTTTTTTTCATACATATTGCCCTTCTATTTCTAATGCATAAATTTAATCTATAAGACTTTTAATAATATCGGCAAACTGCTGTCCGGTTGCATCCCAGCTCAAATTTTCCATACATTGCATTGCGTTTTTATGCATCTGTTTCAGTTTTTCCGGATTCTGTATGCATTCTTTCATTTTTGTATATAAATCATCTGCTGAAAATGATGTTAATATAGCAGCTTCTTTATCAAAGAAGTACGGGAATGTACCATCTTTAAATTCAACTACCGGCAAGCCGGTGGCAAGCATTTCATATGGAACCAGAGAAATATTCGTCATTGACGATACCATTCCAAAGTCTGCTTTTGCATATAATTCCATGAGTTCTGCTTTTGACAATTTTCCAAGATTCTTCCCAAGTTCTTCCGGAATATCTTCGATCCCTCCATAAAATGAAATATTTAATTTCATCTGATTTTCTTCAAATCTTTTCTTTACTTTTTCCAGCATAAGAGGAATAATCGTCGGCAAACGTCTTCCTGCCTGCTTTAAATAGACTACAAATTCAAATTCTTTCTTATTTTTATAACTTTCGTAATCCCGTTCAACCATATGATATTCGCTTCGTTCATATGGAAAATCTACATAACTTATTTTTGTATCACAATCTACATTCCGTTCAATCTCATGTTTATTCCATTTTCCCAGGCTTATCATATGTAAACCTAATTCATATGTTTTCTTTGCCAGAATGTATCTCTCACCATCTTCACAAAAATATGGCTCATAATCCTGAACAAAATACATTTTATATCCATCCATCTGAGTGACTGTATAAACCGATTTCCAATCTGTTGCGATAACAACGTCATAGTTTTCTTCCAGTGCCTCTTTCGTTTCCATTTTTCCACGGTAATTTTTCAAATTGATGCCCGCATTTTCCGTTAATTCTTTTTTACTCTGGCCACTCAACGCAATATAAGTTACGGAAAATCCATTTTTTTCCAGCGCTGTTCCTATTCGTAAAATCGAAGTCATTCCCCCTGCATGTGCCGCAACATAACTTGTCACGATCGCAATTTTTTCTATTTTAGCCGGACGAACATTTCTTACATCTTCAAAAGATTCTTTTTCAATCAACTTTGTTATCTGTTCTTTAATTCTTTTTTCTTTGTGCTTACGCAGATAAGTCACTACCATTTTTTTCATATTTTAATCATCCTTTACATAATAACGCTTTGATACGGTGCTATCGACCACTGACTGAATGTCATTTTAAAATATAATGCATAGAATGCAAGTAATACTACATAAAATATATATTTTCTCTTTTTATTCTTATCTCCCTCTAACAGATATGGGACATAAACGATACTTGGTATAAAAAAATAATATACAAACCGCTGATATTCCGGCAGCCAGCTTCCAAACAGCACAAGCAATACACTAATATACATACAGTTTTTGAATACAATATTTTCTTCATTCATTTTTTCGTAAATGACGGTAATCATCATTGGCAGGAGTATTAATCCTAAAAACATGGCCGTCACTCCAAAACTACGCGTTACATAATTTGTATTTAAATACCTTGGCAGAAATGTTGCAAATAACCATGTCATTATCTGTGTATAGAACAGATTAAATGGTAACAAAATCAATGCCAGAATTCCAAATGCTGAGAGTTTCCATTTTTTACCAAGTATCCAATAAAACGGAATCATAATTAAAGCCGTAAAATGGAATGTAGCAGCTATTCCTACACATATAAAATACCTTACAGGCTTTTGTGTGCTTATATATGAAAATGCCCATAATACCAGCATAACCGCTACAAACTGTCTTATCTGATGAAGTCCTAATGTTGCAAAATAGCCATTCAGATAAAACATTAAGTAGCTCACTGCATAATTCCGTGAATATTTTTTTATACATGCAAGCATTAGTGTATAAGAAATCGTTGAATATACAACATATACCCATTGAAATCCCAATCCTAATTTCGAAATAATTATACAAATTATCTTATATGTAATATCAACACTTTGTCCCTGTCCAGTCGTAATCCTCTGGAAATATACAAAATAATTTGTGTAATCTGTTCCTACATTTTTCATCAGTGAATTTATCAGAAACATTGGTAAAAAAGCTAGAATTGCCCACAAAAGGCATCTAGCTTTTACCGCTTCCAAATTCACGTTTTTTTCATTTCCAATAATTATTTTTTGTTCCCGACACCATAATCCTGCAAAAATCACAGTGATCAAGATCATAATATTATAAATTAGTATAAGTCATCATCCTTCTTAATCTATTCCAACAATACCTGTAACAGACATACCTTTTTCATTCCAAAACGCGATTTCCTGCTCCAGTTCACATTTCAGAGACTTTCCGAAACGTTCTACGAATATAATATTCGCTTTTGTCTCTGTTTCAAATGCTTTCCATTCCTTTTTATTATACAGAACAAATACTTCTTCCTCTGTTCCATTCAGATACTTCACCATTTTAGCCGCTAACGAATGTACACCATTTCCGGCAACAACAATGACTTTCTCCGCTCCATGCTGCGAACGAATAATTTCATTTGCCAGTTCATCAATTCCCGAACAACTCCAATTATAGCCTTCCAGCATGCTGAACAATTTTCCCCAAAGTTTCTTGCCTGCTTTCTTTGGCATAAATCCTAAGCCAATAACCGGAAATCCATATTTTTTCAAGTCACTTACTGTATATACTTTTCTTGTAAGCATATAGCCGAAGAACATCAAAATAACTGAAGCCAGTAAGCCAATCATTACGCCCCATACAACACCTTTCACCGTCTGTACAGCCACATAATGAAGTGTAATTTTCGTTCCTGATGAAACGTTACTGATATAACGTGTTGACTGTGTTCCGGCACTTGCACTCGGAAATTCATACAAAACCGTAGTATCATCCATTTGGTATTTAAAGTCACCCACTGTATTTTTTACCAGTTCCGTAACCTGCTTTGCATAATCCGCAGCAATTTCTTTCGCAAGTTTTTCATCCATTGCTTTAAAACCTATCGCCATTATATGTTCTGACGTATTATCCGTTCCTACTGAGCGCGATAAATTTCCAAAATCAATACCATCTAATAAGAATTGACTCATAAAATCAGCTTTTGCATACGGATTTTTCAATTCTTTATCCAGAATGTAACCATAATCATGTAATTTTGTTTTTCTGGCTTCTGCCTCTTTCGCTGCCTTCTCAAACCATGTATCATACATATGATTCATTACTTTTTCCGAACTTCCTAATTTGCGATATGCTTCTATAATCTGTTCTGTCGTATCTATTGTGTTTCCATCGACTTCTTTATACACAGGTTCAATATTAATATTTATCAATACTCTTGACCAGATTGGTTCGTCTCCATCTTTATTTTCTTCTGTTACGTTTTCCTCTTCTTTTGGCTGGTTTCTATACTCTTGCAGCAAATTAATCCCACGTACACCGCCATAAACCAATGCTATAACTATTATAATACCTATAAATGATTTACACTTTCTCAGTACATAGGCAAAAAAATCATTTACATCATAAAAATTGTCCATTTTACTTTTACCTTCCCGTAATTTTAATTATTTTTTCCACTATATGTTCTGTTGCTTTTCCCGTTTCCTTTATCTGCAGATGCTCATGATGCTGGTCTATTTTCTTTCTGCTTTCCTCTGTATCATATGTTTTTATCAGTTCAACTAATTCTTCATTCGTTCTTGCCAGTGGAAATGCCCAGGTCTCCGGATCTGTATAAAAGCTTCTGTCTTTCGTATATTCATCTAAATCCGGTACAAACAAAAATCCCGGTTTGTACGTCAATGAATAATCCCAGATTGTTGACGAATAGTCCGTGATAAAACTATCTGCAGCATACAATAATTCCTGCATGTCCGGATAATCACTCACATCAATACATCCTTCCGTGTGTATACTTTTGACAAAATGATGCTTTCTTATCATCATGATCCATTTTCCGCCAAAGCGTTTTTCAAGAGCCTCCACACATTTTTTCACATCAAGCTGCGATTCGAATTTTGCTTCTTTTTCTTCGCCTCTGTATGTCGGAGCAAATAATATAATATGCGCTTCTTTGTCTATACCATAGAATTTTTTCACTTTTCCGGTTATATCCTCTGTACTCCCATTAATCAGAATATCATTTCTTGGCATTCCATACTCAAAGAAATGATTTCTCTGAACTTTCTTCGCATTCGCCATAACATCCGAAAATTTTTCACACCCTGAAATAAATATATCCGTCTGTCCTCCACAGATTTCATTTATTTTCAAATCTACCGGATGCTGGTCTGTGATAAAATCAGTACCACTTTTTTTATACGCTCCACCACCATGCCATGTATTTATAAATGTCTGGGATTTCCGTTTTGGTAAGAAACTGCCAAATCCATCATTACTGATCAGTATTTTAGATGTCATCTGATAGTATAAATCTTTTACACTTCCCGGCTTTACCGTCATCGTATCTGCATTCTCAACATGCCCGTCAAACTGCCATACATATTTATACTTTCCCGGATATCTTTCTTTCATATATTTATAAATATAGAAAGGGTTGCAGCGTATACCACTCCCCTTATCAGCCGAAAAATATATGCAGTTCTTCTTTACAGGTACAAGCCAGAACAGCTTCAAAACTGTTCTACTTGCATATATCATCATAAGTTTTATATATTTCATCTACTTCTTTACCTCTTTTGTTTTACCGCAACAAATACCATCGGAAGTTTCGTCTTACATATATATATTACTCTTCCAAGTATAACAACAGATGTCACATGTTCTTTTTGTAATTGTTTCAACATGATCTTTAATAATTTTGCATCTGTTTTTCCATATGGAATCAATTCTTTCACAAGACTTTCCTGATAAAGCTTTTTCACCCATGCTCTTCTTCTGGCATGTGACATCCCGGCTCTTGGATCACAATTTCTCTGGATTGCAGAAAAGATGTATCTGGTATATAAAGCTGCCAGGACTTCTTTTATTGCTGTATCCGCTTTGTTCCAATACTGATACTGTCTGTAAATCAGTTCAATTCTTCTCCGATGTAGTTTGTAATAATCCGGAACGAATTTTGATGTCAGACTGTTATCCATTCTTTTGTTATAATGATATCCTGCAAAATCCAGAGTATTCATTGAGTCAATATCCATGAAATATTTCACATTAAATAATATATCTTCAATTAATGTTACTTTTTCATATTGTAACCCCAGATTTTTCAAATAATCCAGATGATAGAACTTGTTCCAGGCATATCCATAAAGTGTCTTTTGCTCCAGAGTTATCACGTAATCTCTTAGCTCATCTGCCGTCACATAATTCTTAGCTTTTTCTTTTATTTCAATGCTGTGATGTAATTCATCATTTGCATCATAATAATCTTCTACTAATCCAAAAAGAATTACTTTTGCTTCATTTTGTTCTACTGATTTATATGCTTTTTCAAAGAGGTCATTCTTAACATAATCGTCAGAGTCCATAAACCAGACATATCTGCCCTTTGCCTTTGCAAGTCCTGTGTTTCTCGCACAGCTCAGTCCCTGATTGACCTCATGATGTAATACCTGAATTCTCTCATCTGACTTGGCAATCTTTTCGCAGAGTTCCGGACAGTTATCTGGTGAGCAATCATCTACCAGTATGATTTCAAAATTCTGATATGTCTGATCCAGCACACTCTGAACAGCCTTTTCCAGATGCTTTTCCACATTATATACCGGCATTACTACACTAACAAATGGTCTGTTTTCCATTATCTTCCTACCTTTAACTTTGTAAACAACTTCGTATTCTTTGTTTTTACATGTGTAATCACTTTTGCTTCCAGATATGTCAGAAATGTGCTATTCCATTTAATCGGAAGAAGCATGATCTTCATGTACTTGGAACGTGGTTTTGCAACCTTTACCATCTTTGCGACTCTAGGATTTGCCAGCATCTTCTTGATTTCCTGACGTTTTTCCTTTTCTGTCATTTCACACTTCGGGTTCGTAACGTTCTCTACACATCCGATAAAACGTTCAATATATCTTCTGGCGATCATCTCTATACTTGCAGCATCACCTACATGCCACTCTTTATACAGATTCAGCATCCAGCCGTGTTCCTCTTCACGTTTTTCATACATTCCCGGTCTGTAAGCTGCAGTTTCAGATTCTGTTCTTGCTCTCAGGAAATGATAGTACTGTTTTGATGTAACCGTTACTCGCTCTACTTCTCTTACAACACTTACATTGAACGGAAAATCATCCCAGAATGTTGTAGGGAATCTTAAGTTATGTTCCATGACATATTTTGATTCAAACAATTTGTTCCAAGGAGTATACAGAAGATTCTTGTCGAAAAGTTTATACGCATTCTTACGGAATTCTTCTTTATTTGGATATACTGCATCCGGCACCAGATAATCATCCGTCATATACTGTCCGTTTCCAATATAAGTATCAATATAGAATCCAGCAACTACAAGTTGTGCATTGTCGCGTTTTGCAAGATTGTACATATCCTCTAACATCGTAGGTTCTGCCCAGTCGTCGGAATCCAGAAAATACATATATTCTCCCTTTGCGATTTCGATCGCCATATTTCTGGCACTTGGTGCACCGCCGTTTTCTTTATGGATTACATGGATTCTGCTGTCTTTTGCTGCATATTCATCACAGATTTCTCCACTGCGGTCCGGTGTACCGTCATCCACAATAAGAAACTCCCATTCTTTCAGTGTCTGCGCCTGAATACTTTCGATTGCTTTCCCCACATATTCCTCAACCTTGTAGACAGGCATGATAATACTCACTTTAATATTTTCTTCCATCGTTCTTTCTCCTTAATATTCTCTTCTTTATGCCTCATTCTCTTTATTTTGTTCTTCAACTGGCACGAATTTGTATTCCTGTCCGCCGTTTCCTTTTTTGAATGCTTCTGTACTGTCAGACTTCAATAATACGATCGCGGTCTGGAATAAAAGCTGGATGTCTTTAAACACACTGTAGTTCTCGATGTACATCAGGTCCATCATCAGCTTGTCCTTCGGTGTGGTATTATATTTACCCGCAATCTGTGCATAACCAGTAAGTCCCGCCTTTACACGCAGACGATATCTGAACTCCGGCAATGCCTCTGTATAAGCTTCTACATTTTCAAGCATCTCCGGCCGCGGTCCTACAAAACTCATATTCCCTTTCAGTATATTCAGAAGCTGTGGGAGCTCATCCATACGAATCTTTCTTAAGATTCTTCCCGGAGGCGTGATTCTGTCATCATCTTCGGTTACAGATCTGTTCTCCACATGTTCTTTCATTGTACGGAACTTATACACTTCGAATACTGTTCCGTTAATTGTTGCACGTTTTTGTTTGAACAGGATACTTCCCCCATCATACACTTTAATCGCGATTGCACTCACGATCCAGATTGGAGAAGATACGATTCCCATTACCAGAGAGCCTGCAATGTCTATGCATCGTTTAATAATACGTTGCTCCATTGTCAGACCTTTTACATTATAATTAAGCACAGAAATATCATCCAGCAGGTAGTACTCTGATGTCATCTCAACAATATCTTCTATCTCTGGATTAAAGTATACGTTCTTTCTTGTCTTATAACAGAAGTTCGTAATCTCACTTCTCTGGAAGATCGGCACATCATACAGAAATACTGTATCCGCATCTTTCAATTTTTCCAGTACATGCGTATCACGGTAATCTAAAATCCCCACAATTCTGTACTGCTTTTTAAACTTCAATATACCTCTTACGATTTCATCCAGTGCTTCCTGAGAAGATGTCACTACATAACACTTTTCCGGTGCGTGAATCGTAAAGAACAACGCATTTCCTGCATACACAAAGATAACAATGATTACAATCTGTCCAATCATCGTAAGTATTAACGCTTTGATACTCACAAATCTTAATGCGTATACGCTCGGTGTAATTGTATTCATAACCATCAACTGGATGTAGGTGATTATATCCGTAAAGATTACTGCCAGTGACATGGAGTAGATGATAGGTTTGCTTTTTCTTCTTCCCACATCATAGCGTCCATATATAGATACGAAAAGAAGTCCAACAACAACGAATGTGCTCAATGTAATACCCATTGTTCTGGACGGTTTGATCAACGCTCTATTCTCTCTTGATAATATCAACATGAAAGTTGCCATCAATATAATATATAAGCAAAGCTTAATAACCAGCCATAATATCGATTCGCAACGCTTTAATTTGCTTTTCATAATGCACCACCTTATATTAACTCGTTACATTATATATGATAATGTGAGATTATGCAACTTTTATCCCCTGTACTCATCATTGTTTTCATGTTCTTCTGTGTACTTTTTCTCGAACAGCGCAAGTTCCTGCGTCAATTGCTTAATCCTGATGGATGCCCGCGATACTGCTATTGTCAACACAAATATAATTACAAGCGAAAAACAGAATCCTCCAAAAAACAGCAGGTTAACCGGACTTGCCACTCCCATCTCGCCTGCAATCCAGGTTGTCAATTGCGGAAAACAATCCAGAATCAATATGCCCAGTCCAACTGCCATCCATGCAAGTGCATATCTCAGTTCTAATTTTTTTTGTCTTATCATATTAACTATAACAACAAGTGCGCCAAGTACAATAACACCTATGATTATCTGAATTCGTACATTCATAATTATTATAACCTCTAATATTTTCTAATTGTTTCTATCAATATTGCAAGTGTAACTTTTATCATATAATAAATCGATTTATTCAACGAAATTGATGACACGCCTCCAGTTCTTTCACGCATTACAACCGGAATTTCTTCTACTTTCATCTTTCTCCTTAATACCGCAACAATACTTTCCGGTTCCGGATAATCCTGTGGATAATCTTTTGCAAATAGAGCAATTACATTTTTCCCCGCCATACGAAGTCCCGATGTCGGATCAGTAATTTTTTTCCCTGTAAGCAACGTGATCATATTCGAGAAAAACAATATTCCGATTCTTCTGGATTTCGAAGATTGAAATCCTTCTTTTTCTATAAATCTTGATCCTATTACCATATCCAGATTATTTTTTTCCAAATGTTCTGCCATTTTATTCAAAAATTCCGGGTCATGCTGTCCATCTCCATCAACCTGCACCGCAACGTCATAATCATTTTCCATTGCATATTTATAGCCGGTCTGCACCGCGCCGCCAATTCCCAGATTAATTGGAAGATTCACAATATTATAATGATTCTCTTCACATATCTTTCTGGTATGATCATTAGAACAGTCATTAATAATCACATAGTCAAAACCTTCCGCATCTCTTTGAATCGCAGTAACTGTTTTTTCAATATTACTTTCCTCATTATACGCAGGAATAATAATCAGTTTCTTCATATTAATTTCTAACAATCCTCTCTACGTTGTATATTGTATATTCCCACGCGAACTCATGTTTTACTCTTGCGCGGCACAATATTTTATCTTTATTTCTTATTCAGATCTTTCTTTATCCTTGTTGTAGATATTTCCGGAGTTCTCGGCAGATATACTACATCGCAATATTCTTTCAGAAAATCAAATTTTCCTTCCCAGTCATCGCCCATCACAAATGTATCTACATGATATTCCTGCACGTCAGTAACTTTCTGCTTCCAGTTTTCTTCCGGTATCACCAGGTCCACATATCTGATTGCTTCTAACAGTCTCTTTCTCTCTTCATATGTAAAATAGCATTTTTTCTGTTTTTCATTCCAGTTAAACTCATCTGTTGAAAGTGCAACAATCAGATAGTCACCATACTGTTTTGCTCTCTGTAATAAGTTGATATGTCCATAATGTAACAGATCAAATGTTCCATATGTAATTACTCTTTTCATCTTTTTTCTCCTTTAATCTCCAAGATTAATCTTGTTCATTTCCAACGGTCCAATCGACCCTTTTCATATTATACACAATTAATATCATAAAGCAAATCACAGTAGCCGCCATCGGAATTCCATATGCTGCAACTGCTCCAGTGAGTCCATAACTTTTCACCAGCATTCTCGGCACGATCAGTGCAATAAAGAATCCCACTCCATATCCGGCCAGAATCTGAAATTGTTTTCGCATAACAGTCAGTACATAATAGCATACTGTAATGATTGCATTCATACTTCCACCAAGCATAACAATCACAAGCTCTATCCGGTAATCCGACAGATCCAGTCCCGATATAATATTCAGGAACCAAATTCCCAGCAAGTATGCACCGCTCACTGCTCCTACCGTCAGAATCCCGATCCATATCAGCGAGTTTCTTACAATCTTCACAAATCCTTTTCTATTCTTTTCATTCCAATAATTCGCCATAGGTGTAAGCATTGGTCTGAAGCCAAACAAACTGAACAAGTTGATCACAAATGCCGGCATTAATAAGAATCCATAATAATTCTGCATCTCATTCGACATACTTCCGTCAATTGCATATCTTGAAGCATTTATCATATAAGAAAGCATAAAACTTCCTATAAAAAGCGGAAAACATTGTTGAAATAACTTCTTCCACTTATCCAGTCTCACTTCCAGCTTACACACTTCATAATTTTTTGACAAACGATAATCAAAAAAAGCAATAAATACCAATTCTGCCACGCACATCGCAATACTTGATAATAAAAGATTGTGTGCCATTGCAAGTGTAATTCCAAATACAATCGTACTGAGTATCACTCGAATTCCCAATGCTTGTCCCGATAGATCAATTCTGTCTTCCAACTGGAAGAGTCCCTGAAAAGAATCCGACATGCAATCAATCGCTTTGTACAGACTGATAAAAAACATGACTGCTGACGCCTCACCCTTTTTTCCCGCAAAGATTACATATACAATAAGACACAGCATCATAACCATACTTGTCATAAAGCGGAACGTAAAATAATCTTTAAACTCCAGCTTGCGCTTTACATCTGTAACCTGTATTGCTCTGGTTTCAAAGCATCCTATAGCCGTCAGCATCTGTGCCGTTGAAAATGCCAGACTGAAAAGTCCTCCATCATTACTTCCATTCAGGCGAGTCACCATGGTAAGCAATACGAAGGACGCTAGCGCATTGCTCATACTTCCGACCATGTTCCAGGCAAATTTACTTCTGCTCGAAATTTCTTTACTTTTGTTCATTATTCTTCTCCAAAATCCAAAATATACGGGCAGTGATTTACCCTTTTTTCTTTCGGAGGCATTGTCATATAATCTCCAAAGAGGCGGGTCAGATATTTATCATAATCATGTGGCATATATACCGTCATATCTTCAAACGGCATCTCTACCAGAGGATACATTTCTTTCTTGGATATATACGATCTGTCTGACATTGTTACCCGAAATGTATTCATATATTCTGTATCCTGATCATTATATTTCTTTTCTTCTTTTTCCAACAGCTTGTATAAGAAAACTGGTGATACATGAAATACTTTCAGCGCTACATGTGTCATTTTGCATATTACAGCAGCAACACTTTTTTTCCACCCTTTTAATGGAATCACCGGATCTCCACTGCTGCCTAAGAACAATAATTTATTAAGAAACCACGTTTTTCTTAGCTGACGGTCACGCGCCTTCTTATCCTCCGGCATATTATCAAGCGGGAAAATGTCTATATCAATACATCTCTCACACTTCAGATCTTTCGCATAAAACGGAACAAATTTTGTTCCCAGTTTCTGGATCTTAGTTACATTGACAGAATAATTTTTATCCGTCAATGGTGTCAGTATCCTATATTTTTCTCCCATTTCCTCTTCAATCGCACGCAGCGCTATATCATAATCCTTTCTCGGCATCGCAATATCAATGTCATCATCCCACGGAATAAATCCCTGATGTCTTACCACACCGATTCCTGATCCTCCAAGTAGAAAATACGACAAATTATATTTTTTACATATCGCATGAAAATCTTTCAGCATTCCCGTCTGCGTTTTCTGTAATTTTTTCAGAACTTCCGGTTCATATTCTTTATACTGAGGTTCCATAAACTTCCTTTTCTCCTTCAAATTGTAATAAATACGGATAATGATTCTGCCGTTTTCCCTTTGGCGGCAGTTGCATATAATCTCCATATAATTCTCTTAAAATCTTATCATAGTTTTTCGGCACTTTAATCTTAATATCTTCAAATGGCAGTTCCACCAGCGGGAAAAGGTCATCCATTAATATCCTGCTTTCCCAGATCATGGTATCATTAAACTGTGTAACTACCTTGGATGTTCCATGATAACGGGTTGCATTTTCTTTCCATTTTTTTGCAAGCCACTCATTCGTTACCGGAAGCACTTTCCAGATGTAATGCATAAGCCCACATACAACTCGTCCTATTAATTTTCCTTTTTTAAACACACTGCTCGTATAGAAATTAACGTTTTTAGTCATATACAGTTTTCTGAGAAACAGTGCTTTTTTCATCTGTTTATTTCTTGCTTTCCGGTTCATGGCGAGATCATCAAACACGAAAATATCTATATTTATTCCCATTTCAAAATTGCCATGATCATAATTTGTTGCAAATCTTGTATTCTTCTTATACATCTTAGACACAAAATTATAGTACTTCTGATCACAATCCGGTCCTGCCAGACCAAAACGGTCTCCAAATTCCCCTGGTGCTACTTTTTTGAACTTTTCATAATCATCACGCAGCATTCCAAAATCCATATCATCATCCCACGGGATAAATCCCTGATGTCTTACTGTTCCAATGACCGTTCCAAACACACCAAAATAATTGATGTCATATTTATCGCAGATTCTGATAAATTCTTTTAAAACTTTCAATTCTTCCTGTTGTATCTTTTTTAATACCTCAGGTTCATATTGCTTATATCCTTCTCCCATTTTATCCTACCTCATTAATTGTTGATTTCATTATAAGCGCACAGAGTTGCTATTTCAAGGTAATCAGATTTCCATTGTATATCCGTTTTTATTTTATCCATACGCCCGATGCATTAAAATAATATTTTTTGCCATTTATCTTCTGCCAACCCGTCTGCATCACGCCTGATGTATTCAGGTAATACCATTTACCATTTACTTTCTGCCAGCTCGTCTGCATTGCGCCCGATGTATTCAGATAATACCATTTGCCATCTACTTTCTGCCAGCCTGTCTGCATTACTCCCGATGTGTTCAGATAATACCATCTACCATCTATTTTCTGCCAGCCCATCTGCATCACGCCTGATGTATTCAGATAGTACCATCTACCATCTATTTTCTGCCAGCCCATCTGCATCACGCCCGATGTATTCAGATAATACCATTTACCGTCTACTTTCTGCCAGCCTGTCTGCATCACGCCTGATGTGTTCAGATAGTACCATTTGCCGTCTATTTTCTGCCAGCCTGTCTGCATTGCTCCTGATTCTGCCAGATAGTACCATTTACCGTCTAACTTCTGCCAGCCCGTCTGCATTACTCCTTTATAATTGAACAGATACGTCTTGCCATCTATCTCCTGCCAGCCCGACATCGTTCTTCCGTTGCTGTCAAAGTAATACTCCTCTCCGTCTATCTCATTCCATTCCGGTTCTATCTTCTCATAAGTTGTCGTCAGTACCTCATCTGTGAATTCTGCGATTACAGCCGCTGAATCTGTCTTTGTAGCATAGACTTCTGTATTTGGAAGGCATTCCTGCATTCTTTCATTAAAATATTCCTTTCGTCCCGTTATAACTACCGTCTTTGGATTCAAAGAAGTAAGAAAATACGTCGTATTATTATAATCAATGCTATGATGCGCCATTTTCATCAGATCCAGTTCGATCTTCTTTCCCTGATTCGGAACCGATTCATCTTCTACATTCTGTAAGGCAATTTCATTTGGCACATAGGATGCTTCTTCATCTGTCTCTTCCTGAAGCGTATAATCCACATCATAATTATTATTTTCTATTTCATCCGCCTTGTCATCACTAACTCCTGCAGAATCCCATAATTCATCAACCAATTGATCCGCCACTTTTTGGGATGCTCCGTCTGTCGGATCGAGATCACCTGTCAGCACCGCATTTTTTCCATATGCGCTGATTCTTACTACCAGTGAATTTTCATTTTCTGATGCTACCGGAATAATGTTGCCGTCTTCGTCCCGTGCACGTTCATAATTCATCACTGTGATGTCCATGTCACCAAGCTTAATCTTTCTGAGGAGTGGAAACTTCTCCATCTCTGTGTTCGTGATGATTCTCACACCATTTTGTTTTGCTGCATTGATCAGATTGTCATATACATACTGATTGTCCCACAGTTTATTCTCTTGTGCTTCCGGATAGTAATATTTGCTGTCCGGTTTGTCCCCATAACTGTCCAGTTGGTAGGAATCATCATATTCGCCAATATATAACCGCTTCACCCGAAAATGATTTAATATCTCATCACCACTTCCGATATGATCACTGTGTGCATGTGTGCCGAGATAGAAATCCAGTTTTTCTACTCCCATCTGCTTCAGATAATGAATTACCTGCTGTTCGTATCCTATATTCTTTGTTGTGCCGGCTCTTAACGGATACCTCTCATCTTCTCCGGTTGGATAATCCCAGTCTTCTCCTGAGTCTATCATCCCATAGTGTCCGTTACTTTCTAGCAGAATCGCATCTGAATTGCCATATAATGAAATAAAATGGATTTTTGTTGTTCCTGTATCAATCGGTGCTGCATTGGCATCTATTGCCAAAATACCTAACCCCAATATCATAGCAAACGCCATTCCACATTTTTTTCTACTTATCATTACTATTCCTCCGTATTAACATCTTATTATAACATTTTCCCTCTTCACAAACAAGACTTTTTCTCTTTTCATTGACTACATTTTCATTGACTACAATATCCTGTTCTCTTATAATGTTATTAGTTTTATATTTACAAAGGAGACTCTTATGTTAACTCGTACCAATACCAAACAACTCAAAGCAGTAGCAATACTTTTAATGCTTGCACATCATCTTTTTACTTTTCCGGACCGCATTCCTTATGGTCTGTCTCCGACAACTTCTATTATGATTTCTAATCTTGAGTTTACTCAATGCATCGGAACATTTGGGAAGATATGTGTATCCATTTTTATGTTTCTTGGCGGATATGGATTGTATGCTTCTTCTATCACCGACAACGACGGGATTCAGATTCCAAAAAATTCCTTAAGTCGGCATATTTTTAGTTTGTATACTTCCTACTGGAAAGTTTTTCTTATTTTTGTCCCTATTGGATTTTTGCTTTTTCACCATCAGCCTCAATTCAATGCAGTTAGTTCTGGAAATATGTCAAAATCTGTTATCAGCATATTCATACTGTATTGATTTCAGAAACGGTACACAAAAACCAAAGCACACTGTTTCTCTTTGTTAAAAAATAGCAAAAATCCCGGGTTCAATAACCCGGGATTTTCACAAGAACATTCTTTTCTTTCAACGCACCTTATTCACTTGGCTCCAATATATCCCATCCGAACAACTGAACAAAATGATTACTGTAAACCTGTTTTCCATCTACCGTTTTTTCATATTTTGCAAACACGCCTATCGATACAAATTTGGCATATTTAGTCAACATATTAGAATTATGACCTGCAGAATTCTTCCAGGACTCCATTACTTGTTCCGCACTGCTTTGATACTTTCCAATATTCTCTGCCATGCATCCTGTACTTCCCGTTAAAGATCGCAAAGCATTTTCCCCATTTGGTCTCTTATGATCAAATAAATATGTAATCTCAACTGCCCTGGTATTAGCTGCTTCTTCCAATGGCTGTGATCCCTTTTCCAATCTCTGCAATCCGTTCTCTTCCCGGTAATCATTTAACATTTCAAATACTTCATCTGCCATTTCCGTCTCAAAGTGTCCTGTTACAGTTGTTGTCTCTCCATCCTTTAATGTTATCGTATACACCTTATCATTTTCTCCCGGTGTTGACGTATCCGGTTCTATATCTTCCGGGAACACTTCCAATCGGTTATTTCCGCAATTTCTGCATGTAGAATATCTGTATTTTCCTTCTACTTTTGTAACTACATAATCATGCGGAACTTTATCCAGTAATTCTTTTTTCACATCACCGCATTCTTCGCATGTGAACTCTTTATATCCCTGCTGTGAACAGGTAGATTCCACCACATTCGACTGAATATAATTGCACTTTGCACTTTTACTGACATCTCCACATCTTGTGCATACATAAGACATGGTTTCATCCCCGTTGCTCTTCCAGATATAGTCATGTTGCAAAGCCGGAATTTCTTCTATCTTTTCTTCCCCGCACAATCTGCACGTTACTCTTTTCTTTCCTGTCTCATCACATGTTGCTTCTTTTAATACAATCTTATCATATTCATGGGGATGTATATGATTTTCCTCTAATTCTCCTGATGCATTTACATATTTATGGTCAATCCATGTATCGGATGCCATTGCTCCATCCTGCTTCAGATAATACCATTTGCCTGATTTTTCCTGCCATCCAGTCAGCATCCATCCCTCTTTATCAAACAGATACCACTGTCCATTTATCTTTTCCCAGTTACCTTTCGTATAACTTCCATCTGCATGTCTGTACCACCATCGTTCCCCTGCTTTGATCCACCTTGGCTGTTCTTTCACCATTCCCTTTACCCAGGCTCCAGAAGCATTCACATAATCTTTTCCGATCCATGTATTTGCAGCCATTGCTCCGGAAGCATACATATAATAACAGTTTTTTCCGATCCAGTGCCATCCTTGTCCCAGCATTGCACCATTCGATTGAAAATAATACCATTTTCCACCTATGCTCTTCCAGCCGGTCACCATATAGCCTCTGGCATCGAACCAATACCATTTCCCACTGATCTGTCTCCACGTATTCTTTGGATAGGTTCCATTATCCTCCCTCATTTTTTTATATTATATCACATTTCTTTTTTTATTTGACAATTTCTGGAATGAAGTATATAATAGGCTCATGTTCATATTCTTTTAAAGGAGGTAAGTACATGAACATTCAAGAAAGTGATATTTTGAACTTAATCATAACAAATACATACACCAATCAGCGAAAGCTTGCCGAAGTGTCCGGTCATTCCCTCGGAATTGTCAACCGTTCCATCCGCCAGCTTATCATTGAAGGTTATCTGGATGAGTCCATTCATCCGACAGAAAAAGCCATTTCCAATATTCAGGAATCTGCTCCAAGAAGGGCCGTCATCCTCGCCGCGGGCTTTGGTATGCGGATGGTCCCGATCAACACAGAGACTCCAAAAGGCTTATTAGAAGTTCATGGTGAACCTTTGATCGAGCGTCAGGTCAGACAGCTTCATGAAGCCGGCATCCATGAAATCTATGTAGTTGTCGGATTCATGAAGGAACAATACGAATACCTGATTGATGACTATGGTGTGGAATTAATCGTCAATGCGGATTATGCATCAAAGAACAATCTGCATTCTCTGTATCTGGCACGGGAACATCTAGCTAATGCTTATATCATTCCATGCGACATCTGGTGTGACTGTAATCCATTTCAGAAGCATGAGCTTTACTCTTGGTATATGGTCAGCGACCTAGTCGATAACGACAGTTCCGTCCGTGTCAATCGGAAGCTTGAATTAACTACAGTTTCCCATTCATCCGGTGGTAATTCGATGATTGGAATCAGTTATCTGCTGAAGAAAGATGCCGATATAATCAGGGAACGGCTCATCCGCTTTGATGCTGACCCACGATATTACAATAAGTTTTGGGAAGAAACTTTATATGAAAAAGGGAAAATGATGATTCCAGCAAAGGTCGCCCATGCTTCCGATATCGTTGAGATCAACACCTTCGAACAGCTCCGGGAATTAGACAGTCATTCCAATCATCTGCAATCTGAGATCCTTGAAATTGCCGCTGCTGCATTGCATACAGAACCTGATAATATTTCTAATATCACAGTATTAAAAAAAGGAATGACCAACCGCTCTTTCCTTTTCGACTGCAACAGCACCAAGCACATTATGCGGATTCCGGGTGAAGGAACCGATCAGTTGATCAATCGGCGTGAGGAAGCACAGGTCTATCAGGTCATCAAAGACAAAGGTCTTTGTGATGATATTGAATATATCAATCCAGAAAATGGCTACAAACTTACCCGTTTTCTCGAAAATGCCCGTGTATGTGACCCGGATAATCCGGATGACCTCGCCAAATGCATGAAGAAATTACGGCAGTTTCATGAGATGAAGTTAAAAGTCGATCACCATTTTGATGTATTTAAGCAGATTGAATTCTACGAAAGCTTATGGAATGGACGTTCGTCTATATACCGCGATTATCAAAAGACGAAAGAGCATGTCTTTTCTTTACAATCTTACATTGAAAAATATAAGGAAGCAGAGGTACTGACTCATATCGATGCCGTACCAGATAACTTTTTATTTGCAACAGATGCCGACGGAAATGAAGATATCCGTCTGATTGACTGGGAATACGCAGGAATGCAGGATCCGCATCTTGATATTGCCATGTTCTGTATCTATTCCTTATATAACAGAGAACAGGTGGATCGACTCATTTCCCTGTATTTTCCAGAAGGATGTCCGGACACCACACGTATCAAGATCTACTGTTACATTGCCGCAGCAGGACTTCTCTGGAGTAACTGGTGCGAATACAAGCGTCATCTCGGCGTTGATTTCGGCGAATATTCCTTACGCCAGTATCGTTATGCCAAAGAATATTACCGGATCGTACAGAAGGAGGAAATATAACACTATGCATACTGTAAAAAGAGCAATCATTATGGCTGCCGGATTTGGTTCCCGAATGCAGCCTGTCACACTGACAACCCCGAAGCCGCTTGTAAAGGTCAATGGTGTCCGCATGATCGACACCGTGATAGAGGGGTTACACCATAACGGGATTCAGGAGATATATGTTGTTGCAGGATATCTGAAGGAACAGTTCTACGAACTGGAAACTCAGTATCCCGGCGTGACGATCATCGAAAATCCTTACTATGATACCTGCAATAATATCTCCTCCCTGTATGTGGCACGCCGGCACCTGGATGATGTGATCATCCTCGATGGCGACCAGATGATCTACAACGATGCTATCTTGCAGCCGGAATTCGAACGCTCCGGATATAACTGTGTGTGGACCGATTCCGAGACTGACGAATGGCTGTTAACATTGGAAGATGGAATCGTCACTTCCTGCAGCCGCACCGGCGGTGAATCCGGCTGGCAGCTTTACAGTATCTCCCGCTGGACGAAAGAAGACGGAGAAAAGCTCCGTTCTCATCTGGAACTGGAATTTGAATCAAAGAAGAATCGGCAGATCTACTGGGATGACGTCGCTCTCTTCTGTCACCCGGAAGATTACCGGCTTAGTATTATGGAAATGAACAAAAATGACATCATCGAAATCGACGACATCAAAGAGCTTGCAGAGATTGATCCTACATATCAGTCTTACGTAAAAGGAGGAAATGCATAATGAACGCATCAAAACTGTCAGCAAAAAATCAAACAAAACCGCAAAATCAAAACATCGACTGGATGATCACCTTACTGCCGCTGGTCCTGATCATCGGGCTGTGCATTCTCTTCTTCTGTATGCCGGAGCAGTCGAACGCTATACTTAGCAAGATCCGTTTTTTATTCGGCGATACATTCGGTGTCTACTATCTGATCATCGGACTTGGAATCTTTCTGATCTCCATCTACATTGCATGTTCCCGCTATGGGACCATTGTACTTGGCGCACCGAATGAAAAGCCGAAATTCTCTTTCTTTGCATGGGGATCTATGATGTTTACCGCAGGTCTTGCTGCAGATATCCTGTTCTACTCTTTTTCTGAGTGGATCCTGTATGCTTCTGATCCGCATATCGCAGAACTGGGAAGCATCCAGGACTGGGCAAGTGTCTATCCAATCTTCCACTGGAGTCTGATTCCGTGGGGATTCTATCTGGTTCTGGCTGTTGCATTTGGATTCATGTTACATGTAAGAAAGAGAGACCGCCAAAAATATTCGGAAGCATGTCGTCCTATCCTTGGCAAATATACAGACGGTATCCTCGGACGCCTGATCGATCTGTTGGCAGTCTTCGCACTTCTGGCCGGTACCGCTACTACCTTCAGTCTTGCAACTCCTCTGATGGCTAGTGTCATCGGTGAGCTTTTCCACGTCGAACTGAACCGTACCGTTGTTACGATCATCATCCTGGTACTTACCTGCGTGGTATACACTTATTCCTTGCTGCATGGTTTCAAAGGAATCAGTTTTCTTGCCAAGTCCTGCATTTATCTCTTCTTCGGATTGTTGGCGTATGTGTTCCTGTTCGGAGGCGAGACCAAGTACATCATCGAGACCGGATTCTCTGCCATCGGACGTGTCGTACAGAACTTTTTCCAACTTGCGACTTACACGGATCCGCAACGGACAACCTCGTTCCCGCAAACCTGGACAATCTTCTACTGGGCTTACTGGATGGTATGGTGTGTAGCAACACCGTTCTTCATCGGTAACATTTCCCGCGGCCGTACCGTACGGCAGACAATCTTCGGCGGATATCTCTTTGGCTGTGGATCAACAATCGTAAGCTTTATCATTCTTGGCAACTACTCGCTTGGACAGCAGATTGCCGGTGCTGCAGATTATATTGCAATGTATCAGAAGAACGGAGATCTGTATTCCATCATTATTGCGATCATCCGAACCCTTCCATGTGCGCCTCTGATCCTTGCGTTACTGTTCATCACAATGGTTGCCTTTTATGCGACATCCTTTGATTCTATCGCATTGATCGGAGCCTGCTATAGTTATCACAAGCTTGGGGAAAATGAGTCTCCTCACAAGTTGATCGAACTGATGTGGTGCGTCCTTCTGATCGCACTTCCGATCGCACTGGTATTCTCTGACAGTTCGATGAGCAACCTACAGTCAGTAAGTATTATTGCAGCATTTCCAATCGCTGCGGTGATCGTTCTTATCACATTCAGTTTCCTGAAGGATGCAAAAAAATATCTGCTGGAAACTAGGAAATAATACCAGACAAAAAGCAAGACAGTTTCCATCATCTGGAACTGCCTTGCTTTTTTGTTCTTTTATACTTTATTCGAATTTTCCATTATAGCCTGGATACTCTGCATGCCCCGTCACAATTTCCTGCCCGTCTGTCGTAACCTGTATTTTGTTACATCCATATGCATCCAGGAATGTATTGCATACGCTTCCCATGATCATATATTCTCCGGTACTTCCCATGGACTGGAGCTGTTGAAGGTACACCTGATTCAAATCGAGCTTTAATGCCTTTTCTCCCTCGTCTTCGGTCTCTTCAAAAGAATTAACCTGAACGTCCTCTGAAAGCATTCCCTTCTTCTTCAACTGAGCGATCAGGTTCTCCGCTGACAAGACATCCACTTGTACTGTTTCCTGGTCAAAGCCCTCTGCATTTTCATTTTCCGAATAAATCGTCACGCTGACCGGCTGCTGTGTTTCTTCCGTATTAGTGTCTGGAACAGTCTGTTCATCGGACTCTGCTTCCGATGATTCTTCACTGGTATTATCTTCTTCCGGTTGTGATTCCGAATCATCTGCGGCTTTGGTATCTTCTTTCTTTTCATTCCCGGTTTCGGTCTGTGTCTTATCCTCTGCTGTATTATCCTGTGCTTCTTTTCCCTGACATCCGATCATCAGGCAACCGGCTAATAATGCGGTTAATACAATTGTACGCTTCTTCATACTCTCCCTCTCCTTTCGCAACACTCTACAGTGAGTACATTGGTATGATATACTTCTCCATCAGGTTCATTCCGTAATTCTTTGATGTTGCCCATCCTTTTCCATTCGGATTCTCCTTCTGTCCAAGCCATTCTACATATGGTGTGCTTCCTTTTGGATTAATATTTCCATAACGTTTATCCACGCATGTCTGTTTTAATGCCTCTGTTGATGCATATCCTTTCAGATGCTGTACCTGCGCCCGGATACCTTCCGCTACATTCTTAAAGGATTCTCCCTTTACACCTCCGCCTGTAGCTCCAAGTCCCGCAAAGTTGAACTGCTCAATCTTCACATCTCCACCGAACTGAAGATAGCCCGTCTCATTCATAGCCTGTCCGAATACAACCTCCGGTTTTACCCCTTCGATCAACGCTTCATCATATACGATCTGACAAAATGCCTCTATTGTCGGTGCATTTCCTTTCGTAAGTGCCTGTGCCGGATAAGTTTTTCTACTTTTCCGGAACATTTTCACCATCTTATTTACTACGGTTGTCTTATTGGTTCCCATAGCAGACGTCCCCATGATCGAAGTCACACCTTCATATCTCAGTGATCCTTCCGGGGATTCTCCGGACTGTAGATAATACCATTTGCCATCAATCTGCTTATATCCTTTGAGCATGGCTCCTTCTACACCGTTGCTGTTCTTTGCAGGATTCAGATAATACTTGCCACTTGACAAGGTTATCCAGCCGGTGGCCATCCAGCCGTTCTGGTCAAAATAGTACCAGATGCCGTTGACTGATTTCCAGTTTGATTTCACATAACTTCCATCGGTATTATAATACATCCAGTGTCCGGAATACTGTACCCAGCCAGTCTTTGTCACATTCTCCGGTTCCTGCTTCTTATCTTTTATCCAGACTCCAGACGCATCCACGTAGCTGCCATCAATCCATGTATCGGCTGCCATCTTGCCATTTTTATCGAAATAATAGCATTTGTTATTGATCCATTTCCAGCCATCCGCTACTCTTGCGCCATTGCTTTCCATGTAATACCAGCTTCCTTTTACCTTCTGCCAGCCTGTTACCATCCAGCCGTTCTGATCAAAATAATACCATTTATTTCCTATGTATTCCCAGTCGGATCTTGTATAGGTTCCATCGCCATGACGGTACCACCAGCGGCCCGATGACCGAATCCATTTATCTGGTTCCTGCTTCTTATCTTTCACCCAGGCTCCGGAGGCATCCACATAACTGCCATCGATCCAGGTATTCGCTGCCATCTTTCCATTCTTATCGAAATAATAGCATTTGCTATTGATCCATTTCCAGCCGTTACTTACCATGGCTCCGCTTCCGTCAAAATAATACCATGTATTACTGATCTTCTGCCAGCCCGTCTTCATGGCTCCGCTTGACTGCAGATAATACGTCTTTCCATTCAGTGTCAGAAATCCGGTCTGCATGATCCCGTTCGCATCAAAATGATACCAGAGATTCTTGATCAGTTTCCAACAGTTCTTCACATAAGATCCGTCATAGTTCTGATACTTCCACTGGCTTCCTGTTTTTACCCATTTGCCTACATAGCTGCCTGTCTCAAGATAAGTAAGGATTCCTTTGGCATCGGCTTCTCCTAATTTCTTAAGCTTTGCATCGGAACTGAGATAATTATTATAGTCATTCTGATTGCTCAGAAACGCATGTTCTACAATGATTCCCGGGAATCCGGCTCTTTTACTCTGCTGGATCACATAATAATAATCTTGTACCGAATTATCCGGGTATTTGCTTGATGTTGAATTCTGAATCTTCGCACCTCTGTTATATAAGCCTAATTTCACCAATTCATTCTGAATATCCGTTGCAAGCGTCTTTCCCTGCGCTCCTATATCTGCTCTGTAATTGCTGTTCGGATAATATACTTCTGCACCTTTCGCACTTGCCCCGGCCGAATTCAGATGAAGACTTACGAACAGATCCGCTTCCTTTCCGATTGCATACTGGATTCTGTTGTACAGGTCTGTACTTACATCTGTCGCATTTCCTACACTTGTGTCTGTCTCTCTGGTCATATAGACCTGAATTCTTCCATCACTTTCCAGCGCAGCCTTGCAATATTTTGCGATCTTTAACGTCAGATCTTTTTCATTTGCTCCAAATCCACTGGTTCCCGGATCGAACCCTCCATGTCCCGGATCCAGCACAACGATTACTTTCCCCGTGGAAGTTGTTCTGGCGCCACTTTCCGCGTAGACTGCAATTCCAGAATCGGAAGACTGCTGTGCGACTGCATCTTCTACGACATCGGATATATCTGTATTCTCTGTGACTTCACCATCTTTTGTAATCGTTGTAAATGACACATCGGAATCATTTGTCTCTTCCTGTGTATCAGAATCTTCAACGACTGCATCCGGCTCCGTCTCACAAGACTGGTTCACACCATATTTTCCTTCGATTCCGCATTTGGCAAAATCAAGGCTGTACGTCCGTTCATCTGCTTCAAAGTCCAGACTCTCCAGACTGTAGATTCCACTTCCCGACTCGTCTGTATAATTCATCTCGAATACCAGAGTATCGGCATCGATCCTGGATGCGGATACCGTCTCTTCCTCATCCGTCACCGTATTCTTATACGTCAATACTGCATCTGTCAATGTATCTTTCGCCTGGTAGCCTGCCACAATTTTCTGTGTCCCCGGCGTATCAATTCGTGAATTATCGATTACGATATACTCCAATACCGGCTCTGTCATCACATCAGTCTCTGCTGCCGATACTTTCAATCCACATACCGTAGCAATCATCATTCCTATGCATACCAAGGCTGCGATCCATATTTTTCCTGTCTTTTTCCGCATTTTTTCTCCTTTTTTTACAAATTGCCATGTTTTTTTATTCTATCATTCTCGGAGTTAAAAGTCAAAAAATCCCGGGCGTTTTACCCAGGATTTCCATTTCTTTATACTATGACTGGATCCATACTCCATTTCCGTTAAATTGATACTATTTGCCGCTGATCAGCCACCATCCAATCGTCATTGCTCCTTTCTGGGCTAGATAGTACCGATTCCTGCTATTATTGATTTTCTCTTTTTCATATACTTTTCCTCGTTCTTTTATCCGTGCTTATTTTATGCTTTCTACTTTATCCGCAACATTATCCCACGTAAAATGCTTTTTCACTCTGTCATACGCATTTTCGGCTATGGTCTTTCTTTCCGCTTTCATATTCAGCACTTCTTTTAAATGTCGTTTCAGCACTTCTTTGCTTCCGTTTTCCATTACGCTGCCAAATTCCGCTGCCGGAATCAATTCTCTTGCCCCGCCTCTAGGTGTAACCACCGGAAAGCATTTACATGCCATTGCTTCCAATGTAGATGTTGGAAATCCTTCCGGATATTCTGTTGGAAGGCAAAAGATATCCGTTCCTTTTAATAATGCAATAATATGCTCAAAATCTATTTTTCCCAAAACATATATATATTCATTTTGTGCAGCTTCGACTTCTTTCTGGATTTCACCATCTCCGGCAATAAACAGATACAACTCCGGGAACTCCTTTTTCAGTTCTTTTACAGCTTCGATTAATGTCAATGAGCCTTTTTCTCTTACAAGTCTTCCGGTATAAGTTACGACAACTGCCTGTTCCGGGACTTTGTAATCTGCGCGGTAATCAATATCTGTATTTTGATATAAATCTACAATTCCATCGAAGTCCACGGAATTATACATGATGCCCTTTGCCCGGATTCCAAAATGCTTCAGCCATTTTACACTTTCCCCAGACACACCATAAAACTGACGACAAAAACAGATCTCCACTTTGGTCAGCAGATGTTCATATACCTCGCCGATCTTATCTGCTATTTTATTACCCGTCAGCATATGGCCGGTTCCGTGATCAATGGTAATGCATGTGGCCCGCTGCTTCTTAGCCATAAACATTCCATATAGTGAATGAAAATAAAATCTTGTTTGTATAATAAATGTATCATATTTCACACTAAATATTTTCCGATGCATCTTTCTTAATTTACGGTTTGGTTTTAAAACGGGAAATCTTCCATTCATAAAACACCATGCCGGCATTCTGTATATTCTGATGCCATCCATTCTTTCAAAATCTGCATAATTCCCTACATTAGATGTGACCACTGTTACTTCGTTTCCCCGCTCGATTAACTTTTTAGCCAGATTATAAGTATACCGCTCTACTCCGCCTGTATGCGGAAGAAATTGAGCTGCAAAAATGCAATATCTTTTTTCCATTTTATTTTTGCATGATAATTTAAGGAGTAAACTATCACACGTTCCTTTCTTTTTGTATTGGTTCTGTTCTTTCTAGTATACACTATAAACAGAGAATCTGCCACTGGCAGCTTCTCTCGCATACTTTGACATAAAAAGGCTGTCAGGGGAAACACTTCGGTGACAGTCGTATCATTGAAATTCAGCAGGAGTGAATAAAAATGGGAGAAAAACTTACAAAAAGAGATGTAGAAAAAATTGAGGAAGAGATCGAGCACCGCAAGCTTGTCATAAGAAAAGAAGCAATCGAGGCGGTCAAAGAGGCCCGTGCGCAGGGCGACCTCAGTGAAAACTTTGAATATTATGCAGCAAAGAAACACAAAAATCAGAACGAAAGCCGCATCCGTTATCTGGAGAGGATGCTAAAGACGGCTGAAATCGTGGAGGATCATTCCAAATCCGATGAAATTGGCTTGAATAATACTGTGGAACTTTATTTTGAAGATGACGATGAAGTTGAGACATATCGTATTGTAACTTCTGTAAGAGGAAGTTCTTTGAATGGACTGATCAGTATAGAATCACCAATCGGAAAAGCCCTGCTCGGACATAAAGAAGGCGAAAGAGTCTATATTAAAGTGAACGATGATTTTGGCTATTATGTGATGATTCGTAAAGTGATCAAAACTGAAAGTGAAGAGGATGATCAGATTCGTAGCTTCTAAATCAAGCAGGTTAACAAGTGGATATTGAAAAAGATAATTTGATAATAGCAAATGAGGAAAAGAAGATGAGAATTAGTACCGTATTATTTGACCTGGACGGAACACTTACAGATTCGGGTCCTGGAATTATGAATTCCGTAAAATATGCGCTGGAGAAGGTGGGAGAACCGACACCTGACGTAGATGAATTACGTAAATTTATTGGACCACCGCTGAAGGGTCAGTTTATGGAACACTGTGGAATTGATGAAGAAAAAGCAGCAGAGATGGTTACTCTTTATCGAGAATATTTCACAGTGACAGGTATTTTTGAAAACAGTGTGTATGATGGCGTAGAAGAGATGCTAAAGACACTGAAAGAAGCAGGCATCAAGATTGCAATGGCAACATCAAAACCGGAAAAATTTGCAAAAATCATTGCAGATCACTTTGGACTTGCAAAATATTTCGATGTGATCGGCGGGGCATGTATGGATGAGACACGTACAGAAAAACAAGATGTTATCCATTATGTTTTGGAACAGTGCGAAGAAAAAGAACTGGATAAGATCGTGATGGTCGGAGACCGTTCTTATGACATACTTGGTGGCCATGCGGAAGGTCTGAAAGTAATCGGTGTTCTGTACGGATATGGAGATTTGAAAGAACTCTCGCAGGCAGGCGCAGATGCACTGGCAACAACACCGCAGGAAGTGGTAGAACTGGTTCTGGCAACATCATAAAGGTATAAAGCAAACAGATTTAACATTTGGCTGATTTATTTTACATAGATTTAGCATTGGAAGAAAATGAGACTTTACAAATACCCTCTATACTAAGAATTGTCAAAAGGAAAAACACTTAGACATTTTTAGTAGAAAGAGGGTAATTTTTATGTATGGAAAACTTTGGAATTTTGTAAATCAATATATAGATAAAGAGCATGCACTTGCAGTGTATCTGCCAATTCTGATCGTAGGCTGGACGATTATAGGAACAGTACTCGGAATGGGAGTCTGCTCTGTGATTCGAATCAATCTTGTACAAAGTCTGTCAGATATCATCTGCGTTGGCGGATATGCAGGGATTATATTGGGGCTTTTCGGAGGAATCCTCTACTTGTACCGCAAATAAAGATTTATCGTAGGGATTCTTTTTCGAGTTCGGACGAAATCAGATATCGCATGTAAAGTTTATTCGAATAGACAGACATCGAGGGTTTGATGCAGGCTCCGGGTTCTGTATACAGGAAAGACTAAGAAAAACGAAAGATTACTAAAA
>OLQC01000267.1_pt1 | contig 57489 bp, 66 predicted proteins | sample 1672471 | NCBI WGS metagenome assembly OLQC01 (sample SAMEA3136689, study PRJEB25190) | human gut metagenome | biome: human gut; feature: human-associated habitat; material: faeces | place: Austria | collected 2013 | reverse complement strand
GAAAGAGAAGCTGAAGGCGTGATCGCCGTTTTATGAAATCCTTTTTCATTCCGCTACGCTCCACTTCAAAGAATTTCATAAAACATTGTACCTTATCTCTGGCATCTTTTCATCCAATGGGTCACATCTATTGACAACGCAGAAAAGCCCTTGAAAAAATTCTGGAAAGGGCTTGACATTCAACATCATTTGTGCTATAATTGATAACATAAGATATTGTGCCTGACGGTGTAACGCCGTCGGGCATTTTTTATGCCATTTTAGCGGAGGGGAGGACATGGCAAATGCAGAAAACCTGATTCCATTCGATGAACGAACAGAGAGCGAACAGAGAGAAATCGCGAGAAAAGGTGGCATCGCTTCAGGAGCGTCCAGAAGGGCGTACAGGAGCCTGAAACAGGCGGCAAAGGCTTTTTTTCGGGAGAATGATGACGCGGCAATGCAGCTGATACAGGCACTCTACGAAGAAGCCCGAAACGGCAATGTGAAAGCTTTGGAGAAGCTGGAAGATCTGATCGGCGAAACCGTCCAGCGGGAAGAACTTGCCATGAAGAAGAAGCAGGCGGCGGCACAGTCCAAGCCGGACAACGGCAAGACTGCGGAACTGATCGCCGGCATGCAGGAGGCGGCAGATGATCTACACGAAGAAGCAGCGGCAGCTGCTGGGACTGTGGAAGCGGAAACAGCTGTGCCGGATTAACCTGCTGGAGGGCTCGGTGTCTTCCGGAAAAACGTGGGTGTCGCTGGTGCTGTGGGGCTTCTGGGTGGCAACCATGCCGGCAGACAAGCTGTATCTCATGTGCGGCAAGTCCCTGACCACGCTCAAACGCAACTGCCTGATACCGCTGGAAGAACTGTTCGGACGGAGCAATTTCCAGTTTTCCACATCGGCGAAAGAGGCGTATCTGTTCGGACGGCGGATCCTGCTGGAGGGGGCAAACGATGCCCGCAGCGAAAGCAAGATCCGCGGTCTGACTTTGCAGGGGGCGTACTGCGACGAGCTGACACTGTTTCCGAAGGACTTCTTCGTGATGCTGCTGTCCCGTCTGCGTGTCCCCGGTGCGAAGCTGATCGCCACCACAAATCCCGACAGTCCGGAACACTGGCTGAAAAAAGAATACATCGACCGACGCACGGAGCTGGATATGCTTGTCGTGCGTTTTTTGTTGGACGACAACACCACGCTGGATCCGCAGTATGTGGCCGCTGTCAAGGCAGAGTATACCGGCGTATTCTACAACCGATTCATTCTGGGGGAGTGGTGTCTGGCGGAGGGCATTGTCTATCCCCAGTTTGACCGGACACAGCACGTGCGGCAGCTGGACAGCCCGCAGGGCAAGTGGTACATCTCTGTAGACTACGGCACGCTGAACGCCTTTTCAGCGGGGCTGTGGTGCTATGATGGGAAGCAGGCATACCGTGCCGCAGAGTGGTACTACAGCGGCAGAGCACAGCGGCGGCAGCTGACAAATGCACAATATCTGAAGCACATACAGGCACTGGCAGGCGGCCGGAACATTGAAGCTGTCGTCGTAGACCCGTCAGCAGCTTCGTTTATCACGGAACTGCGGCAGGCAGGTTTTACCGTGCGGAAAGGGAAAAACGATGTGGTGGACGGTATCCGCAGAGTTTCCACGGCATTGCAGCAGAGAAAGCTGCTGTTTTCGCCGGCGTGTCAGGACTGCATTCGGGAATTTTCCTTGTATCGCTGGGACGAAAAGGCAGCAGAGGACAGACCGATCAAGGAGAATGACCACGCCATGGACGACGTGCGGTATTTTGTCAACACCGTTCTGCGGCAGCCGGTAACGCTGTCCCACTCCGGATTGACGTTGTGAGAGAGGTGAAAAAATGTTATATCCAAGACAGGAATATTACATCATGCCGCAGGAAGCGGAACTGACGGCGGAAAAACTGGGGGAGTGGCTCCGCCGGCATCAGCGGGACTGCGAGCGTATGCAGTATCTGAAAGACCTGTACGAAGGGCGACACCCGATCCAGCTACAGCCGAAAAAAGAGCTGTGGAAGCCGGACAACCGCATCATCTGCAATCACGCCAAGTACATTGTTGACCGGTTCAACGGTTTTTTCTTGGGAATTCCGGTAAAGACGATGCACCCTGACGAAGCGGTTTCGGCGGAACTGGAGGAAATCCAGAAGTACAACGATCAGGACGACAACAACGCGGAGCTGTCGAAGTACTGCAGCATCTACGGCAGCGGTTTCGAACTGCTGTACACCGATGAAGATGCCAAAATCCGCATCGCCTATCTTTCGCCGCTGGAATGCTTTCTGATCTACGATGACTCCGTGGCGAGGAAGCCGCTGTACGGCGTGCGGTATTATAAAAACACCGACGACGAAACCGTGGGTAGCGTGTTCACAGCATCGGAGGCGATCCCGTTTTCTGACAAAGACGGTTTGCACTTCGGGGCACCGGAGCCGCACTATTTCGGCGGTGTGCCGCTGATCGAGTACATCGAAAACGAAGAACGGCAGGGTGCTTTTGAACAGGTGGAAAGTGCAATCACCGGCTATGAAAAGGCAATCTCCGAAAAGGCAAACGATGTGGACTATTTCGCCGATGCATACTTGCTGATGCTCGGGGTAAAGGTGGACAAGGACGACCTGCACTTCATGCACAGCAACCGCATTATCCACGTGGGAGAACTGGACGCGGAAGAACTCAACGCTGTTCGAGTGCAATTTTTGCAGCGTCCCTCGGCGGACACCACACAGGAAAATCTGCTGAACCGGCTGGAAGATCAGATCTACACCCAGTCCATGGTGGCAAACATTTCAGACGAGGACTTCGGCGGCAGCTCCGGCACGGCGTTGGCGTATAAATTACAGCCGATGCGGGACCTTGCGGCGGGGAAAGCAAGAAAGTTTTCCAGCGGCATGAACCGGCGTTGGCAGCTGGTCGCATCTTCTCCGGCTTCCAGAATGCCGGCAGACGCGTGGAAAGCGATCACGTACCGGTTTACAGAGAATCTGCCGAAGAACCTGCTGGAGGAAGTACAGGCAGCCGCACAAATGGCTGGCATCACTTCCCGCGAAACCCAGCTTTCCGTGATCTCTGCGGTGGACGATCCGCAGACGGAGCTGCAAAAAATCGAAGCGGAAAACGGCACGATTCCGGAGGACAGCTACAAGGCGGAACGCAGTGCCGGCACAGAGGTGACTGCCGATGCCGAATAAGTCCTCTCCGGCGTACTGGCACGACCGGAAAGTACAGTATGATGAAACCCTAGGCAAAGACGAAAAGCGGCTGTACAGCAAGCTGGCGGTGTACTATGAGAGAGAAGCGGCACGGCTGGACAAGGAAATTGCGGCGTACTACGCCAAGTACAGCATCAACGGCGTTTTGTCGTACCGGAATCTGCTGGAAACGCTGCCGGACGAGGACAAGCTGCTGCTGATCGAACAGCTGGACGAGTTTGTGAAAAAGTATCCGGCGTATGCCGACCTTGTGCCGGTGCGGGAATCAATCTACAAGCTGAACCGGCTGGAGGGACTGCGGCAGTCCATTGCCATGCAGCAGCTGCACATGGGAGCCTATGAGCAACAGCAGGCGTTGGCGTTTTTCCAGCGTCAGGCTCTGCGGTACGCCAACGGTGCGGCTTCTTTTCTGGGACTGGGCAGCAGCTTCTGCCGGCTGGACAGTGATGTCATTCGTGCCGTGGTGGGGAACAAGTGGTGTGACGGCAAGGACTTCTCGGAGCGTATCTGGGACAACCGGAAGAAGCTGGGGAACACCCTGCACACCCAGTTCGTCAACGGTGTGATCCGCGGGGACGATTACCACCAGCTGGCATGGCAGATTCGGGCGAAGTTCGTGAAAGTTTCCCAGAAGAACGCGGAACGGCTGACATTTACAGAGGACACGTATCTTTCCAATGAGGCAGCCATGCAGGTGTTTGAACGGGAAGCCGCAGTCACGGAGTACGAATTTGTGTGCACCGGTGATGCGGAAACTTGTGACATCTACCGCGGGTTGAGCGGGGAACGGTTTCCGATCTCCCAGCGTATGCCGGGGACGAATTTCCCGCCCATGCACCCATGGTGCCGGTGCTTTTTTGATCCGGTCATTCCAGAGAAAATCGGCGGGAAATCGTTGACTTCTGGGGCGGATGGTGGTATAATAAAAACAGGACTTAGGATTGATCCACAATTTTTTTCAAACAAAAATATTCCTAAGATGTCAACGCTGCAATTGGAAAAGTCCATTAAATCGTGGCAGGCAGAAATAGAAGAACACAAGAAGAAAATTTCTAATCCGAAAAGTTTTTATCCAAATTGGGATACTTTTGAAGAACGGTATCAAAATGGACTGAAAAAACATTGGGAACATGAGATAAAAACATTTTCCGACAATATTGAACAGGCAAAAAATGAAATAAAAGAGCGAGGTGATTCTAATGAATGAGAAAATAGGCTATCTTTTGTCCGATTTGCTGGACGAAATGAAACACAGGAAAGAAGAATCTGATAATGCGTTAAAACAAGAAAAAGATTCATTTGAAGAAGGACGGAACCTTGCATATGCTGAAATAATTGAAATGATAGAATCACGTGCTAACATTTACGATGTCGATTTAAGATGAAAAAAGATTTTTTGGAGATGATACCGTGGCAAAAAACGACATGGAAGTTATCATGTACAAAATCCTCCGGTACTTGTACGAGTGCATGAAGACTGGGAAAACGCCGGATTTGGCAGACATCATGTGGAATTGTAAGATGTTTGACATTCCAAAGGCATACTGGCTTGCAATCATGCGGGAGCTGATCGAAGACGAGTATGTTGGCGGCTTGCGTTTTGTCGGTGCAAAAGACATGGAACAGGTGCTGCAAGTCGGGAATATCAAGATCACCAAAAAAGGGCGTGACTTTTTGAAAGATGAATCTGTGCTTTCCAAGATCAAGCCCGTTTTAGGCACTGAATTTGAAGCCCTTGTAACTGCTGTGGCATCTACAATTATGCCGTAAAAATATTTTCAAAGCTTCTCAAAATGTGCGGTATTTTGAGAAGTAAAACCGAATACCACAAAAAGCATCTCACCCGAGGTGCTTTTTTCATGCCCGAAAGGAGAAACCTATGGAACAAAAAGCAAAAGAAATCCTGCTGGAAAAGCTGGAAGAAATGGCAGAAGTCACACCTGATGCATTTGACGACCTGCAAGGCTATGCGGTGTTGTGCAGTGCTATGGCAGAGGTGTGCAACGCCATTACACAAAAGGCATAAATCAGCCCCGACCACGGGCATAAACTGGCGGAGGGCGGAAAACAAGAACAATTCAGCCAGCGGGTACGGCGTTCTTATTTGTAAAATCAGCATCTGAGCAATCAGGTGCTATTTTTATACCCTAACGAAAGGAGCGAGGGAACATGCAGATGCTGTTTTTCCACGGTACATTCTGCCCGCCCTGCACATCAACGCAGAAAGCGGCAGAGCAGTATGCCGCAGAGGTTGGCGTGCCGCTGTATACGTTCCGCTGTGACGATGTGTACGGCGGCAACGATATGGCACGGCAGAATCACGTGCAGCACATTCCGTGTCTGATTCTGAAAAACGATGCAGGCGAGGAGCTGACACGCACCGAAACGGCACACACGCCGGAAACGCTGCATCAGTCGTTTGATGCGTACCTGAAGGAGGTGAAACCAAGTGCATGATGAGGGAAATCCGAATATCGACACTACCGCCGCCGGAGCAACCGCCGGCAGCGAATCCGAAGCCGCAAAAGGCTCCGCAGAAAACGCTGCCGGTCAAGGGCAGCAAGCCGAACCGCAGGGAGAAATGACCGCAGAAGCCGTTGCCGCACTGGTGCAGAATGCCCTGCGGGACTTCGCACAGCAACAGCAGGCACAGCAGACCGAAGCGGAAAAGCTGGCAGGCATGAACGGCACACAGCGGCTGGAATACGAACGGGACAGCTACAAGAACCAGCTGGAACAGCTGCAAAAGCAGATGAACCTGTCCCAGATGCAGGCGGCCGCACGGTCGATGCTGGCGGAAAAACATATCCACGCCGCAGACGGGCTGATCTGTGCCATTGTGACGGAAGATGCGGAAACCACCAAGAAAAACGTGGAGGATTTTGCAAAGATGTTTACCGATGCAGTGGAAGCCGCTGTCAAGGAACGCCTGAAATCCGACACGCCGCGAACCGGCGTACCGGCGGGAAAAATGACCAAGGAACAGATCTTCGCGATCTCGGACGCAGAACAGCGTATCGATGCCATTCGAAAGAATATAGACCTGTTCCAGTGACGAAAGGAGAAAGAACATGGCAGTACAGGAAAACACCAACTTGACCACCGACTTTGCGAAAGCACAGTCCATTGATTTCGTGAACCGCTTTACCGGCGGTATTAAGAAGCTGCAGGAGATGCTGGGCATCACCAGACGGCAGGGGCTCTCGGAGGGCTCCACGATCAAGACCTACAAGAGCAGCGTCACACTGGCAGACGGCAACGTGGCGGAGGGTGATCTGATCCCGCTGTCCAAGGTGGAAAAGACGCTGGACAAGACCTATGAACTGGCATACAAGAAGTACCGCAGGGCAGTGACTTTGGAAGCGATCCAGCGGAGCGGATTCGATCAGGCAGTACAAGAGGCGGACACCGCCCTGCTGCGGAAGATCCAGAGCAACATTCGCACAGACTTTGCTGCTTTCCTTGCCACCGGTACCGGCACGGCTGCCGGAAACACCATGCAGGCGGTTGTGGCAGATGCATGGGCGAAGCTGCAGGTGCTGTTCGAGGACGACGGTGCCGGAAAGGTCATCGTTCTGGCAAACCCGATGGACGTTTCGGCTTATCTGGGCAGTTCGGACATCACCACACAGAACGCGTTCGGCATGACCTATTTCAAGGCGTTTCTGGACGTATCCATGATGACAAACGCCAGCGTGCCCAAGGGCAAGATCTATGCCACTGTTTCGGATAATATCAATCTGGCATACCCGTCCATTTCCGGCGGCGAGATCAGCAAGGCGTTCCACTTCACCACCGATGAAACCGGTCTGGTGGGCATCACACACGCCGCAGACTACAGCCGCACCAACTACGAAACGATCATTCTGACGGCTCCTACCCTGTACGCAGAGCGTCTGGACGGCGTTGTGGTAGGCACCATTTCTGCGGAATAATGGGGCTGCTGGAACGGGTGCAGGTGCGACTTGCCGGCGAGCCGAAAACAGATCAGACAGAGCAGCTGCAGGAACTGTGTGATCTGGCAAGCGTGCGTATCTGCCTGCGGGTGCGGGAACCGACACTTCCCGACCTGCTGGAACCAATTGCAGCCGATGCCGTGGTGAAGCTGTGGCGGCGGTGGAACTATGAGGGGATCTCCTCCGAAAACGGGGACACCATTTCCACCAGCTTCGTGGAAGACGTTCTGGCTGAGTACGACGACGAATTCGCCGCGTATGCAGAACAGCAGGACAAAACCAACGGTAAGAAGCAGATTCACTTTTATTGACGACTGGGGGTGTGTGATGCGGTATTTTACCATTGCATTCTTGACAAAGGAAACGACCGGCACGGACGTGCTGGGGAATCCGGTCACGGAATGGCTGACTGCAAAAACGTGGTACCGCGGGCGATTTACGGAATGGAGTGCCGAAGAAATTGCACTGGAAGGGCGGGAAGTCACCAAGTCGCAGCGAAAACTGCTGACAGATGCCCCGCTGTCTGTGTGCAGGGCTGCCGACGGGGTACAGGCGGACAGCGGGGAAACATTTCGTGTGCAGTCGGTCAAAGACCTTCACGGGCGGTGGCGGCTGCTGTATGTGGAAAGGTGGCGGGTATAATGGCAGGATTTCAGGTCGTGCTGGACGGCATGAAGCCGTTTGTAGCAAAGCTGCAGGAGAAGTCGCAGGAGGATTTTCTGAACTGCTGCAAACGTGCCACGCTGCTGCTGCGGAACAACGCCCGCAAGAAAACGCCGGTTGCCAAAAGTACGGTATATCAGGACGCTGCGGGCAACACGATCGGGCAGCACAAAGGCGGCGGTCTGCGGCGTTCTCTGCGGCTCACCATGCCGTCTGAATCGACAGACGGTGAAGTGGGATACACCATACACTACGCACCCCACGTGGAGTACGGACACCGGCAGACGATCGGGCGGTATGTGCCGCAGATCGGCAGGCGGCTGAAAGCCGGCTTTGTGTCAGGGCAGTATTTTTTGCGGGGAGCCGTAGAAGAAACCAAGCCGTCGTTTTATCGTGATCTGAAGGAGGAATTGCAGAAATGATGTATCGCAAGCTGGGCTTTGCCGAACTGGCTGCGGCAGTCTTACAGGTCCTGCGGGAAAATACCGCGTATGATGTGTATGACGCTGTGCCGGAAGATGCCGAAAGCCCGTTTTTGTTTGCCGAAGTGGTGGGCAAGCGGGACAGCTCCAGCAAAACCACATGGAAAGAAACGTTTGTGCTCCATATCCACTGTATCGCCAAGCCCTCCCATGCAAGAACAGAGGTGTATCAGATGATACAGAAGGCAGAGGAAGCCATGACAGCACCGCTGGAGCTGCCGCAGGGCGTAGAGTGCCTGACACAGACAGAAACCGGCGTACAAGCCATGCAGCTGGACGAAACCGGCGAGTGGCATGCCGTACTCGGATATGAGATCATGACAAGCTATGGACTGAAATGCAAATAAGGAGGAAGAAAAATGGCTGAAAATTTTGACAGCAATGTATACTGCGAGTTTCCGGAAGCGGTCGCAAAGGCAGGCAAGGACATTCTGATCTGTCTGTTTAACTCTGACGGCTCCAAGCTGCTGGCGATTGCCGGACAGCAGAGCCTGACGATCAACCGCAGTGTGGACACTGTGGACACCACGTCCAAGGACACCAAAGGCGGCTGGAAATCCCAGATGGCAGGCATGAAAGAGTGGTCGGCTGACACAGACGGTGCCTATGTCATGGGTGCAGAATCTCACAAGGAACTGCAGAAGTACTTCACAAGCGGCGATCTGATCTGCATCAAGATCGTGGACATCAAGGAAACCAAGTCGCTGTTTGGCGGCATGGCAGTTCTGACAGAGTACACGCTGGAAGCACCGTTTGACGATGCAATGACGTATTCCTGCAGCTTCGCGGGAAACGGACCGCTGGTAGACCTGACAGCACTGTCTACAGAAGCTGCCGGAAAAGTTACCGCAATGCCGGCATAAGGAGGAATAGAGCATGGCACAGAAAACCTATGAGATCGACGGAGAAACCTATCACCTGCACTACAGCATGGCAAGACTGGAAGCCGCAGAACAGGCGGCAGGCTGCTCTGCCTTTGAGATCGTGGCGGGCATGTCCCAGAACCGGACACCCCGCATTGCAGTTGTCAAGGCATTTTTCGCCTATGGGCTGATGAACAGCGGCGGCGTATATGCTCCGCTGAAAAAGGCAACCGCGTTCGCGGAAAAGGAACTGGAATCCAGCGGCTATGTCACTGTGACAGGGGAAGTCTATGAGCAGCTGGCGGAGGACTGCGGTTTTTTATTCCAGTAAGGCTCGTTCAGCTGGAATATCTGGGCGGAGCTGTTCCCAAACCAAAGAGCAAGCAGGAGGCGGCGGAAGATGCACGGTATCAAAACGTGCAGGATTTCGCCTTTTTTGCTGCAAATTTTGGATATTCCAAGGCGGAATACGTGGAATTGACTCCTGCGGAAAAGCGATTCCTGTTGAAAGCCTACGAAGAAAAAGTGGTTTCCGATTCCACGCTGCTTGCTGCGGCGGTCGCCAATGCCGTGGGGAATGTGCTGCGGAAAAAAGGCAAAAAGCCGAAGAAGCTGTGGCAGAAATGCCCCCAGCATGCAGACCAGCAGGAACGACAGCGTATCGTAGAAGCCGCGAAAAAAATCGAAGCAACAGAGGGAAAAGCGTGGGTTGATCTGATCTATCAGGCAAACGGCATGCGTCGGAGAAAGGCGGTGAATACAGATGCGTGAACCGGAGTTCTATACTGTGCAGCGTTCCGGTGTGCGGTTTGACAGCGACGGCATTTCCATTAAAAACGCAGACGGCAGCTATCACGTCTACTACGGCGTGTCCTACGACATGCTGCAGGACGCGGTCGAACAGGGCTTTGTCAGTGCTTCTGCTGTGTGCCCGACGGTGCATAGCTGGGAGGACTGGGGGCTGTTCTGGATAGATGCAGAGATCGCACCGCCGGAAGTGGAAACGCTGATCGAAACTGTCCCCGGCAGAACGGGAGTGCTGGACTATTCCGAAGTGCTTGCGGGAATGCCGGTGTACCATAACCGCACGGTCACGCTGACATTTTGCAAGCTGGGGGCTATGAATCAGTGGCACGAGGACTACAGCCGTATCCTGTCGAAGCTGCACGGGCAGCGGTCAAAGTGGATACTGGATACCAACGCCGGCTATTACTTCGAGGGGCGGTGCAGCGTGTCGTCTGTGCGGGAGGACGGGGCGTACAGCACGTTTACGCTCTCTATGGATGCAGCACCATTTCAAGTGTCGGTACAGGACACCATTTCCGACTGGCTCTGGGACCCGTTTGATCTGGAATCCGGCATCATACGGGAGTATCGGGACATCACCGTCACACAAGAAGAAGCGAATGTCACGGTATACGGCTGTGAAAATACGATTCTGTATCCCACACTGCTGGTGACTGCTGTATCCGCAGGGGACTTGCAGGTGACAACGCCGCAGGGAGCCATTCTGACTTTCCAGATGCGGCAGGGTGAAAACACGTTTGCATCTGCTTTCCCGCTGCGTGCCGGAAAGAACACGGTGCGGTTTCGGTGTAAGAGTACCAACAAGGCGACCGTCGGCATTCAGTTTCGGGAGGTGCGTTTGTAATGGCAGCAGTGTACACGGTCCGGTTTTATCCGTACAAGGTGTATGATAATCAGCACTGGTACACCGGCGAGAAATACCCGTATGCAATGCTGCATGACCCGACACAGCCAGACCGGTTTCTGATGGATACGCAGCTGGAAATTGCACAGAGCAAGTCCGGCAATTTTACGTTTACGATCACCAAGGAAAACCCGCTGTACAGCCGGCTACGGCAGGACATGCAGTGGGAGGTGGCAGTTTTCCGTGACAGTTCCAGATGCATCTGGGCAGGGTATCCTACCGAACGCAGCACGGACATTTACGGCAAGACCATATTCACCTGCGAGGGGGTGCTGGGATACCTGAATCAGGTCTATTTGCCGGCATTCAGCTTTTCCGGCATATCTCCCAGCGAGCTGATCAGACGGGTGGTTTTCAACTGGTACAACACAGAGATCACGCCGGATTCCGGCGAGGACACTTCCAAGAGCCGCCACAAGTGTTTTGCAAACGGCTATATCGGGGATTTTGACACCGATGAAAACGGGAAAGAGCGAAAGATCACCCGTTATACAGACAAGTCATTGACGGCTATGGACATTTTGCAGACCAGACTGGTGGACTACTTCGGCGGCGATCTGCATGTGAAAATGGCAGCGGCTCCGGAGGTGACAGACGAACTGTGGGAGCTGCACTATCAGTCGCCGGACACGAGCAACATCAATCCGCACACGCTGGAAATCGGGAAGAACGTTGTGGAAGTGGACTATCAGTACGACACCCGAAATTTTTACACTGCACTGGTGCCCACGGACAAGGACAACAACATTCTGGTCACGGCAAACAACGACGTGCAGAGCGTGACAGACGGACACCAGACGATCACCGCCGTGCGGCGGAAAAACAGCGTGATCTTTCGAAACGTGAAGCTGGTGAAAACCTACGGGCTGCTGGTGGGCTTGTATCAGACGGAATCTGAAATTGCAGATTCGGCGAGCCTGATCGGTTCCACGTTGTCGAAAGCGGCGAACTTAAAGCCGCCGAAGGTGTCGTTTTCCGTACACGCCAAGGATACGACAATGCTGACCGGCGATGCACCGCTGGAGATCGGGCAGTATGTGCAGTTCAGCCACCCGCAAAGGACACTGCATGCAATGATGCTGATCTCAAAGATCACCATGAAGCTGGAAGACCCGACACAGAACGAAATTGAACTTAGCGGATACGCAGACGGAAATCCGCTGCGTTTCTGATGCAGAAAGGAGGGAAACAGAACAATGGCAGACTATACGCTTTCGGCAAAGATCACCGGTGATGCGTCCAAGTTTCAGAAAGCTATGCAGCAGGCGGAAACGTCTATGCAGAAGCTGAACCAGAAATTCGGCAGTTTTGGCGGGGCACTGGAAACACTGGGCGGGAAAATGACATCAGCCGGCACCAAGATTACGGCTCTGGAAGCTGCGGCAGGCGGGGCGGCGGTGGCTCTCGGCACACAGGCGGTAAAAGCCGGAGCGTCCTTCGAAGCCGAGATGTCCAAGGTTTCCGCAATTTCCGGCAGTACCGGCAACGATTTGAAAGCCCTCACAGACAAAGCCAAGGAAATGGGCAAGAAAACGAAGTTTTCCGCCACAGAATCCGCCGAAGCTTTTGAGTATATGGCAATGGCGGGCTGGAAAACTGACGACATGCTGAACGGCATTGAGGGCATCATGAATCTGGCGGCGGCATCAGGTGAAGACCTTGCGACCACGTCGGACATTGTTACAGACGCTCTGACGGCGTTCGGGTTAAGTGCATCGGATTCCGCAGAGTTTTCTGACGTGCTTGCCGCCGCGTCCAGCAATGCTAACACCAACGTGTCAATGATGGGCGATACGTTCAAGTACGTTGCACCGGTCGCCGGTGCACTGGGATACTCGGTACAGGATACCGCCATAGCAGTGGGCTTAATGGCAAACAGCGGCATCAAGGCGAGCCAAGCCGGAACATCACTGCGGGCGATCCTTTCCAGACTGGCGAAGCCGACCGAGCAGGTGCAGACAGCCATGAACGAACTGGGAATCTCTCTGACAGATTCCAACGGCAATATGAAATCCATGCGGCAGGTCATGGAGGACATGCGAAACGGCTTTTCCGGTCTGACCAAAGACCAGCAGGCAAATTACGCGGCGACTATCGGCGGGCAGGAAGCGATGAGCGGACTGCTTGCCATTGTCAACGCCTCGGAAGAAGATTTCAACAAGCTTACAACTGCCATTGACGGCAGCGAGGGAACCTGTAAGAACATGGCGAATACCATGCAGAAGAATTTATCTGGACAATTCACGATATTGAAAAGCCAGATTGAAGGTATCAATATCCAGATTTTCGAAAAAATGGAGCCGGCTTTGTTACAGGTTGTTCAGGCAGCAAATGGCATGATTTCCGCATTTAACGCCGCGAAAGATGCGGGCGGTGTCGGAAAAGGCATAGAAGCCGCAATCAAGGCACTGGACGGTATGGTGAGTGCCGGTGCAATTTCTGATGTGTTTTCCACAATTGCGGACAAGCTGCAACTGGTATACGACAAGCTGAAAAGCCTGAAGGATTCCGGCGTTCCCATTGAAAAAATTGCCGCTGCTGCGGCTGCACTGGGACCGACTCTGGTCGTTGCCGGAAAAGCTTCCACAGTATTGGGCGGCGGCTTCCAGAGCGTTTCCGGTATCATCGGTTCGCTTTCCGGCGTGTTCGGCGGAGCCAAAAGCGAAATATCAGGGCTGGCAGGCTGGTTCGGAAAGTTTAGCGGACTGCTGAAAAATGCAAAAGGTTCGCTGCTGGCTGCCGGCGGGGCATTTCAAACACTTTTCGGGAAAATGAAGCTGATTGGCGGCGGCATTTTCGGAAAAATCGGCACAGGGCTGTCTGCTCTTGCTTCGAAATTCTCCGGCATCACCGGACCGATCAAAAACGTTGCCGCCCTGCTCGGTGGGAAAGTTTCCGCGGTATTTGGAAAAGTAAGCGGGGTGTTCAGCAAAATTGGCGGCGTGTTCGGGGCTGTCGGAGAAAAACTGGCACCGTTGATCAGTGGGTTCCAAGACTTCGCTGTCAAAATCGGCGGGGCATTGTCCAGTGTCTTGCAGGTCGCCGGCAGCTTCGGCGGGCAGTTCACTTCCATTTTGATGAAAGCATTCGGCTTCGGGGCGATCGGCGGCTTGATTCTGGTGGGTCTGGGACTGATTCAGAAGAACTTCGGGGACAAAATCGGCGAGATACTCACCATGGTACAAGAAAAAGCACCGCAGATCATCACGGACTTCTGCACCGGTATCACAGAAAAGATTCCGGAGTTGATTTCACAGGGTGCGGCATTGGTAGGAAACCTTCTGGATACGCTGACAGCACTTGCCCCTTCTATTATCAGCGGCGGTGCAAATATTTTGGTCAGCCTTGCCGCCGGATTTGCGGAAGAACTTCCAGCTCTGTTAGAAAAAGCAGGCGGATTGATAATTTCCATTGTACAGGCACTGACTGAAAAATTGCCTGTGGTCCTGAATACCGGCATGCAGATTATCAGTAGTTTGGTGCAGGGCATTTCCGGCTTCCTGCCGGAGCTGATTCCTGCGGCAGTAGAAATGATACTGACACTTGCGGATAGCTTGGTAGACCAGCTCCCTGATCTGATCGACAGCGGTATTCAGCTGCTGGAAGCAGTGGTAGAGGGCATTCTGACGGCACTGCCGAAAATCACGGAAAAAGCTCCCGAGATCATTATGAAGCTGGCGGACACCCTGATCGAAAAAGGCCCCGAGCTGATTCTCACCGCCGCTGAACTGATGATAAAGCTGGCAGAAGGACTGATTCAGGCAATCCCCACACTGGTCGCTAAGATTCCGGAAATCGTCCAGCATATCAAGGACAAGTTTCTGGAAACGGACTGGTCGGAACTGGGGCGGCAAATGATGAACCTACTGGTAGACGGTCTGAAAGCGGTTGCAAATCTGGCAATCGGCGGCATCAATCTGCTGATCGACGGTGTGAACCTGATACCGGGCTTTAATATACCGCAAATACCCTATCTGGCACACGGTACAGAGAACTGGCAAGGCGGCTTTGCCCGCATGAACGAGGGCGGCAGAGGGGAACTGGTAAATCTGCCGGACGGCACACAGGTGATACCGCACGACCTGAGCCGGCAGTACGCAAAAGAAGCTGCACGTATGAACAGCGGCGGCTATGCGGTCAGCATTGACTACGTGGCAATCGGGAACGCGGTTGCAGAGGCAATGGCTGGTGTGGATATGCACACCACGCTGGAACTGGACGGAAAAGCAGTGGCAGACGTGACAACACCATATATCGACAAGAATCTGGGGCACAGAGCCCAGCTGTCCAGTCGGTATGCAAGGTAAGGAGGCAGACACATGGCAATACTGAACACCGCTACCGGAACGGTGGCAGGAGATGTGGCACAGATTCGCACGGCAATTTACGGCAGGGAAGTCCGTGCGTCCATTGCAGAAGCAATCGAACTGCTGGACAGCAGCATCAACGGCGACGGGGAGGACAGCTTAAAAAGCCGCCTTGCTGCGTTGCAGGCGGAACTGGAAGCCCTGCGGAAAGAGGCAGAAAGCGTACCGAATTTGCAGGAACGGCTACAGGCGGCAGAAGCAAAGCTTACAACGTTGCAGGAGGACATCAGGACACTGCAAAACCACGCTCACAATATCGATGCGGGATTTGTGCCGATGTTTGAGGCAGGGCACAGCGGGCTGAACTGGACGGTGTACCGATGGGCAGACGGCACCACAACCTTTGACCGTATCAGGGAAAACCCTGCTCTTGCGGGAACGGAAATCATTCTGGGCAATGCCAGATACCGGTACGCGAACGCGGTAGTAGGAGAGGACGGCGTAGTTCCGGTGTTCTGCGGCAGACTGGAATTTCAGGGCATCGTAGACGGCACAGAAGACGGCGTTGTCAACGAAAGAGGACATCATCTGCCCTGCGGGTACTTTATCACAGAGAGTACCTCCGGTGATGAGGAACTGGTGCTGTATGACGCGGACGAGAACCGTATCGCCGCCGATGCAGACGGCGATCTGGAACGGTGTGCGGTCTTGTACGGGGAAGACAATACCGTGAAAGGTTTCCGCATCGGGAAAGACAAAAAGGTGTATCTGAGCGACCTGCTCCGGCGGCTGGATACACTGGAAGCAAATCAATGATATGGGGGTGATACCATATGCCGGATATATCCAGTTCACTTTCCAAGCGGGAGGTCAACGCACGGCAGAATACCTACACGAAGTCGGAAATCGACCTCAAAGACGGTGCGATACAGGCAATCGCCGAAGCCGCCCAGACTACGGCAGATGCCGCGGAAAAGAAGAATCAGGAACAGGATCAGTTGATTGCGGAGTTGCAGAAGTCGGCACATACACACAGCAACAAAGGTGTACTGGACAAGATAGAGCAGCCGTACACCACGGCAGAACGGGACAAGCTGGCAGGGCTGGAGAACTACACTCACACTAACTATACTGCACACGAGAAAGGATTTTACAAGGTCGCCAACGACGGAAAAGGGCATGTCACGGACGCAGAAAAGGTGACAAAAAAAGATATCACAGACTTAGGCATTCCAGATAAGGATACTGATACAACGTATAAACTAGCGATAAATACCGACGGTGGTAGTGGAAATTCGAAAAATAACACGTTGTATTTAAAGGGATCTGATGGGTCATCGTACTCACTGCTGTTTGACTTCGCAGACGTAAATAACTACTGCCATCCCATATGTAAGCTAAAAAAGCTTAGCGATGACTATTTTATGTTAACTGCTGGTGTCCTATATGCTCCAACGGAATGGCATTTTAACCAAAATGGCGGTGATACAATATCCGTTGATATTGGATATACAGATGTTGACGGAGCAAACAACCACCTAATAACTGATTTTGCAAACGACATTCTGGTGCATAACGTAGTGAGCCAAAATTGCAGTACTACTGTAACGGGCTATCAAAATTTGGTGGAAGGAAATGCAAATAAAGTTTATGGAAACAATAATCTCGTTGGCGGTGAGCATAACCAAATCACGGAGCACGGAGGCAGTTCGGTAGTGTCTGGCTATGGGCTTTACTGCGATGCTGTAAATCAAACGGTATTAGGTCGCTATAATGCCAAAGACCAAGGCTCCGTTGACAACGCTTGGAACTCATACTACGGTAAATATGTACTAATCATCGGAAACGGTTCTGACAGCAATACGGGGCGTTCAAACGCATTTGCTGTAGACTGGGACGGAAACTTGTGGTGCGGGAAAGATAAAACATCGCTGAATGCTCAGGTAGCGTCTAAGCAAGACAAACTCACCGCCGGCACGAACATCACGATCAGTGGTAGCACCATCAGTGCGAAAGACACCACCTACAGCGATGCCACGCAGTCTGCACACGGTCTGATGACTGCGGCGGATAAGAAAAAGTTGGACGGTATCGCTGCTGGTGCAACTAAGGTCGCGGTAGACAGTGCCTTGTCTGCTACCTCCACAAATCCGGTGCAGAACAAAGCTGTAAAAGCCGCACTGGACAGCAAGTCGGCATCTGGTCATACACATGCGATGATAACAAACAGCGCTCTTTGGGTAAGCGGTGCCAACAACACTGCAAAATGGGTTAAGCTAGGCACGCTGGTATCCTCCGGTAATTTCAGCAATGCCATGATACGTGTATGGAGCGGCGATGGAGCAAATGGTCGTGCGAACCAAAACTCTTCTTTTGAAGTTCAGATCAAGGACGGATGGCAATCCACAGAATCGGCGACAAAAGCGTGCGGCGTTACGGTCTATCGTGTCGACTGTAGTAGTGTCAAAGTCAAAGTGATCCCAACAGCACATGACACATATACCGTTTGGGCATATTTGCCGTGGGGGTACTGGAACGGAAATTATGCTGTATATGGCAAATACAAATCTTGGACATCTCAGCATTTGATACAGTCTGAGGAACCAGAAGGCACAGGTGCTGACACAGCATATTATGACCAGGCATTTCTAACCAGCACCGTAGCCAACGCCACCACATGGAACGGCTTGATAAACGACGTTGATACATACAACTCGTCAGACACGTGGATTTTAGTGAAAAAGGACAATCGGATTCAGCATCGATATGCGGGGGAACTGGACGTAAACTCCGCCAAAACACTGGCTGACTCCGGGTGGCAAAAGCCAACATTCCCAAGCAGTGTAAAAAGTAGCTCTATACGATACCGTAAGCAAGGGAAGATTGTGTCTGTAACTGGCTATGTACAATTTTCCACAGCACAGACTACGATTACGGTATTTACTCTACCTACAGGGTATCGCCCGCCGGCAAAAATCCAACAGTTTAATGCTGTTGATAGCTCAGCACAAGCATCGTTTTTGACCAAGATTGATACCGACGGCAAAGTCGGATTTTTTGGAAAAACGCAGGGATTTTTTACTACAGCAACTGAGTACTATATGCACTGTACATTTTTTGTAGACTAACATTTGACTTATTTTATTGACTAGGAGGAAAACATGAAAGAAACCATTTGCATGATTGCCGGCGTTGTCGGCAGTTTTATTGCCGGGCTGTTCGGCGGGTGGGACGCATCTATTCGGGCGTTGCTGTTGTTTATGGCAATCGATTTTTTGACCGGTTTGATTTTGGCAGGCGTATTCCGGAAATCCCCCAAGACAGCTTCCGGCGGTCTGCAATCGAAAATCGGCTGGAAAGGCGTTTCCCGAAAATGTGTAACGCTGCTGCTGGTTCTGATCTCTGCACAACTGGATCTGATTCTTGGCACAACGTATATCCGTGATGCAGTCTGCATCGCGTTTACTGTCAACGAGCTGATTTCCATTTTTGAAAACGCCGGACTAATGGGAATTCCCATGCCGGCGGCGTTAAAAAAAGCAATTGACTTGCTGCAAAGCAAGGGAAAGGAAGATTAATTATGGCAATTTTAACCCCAGACAAAACAACCACGCTCGGCGGTGTGACCGTCAAGGAGTATCTGCTGACAAAGCACAACCCCAATCGTATTGACATGCCGACAGCACAGCTGACAGGCAAGGTGCTGGGCGTGACGATCCACAACACTGACCGCATCAAGACTGCCGCCGGCACTACGCCAGCAGAGCAGTACACCCGTGCGACTGTCAACGGCAACATGAAGACCGTGCGGGTACACTACTATGTGGACAGCACCTGTGCGTGGCAGAATCTGCCGCTGTCGCTGTCCGGCTGGCATGCTGCCGACGGCAGCGGAAATGGCAACCGCAGAACCATTGCCATTGAGTGCATCATGAATGGCAGCGGTGACGCAGCAGACAAGCGGGCAGAGGAAAATGCTGTACGTCTGGCAGCTGCACTTCTGAAACAGTATGGATTGGGCATCAACCACCTGTACACGCACACACACTGGCTCAACGTCCGCGACGGGCGGAACGGGACCGTGGATCAGCTGAACACCATGCACAACAGTTATAAAATGTGCCCGGCGTATATCCTGCCGCACTGGACGGCTTTCAAAACAAAGGTACAAGCCTATCTGAATGGCACTTCCGCTGCAAAGCCGGCTGCATCGAACCCACTGCGATACGACTGGAAGCAGGGGCAGGCGGTACGGCTGTACAAGACCAGGACACAGCTGTTTTCCAGTGACACGGCTACCAAGGCGGCAAACACGTTACCAGCTGGCGTGTACTACATCTACGACGGCAAGCAGTGCAAGCTGGGACGTTTCCGGATCACAACGCGTAAGGCGTACTGCGGTAAGACACCGGCAGGGAAGTACGTTACGGGATACGTGAGTGTGGATAATTTTCGGGAAGTTTGACGGCAGTATAAGTAAATAACAAGCAAAAAAACCGGCAGTACAGCAGAAGATTTCCTGTTTTGTACTGCCGGTTTTTTGTTGTTGACAATCGAAAGAAAATGTGCTATACTATTTTTTGAAAATATTGGAGATAGCAAGCAATGACGGTGTAAGAATTGTAAGTTCGCACTTTGTTGCATCGCCTCCACCACATAAAAACACGTAATCGGAAAGATTACGAAAACCACGTAATCACGTTATATAGCGTGGTTACGTGGTTTTTCTTTTACAAATTTTGCCTGATTTTTCGGGAGTTCAAAGCGGATTTGACCGTGACCTGGTTAAAGTGCGTAGCATTTTTGGGGTACCCCTCTCTTGCGAGAAAAATGGGAAAATGGGAAAAATGAGTGTGTTTTTCTGAGAAAACGGGCGTGTTGTACAAAATATAGAGAAAGAATTTGTGCAATATGATTTGCTTTCCGAAAAAGTCGGTACAAGAATAATCAGCTTAAATGCGGCGACAATCAAAAGACTTCATAAGCAAAAGTGACAGCAGACGTCTATGAGATCATTGGTAGGCATCTGCTGTTTTACGATTTATATTTCTAAAAAGACTTGAAAATATTAGTGAAATGTGTTAAAATAGAAATGGCTTACAAAAAAGTATAACTTTGTTTACTGAAAATAGTAAGCAATGATTTGAATGAAATTACTATATAAATAGGGGGAGATTATTTGCTAAGTAAAATTGATATAGAAAAATATATAGGCAAGGGTATATACATCGTGCCTTTTACAAGAGATAATATAAAAGAAAACTCAATAAATCTTAAGCTTAGCGATAAAGCTTGGACATTAAACCCCTCCAAAAATGGAACGAGACAATACAATCATGCTTCACTCGCTTGTAATAAAAATATTATTACCTTAGTGCCACATACAACAACAGTTGTATATACAGAGGAGGTGATTGCTTTAAATAGTAAATTTGGAGGAACATTTCATGCAAAAGTAGGAGTTGTTGCAAAAGGAATTGTTTTTTCTTCAACAATGATAGGACCTCTGTACTGTGGACATTTAATGGTATTACTTCAAAATCCAACAGATAATCCAATTTCTTTAAATGTCGGTGATACATTTATATCCTTGGCATTATATAAACTCCGAACGAAATTACGACATGAAACAGTCAATTCAAACTCTGGTGGTCATGTAGAAAAATTAGCTGATTTAGGAATAAGACCCGGAAATGGAATTATGAAATGGCTAGATGAAGATTGGAAAAAGGATATTGTAAAGATAAAAGAAAAATTTGCACAAGAATCTGAATACCAAGAAATTAAAAGAAAACAGAATCAAAAGAAACTAATAATTGCAATTGCAATTGTAATGGCATTAGCGATTGGTTTCTTAGTTTATATTATAATGTGCAAATTTTATTCACGTCAAAATATTATCGCAAAGCTAGTCTCTTTTACGAGCTCAATTGTAGCTTTTGTATCAACCATCTTATTTGAAAAAATATTCGATCAGATTTTTTCTAGACTTTTTAACAAATAGTATCTAAACGACCTTTGTAAACATATCAGCACTGAAGACTGGCGACAATCAAAAGACTTCATGAGCAAAAGCAACAGCAGATGTCTACAGAATCAGTGTTAGGCATCTGCTGTTTTGCGATTCACATTTCTAAAAAAGACTTGAAAATATTAGTGAAATGTGCTAAAATAAATATAGTTTATGCGGAAGAAAGGCACAACTATGAATATTACAGAAAAACAGCAGAAGAAAGCTGCAAAGGAATTTGCGGAATACTGGAAAGATAAAGGTTACGAAAAGGGACAGTCGCAGAAGTTTTGGATTGACTTGCTGCAAAATGTCTACGGAGTCGAAAACGCCACACACTTCATCAGCTTTGAAGATCAGGTACATATTGATAAAAGCACTGGTTTCATTGATGGCTATATCGAGAGTACAAAGGTGATGATCGAACAGAAGAGCCTTGGCAAAGATTTACGCAAAGCAATCAAGCAGTCGGATGGTACGTTTTTGAATCCGTTTCAGCAGGCAAAACGATACATCGTTGAACTGCCTGTGGACAAGCACCCTCGTTGGGTTATCACCTGCAACTTCTCGGAGTTCCTGATCTATGACATGAACAAGCCGAATGGCGAACCGGAACAGATTCTCTTGAAGAATTTGCCGAAAGAATACTATCGCTTGCAGTTTCTTGTGGACACAGGCAACGAGAATCTGAAAAAAGAGATGGAGATTTCTCTCAAAGCCGGCGATTTGGTGGGAAAGCTGTACGATGCGATTCTGAAACAGTACAAGAATCCGGAGTCTGAGGAAACGCTGAAAAGCTTGAATATGCTTTGCGTTCGGCTGGTGTTCTGTCTGTACGCAGAAGATGCAGGGATTTTTGGACAGCATGAAATGTTCGGAGATTATCTCAAGCAGTTTCAGCCAAAACAGGTAAGAGAGGAAATCATAAAGCTTTTTCGAGTACTGGACACAAAGCCGGAGGATCGTGACCCTTACATGGAAGACGATCTTGCTGCATTCCCCTACGTCAACGGCGGACTGTTTGCAGACGAGAACATTGAGATTCCTCGTTTTACGGAAGAAATCGTGGATTTGCTGGTCAATAAGGCAAGTGCTGGATTCGACTGGTCGGAGATCTCACCAACCATTTTTGGTGCAGTGTTTGAATCGACTTTGAATCCGGAAACACGCCGCAGCGGCGGAATGCACTACACCAGTCTTGAAAACATCCACAAGGTTATCGATCCGCTTTTCCTCGATGAATTAAAGGCAGAACTGGAAGAAATCAAGGCTTTGAAGGTGGCGAAAACCAGAGCACAGAGATTGCAGGAATATCGAAAAAAGCTGTCCCAGCTTACGTTTTTGGATAAAGCAGTAGCGTGATTGATACAAAGAATACTGCAAAATACCGCTATTTCGTGGATTTTTGCAAATGATAGACCGTTAGGGTCTTATTTTTTTTGCCTTGTTGCAGGATAAGAATAATTGCTTGGGTGCATAATTTAACGAACTGAATAAGTTCGTTAAATTGTATGGCTGTTCGTTGAAAAGTATAAATCTAAGAATATTTGAAAACCGTACCTATATTTCGATTAATCTTATAAGCATATCAAAATTCCACGAAACTATACTGCTTCGGGGATTGAGTATTTATTTCTTATGGTGAATTTCTCAGCTCAATTCCGAAAGCGATCTCATAACAAGATCAATATCCTTATTCTCCAGTTCCTGAATTATATGAAGATATGTTTTTTGCGTGGTGATCATACTTGCGTGACCAAGCCTTCTTGAAACACTCGCAATGGATACACCAGCAAAAATAAGCAATGAGGCATGAGTATGACGCAACACCTGTTTTTTCACCTTCTTTGGCATAAACATCTTTATTCAAAACACCTTGATTAGAAATTACATCTTCATATTCAACATAAGGCAATTCATCGCAAGACACAGCTGTATCAGATATCCGCAAGGGATATGAGTCTAAGCTTAGGTCAAAGTCAAAGCTATATAAATAACATTGAGAATAAGAAAGCTCTGCCATCAATGCAGATGTTCCTCTATATCTGTGAATTTCTCGATGTTGAGCCTTAAGGAAGATGTGACAAGTTCAAGCATATTAAATGAAACTGTGGTAGCATTCAAGTTGATTTCCCCAAAACAGCTTGAATAACTGACAGCACTTTCAAAAGAAATGAAATAAGGCAGTTCCGCCCGGAGCTACCTCTTTTTAATATAGTTATTCAATTTAAATAATAAAATTTCCATTAGGCAGCTTTTTTTCAAAAATAGGTTGACAAAAAGCAGCGTAAGTGATATAATAAATAGGGGTGAAAAATATATGGCTGGTGTCGGAGATGTAATAAAACAAAATAGAGAGTTGTGTGGCTTCTCGAGAAAAAAGCTTGCTGAATTAAGCGGTATAAGCGATAGTGAGCTAATGAAAATCGAAAATGGAGAAAGAAAAACTCCAAGTTGGAAAAACCTTTGTGAAATAGCTAAAGCTCTTAATATTAGCCCTATTGAATTTATGATCAAGACAGGTTATCTTACGCACAAAGACTTAAATCCTGTTTATATGCTTAAAAGAGTAGATAAATTAGATCAGGAAGATTTGCGTGAACTTCAGCTTTTTATTGATTTTCTTATTTCAAAGAAGAACACTGATTTGAAAGGATCAGGTGAGTAAAATGATTTATAGATTAGGTGAGTTATTCTGCGGTCCAGGCGGTATAGCGTGGGGAGCAATGAATGCAGATATAGGCATACCTGATTTCCGCATCGTTCATCAATGGGCAAATGATTACGATGCCGATACTTGTAACACATACAGACACAACATTTGCCCTGATGCTCCAGAAACAGTTTATCATGAAGATATACGCAAATTTGATATGTCACATCTTGCACCTATTGATGCACTTGCTTTCGGCTTCCCCTGTAACGATTACAGTGTGGTCGGAGAGCAGAAAGGTATGAACGGTGTTTATGGACCGCTTTATTCTTACGGTGTTAAGGCTTTGAAAATGTTTAAGCCAATTTGGTTCTTAGCAGAAAATGTAGGCGGATTAAAAAACGCTAATGATGGAAAAGCATTTACCAAAATAATAGCAGAGCTTAAAGGTGCAGGATATACAGTTGTTCCACATTTATACAAGTTTGAAGAATATGGTATTCCGCAGGCAAGACATAGAATAATAATAGTGGGCATAAGAAATGATATAGATGTTGTGTATCATGTACCGTCAACTGCTCTCTATGCAGATGTTGATAATTCTTGCAGAACAGCTATTGAAGTTCCTCCTATTCCGCAGAATGCTTTCAACAATGAGAGGACAAAGCAATCTCCGCAAGTAGTCGAACGTCTCACCCATATATTGCCTGGTCAAAATGCTTTTACTGCTAATTTGCCCGAACATTTAAGATTAAACATAACAGGTGCTAAAATCAGCCAGATATACAAAAGGCTTGATCCTGATAAGCCCTCCTATACTGTTACAGGCAGTGGCGGCGGCGGTACTCATATTTACCATTGGGACGAACCAAGAGCATTAACGAACAGAGAAAGAGCAAGGCTACAGACTTTTCCTGATGATTATGAATTTATAGGCAGCAAAGAATGTGTAAGAAAGCAGATCGGTATGGCTGTTCCATGCATAGGAGCGAAAATTATTTTTGAAGCAATCTTAAAAAGCTTTGCAGGAGTACCTTACGATTATATTGAACCCAATATAGACGAATAAAATAAAGGCTGCTGTAGTTACAATAAACAGCAGCCTTCTTTATTATATTTTTTCTATTACAATATCATTTGGAGTTATCCAAGTTACCCTAATTTGATCTCCAATGTTAGCTCCGACAGCATAATACCAATCGCCAATTGCTTTCAAATTATCATTACCAGCAAATTGTTTGGCAAATCTATCATCATCTTGATTCCCTTGTGATTTTAAATATCCGCTATAATGCCCATCTGCTGATGTACATCTAAAGATATTCTGTCCAAGAATATCTTGACCATTTGTTCCGTTGGAATTAAAAGTTCCTATACGATATGCATCAGGTGCTGGGATAGGAATATAGCCTTCGCCATAAACTATCCCACGGGAATTAGTGTGACGATAGCTTCCCCACTCCAGGTGAGGTCGTTTAAGAGTAATTGTAAAAGTATCTCCAGTTTTCGCCATGAATATACCTCCTCTTACGGCAAATAATTATTTAATTATACTTTCATATAATTTTTCTAAATAAGTATCAGCTACTTTCTTTTTCAGTTGGCATTCCCAAATAATAAGCACTCGCCATCCCTGAGCTTCAAGCTGTGCAATATTGGCTTTATCACGCTCAACATTACCATAAATTTTCTTAGTCCAGTATTCAATATTGCTTGACGGCATAACAAAACGACCACAATCGTGCTTGTGCCAAAAGCAGCCATTCACAAAAATTACTGTCTTGTACTTTCTAAGAACAATATCAGGTTTCCCAGGCATAGTACGGACATTCTTCCTATACCGTAAGCCTTTGGAGAACAAATACTTACGCACGATTTCCTCCGGCTTCGAGTTGGTGCTTCTGATATGTGACATATTCATACTGCGGACTTCTTTTGAATGATTATCTGCCATTAGATGTCACCAGAAGCCTTTTTAGGAGAGAAGTCCATATAGTAGAGTTCTTCATCGATTTGGGCAAACACAACATCAGTTCGCCCATAACGCTCCAAATCATCTCTTGTAATAAAATGACCATTTGGAAGCCCAAGCCTGTTTCGGAAATACTCTCCTAATAGAGAATTATTCATCGGTGTTGTCAATGCTTTATTATTCTGCTGTTCAACTCTAAGGATAAGCTGGTGTCCGTCATCAGTTAATACAGTAAAATGGCGATCTGTCGGGAAGAAATCCTGTCTTGCTATTGTTATAGGTATTCTTATATATGCTTCGTTGGGATTACGCTTTTCACGCTGTCCCCAATTTAATCCAGATGTTCCAGCAACAACACCTTTATTTGTGAGAAGTGAAATCTGAACGCTGTCAACCGTTCCGCAGGATATTCCGCCTATCAAATCAGCTTCATTATCCAAAATAGGGTGATTATTACGAATAATAATTAAATCATCAATTTCAGAATGGTTGCAGTAACACGATCTGCTTTCTGCTTTTCTATAATAATCATATGCTTCGCTCGGTGAGCATTTTTCCATAATCTCACACCTTGATGAAATAAAGGCACTTTGAGTAAAGTCTGCCGATCCGACAAATGCAAGTTCAGGCTGTTCGTCTTTAAGCCAAATATAGAGGTTTGAATGTTCGGGCGGATTGTCCGAAATGTAATTACAGCTGAAAGAACGAACACTTTTTGAAGTGTATCTGTTATGAAGTGAAAGGAATCCGTTATGGGCAGGAATACTTATTCCGTCATAAGCGGTCATTCCTACGATAAGCGAAATGTCAATAGGTGCTGTTTTTCTTTCCTGAAGCTGTTTCATATACCACGATGACATATTCGGCGTAGAATAACTGCTCAGTATCAGTAGCTTATCAGCCCCACTTGAAATAGGATCAAATAAAATTGGTTTTGCAATATCTCCTGTTATCATATTATTCTCCCTGTGTATCTTCTTCTAACACATCATAGTATATTGTTCCGTGTGGGAGCTTGATATTGGGTATCCAGAGCTTTCTTCCTTTCCAGCCTTTATTGCCTGTAACCTGATACATAGTCAAAACAGGCTTATCAGTAAACTGTCCACCTAATTTCCAATCGTTTGGAGAAATCAATGCACCAGTTCCCTGAGCTACATCTCTTTCCCTTCTGACAATCAAAATACCTTGTCCTGTTGGAGTGTCGGCAAGCATAGTGTCCAATACGGAGATAAAAGCGGAGAGCTTGAAATCTGGGCTGGGTATGATATGGGACAGCACTTCCTTGATCAATCTAAGGCTGACCTGATAATAAGGTTCTGTGTTATCAAAGACTTTCAAAAGCTCCGAAATATCTTCAATAGTATCATTATCAGGATAGAACGGGTAGTAGTTGGTGCCGCCTGAAATTATCTCTACACGCTTATTATCAAGCACATTCTTTCGTGTCGGATTAAGACCTTCAGGGTAATAAATTTTAACATCATCTATTCCTCGCTCCATTTGAGCAATGATAGAATTGTTAGTTGCATTTATATCTGAAAACAACTTATAAAGATGTTCGTCAATATAAATCATCATCATGCCAGGATCACGGTCATATCCGAACATTCGGCTGTGCTGCCACATAGTGTCTGCCTGTGGCTTTTTGCTTGTCCGTGTATAGTAGATAGTCTGCAATCCAGGGAAGGTAACACCTCTGCTGAGAGTGTTTCCTCCGATGACTATGTTGCTGCCCTGAGCATAAGCAGAGCTTTCAACATCATTTTTGCCGTTCATAATGAAAATATTAATTTCGTTATTTGTAACAAGGCTTTCCGCTTTGCTGACAACAACATCAATAGGCTGTTTAGCAGCTTTCTGCGGAGACAGGGCTGCATAGTGCTTTGCAATTTCTGCCTTAAAATCAGCATTATTAGCTTTGCACCAATCAAGGACTTTATTTATTTTTTTCGCAAAGTTCTGATGTGCCGCTACTCTTACACTTGGGTGTATAAGACAATTGCAGACCTTGCCGCCCGATGCAAGTACCTGTGCGGAAACAGTAATATGACGGATAACTGCTTCTTTCGTATCTTCCTTTATTGTTTCAAGGAATGTTATGCAATCGGGCTTCTGCGAGGACGGGAAGAAGAAATCGCCGCCCAAATAGGCACTTCCAGGCTGAAAATAGTATGTAAAGTATGGGTGCCAGCCTGATGCCAATGTTTGAAGCAGGATAGCCTGCGGTGTACCTGTTACTTGCAGATACAAGCTGCTTGTTGCTCCGTTTTTGATAGAGTCAAGATACTTGTTTATTGATGATTGCTGTTTACCTTTGCGGTTGATAAAGGTGTTTAGAGAAGCAGCATCTGCTTCATCATCAATGATGAACAAAGGATTTCCTTTCATAAATCCTGTTGTATTGAAGATGTTTGCCCATTTTCTCAATACTCGTGAGTTCTTTTTCAGTATAACAACAGCAGGCTGTATAAGGCTGTTTTCAATAAATATGCCTGAGTCATCTTCTCCACAAATGCAGAAACCGTCCAAATCTGCTTTTACTCGGTCTAAGGTCTGCTCCTGAAGCACAACATTATCTGTTGTAAGTATCAGAAACGCAGGAAAGCCTAAATCTGCGGCTTTACATAATATTCCAAACATCTGACCAGTTTTGCCGGACTGAACATTGCCAAAGAGAAGCCCAATCTCGTGACTTGTAAATGAAAAAGTGCTGATATAGTTCTTTCCAATATCTTCTGCGGTTTTGGAAATAGATTCTGCGAGTTTTTTATTGCCTCGCGCTATAATTTTGTTCAGATAGTTTTTAAGATACTGCATATATTATTCCTCGTCTTTGCGAGAAATAAACTCAACGATCCATACATCAAGTTCATTTCCGTCCTCATCTGTTGCTTTTTTATTTGTTTTTGTAAATGTAAGACTATCACACCCGTATGCTTCAAGCATTTCTTTCGTTATCATTCCTAATCTATCTGTATCTTTTTGTGTATCGTGAACGGGTGTAACCAAACCTGATGCGGCAATTCTGCCTTTAAGCCAATAACCTAAAATATGCTCACTTCCAACGGCATTAAGCTGTTTATTATTATCACTTGTTGTGTGTGCCTTGAACATAAAACCATCATCGGTAACAATAAAGAATGGTTCGTTTCTCTTGGGGTATCCAGGTAAAGAGTAAACACTGCTTGGAACGGTTATCTGAAATTCATACCAGTCTCGCGCTTTAGGTCTTTTCGGATTTCTTGTGTCGAGAGAATAGCAGACATTGATATTCGATTGAGTATAGTGTTTTTTATCGTCCATAAATCTCTCTGCAAAAGCAGGGACTTTTAGGGGAAGTGTAAATGTCAAATCTGTCTTATGCTTTCTGTAAAGCTCAATATCATTCTTTGGCAACTCTTCAACGGTATCAATGCCTGTAAGAGATACGTTCTGCTCTCTAATAAGAGGCATATCGCTTGCCTTTGCAATATTAACAGAGCAAATAGGGGCTTTTACTCGCTCTACTATATTGGCAAGTTCCTGTGTTTCGGCACTATCCTCTGTAAGAGAACAAAGTTCATACTGTCGGCGGTTATTTGCTTCAAGTTTTAGAACTCCTAAATTTGCTGAACCGATAACGGCAGAGAAAGGAATATTATTCTTATAGAAGCAGTAAACCTTGCCATGATATTTGAGAGAACGAACGATGCGTATTTCGCCTATTCCCATATCCAGCCATTTTTTATTAAGCCTAACTGCCGTGTGGTAAGTCTTTTCAGGCATACCCTCTATGTAGTACATACCAATAACAAGAACAATATGTTTAATCTTATTCTCACATACCAGTCTATCCAGTTCTTCGAGCGATGCAAGAGAAACATATCCGACGGCAATATCAACTCTGTCCGATTTTGCTATCTGCTTTTTAATGCTTTCATCTATAGTTTCCTGATTATCTTGTATTCCTAATGGAAGCATATTTGAATATAATACTTTCATAAAAATACCCCCAGTTTCATTTTCACAAATTCCGATGTAAAAAGTATTAAACACTATTTATTATAACACATTTATATTATTATTTCAAGGAGCTTGAGCTTCTTTTTCAGATATTGATTATAAGTCGTAAATTCGGACGTTTCTAATGGGCGTTGACCTCTATCTGGGAGCACAGCAATGACAAATAATCATTGGCATGAACAAGGTTCGGGTGTCAAGTTTTATTATACTACATCATTTGAGGTGTATCGAAATATCATATGCATCTTCAAATAAGCTTGATGAAGATTTCTTCTTGAAAGAGAGCGTTTTGGTTCCAACATTAGCCGAACAACATCAAATCGGCTCCTATTTCACCAACCTCGACCACCTCATCACCCTTCATCAGCGTACGTTATAAATTATACCACTTTTCTATAAAAAAAGCAATCTTTTCTTCCGATTTTTCTACTCCCGATACAATTATATCATACCAGTTATTCAGAATTTGCACAACTACAAAAAATCCCCGGAAATTCCGAGGGTTTCTATTCCCACAACAGCTGTGACAATAACTATGACATCATTTTGATGTTTATACGAATCTACAAGTTCTTAGTTTTACTTTTTATGAATTCGATGGTTTTCTTATCACCGAACATAAATCGTTTTGCACATATTCTTTGCCACGCATTATACACGAATACGCTTCGCTCAGATAGTGTAATTTCACCATTAGTTGGGGTGTCTTTGGAAATATATGATGCGGCGGTATAATGTGCTCTAAAAATTATAGCCAAATCACCAGATATAGGAATGCATATGTCATTGAAACCAAGTCTTATTCCTTTTGCTGGATCGTCGGATATCAAAAGCTTATACTTACCACTAACAACACCAATATACCAGTCGTATTTTTCTTTCAACATATGTGCAGTATCCAATAAGGGCTTTAAACCATGCAAGTAGTATAGTTGTGTTTTTTTCGCTGAATCTTTTGCGGCTTGAGCAATGTTATTTTGAGTAGAATGGTGAATTGTAGCATTCTTTACCATTTCAATTTCCTTACGAGGATTTTCAGTACGATAAGCAAGATCATGGAGAAAAATAATTAGTTTTTGTTCGACAACTTTTTCATGAATTTTCGAATGGTCTTGAGTGATATCCCTTATTATACCTGCAACATCACCTTCCATTCTTCCTAATTCCTTTTCAACAAATTGTTCGTCTTCTAAGTCAACTTTTTCTAATAATTTAGGACGAACACTCGCAATTTCAGAAATCAATTCCTTTAAATCCTCACTATTAGTGTCATAAAAATACTTTGAAGAAGCAAAATTACGACTACTCTGATTGTCAAGAACTTGGTCTGTTGAAAGATTCCAAACGCATAACCGATTATCATTTGTTGAAAAGAGATTCAGATACATTTGTGGAATATAATGTTGGTTTTTTACTTTTGCACTCATCTATACCTCCAAAATCATATAACAAATAGTCTCATCTCTTCCAAAAATCTCTGTCATACTCCTGCGGATATAATTCATACCCCTGTTCTATCAAAAGATCGCATTTGATAGCAACATAGGCTTCATTTGTACCGAGTGCCTTAGCGCATTGCTGTTTGGTATATCCATAGTTGTAGATAAGGTCGAGAAGTTCTTTATCATCAATACGCATAGCGGCACCGAAAATATTAGCCTCCCATTCCGTTTGACTCGTCATGTCATAAAGCGAGAATTCCAGAAGTCCCTGTTTGCCTTTAGCGAGTGCCTTGTGATACATCACGTGGCCGAGTTCATGGCACAGGGCATTTTTTTCATCCTCTTCACAAAGTTTATCACATAGAAATATGAAGTGGTTTCGCTTGATATATCTGTAACAGGCCGCCAGCTTAGTTGATCCCAAAGGCGCTATATTGATTCCCATAGCATCAGCTATTTCGAAGGGGTCACGTGTATTATATTTTCTGACAAGCCGTTCAACGTCTTTTGCTATTTGCAGCTTTTCCCTCATATTTAGCCTCCCTTCGCTGGGATTAGTTCTTTCTGTATTTTTTTGGTGTAAAACGGTTGTTTTTTTCTTTTGCCGTAAAGTATGCGTCAGAAAATGCTCTCATCAGTGCATCCTTATCTTCTTCCGGTAATTCACCGCCGGCAAATAATCCTGTGACATCGTCTATCAGTTCACGCATATCCCGAACGCCTTTGCTGCCGAAATCTTTTCTTGCCTTTTCAATTATTTCGCCCTCTTCACCGAGCAGACTTGCAACGGATACATCAAGCGCAGCAGCCAGTCTTGAAGCGATATCAATAGTTGGATATCTTTCTCCCGATTCATAATTAGCGATTGTTTTGGAGGAGATATGCACTAATTTTGCAAGATTCTCACGGGTGAACTCTTTTGCCTTTCTCGCCTCTAACAGACGTTCACCAAAGTTATTTCCTTGTAATTCCATAACATTACCTGCTTTCAGCAATATTTTTCTTTAAGAGGAAAATATTTTCTGTTTTCCTCTTGACAAATGTAAAAAACGGTTGTATAATACTACTTGAACATACGTTCTAATCTACAATAATTATACTATTTACTTGACAGTTTGTCAAGTGTATTTTGAAAAAATATTCCACTTATTTTGGAGGGAGTTGATTTGTATAAGAAACAAGTTTCCTGAAAGGAGTATATATGCAAAGAATACCGATTCGCAACATTAATAGCCGGAAGAAAGTCAAACCGAGGCTTTTCGACCTTGTCAAAGAAGATGATAAAGAATGGATTGTGGAAATCCAGAATAAAGACGGAAAAGAAACAGTCTCTTTATCAGCATTGCTGCTGCAAATTACAACAGCTGTGCAAACTCAAAAACAACCCGAGCCGTAATCCGAAGGCGAGATTCGTGAGCCGTAGATTTTTGGGTAATTAAATAAAATGGCTTTCGAGCTAACCGTTCCGCACAAGCTATCGAGAACAACCAGCCGAGTCATCATTATGGGTATAGCTATACCTGTATGATGACTCGGCTTTTTTTATGCGGGGTTGACTTTTTCGGCTTCATATATAGAGGAACTTTGTCCCAGGCAAGACGTTAAACTGCCTATCAATATACGCTTCACTAACTGATCAATGGTGGCTTGAAGGTGTATGTTGATACAAGTAAATAATAACGGCTGCCATTCAAGCTGGCGGCTGCATATCAGAACGGAGAAACTTCCGTCTGAGATGCGGTCAGCTTTGCTATGCCCATTTTTAGACTGTAAATCCTCCGTTCGCAAGAAAACGGAGGAATTTTATGTTTTATGTGCCAATTGAAATGACAAAAGAGTATGTCAGAGAAAATGAAATCTACGCTGCAGAAGATGGCGAAATCATCAGAATCACACCGGATATGATAAAAAAGGTGATTCGTGACGGCGTAATGACAGAGGTCTATTTTACTGAAGTTGAAAGCGAAGAAGTGTACAAAGAATATATGCGTTCCGTGTGGAGAGAAGAAAAAGCACTCCAACGCAGGAACAGATGCTGGGTTTCCAATGGAAAAGGAACACTTGTACGCTGCGATGGAAATTGTGCTAACTGTGAACACCGAAATGATAATACAACTCTTTCACTTGATTTGTTTGAAGAAAACGGTGGATTCAATACATATGATACTGACGCAAAACCGGATGAAATACTGGAAGACGCTGAACTCTTAAAAGCTCTATGGGAAAGAGTCGGAGAACTCTGTGCTGAAGACCAGACTATTATCAAGATGTTTGGCAATGGAGCATCTGAACGTGAAATTGCCGAAGCAGTTAATCTTTCACAAAAAGGTGTAAACAAACGTAAAAAAACCATTTTTGAGATCCTGAAAAATAATTTGAAAGATTTTTTCTGAAAATGGTACTCAAAGCAAAAGAAACTGTCCTATGTAAAGTGAAGGGGGTGATTAAATGGACAAGCAGAAAGAACTTATCGCACTTCTTTTCGCAATAAGTGTGGTATCTGAAAGACTGGCAAGGAATATGGAAAGAGAGGTAAAACGTAATGAGTCAAATCAAACTTCTGCTGGACATCATCTCAGATGTTCGCAGCCTTGGTGACAGCCTGCAGGCTTATGCCGACGCTCTCACCACATCAGACAAAATCGGTGACCTGAATGATTATGAGGAAATCTACACACCGCCTGAGATGCAGCCTGAACCCGTACAGGCAGAACCGCCGATAACACGTGCAGATGTAAGGGCGAAACTTGCGGAACTGACCCGCCTCGGATTCTCAGATGCAGTAAAAGAACTTCTCCAGAAACATGGTGCTGAGAGATTTTCCGCTGTTGCCGACACGGAACTCCCTGCACTTATGAAGGAGGCTGAGACAATTGGCACATGAAACAAGAACACACGCCGTTCTCTCAGCGTCAGCAAGCAAACGCTGGCTCAGTTGTCCGCCTTCGGCAAAGCTGAATGCGGAACTGCCGGATACCACATCGGAATATGCTCGTGAAGGTACTTGTGCTCATGAGCTTGCTGAGTACAAGGTAAATAAGCTGCTCGGCGTTGAATCCAAAGATCCCACAGAGAATCTTGATTTCTATGATTCAGAAATGGAAGATTGTACAGACAGCTACGTCCAGTATATTTCCGAACAGATATCACAATACGTTTCACCGGTTGTCATGGTGGAACAGCGTCTTGATTTCAGCAAATACGTTCCGGGCGGCTTTGGCACCGGTGACTGTATCATCGTTGCAGATGATGTACTTACTGTAATTGACTTTAAATATGGAAAAGGTGTGGCAGTTGACGCGGAAGGCAATCCACAGATGATGCTGTACGCTCTCGGTGCTCTTGAGATGTTCTGTGTACTGTATGACATAGGAGAAATCAAGATGGTGATTTTCCAGCCGAGAATAGAAAACATCAGTGAATCCGTAATTACAGTATCCGATTTGCTTGACTGGGCGGAAAATGAACTGAAACCCAAAGCAGAACTTGCCGCAAAAGGCGAAGGAGAATTTTGTGCCGGAGAACACTGCAGATTCTGTAAGGTAAAAGCAACCTGCCGTAAAAGGGCTGAATACAATCTGGCAATTGCTCAGTATGACTTTGCACCGCCGGATATGCTGGAAGACAGTGAGACTGAGATGATTCTGGAAAGGGCTGACGCACTTGTATCATGGGCAGCCGACGTCAAGGAATACGCTCTTTCTCAGGCGCTTTCCGGAAAGCAATGGAACGGCTATAAAGTTGTGGAAGGTAAATCCAACCGCAGGTACACCGATGAAAAACTGGTCGCTGAAGCTGTCAAGGCAGCAGGCAAAAATCCATACAGCGAACCGGAAGTTCTCGGTATTACTGCAATGACCAAACTGCTGGGAGGCAAAAAGAAATTTGATGAACTTCTCAGCAAATACGTATGCAAACCACAAGGCAAACCTACACTCGTACCCATGTCCGATAAACGAAAGGCATGGAAAAACACAGCGAATGAAGATTTTCAGGAGGACTAAATTATGGCAAAGATGATGAACCCAACAAAGGTAGTAACAGGTGTATGCAGATTCAGTTACGCAAATCTCTGGGAACCAAAGGCAATGGACGAGAACAGCAAGGCAAAGTACAGCGTTTCTCTCATCATTCCGAAGAGCGACACCAAGACCCTTGATAAGATCAGGGCAGCAATTCAGGCAGCATATGAGGAAGGCAGGAACAAACTCAGCAACGGCAAGTCTGTGCCGCCTCTTACAGCACTCAAAACGCCTCTCCGTGACGGCGACCTGGAACGTCCTGATGATGAGGCTTACGCAAACAGCTACTTTGTAAATGCAAACTCCATCACTGCTCCCGGCATTGTAGATATTGATCGTCAGCAGATTCTCGAACACAGCGAGGTTTACAGCGGCATTTACGGCAGAGCGTCTATTAACTTCTATGCCTACAATGCAAAGGCGTCCAAGGGTATCGCCTGCGGACTCCAGAACGTACAGAAGATTCGTGACGGTGAGCCACTTGGAGGTCACAGCCGTGCGGAAGATGACTTCGACGATGATTTCAATGATTTTCTCGACTGATAATACATGAATAGCTGGGTGGGCAGTTAGGCGGAATGCTTGGGTGGGTTTGAGGTTTTATGATAACAATCGATATTGAAACAAAATCCGATAAAGACATTGCAAAATGCGGCGTATATGCGTATGCAGACTCCCCATATTTTGATATTTTGCTGTTTGCCTATTCCGTGGACGGACAGCCTGTTCAGGTGATTGATACGGCAAACGGCGAAGAAATTCCTGAAAATATTCTTGCTGCTATTGCTGATGAAAATGTAATCAAGAGAGCGTTCAACGTCAACTTTGAAAGAGTATGCCTGTCAAAATATCTGCGTGAGAACTATTCGCAGTATTTTCAGAGTTACAGTATTGCTGAAGATACTGTCGGAAGTTATCTGGACCCGAAAAGCTGGCACTGTTCCATGATTCACGCTCGTACTTTAGGACTTCCCTCATCACTTGCAGAAGTCGGCTCAGTTCTTGGCATAGAACAGCAGAAAATGACCGAGGGCAAGGCACTCATCAAGTTTTTCTGTACTCCATATGACACCATTGACGGTGTTCCGCAGTTTCATAGCCAAGAAGATTATCCCGAAAAATGGGAAGTTTTCAAAGCATACAACAAACGTGACGTGGAGGCAGAAATGGAAATTGACAAGAAGCTCAGCCGTTTTCCTGTTCCCGATTTTCTGTGGGAGGAATTTTATCTCGACCAGGAAATCAATGACCGTGGAATCTTAGTTGACATGAAACTGGCTGACGCTGCAATTGGGCTTGATGCAGAGGCAAAAGAAGAACTGACGACTGAAATGCAGAGGCTCACAGGCGTGGAGAATCCGAACTCTGTGTATCAGTTGCTTGACTGGCTTGAAAGCCGTGGCTACAAGCCGGATTCCCTTGGAAAAACACAGGTAAAGGAACTCATCAAAACAGCAAAAGAGCCTGTAAAATCAGTACTTGAAATGCGTTTACAGCTGTCAAAATCATCGGTCAAGAAATACACGGCAATGAAGCAGACAGCCTGCAGGGATAATCGTGCAAGAGGAATGTTCAGCTTTTATGGTGCCTCACGAACAGGTCGCTGGGCAGGACGTAATATTCAGCTGCAAAATCTTCCTCAGAATCATCTGGAAGACTTGACAGAAGCAAGAGAACTTGTCAAGACAGGCTCTTTCGATGACGTTCAGATGATTTATGACGATGTGCCTGATACACTCTCCCAGCTTATCCGTACTGCATTTATTCCAAGACAGGGTATGAAGTTTATCGTTGCGGACTTTTCTGCTATTGAAGCACGAGTAATTGCCTGGCTTGCGGATGAACAATGGGTGCTTGATGCTTTTGCAAATAACAAGGATCTCTATTGTGAAACGGCATCTCGTATGTTTGGTGTTCCTGTTGAAAAGCATGGTATCAATGGAGAACTTAGGCAAAAAGGTAAACAGTGTACGCTTAGCTGTTCATATGGTGGAGCCAAAGGTGCATTGATCGCTATGGGTGCAATTGATTCCGGTATGAAAGAAGATGAATTACAGCCCTTAGTAATCGCATGGCGTGAAGCCAATCCCAACATCGTAAGGTTTTGGCATTCATTAGAGCAATGTGCTATGAAGTGCATTAAAGAAAAAACGGTAACCAAAACAAACAGATTGACTTTCAGCTATGAAGCAGGGTTCCTGTTTATCGAACTTCCAAGCGGCAGACGTCTTGCCTATGCGAAGCCACGCATTGGTGAGAACAAATTCGGCGGAGAATCAATTACATATATGGGCATCAACGCTCAGAAGAAATGGGACAGGCTTGAAACATTCGGCGGCAAAATTGCTGAAAACGTCTGCCAGGCAGTAGCAAGAGATCTGCTGATGTATTCCATGCAAACATTATCCCATTGCTTTATTGTAGCTACTGTTCACGATGAAATAATTATTGAAGCATCAAAGGATATGTCACTTGATGTAGTTTGTCAGCAGATGGCAAGAACGCCAAAATGGGCAGAAGGATTGATTCTTCGTGCTGACGGATATGAATGCGAATATTACAAAAAAGATTAGGAGTAAAAACATGGCAAGTAAGTATAACGCAGAAGGCTACTATAGCCCTACAGAATATGAAGCATTTACACGAGTAGAAAAAGAAGAAAGGGCGGCAAAAAGAGCCGCCGACTTTCGACCGATTGTTTACATATGCTCACCTTATTCAGGCAATGTAAACCACAATATCGAAATGGCTCGTAAGTACAGCCGTTTCGCCGTTGACAGGCATTATCTTCCCATTGCACCGCATCTTCTCTTTACGCAGTTTATGGACGATACCGTCCCGGAAGAACGTGAAACCGCAATCTTCATGAACTTCGTGCTGATGAGTAAGTGCGCCGAGATGTGGGTGTTCGGTGATACAATTTCCGCAGGAATGCAGGCTGAAATCAACCGTGCGAAACGAAAGTACATGAAGATAAGATATTTCACTGAAGAAATGGAGGAAAAGGAATGAAAGTAATTCAGACAGAATACAAAGGATATTTATTTCGCTCACGCTTAGAGGCAAGATGGGCAGTGTTCTTTGATGCTTGTGGCGTTGATTGGGAGTATGAGCCTGAAGGCTATGACCTTGGTAATGGACTTCGCTATCTTCCCGATTTCCTGTTACACGGAGTTGAAGGCAGAGTGACCGGAGACCTTTACGTTGAGGTTAAAGGCAATATGACAGAAAAAGATGCAGAAAAAATACGTCGTTTCCATGAAAACGGTATGCCTATACTGGTAGTTGGCAGAATTCCTTATGGAACTACAGCCGATGAACTTTCTCAATTTATTCAGGAAGAAGCATATGGCAAGGGCGTAAATGATGTGAATTTTCTGAACTTTGAAACAATTGACGGCGATTACTTTGCAGCACATCCCGGAATCAGCAAAAATGGAAAGTTTGAATTGTTCGGTGATGATTCCGATTATTTATGCAAACAGGACGATTTGGCAACTGTCAATGCTTATCGCAAAGCACGACAGGCAAGATTTGAAAATGGGAGGGTAAAATGAGAAAACTTGCAATTGCCTATGGCAGCAGCCGTAAGGCTAAAACATACAGAAATGATTTCATAACCTTTGAAGAGTTAAGCCAGAAACTGTCTAAGACTATTTATACCGACGAGACAGCAGAAGAATACAAGCACCTGCCGAAGCCGGCTCGTGATGCGATAAAGGACAGGGGCGGTTTCGTTGCAGGGACTTTGCGTAACGGCAGACGCAGAATCGACGATGTTGTCTCACGTTCCATGCTGACACAGGATGTAGACTTTGCTGACAGCAGTTTCCTTGACACCTATGAGATGTTTTATCCATATAAGTCGATGCTTTACAGCACACACAGCCACACCAAAGAAGCCCCTCGCTATCGTATTGTTACACCCCTTACAAGGGATGTAACACCGGAGGAATATGTTGCGGTTTCAAGATACATAGCTTGTGAACTTGGAATTGATTATTACGATGAATGTTCGTTTCTTCCAAATCAGATGATGTATATGCCGACAACACCTTCTGATGGTGAATACGTATTCAAGGAACTGGATGGTGCTGTTTTAAACCCGGATGATATCTTAAAGGCACATCCTGAATGGCGTGATGTTTCTACGCTTCCTATGTCGAAAAAAGAAAAGGAAATAAAACCGAAAGCGGATAAGAAGCAACAGAACCCAAAAGACAAGGAAGGCGTTGTGGGAGCCTTTTGCCGTGCCTATGGTGGAATTACAAATGTAATAGACAGGTTTCTGCCTGATGTTTACAGAGCCTCTGAGGTTGCAGGAAGATACGATTATATTGGCGGTGAAAGCACAGCAGGTCTTGTGATATACGATGATACTTTTGCCTATTCCCACCACGCTACCGATCCTGCATCACATAAGCTTATGAATGCATTTGACATTGTGCGTATACATAAGTTCCCCGACAGCGATGAAAAAGAGTCTTTCAAGAAAATGTCCGCCTTTGCGGTATCTTTGGATGAAGTGAAGCTTCTCCTGGCACAGGAAAACTTCAACGATTCTGATGACACAGAAGAAAACTGGCAGACAAAGTTGCAGTACAATCAGAATGGAGAACTGAAAGCATCGCTGGATAATCTTGTTCTGATTATCAGACACGATGAGGGGCTGAATCCTATCGCTTTTAACTGTCATCGTGACGGGATTGATGCAAAGGGCAAACTGCCATGGGAACAGGTGAAACCCGGATGGAACGACTCAGACCTTGCAAGCCTTAAAGTCTATTTGTCAAATAACTATGGCTTGTATTCGCCGACAAAAACAAAGGACGCACTGTTATCAGTTGCCGCAGAACGTGCGTACCACCCGATAAAAGAGTATCTGGAATCTTTGCCTCAGTGGGATAATGTTCCTCGTGTGGATACGCTGTTTATTGATTACTTTGGCGCAGATGACAATTCCTACACAAGGGCTGTAAGTCGCAAGTCAATGGTAGCGGCTGTTGCGAGAATATATCAGCCGGGTACAAAGTTTGATTCCGTGCCGATTCTGAATGGACCACAGGGCATTGGTAAATCTACTTTTTACGCAAAGCTTGCAGGCAAATGGTTTTCTGACAGTTTAACACTTACCGATATGAAAGATAAGTCGGGACCGGAAAAGCTGCAGGGCTATTGGATTCTGGAACTTGGAGAACTTGCCGGAATGCGTAAAGCTGATGTGGAGGTTGTAAAATCCTTCCTTTCCCGTGTGGATGATAAGTACAGAGCAAGTTATGGTGTGAACGTAGAAAGTCATCTTCGTCAGTGCATTATTGTGGGTTCTACAAATGCTGAAAACGGATTCCTTCGTGATATAACGGGAAACCGCAGATTCTGGCCTGTTCGTGTAAACGGCAACAGCAAAAAGAAATCGTGGCAACTAACCAAAGCTGAGGTAGAGCAGATATGGGCTGAAACTCTTGTGTTATATGCACGAGGAGAAAAGCTGTATCTTGAAAACAGCGATGCTGTAAAAGCTGCTATGGAACAGGATGCGGCCATGGAAACAGATGAACGTGAAGGCTTGGTACGTAAATATCTGGCTACGTTATTACCTGAAAACTGGGACACTATGGATTTATACGCAAGACGTAATTTCCTGCACGACGATGATCCTACAAATCAAAAAGGTACTGTGGCACGTCAGTATGTTTGCAATATGGAAATATGGAGCGAGTGTTTCTGCCGTGAACCTTCAACTATGAAATCGACAGACTCGTATGCTATTTCAGCTATTATGAAAAAGATAGGATGGCAGAAAACAGATCGCCGCACATTTCCTATCTACGGCAGACAGAGAGCCTATGGACAAGGGACAGGACAAGTTCTGGACAAGTAAGTTGTCCTGTAAAGATTGCGGGACAAGAAAAGGTTGTCCGAAAAGTTGTCCCTTTCTTGTCCGTATCGCAATCCACGTATTTACGGCGTTTCTGCTTGTTCAGGACAAGTAGGACAAGAAATATCTATATAGATATAAATATATAAAAAATAAGAAAAACGCACGTGCGCACGTGTATACGCGCGTATAGGAAAATTTTTGGAGGTTGTCCAGTATGAGTTACTATGAATGGTTAATCAAAAATTATGCGGAAAAGGATACAGCAATCGGGGATCTTGCAAGAGATATCCTCTCAGATGAAATGTTTCCCGAAAACGAAGGTTTCAAGGGTATGTTTGATTACCTCATTTGGGAAGGCGGAGCGTGTGACCGTTGTATCGAAGTATTCAAGGAAAGCTGGCGCAGATATGTTAGAGAAACAGGTAGAACAGAAATTGGTTGCCGCTGTAAAGTCTAAAGGCGGAGTCTGCTGGAAATTCACGTCACCCGGAACAGCCGGCGTTCCCGACCGCATCATATTGATGCCGGGCGGCAGAATTGCCTTTGTGGAAGTGAAAGCACCGGGAGAGAAACCGAGACCGCTTCAGCTTTCAAGGCACTTAACTTTAAGGCGGTTAGGCTTTCTGGTTTACGTCCTGGACGCTTTGGAAGATATCGAAAAAATTATATCGGAGGTGATGAACTATGAAGCTTCATGATTATCAGGAATATGCCGTAAAGTTTATTGAGGAACATAAAATTGCAGCTCTTCTGCTTGATATGGGTCTTGGCAAGACGATCACAACACTTACAGCTATCAACAATCTGATGTACGATCTGTTTGAGGTCAGAAAAGTTCTGATTATTGCACCGCTGAGAGTTGCCCGTGACACATGGTCTGCAGAAATCGAAAAATGGGAACATCTGAAACACCTGAGATACAGCGTGGCAGTTGGAACTCCCGACGAGAGAAAAGCTGCGTTAAATGCCGACGCCGACATCTACATCATCAATCGTGAAAATGTGGACTGGCTTGTCAGCAATACCGCCTTTGACTATGACATGGTTGTCATTGATGAGCTGTCCAGTTTCAAGAACCACCAAAGCAAACGCTTCAAGGCTTTGATGAAAGTCAGACCCAAAGTAAAACGCATCGTAGGTCTGACCGGTACTCCTGCCAGCAATGGACTGATGGATTTATTTGCTGAGTTCCGTTTGCTGGATATGGGAGAACGCTTGGGAAGATTTATCGGACAATTCAGAAACGAATACTTCAAGCCCGACAAGCAAAACGGCTATATCGTGTATTCCTACAAACCTCTCCCTGATGCGGAAGAAAGAATATACGAGAAAATATCAGACATTACTGTTTCCATGAAAGCAGTCGACCATCTGAAGATGCCGGAACTTATCTCCAACGAATACACTGTGAAGATGTCTGAGACAGAAAAGGAAAAATACAAGGAACTGAAAGACGAGTTAATTCTTGAAGTTCAGGATACAGAGATAACAGCGGCGAATGCTGCGGCTTTAAGCAATAAGCTGTGTCAGATGTCCAACGGTGCAATTTATGATGATGCCGGCGAGATAATTCCAATACATAACCGAAAACTGGATGCCCTGGAAGACATCATCGAATCAGCCAACGGCAAACCGGTTCTGGTGGCTTACTGGTTCAAACACGACAGAACGAGAATTGCGGAAAGGCTTGGTAAGCTTGGAATTGTTTATCAGGAAATCAAATCAGCACAAAGCATAAAGAATTGGAACAGCGGAAAACTGCAAGTTGCACTGATTCACCCTGCATCTGCAGGTCACGGGTTGAATCTTCAGTCCGGAGGAAATTTCCTGGTGTGGTTCGGACTGACCTGGAGTCTGGAACTGTACAGCCAGACCAATGCAAGATTGTGGCGTCAGGGACAGCAGTCCGAAACCGTCATCATACAGCACATCGTTACCAAAGGGACGGTTGATGAGAAAATTCTGAAAGCACTAAAGGAAAAGGATGAAACGCAATCCGCCTTAATGACTGCGGTCAAGGCAGAACTGGAGGAAATATGACAGCGAAAGAATACATGGAACAGGCACGTTATCTCGATATGCAGATAAATTCCAAAATAGAACAAGTCAGAAGTCTGAATGAGCTTGCAACAAGGGTTACAACGGTTTACAGCGATATGCCCCATAGTCCAAACAGAAATACTTCCCGAATGGAAGAAACCATTGCAAAGATTATCGACCTTGAGAGTGAAATCGACAGGGATATTGATGCATTGGTGGATCTGAAGCGTGAAATCATGCGTGTTGTAAACAGCATTGAATCTGCGGAATACAGAACCATACTGGAAATGCGTTATTTGCAGTTTAAAAAATGGGAACAGATAGCCTTGCAGATGTCTACGGATTTAAGATGGGTTTATCGTATGCACGGCAGAGCTTTGAACGAAGTGCAGAAAATTATAAACTCGCCACTAAAGACCATTGAAAGCCACTAAGGAAATGTGATATCATAGATAATAGAAAAATATACAACAAGCCATGGCGGAGAAATCTGCCGTGGCTATTTTTATGCCCGGAGGTATTGGTATGACTGCAAAAGAATACTTAAATCAGATTCAGCTTTTGAACTTTGAAGCCGATGAGTGCGTGGCGCAGATTGCCCTTTTGGAAGAGACAATTAACAATCTCTCCAATGAAAAAATTATTGCTACCCTTGAAGATGCCGTAGATGAACTGAATGAACAGCATTCTTCCTTCGTCACAAAAGCCCATCTCATGGTCAGCAACCTTACAAACCTTGATGAGCCGCTTGAATGTGCCGTGCTGGCTTACCGCTACCACCGTGACTACAGCTGGAGCGACATTGCGGAAAGGCTTCACCTTACAGAAAAGAGTGTACAGGTGGTTTACGAAAAGGCACTCGTTTCCCTGGAAGATTACCTTGATGAGCTTAACGATGCCGAGGAAATGTAAGAAACCCTGCAAGCACCCCGACTGTCCGAACCTGACAGAGGGCTTGTACTGTGCGGAGCATCAGCCTCTGCACCCTGACCGACCCTCAGCTGCCAAACGTGGCTACAGCAGCAAGTGGCAGAGGCTGAGCAAAGCTTACCTCCGCAAGCACCCCATGTGTGTACGCTGTATGGCGGAAGGTCGATACGTTCCAGCAACAGTGGTGGACCATATCATTCCCCATCGTGGTGATGAGACACTTATGTGGAGTGAATCTAACTGGCAAGCATTGTGCAAGCCGTGTCACGATAAAAAGACATGGACTGAGGATAAGAATCCTGTTTACTCCTATTAAATCAATTTTTCTCCTAAAATTGCTATACTTTTAGGAGAAAAGACCCCCTGGGGGTCAAAAACCTCTAAATGTGAACATTCTAAAGACCGGCGCCCAGAGGTATACGCAAAAATCGGAAAACAAAAAGGGTATTGACCCCTCAATTATGGCTAAGTGCAAAAGTGTGATTTCGTCCCTATTTTCTTGGACGGAACACACTTTTTTTATGCTTTAAATTATGGCGATAAATTTGAATATAAATCAAAATTATTCAAAGAAGGGAGAAAATCAAACATGGCGAAAGATGGTACAAACCGAGGCGGTGCAAGACCCGGTGCCGGCAGACCTCGCAAAGCTCTTACCGAGAAAATCAGTGAAGGTAAAAAAGCAGAAGTAATGCTGCAACCTGCGGAATTGACTGCAGCTGATATACCGCCTGTCAGAGAATTCATGACAGCAATGCAACGAGATGGAACAACGCTATGTGCCAAAGAAGTATTTACGGAAACCTACAGTTGGCTGAAGGATCGCAATTGCGAGAAACTGGTTAGCCGTCAGCTTATCGAACAGTATGCAATGAGCATTTCCCGTTGGATACACTGCGAAGAAGTAGTATCCCGTACAGGTTATATTGCAAAGCACCCGACAACGAATGCACCTATTGCCTCCCCCTACGTTGCCATGAGTCAAGCATATTTGAAGCAAGCCAATGTGTGCTGGAATCAGATTTTCACAATCGTCCGTGAGAATTGTTCTGTAGAATTTCAGGATAACCCGCAGGATGACATGATGGAAAAGCTGCTTCGCAGCAGAAAGTGAGAAATACATGAAAGCAGATACCCAGTTCTGGCGAGATTTAAAAGCCAATCGCCAGAAAATGACGAAACAGCAATACCGAACCATTAAGGGACAGGCTGTTGCAGGTCATATTATAGACGCAAGAAAAGGTCTCCAAAAAGTCACCAGGAGGAGGAACGGAAGATGACCACAACTACAGAATTTCAGCTTGTTGACATTAACAAGCTGGTACCCTATGCAAATAACGCCCGTACACACAACAAAGAACAGATTCTGAAGCTTCGCTCCTCTCTGCGTGAATTTGGATTTGTCAATCCTGTCATCATCGATAAGGATTACAATGTCCTCGCCGGGCACGGACGCATTATGGCTGCAAAGGAAGAAAGAATTACAGAAGTACCATGTGTGTATGCCGACCATTTGACCGAAGCACAGAAGAAAGCGTACATTCTTGCTGACAATCGCATGGCGTTGGACGCGGGATGGGATGATGAACTCCTTGCCGTGGAAATGGAAGAACTTCAGAATCTCGGATTTGACCTTGGTCTGACCGGTTTTGATGAAAAGGAAATCGCCGATCTGTTTGCGATTGACAGCGATGAAGCAAAACAGGATGATTTCGATGTGGATGCAGAACTGGAAAAACCGTGTAAATCCAAACTCGGTGATATATGGCATCTTGGAAAGCACAGAGTTATTTGCGGCGATTCTACTTTGCCGGAAACCTATGCAGCACTACTTGGAGATACAAAAGTAAATCTCGTTTGTACAGATCCGCCGTACCTTGTCAACCTGGAAAGCACATCTGGCAAAATCAAGAATGATGACCTGGATGACGAAAAGGGGTACGAATTCCTGAAATCGGCATTTGAGAGATTCAAAGATGCCATGGCGAAGGACGCAAGCATTTATGTGTTTTATGCCACTTCAAAGGCGCGTGTATTTCATGATGCTTATGAAGATGCAGGATTCAAGGTCGGTGCAGGTCTTGTATGGAAGAAAGACCGCCTTGTTCTCACCCGAACTGACTGGAAGTATATCCATGAACCGATTATCTGGGGTTGGAGAAAAGACGGTAAGCATATCTGGTACGGTGACCAGAAACAGAAAACTGTGTTTGAATTTGACCGCATCAAAAACAGCAAAGAGGACGGCTGCGGACATCCGTCCAGTAAGCCGGTGCCGCTGATCGCCTATCTGATTTCCCAGTGTACACAGACAAACGGAATGGTGCTGGACGGGTTCCTGGGAAGTGCGTCTACCCTTATTGCCTGTGAGCAGCTGAATCGTGTATGCTTCGGCGTGGAACTGGAACCGAAGTTTGTAGATGTTGCTGTGGAAAGATACATAAAGCTTCATGCCGGGAACTCTGATGATGTGTATCTGATACGCAATGGAGAGAGAATCGACTATAAGGATGTGACTGTTTCTGATGAATAAACCGCTTACACTTTGCAGTCTCTTCGACGGTTCAGGAACATTTCCGATGATGGCAATGCTCTGTGGTATTATCCCGATAAGTTGTTCAGAAATCGAGCCTTTCCCGATTGCTGTAACTACAAAGCGACTGCCGTTTGTAAAGCATCTCGGAGATATCAACCATATAAACGGAGCGGAAATTGAACCTGTGGATATCATTACATTTGGCTCACCCTGTACTGACATCTCGAGTGCAGGAAAGCGGCAGGGCTTGAATGCACCGCGTTCCGGGCTTTTCTTTCAGGCAGTCAGAATTATCAAGGAAATGAGGTGTGCCACAAATGGTAAATATCCAAGATTCGCAGTCTGGGAAAATGTCGCAGGTGCTTTTTCCTCCAACGGCGGAGAAGACTTCCGATGCGTACTCGAAAAACTCTGTCAGGTCAAAAACCCAGACATTTCTATCCCTAAACCTGCAAAATGGGAGAAAGCCGGAGAAATCCTGGGACAAGATTTCTCTCTCGCCTACAGAACATTCGACGCTCAGTACTGGGGTGTACCCCAGAGAAGAGTGCGTGTCTACCTTGTCACAGATTTTGATGGCGGATGTGCCCCAAAAATATTATTTGAGTCAGAAGGCGTGTCTGGGTATTCTGCGAAGGGCTTCAGATCGTGGCAAGAAGCTACCCGAAGTTCTGGAGATTGCTCTGAAGAAACAGGCTCAGGGTTAATGTTCGAGAATCATTCTCAGGATACCAGATATACAGGACCTCTGGAGGTTGCCCAGACTGTATCCGCAACTTACGGAACAGGCGGAAACAATCAGCCTTTTGTGGTGGAATCCGCAGGATTCTGTACCGAACATTCAGCACAGGCAAGAGGCATCGGTTACGAAGAAGAAAAATCTCCCACACTTCGTGCAGGCGTTGTCCCGGCTACTTTGAAAATTCGTTCCGGATGTCCCGGCGGCGGAAAAGGTGCTTTAATTCAAGAAGATAAATCCGCAACACTCTCCTGCAACAATGACCAGACGCTTTTCGTTCCGAAGGTATATGGCATCTGCGGAAAGCACAGCAATTCCATGATGAGCGATAATCCAAACAGCGGATTTTATGAAGCAGATACTTCAAGAACTATTGATACAAGCAATCAGTCACCTTGCAAGAATCAGGGCGGTATGGTTGTTGTGGAAGGCAACGGTTCACGACCTTCACATCACGGTGACGGATACAAGGAATCGGAAACCATGTACACACTGAATTGCACGGAGAACCATGCAGTTTCCTACGGCATCGGCAGACCTGCCATGAATCAGGGGTACAATGTAAAATTCAGTTTTCAGATTGAAGAAGAAAAATCCCCGACACTGGTTGCATCGGGGGCTGGCGGAATTGCTCATCCGGTTTACAGTTCCTCCAAGGCATCGTTCTTTACAACCGCTGAAAAGGAAAAAGCAAACACGCTTGTGGCATCGGACTACAAGGATCCGCCGGTTGTAAATGACAGCACTCCTGAAATCGAGTATATCGTAAGAAGGCTGACACCACAGGAATGTGCATTGCTTCAGGGAATGCCGACTTGGTGGTGTGATGGACTTGGTACGGAAAATCCGACTGAAGAACAGATAGTTTGGTGGCAGAATGTTTTTGAAAACTACAATAAGGCAATCGGTAAAGAGTGCAAACCAAAAAGCCGCAAGCAGATTGAAAAGTGGCTGAAGAATCCATATTCTGATAGTGCTGCCTATAAAATGTGGGGCAATGGCGTCGCAGCTTGCAATGCCTGGTTTGTCCTTGCCGGAATCGCCTATTATGCACAAAATGAGGGGAAATAATTCTACATATCCCACACTTGATATCTGTGCCATTTAGAGTTATCATGTGTACTACCAAAAAGGAGGTCAAAACACATGATGATTGAATTACATCTTACAGGAAACGAACGAAAGGGACTGGTAAAGGCGGTCAGCGAGATTATCGGTGCGCCCTCCGAATATCAGTATATGCCAACCTGTGCATACAAAATCGGCAGAGATTACACGATTACAAAGGAAGGCAATCTTGAAATCAGTGATTCAGCTGACAGCAAGGAAGTCGAAAATCTGATTGATGAACTGGTCAGCAGAGGTTATGATGTTCCTCTTGAGGAAGAAGAAAACGGTCTGACGGTAGAGATGCCTTTGGAACTGATTGATGAATCAACGCTTGAAAGGCTCAGAAAAATTGTGGAAAACAAGGGAGAACTTTTCAAGGCAGCTTTCAAAACCAACAACCTGGAAATAGTTGTACTTGAAAATAAGGTTTGCTTTCCATGGTTCACTGTGGAGCAGTACGATGATACAAGTGCCTACTGTACATTCATTTCCATGCTTTGCGAATTTGCGAAAAATCAGAAACGCATCAACAACAAGCCTGACACCAGCGACAATCCCAAATATACCATGCGATGTTATCTTCTTCGCCTTGGCATGATTGGCACAGAGTACAAATCGGCAAGAAAAGTATTGCTCAGAAATCTCTCAGGCAGTTCAGCGTTCAGAAAGGCTGGTAATTCAAATGAAGTTTCCCAATAAACAACAGCTTGTACCCCTCCGTGCAAAATATCCGGCAGGCACAAAAATCATTCTGCACCACATGAATGACCCTTACCCAGTGCCGTCGGAAACGGTCGGCGAGGTGCAGTATGTGGACGACGCCGGAAACATTCACACGGTCTGGAGAAACGGTAGGACACTGGCTGTCATTGAAGGCGTTGACGATTTTTCAAAGGCTCCGGGGGCTGAAAAATAAGCGAGCACCTATTCCATCGTACTGTATTTTACCATAGAAAATCAAGTAAAGCAAGACTGTATATTACACAATCATCTGGCGAATATACAGTCTCTTTTTCTGTTAATTTAGCCGCTTGCTTTATCCTCCGTGATGCGGTAATATGTAACACAACGAAAGGGCAAAAAGCCCGAATTTACGGAGGAAAAACAATGAACGCTAAAACAGAAAGACAGATTGAAAACATGAAAAACCAGACCATCGGAGTGGAAATCGAAATGAACCACATCACCAGAGAAAGAGCTGCAAGGCTTGCCGCCGACTTCTTCGGAACAAACAGATACGAAAACACAGCAGGCAGAAACGGCTACTGCACCTGGTCAGCATGGGATGCACAGGGCAGAGAATGGAAATTTCAGAGAGACGTTTCCATTGCCGGAGCAGACAGCGAAAAATGCGAACTGGTAACCCCAATCCTGAAATACGAGGACATCGAAACCTTGCAGGAACTGGTCAGAAAGCTTCGCAAAGCCGGAGCAATCAGCCACGCAGGAATCGGTGCAGGGGTTCACATTCACATCGGAGCAAACGGCCACACACCACAGAGCCTCAGAAATCTGGCAAACATCATGGCAAGCCACGAAAAACTGATTGCCGACGCTTTGAAAATCGACAGCGGCAGAATGCATCGCTACTGCAGAACGGTAAACCCAAAATTCATCGAACAGATCAACAAGAAAAAGCCAACAACCATGGCACAGCTTGCGGACATCTGGTACACTTCAAACGGTGCAGACTACGGCAGAAATCAGCATTACAACGACAGCAGATACCATATGCTGAACTACCACGCAACCTTTACAAAGGGAACAATCGAATTCAGACTTTTCCAGTTTGACAAGCCTGCAAACGGCAAGAAAAACGGACTTCATGCCGGACAGCTGAAAAGCTACATTCAGCTTTGCCTTGCACTTTCCGAAATGGCAAAGGAACTGCGAACAGCAAGCCCAAAGCCACAGCAGACGGAAAATCCGAAATTTGCCATGAGAACATGGCTGATGCGATTGGGATTTATGGGAGCAGAATTTGCCACGGCAAGGGATTTCCTGACAAGAAACCTGGATGGCGATGCAGCCTTCCGATTCGGCAGAGCCTGAAAAGGCTTGCCCCCACAGGCAACAGGCGGCAACACCGCCGCCCACGTTGCTTTTGCGGGATAGTTTTCCAAGTGCTGAAACCGCCCCACACAAGCCCACACAGCTGCTGACATCGCAAAGCATAATCTGAACAAATACTACACAAGAAAAGGCACAGATATTTTGTGGTTTTAGCGGGTTGCTATTCTTGCCCGAAAGAGTTAATATGTGACTACCGCAAAACGAAAGCGGAATTCACGAAAAGGAAGATTCAGATGAAAAGATACTATATCGCCTACGGTTCAAACCTCAATGTCCGTCAGATGAAATTCAGATGCCCTACGGCAAAGGTTGTGGGAACAAGCGTAATCAAGGGTTACGAACTTCTCTACAAGGGCAGCAAGACAGGTTCCTACCTCACCATTGAAAAGAAAAAAGGCGGCGTGGTTCCTGTGGCTGTCTGGGAAGTAACTGCCAGGGATGAAAAAAACCTTGATGCATATGAGGGCTATCCGAATTTCTACTACAAGAAGAACATGAAAATCAGGCTTTCCGAAACCGGAAAAACGATTGATGCTTTCGTGTACATCATGCACGAAGAACGCAGCCTTGGCATTCCGTCACAGAACTACATCAGCACCTGCCGATTCGGATATACGATTTTCGGATTCGATTTCAAGTATCTGGATAAAGCCTACGAAAAAAGTATAAAGGGAGCTGACCGTTATGAAAAATGAAACGAACACTGAAAGAACCTGTCCAAGGTGCGGTTGCACCTATCATGGAAGACCGGCACTTTCCAGAACGGATAATGAAACGCTGATTTGCCCCGACTGCGGAACCCGTGAGGCTCTTGAAGCCTTGGGAATCTCACCGGAAGAAACGGAAAAAATCGTCAGCATCATTCATCGCAATCGGGCAGAATAATCGAACACAAGCCGCCACGTTTGGCTGTGTGGCCATTCAGGGATTCCTCCGTAAAGTTTTCCCTATTGCAATAAAGCCCCACACGAGCCGACAGGGCGGCTTTGTGCTGCTGTCATATTCTACACAATCAGGGCTCCAATTTCGGCGTGATGTTTGTTACATTTATTATCGAAAATATCGTTGACTATCAGCCTGAGATGCGGTAATATACTACACAACGCAAGGGAAACCAAGCGAAAACAACCTAAAACGGAGGAAAACATCATGAACGAAAAAATCAGAAACTACTTTGAAAGCCTGGAAAGAAACGAAAAATTCTCCCACGGTGCAGGATACGCTTACAGAGCCTACCTTGACACCTGCAACAACAGCAACAGCGAGGAGCTTATTGTTAATGACCTTCCTTTTGAAGACGACATGAGCGACTTTGTTGAAACCTTAAGAAGTGCAGGATTAACCACAGTTCTTATAACAGATGCAAGCACAGCACTTTTGAGAAATCTTCACCAGCTTGATGAACTTGGTTGCCGATTCGATGGACTTTGCAAAGCAACACGCAATTATGCGTGGGGTGCTCCTGAAGAAATCCCTGCCATCCGAATCAGACTGAACTAAAAGCCAAAGAGCCAGGGGCGGAATAAGCCGCCCCTGTGCCTGCCTGTAACGGCAAGCAGAAACGATTCCGTAAATTTACCAAATGCAAAAAGCAAGCCCACAAACGGCAACGTGTGGCTTGCTTTTTGATTGCTCCGGGGGCTGAAAAATAAGGGAGATCCTATTTCATCGTACTGTATATTACCATAAAAAATCAAGAAAAGCAAGACTGTATATTACACAATCATTCGGCAAATATACAGCCTTTTTTTCTGTAGATTTAGCCGCTTGCAATAATGCACACTATGCGGTAATATGTAATCACCGAAAGGGAAAACAATCAAAAAAACGGAGGAAAACACAATGGTATCATACGGAATCGCAAAGGCAAGAGCAATGGCAAACAGAATCGACTGGAACGAAAGAACCGAAATCACAAAGGCAATCATCACCTGGGTTGACGCGGAGTACGAATACGAACTTGAAATCGAAAACGAAGACCACATGGACGACGATGATTTCACAGCCTGGATTGAAGAAAGTGCCGAGGCTTTTGCAAAAGAGGACGCACAGGAAAACGGCACAGCCTTTGAAGAAATCGACAGAATTCGCTACAAAGAAGACTACATTGACGACGATGCGCTTTTCGATGAGGAATACGAAAATGCCTGCGAATTTGAATGGAAGTGCATGACGGGAAGATAAAATTCCCGGCACTTTCCAAACAGCCCCTGAGACAAGGGGGCTGTGGCTCGTACCGAAGAAATATAGTACACAAAATCCGAGCCAAATCTTTGTGCAGTATATTTTTCCGTTATGACTTGATAAACTTGAAATTGTATGGTAACATGGTTACAATGGGAATAGAATCTCGATTACAAATCGCCCCCGGAGGGCTTGAAAATAATGATGCAGACTTGCTTTGGCAGGTCTTTTTTGTTTGGAGGTGAGAACAATGGCAAGATTTAAACCGACACGCTTTATGGCGGAAGATTCCAGATATGATAAAAAAGCGGCAGATTATGCAGTTTCCTTTATTGAATGCCTCAGCCATACCAAAGGCACATGGGCTGGAAAGAAATTTGAACTTCTGGACTGGCAGGAGCAGATTATCCGTGACCTGTTCGGCATTCTGAAACCGAATGGCTATCGTCAATTCAACACGGCGTACATTGAAATTCCCAAGAAAAATGGCAAACAGCTGGCATTGCACACCCCAATCCCTACCCCCTACGGATTTACAACAATGGGTGATATACAGATTGGAGATGAATTGTTTGATGAGAAAGGAAACATATGCCATGTTATTGCAAAAAGTCCTGTTGATTATGAAGAGCAAGGCTATATCATCCGATTTAAGGACGGCGAAGAAATCATCGCAGGAGCAAGGCATTTGTGGACAGGCGAACTTACAAATGGTACACGCAGAAAAAGGACGATTACAACGGAAGAATTATATCAGCGTTCTTGTGACGCCAATGGTTGTTACCGGTTTCGTATTCCTATTGCAGAAGCTTTTACCACAACTGAAAAAGAACTGCCTGTTGATCCTTACTTAATGGGCTATTGGTTAGGAAATGGAAATGCTGTAAAGCCTGAAATTACAATTCAAACTTGCGATATACCGGAAGTGTTAGACCGAATATGGCCATGGCACAAGCTGAAAAGAAGATGGAAAAATACAGGTGATTCGGAAATCTGCCCTGTCCCGGATTTAAAAAAAGTACTTTTGAAAAGCTTTCATGACAAGAAAATCCCAATAGAATATCTCAGAGCTTCCGTTTCGCAGAGATTCGATTTATTACAGGGACTTATGGATTCTGATGGAGCAATCAGCAATTTGAAAGGACAGGCAATTTACACTTCTACAGAAAAAGCACTTGCTGAAAGCGTAAGTGAACTGCTATGGAGTTTAGGCATAAAAAATGCAATCACAACTGCGGTATCCACGCAGAGAGCAGATTGGAGTAAGCCGAGCAGTGAATGTGGAAGAGTGGCAACAGGAGAAACCCTATACTATGTGAAATTCACAGCTTTCGATGATATGCCGATTGCAGGACTAAAAAGGAACCCTAAGTCACGCAGTCATTTTCGATATATTGATTCTATTGAAAAAATTGAAAATCCGGGTATGCAATGCATACAAGTCGACAGCCCTTCACACCTTTATTGTGTTGGGCGTTCTTTTTTACCAACACACAACAGCGAGCTTGCCGCCGCTGTTGCCCTGCTGCTCACCTGCGGTGACGGTGAAGAACGTGCCGAAGTGTACGGCTGTGCTGCTGACCGACAACAGGCTGCCATTGTATTTGATGTGGCGGCGGATATGGTGCGAATGTGTCCTGCCCTTTCCAAGCGAGTGAAAATCCTGACCTCACAAAAGCGTATTGTGTACATTCCGACCAACAGCTTCTATCAGGTGCTTTCTGCTGAAGCCTATTCCAAGCATGGTTTCAACATCCACGGAGTGGTGTTCGATGAACTGCATACCCAACCCAACAGAAAGCTGTTTGATGTTATGACCAAAGGTTCCGGCGATGCCAGAATGCAGCCTTTGTATTTTCTCATCACCACAGCCGGAACGGACACAAATTCAATCTGCTATGAAGTTCACCAAAAGGCGAAAGACATTCTGGAGGGCAGAAAGCATGATCCGACTTTCTATCCGGTTATCTATGGTGCAGATGAATCGGAGGACTGGACGGATCCGAAGGTTTGGAAAAAAGCAAATCCGTCACTCGATAAGACCATCGGAATGGATAAGGTGGTGGCTGCGTGTAATTCTGCAAAAGAAACGCCGGGCGAGGAAAATGCGTTTCGGCAACTGCGTCTGAATCAATGGGTAAAACAGGCTGTCCGCTGGATGCCTATGGAGAAATGGGATAAATGCAAAGTAGCGTTTGATGAAGATGACCTTGCAGGTCATGTCTGCTACGGCGGTCTTGACCTTTCCTCTACAACAGATATTACAGCATTTGTTTTGGTGTTTCCGCCTACAGAAGACGATGAACATTATTATGTTCTTCCTTACTTCTGGCTGCCGGAAGAAACACTGCCACTCAGAGTAAGACGTGACCATGTTCCATATGATATATGGGAACGGCAAGGCTACTTGAAAACGACTGAGGGAAATGTGGTTCACTATGGTTTTATTGAGAATTTCATCGATGAACTGGGGCAGAAATTTCACATCAAAGAAATTGCATTTGACCGCTGGGGTGCAGTGCAGATGTCACAGAATTTGGAAGGACTTGGATTCACGATGGTGCAATTTGGACAGGGTTATAAAGATATGTCACCGCCGACCAAGGAATTGATGAAGTTGACTTTGGAACAGACACTTGCCCACAATGGGCATCCTGTTTTAAGGTGGATGATGGACAACATCTTCATTCGCCGTGACCCTGCCGGAAATATCAAGCCGGACAAAGAAAAATCCACAGAGAAGATTGACGGTGCAGTTGCCATGATTATGGCTCTTGACCGTGCAATTCGCTGTGGATGTGTGTCTGATGAGTCGGTTTATGATTCAAGAGAGATGCTGATTTTATAGATGTAGTTACCCCTACAAACTGGAATTTATCGGGTTATTTGCACGTAGAAAGTATTAATCTAACCAAGCCCAAGCAACAACATCAGTATGTGTTAGTTTATACTTTTCATATTGTTCAACTAGCTCTGATATTTCCTGTTGCGTTAAGGCTATTCCGGTGTTATAATCTTTAATTCCTTCTTTATAAACGATAAAGCCATCTATTTCTCCTGATTTTGCACGAAATTCCGAACTAGCTACAAAGATTTGTCCATTGGTCATTTTGAAGTATGTATTACAAGAACTCCCAAGTATTTCTTTAATTTCTTCCATAAAAACTCCTTGTCTATTTATATTAATTGGTCCAACTCCGATTTGTAGAGCAACTGCTCTGCATTCTGTTTAGCATATTATACCATACCCATATACACAAAGTCAAGAAAAGGAGTTGATTCTCATGCGTATTTTCAGCGAACTTTTCAAGTCCAGAGATAAGCCTACAAATAGTTATGACAGCCCGTCATACACATACTTTTTCGGACAAGCCAACAGCGGCAAACGTGTCACAGACAGAACAGCCTTGCAGCATATCGCAGTTTATGCCTGTGTGAGAGTTTTGTCGGAAGCGATTGCACAGCTGCCTCTTCACCTATATAAATACAACGAAAACGGAAAAGAGCGAGTGCCACAGCACCCGCTTTACTTTTTACTCCACGATCAGCCAAATCCTGAAATGACTTCTTTTGTTTTCCGAGAAACCCTGATGTCGCATCTATTGATTTACGGCAATGCCTATGCACAGATTATCCGAAACGGCAGAGGTGATGTTTTGGGACTGTATCCTTTGATGCCTGACAAAATGAAGGTTGACCGTGATGAGAAAAACCGCCTGATATACATTTACAGCCGTTATGATGAAGCAAATCCAAACCTGAAACAGCAGGGCGATATTGTCCTGCAGGCAGAAGACGTGCTGCATATTCCGGGACTTGGATACGATGGATTGGTGGGATATTCACCCATCGCACTTGCGAAAAATGCAATCGGCATTTCTATCGCCTGTGAGGATTATGGTGCGTCTTTTTTCGGAAATAACGCAAATCCGAGTGGTGTGTTAGAACATCCTGGAGTAATCAAAAACCCTGATAAATTAAGAGATGCATGGCACAGAGCCTATGGCGGAAGAAATGCACATAAAGTCGCTGTTCTGGAAGAAGGCGTAAAGTTTACACCGATCTCAATTCCGAACAACGAGGCTCAGTTTCTGGAAACCCGTAAATTTCAGATCGAAGAAATTGCAAGAATGTACAGAGTACCGCTCCATATGATCGGTGACTTAGACCATGCCACATTTTCCAATGTGGAACATCTGTCATTAGACTTCGTCAAATACAGCCTTGATCCTTGGATCGTTCGCTGGGAGCAGTCCTTACAGAAAGCACTTCTTTCTGATTCTGAAAAAGGTCAGTATTTTGTGAAGTTCAATGTAGACGGACTTCTGCGTGGCGATTATGCTTCCAGAATGCAGGGCTATGCTACTGCAAGACAAAACGGCTGGATGTCAGCGAATGACATCCGAGAACTTGAAGATATGAATATGCTTTCTGAGGAGGAAGGCGGAAATCTGTACCTCGTAAATGGCAGCTTTACAAAACTTGCAGATGCAGGTGCATTTGCAAATCAAAATTCAGAAAAGGAGGAGAAAACCAAATGAAGAAATTCTGGAACTTCATAAAGAATGAAGATACATCAGAAACAGAGCTTCTGTTTAACGGTCCTATCTCTGAAGATACCTGGTGGGGCGATGTGCGCTCGGATAGGGTGTAAGTAAATGTGAAATTGGTAACACACAGAATAGGTA